>Ga0209542_10012572_pt1 | contig 14768 bp, 15 predicted proteins | sample RifCSPhighO2_01_FD_184028 | JGI IMG/M metagenome (GOLD analysis project Ga0209542, IMG submission 184028) | Soil microbial communities from Rifle, Colorado - Rifle CSP2_plank highO2_0.1 (SPAdes) (version 2) | ecosystem: Environmental > Terrestrial > Deep subsurface > Rock core/Sediment ...
ACCCCACAGCTAAAACTGCCAAAACTAACCCCACAGTTAATACTCTAAGTATCCTTGGATCATCCATGGCCGCAATACTACCATGAACCTATAGAATTTACAACATGCTCAACCCTATTAATAGTTTCATCCTCTCCCAGGATTTGTATAGTCTCAAAAAGAGGTGGTGTTACTAACTGCCCGGAGACAGTCACCCTAATTAGTTGAAACATTTGGGTGGCTGATAGTCCCAAATTTTGGGCCAACTCACGGAATCTTTTTTCAAATTCTTGAGCTTGCCATGGTTTAGGCAGAGATTTTAAACTTTTCAAAATCTCTGAGATCATCTCACTTAAATTTACACTGCCTGCAACTTTGACAAAAATCTCTTTTTCGTATTCCGGCTTTTCAAAGAAAAAGTCAGTTAAAGGTATGAAATCGGATAATTTTTTAATCCTATCTTTAATAAGCGGGATAAAGGGGGTCAGTTTTCCTTTTGCCGGATGATCAACCAAATAATCATCCAATTTTTCTTCCAACTGACTATCAGACATCTTTCTGATATACTCCCCATTTATCCACTCCAGTTTGGTAATATCAAAAACAGGATTGGCGCTATTTACTTGGGATAAATCAAATTTTAAGATCATCTCCTCCTTGGATAAAATTTCTTTACCAGAAGATGGAGTCCAACCTAGCAGTGCCATGTAATTTAAGATTGCTTCCGGCAAATATCCTTCCTTACGAAATTCTGATGCCGGCTTTGCTCCGTGTCTTTTGGAAAGTTTTGATTTATCAGGTCCCAAGATGATTGGGAGATGAGCGTACTGCGGGAGGAGCCAACTGAAAGATTCAAAAAGCATCACATGTTTTGGAATAGATGAAATCCACTCTGCACCTCTTATGACGGGACTGGTTTCCATTAAGTGATCATCTACTACATGCGCCAAATGATAAGTCGGATATCCATCCGATTTCAAAATCACAAAATCATCCTGTGTGGCATTATCAAATTCTATGTTTCTTTCCCCTACCAAATCAATTATTGAAGTTTTGCCTGTTTTTTTGGTTTTAAAATAAATAGCTCCGTCTTTTTCGTATGCTGATCCATTACTCAGCAGTTTCCGGGCATGATCTTTATAAATATCTAATCTTTGCGATTGAAAAATTGGCTCGCCATTAAACTCAAGGCCCAGCCATTTTAGGGTCTCTGTTATATTCTCCGTTGCTCCTTCAACAAATCTAGTTCTATCCGTATCTTCAATTCTTAAATAAAATTCGCCTTTATTTTTTTTCGCTACTAAATATGCATAAAGTGCGGTTCTTATTGCTCCAACATGTAATGCTCCTGTAGGGGAGGGTGCAAATCTAGTTTTAATCATGCCCATATTATACCAGTCTAATCTCACATCCTGTATAATTTAACTGCCATGACTTTAAGCCAGACTGCTGTTTTGACTAAACAAATTATTGCCATCTCTATTTTCACTCTGATTTTGGGAGGTACCGGCTTTATTGGTTATAAAATCTGGTCTGCATATTATTTGGCTCATCTTCCCCCTGTTGAGGAAAAACCAGACACCAAATTTGGATTGCTGCCTCAACCGGACTTTCCCAAAAGCGCAGTTTCTTCTTCCAACTTTTCCTACTCAATAGACACCTCTACCGGAAATTTGCCTAAAGTGGGCATTGATTCCGGTTTTGAAAAATTAATGAAAGTTTATTTTGTGACTAAAACTTTTGCTTCCCTTCTATCACCGGAAAAATCACAAACTTTAGCCCAAAATTTTGGGATCACTAACCAACCACAAATTTTATCTGAAACAAATTACCGTTTTCAGGATAAAGATAAAACTTTAACCATAGATTTAGACAGCGGCAACTTTGCCTATAAAAATGAGGCTACCATTTCCGGCAAAGAAAGTTTAGATAATGATGACAAATTAGTTTTAGATTTTGAAAGGAATTTGGAAACCTTAGGTGTTTTTAAAGAAGACCTGAAAAAAGGGCGAACCAAGATTGTACTGCTAAAAAACGATGGCAACACCTTCATTCCCACACAGCTTAGAACAGAAGCCAATGCTGTGCAAATTTCTTTGTGGCCCAAACCGGTTGATAATAAGCCGATCTTTACTCCGCAGTTTGACACTTCCTTAATCAATGCCAAAGTCTATAAAGGCGCTGAAAATTTAGAAAACTATTTTTCAATAGACTTTACTTACTACCAAATTGAACTTTCTACTTTTGCCACATACCCAACAAAGAGCACTGAGCAAGCTTTTGAGGATTTAAAAAGCGGCAAAGGCATAGTGGTTATTGAACCAATCAAACCCAACGTCTCTATCACTTCGATCTATTTAGGTTATTTTTTGGGAGAATTGTATAATCCATACCTTGAGCCAGTCTTTGTTTTTGAAGGACCTCACTTTGTGGCTTATGTTCCGGCAATTAGTGAACAGTTTCAGACTCAGGCCAGGTGAAATTTTCATAAACCCATTCAATTAATTTTGTTGATTCCCCAAATCTGTCGTTAGATCCTAAAGTCACAGTTAAAATCCGATGTCCGTCACGAACAACATAGGTCACCAGATTTTCTTTGGCCCCCTCGGTAAACCCGGTTTTTACACCCAAGACTCCCTTAACTTGCAAGAGCAGCTTATTTAAATTAGTCAGTTGATGTGTATATTTTTTATCTAAAGAGACTATACTTGTTTGCTTGGTGGCAAAAATTCGGGCTAAAGAGTCATTTTTTAAAGCCTCTTCTGTAATTACGGCTAAATCTTTGGCAGATGAAAAATGTCTGGGATTATCAAACCCGGCCGGGTTATCAAAAAGGGTATTTGGCAAATTCAAATCTACTGCCTTTTTATTCATTGCGGAAACAAATCCTAACACGCCTCCTGGATAATTTTCTGCCAAAGTGAAGGCTGCATCATTACCTGAATTAAGCAGCATTCCATACAAAAGAGAACGAAAACTTAAATCCTCACCGAATATCAAGCCTACTTTTGCACCTGCTACACCTGCTCCCTTTCTGACCTTCAAAGCTGAATTAGGCTTAAAATACTCGCTGGCCACCAAAGCAGTCATAATTTTGGTGGTGGAGGCAATCGGCAGGGACAGACTGGCATCTTTTTGATAAAGAACGGTACCGGTTACCAAATCCTTGACAAAAATGGCCCGGGCGCCAAATTTAGGAATGGGGATATTTTTGCTAAGAGGCGGAATATTGTATTTTTGAATGCCTGAAATTGCAGAGTTGTTTTGGGGAATTTCTAAACTAATCAAAAAGTCTTCTGTCTGATTGACAACTGAGGGCAGGCTAGTCACCAAACTTATGGCAGCTATTATTAATACCGCAGAAATCAGATAACTTTTCATTTCCCTAACCTAATATCTACTCTTTCCATATCCCGAGGATATAAAGATGCCTCTCTAATATTGCCAAGCTGTAAAATATGCATGGTGACTCTTTCTAAACCAAAGGAAAACCCTCCTTCAGGCGGCATTCCAAACTTAAACGCTTGTAAATACATCTCAAAATCCGCTACATTCATTCCCCGATCCTTAATGGCTTGCTTCAATTGGTCATAGTCGTTAACTCTCTGGCTACCGCTTAAAATTTCCACTCCTCTAAACAGCAGGTCATAACTTAAAGAATATTCCGGATCTTTAGGATCAGGTTTGGTATAAAATGGTTTGGCATTAGTTGGGAAGTGTGTGACTGTGACAAAATCACTGTTATGTTTAACTTTAGACCACTTGCATAAATCTTGTTCATCTTGAGGCGTTAAATCTTTCTCTTTTCTGTTGTCCCTGTCAAATTCTTTAAAAATAACCTCTTGTGCTTCTCTTAAAGTTAATCTGGGAATTTTCCCAAAAGCAATTGGCAGAGCACCGAATTCCTTGATAAGGTCACCACAATGATCCTCTGAAAACTTTGTCATTGATATTGCTACCTCTTCCAGTAAATCCAATAATTCGGAAAATTCCACAAAACCAAATTCTAAGTCCAGTTGAGTTGTTTCAGCTAAATGCCTGGTGGTGACAGAAGGTTCAGCTCTGTAGGCATGAGAAATTGTGAAAACCCGCTCATATACAGGCACTAACATCTGTTTATAAAGTTGCGGGCTTTGAGTTAGGAAGGCTTTATGATCATAATAATCTACCTTAAAAACCTCAGCTCCTCCTTCGGTGGATGAGGCAACAATGGTTGGAACCACTATTTCTATACAATCCAATTTTTTACAAGCTTGCCGAAATCCCTCCAAAAGAGCAGCTTGAACCTTAAAAATTAATTTAACTTTTGGATGTCTAAGCGTCAAAGAACGAAAGTCCAAAAGAGTCGGCAGTTGCAGATCTAAATCTTTACCCCCCATATCAAAGGGAAGTTCTTGAGCTTTTGACAAAACTTCTAAATCCTCTGCAGCAATTTCTATTTCGCCGGTGGGAATATTTTTGTTAATTAAATGCTCTGGCCTTTTATTAACTTTACCGGTAATAGAAACTACATCCTGGGGATGGAGTCCATCACCTCGAAGATGAGCTGTCTTTTTCACCTCGAAGGTGGGCTTTGACTCCTTCGAGGTGTATTGTGTTTGAGCAGATACCACAACCTGAATGATGCCAGATCTATCAACTACATCCAAAAAGGCAATTTTGCCATGATCCCTCTTTGTTTGAATAAAACCTACTATCTTGACAACCTCCCCTATTTTTTTGTTACAATCAATAATTAGTGTTCGCTGCATTGCTTGCATCATATCAACAATGCTGGAATGTTGACAAGATAGAAAGCTTATGCTAGGATACTATGAGTTGTATGACTAAAACAGTTAGTTTAAATTTAAATATGGCTTTGCTTACCCTCCTCATTATTGAGGCGCTCATTTTGAGCACCAATTTGGGAGGTCTTTTTAGATAAACTTTATCTAAAAGAAAGTAGGAATTAGACCTCCCGAACGGGAGGTTTTTTAATGGAAAGGAGGTAATATCATGAGTTCAATTGAAATGGATTTGGCTCCAGGAATAAATAGCCGCAGAGCTGAAATAACTGACATACAGACACAACTGCAGGAATTAAATCAACAGTTTCCTGGTGAAAGAAATAAATCTTATGGTGCTAGAAATCCTGAATATCTTGCTCAGCGTACCCACTTATTGGATAGAACGCGTCTCTTACAAGTTCAGCAAATTCAGGCTAGGCGTACCTTAAGACAAAGCTAAATTTATTTGACAACTAATTGGCCACTATATAAAATGTCTAACTGCTATGGCTATAGAAATAAGAGAACATACAGTATCAACTGCAAGATTAAGTGGTGGGCATGCACTAATGCGTGCCCTGATAGATAATGATGTAACTACTATTTTTGGATATCCGGGCGGTGCAATCATGCCCACATATGATGCTCTTTATTACTATAGGGATCAAATAAGACACGTTTTAGTTCGTCATGAACAAGGGGCAACACACGCAGCAGAAGGGTACGCCAGAGTAACTGGTAGACCAGGAATAGTGTTAGTTACATCCGGACCCGGTGCAACCAATACTTTAACAGGTATCGCTGATGCATTGATGGATTCTACTCCAATGTTAGTAATTTCCGGGCAAGTTGCCAGACCTTTTATCGGAACTCAAGCTTTTCAAGAAGCCCCTGTAATTGATACTGTCCGTCCGCTGACAAAATGGTGTTATCAAGTACAAAGCGCCAGTGGAAATTCCTGCTGTAGTAAACAGAGCCTTTTTAATTGCTACCAGTGGGCGCCCTGGTCCTGTATTGATAGACATCCCCAAAGATGTTCAATCAGAACCGGCTTATGATATCAATACAAACGGGATTGATCGTTCAAATAGTATAACTTTTACTCCAGAGACATTAAATCAACTCCAGCAAGCTGCTAATCTATTAAACGAAGCGCAAAAACCCTTCATTTTAGCTGGACACGGAGTACTCATCTCAAAAGCTACCGAAGAACTTAGAGCTTTGGCAGAACAAGCCGGTATTCCTGTAGCAAATACCCTGCTTGGACTATCCTCTTTCCCCCAGGACCATCCTTTATTTGTGGGAATGTTGGGAATGCACGGCAGATATGGAGCAAATATTTTGACTAATCAAGCTGATGTAATTTTGGCAGTAGGTATGAGATTTGATGACAGAGTCACTGGAAAAGTCTCTGAATATGCAAAACAAGCGAGGATTATTCATGTAGATATTGATCCAACACAACTTAATAGGATTATTAAAGCAGAAATCGCTATTAATGCTGATGCAAAAACAGCATTATCAGTTCTTCTGGAAAGAGTAATGGTAAACCAACACTCAGATTGGTTAAGTCAATTTAGACAATTAGATGAAGTTGAAAATGAACAAGTAACTCGAAAAATATTAGCAGCTGATACTCCAGAGTTAACTATGGCTGAGGTGGCAGATTTACTCTCTCGAAAAACTTCTGGAGAGGCTGTAGTTGTTGCTGATGTTGGTCAACATCAAATGGTTGCAGCTCAACGATATAGAGCCACAAAGCCAAATAGTTTTATTACCTCTGGTGGTATGGGAACAATGGGCTTTGCACTTCCTGCTGCAATTGGGGCAAAAATCGGTGCTCCCGACAGAGAAGTTGTTGCAGCAATAGGCGATGGTTCTTTTCAGATGACTGAGCAAGAATTAGGAACAATTGCTCAAGAAGGGGTATCTGTAAAAATCATAATTTTAGATAACGGCTATTTAGGTATGGTTAGACAATGGCAAGATAGATTCTTTGAAGGAAGACGCTCATTCGTCGATATGAAAAATCCTGATTTTGTGATGATAGCAAACGCCTATGGCATACCAGCAGAAAAAGTACAAACACGAGTCAGGTTAAATGGGGCTTTAGGCAGGATGTTAGCGTCAGGAGAATCCTATTTATTACATATTAAAGTAGCACAAGAAGAAAATGTTTTTCATATCGTACCTCCTGGAGCAGCAGTTGATGAAGTAGTATTAAATTAGTATAAAGAAGGGCAAATCTTACTTGACAAATAAAAAAATTATTGCTAATATCAAAACTTATGAATTTGAATAGATTTTCATTTTGGAGCTTTTACTTTCCCTTCCGAAAGGAGGGAGGTTTGTTATAACTTAAACCCTAAAGGTAAAAGTTATTTAACCTCCCCTTAGGGAGGTTTTTTTATGTTTTGCGAAAGGGGGTGTCAATATATGGTAGAAACAAGTCCGACAGGAATGAATCGTGAAGAGGCCTTAGCTGCTACTTTGGCAAAAATAGAAGAAGCTCGTCAATTAGCCGATAATCCAGCTAAACTTAGAGAACAAAGGCTTGAAGGGTATTTATATCAACCGGTGCAACAAATTACCAGAGTAGTCAATTCAGGAGCGATACTTGATTGGAATACAATTAAGGCTGCCCAAACCTTGATGGATCAAGGAAGTCAGAATGGCCAAATGTTTGATGCTAGGTTTAAATTAGCTCTTTATAAAAACTTACCTAAAAATGTCCGGGAACACATCGATTCAGGTAACCGGGTTTTAGTGGATACTTGCGGTAATCACTTACTGCAGAGCAGAGGACTGATTAATGGTCAGAAGGCTTGATATCTTTGACTTTAAGCTGTAGTTTTTCTAAACCATTGTAAGTATCAAGTTCAGGTGTGTAAGCTATGTCAATAACCTGCCCATTTTCTAATCCTTGAGCCAGATTTCCCATCCCAAAGGCAATGGCGTCAATATTATCTGCCTTAAATTTTAAGTGTTTGCCATTGCCTACTGTCCTCATGTCTGAAATTTGCAGATTAGTTGAGATAAATATTGGTCTGGGATTTCCAAAACCAAATGGTTCAAACTTTTGTAAATTTACTACTAAATTTTTGCTTAACTTACCGGTTGGAATTTCTGCTTCTATTTCCAAAACTTTTTCTGACTCTTTTAAATCTAAACTGGCTTCTTCCAATCTTTTCTTAAATATTTCAATATGTTTGTTTTCAATTGAAAATCCAGCTGCCCCGGGGTGACCTCCCACATCAATCAAAAGATCAGCATGTTTGCGGATTAATTCCACAATATTAATTCCATCAATTGAGCGGGCAGATCCTTTTGATATAACCTTACCCAAAGATATGGCTATTGTTGGATGATAGTATTCCTCAGTAATTCTCCCTGCAATCAGTCCAATGATTCCCGAAGACCACTGCCCACTTATTAAAACGTGTATCTTTTTCTTACTATCCACAAGAACTCTTGCTTGCTCATAAGCCTGAGTAGTCATTTGCTGACGCTGGGTATTGGTTTGGCATAAAAGTTTTGCTAAGTTTTTAGCTTTAGCCGGATCTTTCGTACAAAGCAGCCTCAATGCATCAATTGCATGCTCAAGTCTACCAATTGCATTTAATCTTGGGCCAATCATATATCCTATTTCAAAAGAACCAATACTGCCTGAACTAATACCTGATTCATTAATCAGTGAGAGCAAACCCAAATTAGTAGTTTTGTTTAAAATTTTTAGTCCTTCAGAAACAAAAGCTCTGCCTAAGTTTACTAATGGAATTAGATCACAAACAGTGGCAAGTGCTGCAAATTGTAAAAGTTCGGCCTTTAAATCTTTTTTTATTTGGTCTTTTATTAAACACCAAGCCACTGCTGCCCCACACATTTTGATGGAATGCACAATTGCAAAGCAATCTGGCAAATTATCTTGTGGAAGGTGATGATCGGTGATAATTAAATCCAGTCCTAATTCCTTGGCAAACTTAGCTTGATTGAAAGCTGTAATCCCGCAATCAACAGTAATTAAAACTTTGGCAGCAGAACTCTTGGCAAATTCTAATCCTAATTTTGATAATCCATATCCTTCTTTTTCCCTGTGAGGAATATAGGGCAAAACTTTAGCTCCCAAAGAAGTTAAGGCTTTATATAAAATAGCCGATGCGCAAATCCCATCAACATCATAATCTCCAAAAACTACTATTAGCTCGTTTTTATTTATTGCTTTTAGCATTCTTTTGTTTGCTTTATCAATACCCGTGATTTGTAAGTCTTTTTCAAAGTCTGCAAGTTTAGGATGAAAAAATTGTTCTTTTTCTTTCTCGGTTTTAATCCCACGATTGACTAGAAGCTGCTCAACTAAATCATCCGATTTTCTGGGGGCTATCTTCCATTTCATGTTATTTCACCTCGAAGGTGTAATCCCATTTCTTCACCTTCGAGGTGTATTGACAGAACAAATTGTATCACACACCCCATGAGTGTAAAATGACAATATGGATTACAAATTACCAAATGAGGTAAAAAATATTCTAGATAAATTTACTAGTTCCGGATATCAAATCTATATTGTCGGAGGAGCTGTTCGCGACCTGTTAATGGGAAAAAAGGTAGAGGACTGGGATTTTACGACAGATGCCAAACCGGAAGAAATTTTAAAACTTTTTCCTGATGGTTTCTATGACAATAAATTCGGCACAGTAGGAGTTCCAGTGAATCCCACCTCGAAGGTAGGCTCAGACTCCTTCGAGGTGTACGAGATAACTACAATGAGAAAAGAGGGAGATTATAAAGATCACAGACATCCAGTAGAAGTATCTTGGACTAATAAAATTGAAGAGGACTTAGCAAGACGCGATTTTATAATCAATGCTCTGGCTTTAAATTCTAAAGGGGACTTAGTTGACCCATTTGGAGGTGAAAAAGATTTAAAAAATGAAATTATAAAAGCAGTCGGAGATCCTAATACTCGCTTTCAAGAGGATGCTCTACGTCTTATTAGAGCTATACGATTTACATCACAATTAGAATTTAATATAGATAAAGAAACTTTTGAAGCAATTAAACAAAATGCTCCTTTGATAAGAGAAATTGCATATGAAAGAATTCGTGATGAGTTATTTAAAATTCTTGAGGGGATGAATCCATACATAGGAATAGTAAAGCTGAGAGAAGCGGGGATACTGCAAATTATTTTACCTGAGCTGGAAAGATGTTTTGGGATTATGCAAAAAGGACCAAAACATACCAGAGTTTATGATATTGGTGAACATTCCCTACTTACTCTAAAACATACTCCTTCCACCGACCCACTGGTTAAATTTGCAGCCCTTTTACATGATGTGGGTAAAGCTGACACGGTAGCAACTGCTGTTGATGGAAATGTCACTTTTTATAATCATGATGTAGTAGGGGGAAATTTAGTTGTAAAAATTGCCAAAAGATTTAATCTATCTAAAAAACAAACTGAAAAGCTTTTCAGACTAGTTCGTTTTCATATGTTTACTGTAACCGAGCATCAAACTGATTCTGCAATCAGAAGGTTTATAAAAAATGTGGGGCTGGAAAATATTGAAGATATAATGGCACTTCGTGTAGGAGACAGACTTGGCGGAGGTACTCAGACAGAAACCTCCTGGAGAATGGAAAAATTTCAACAAAGAATTAAACAAGTATTACAAAAACCATTTTCTATTTCTGATTTAAAAATTAATGGTAGGGATATCATGAAGCAGTTAAAGATTAAACCCGGACCAAAGGTTGGGGAAATCTTAAATAAACTTTTTGAGGAAGTCTTAGAAGATACTAGCAAAAATAATCGTGATTATTTGATTCAGAAAACCTTGGAACTTGCATGATAAACCGTGGGACTATTTCACTTCGTGAAATTAATGCCCAAGTTTTTCTTCCCACCAAACAAGCAGGGCTGTTGCATTAAAAATAGAGGAATATGTTCCGGAAATAATTCCAATTAAAAGGGCAACTACAAACCATCTGATAGTTTCTCCTCCAAAAAGTAGTAAAGCTATTAAAACAAATATAACTGTTAATGAGGTATTTAAAGACCTGCCCAAAGTCTGTATTACGGACAAATTGGCAACATCAATAAATTTTTTGCCCATATTTTTTAACAGATTTTCCCTGATCCTGTCAAATACCACTATGGTATCGTGAACAGAAAAACCAATTGTTGTTAAAAGAGCTGTCACAAATAAAATATCTACCTCAACCGATAAAAATTTTCCCAAAATTGCAAACACCCCGACTACTACCAAAACATCATGGATTAAAGCTACCACCGCGGCTATACCAAATCTGAAGGAAGAAGCTGGTCTTGGAATTTTTCTAAAAGAAAATGCAATATATAGCACTATGGCCAGGGAAGATAATAATAGGGCAATCAAGGCTTTTTGGCTTAACTCTGTTCCAATTACCGGGCCGACATTTTCTATTCTTCTCTCTTCAACTTTACCAAACTTTTTAGACAGCACTGATTTTAAAGTATCTACTTGATTTTGCTCCAGAGGTTTAGTTCTGATGATGTAAGAATTACTTAAGGATTGGGATATTTGTCCTACCTCTATCCCAACTGAACTAATTTCTTCCTTTAAACTATTTACATCAATACTTTTTTCAAACCCATATTCAATCAAAGCCCCTCCGGTAAAATCTATCCCTAATTTCAAACCAGAACTCATCAAATAATACAACCCCGGCAGGATTATCACCAAAGAAAAAACAAGATACCAAACTTTAAACTTCATTAAATTCATCTCAATTTTTTTGCCTCCTTTAAATCTTTTTTCAACTCATCAGTTAAATCATCAGCCGCCCTTTTTATCTTTGCCTCTATTCCATCAACTTTTTCGTTTAAAAATTTCCAAATTTTATCATGATTATCCTCATGTAAGTGCCTTATAAATAAGGCCTTATCCTTATCTTGTAACTGCGACAGAACTGCATCACAAACTACGTGGTGTAAACTGGAATTAATTAAGTGTGCAAGATGCAATTTTTCTTCCTTAGATAATTCCATCTTATCAAGCTCGATAATTATTAATTCTATCTCAACTAAATGACTGTACCACTGCTTCATACTTGACTCCTGACTTTAATTGGACCTAAAAGGACTTCATCTTTAGGATCATCAATAAAAAAGTATAACACTGCTCCCTTTCTTGAACCTGTGCCTAAACCTAATGCATCCATCACCTCCGGTGATCCTCCTAAGTGTTTGCCTGTCCATTGGGCTGGTCCTGCATCGCCAATGACTGCCACCACTGCCTGACCTGTTTTAGGATTTACCACCAGCATTTTTCTAAATTTAAAAAAATTTCTAAATTTATCAACATTTTCTGCATATCCTGGCACCAAAAAAGTCTGAATTGCCAAATAATATTTTTCTCTTAGTTTTATCAGCTCACTTAACTCCTGTTTGGAATTGGCAAAATATCCCCAGGCCCCCAGTCCCGGGGCAATACCGGCACTCCCATACATAGCCCAATCAACTGTACTGTCTGCATGTGCATATAAATTATCACCCGGATATCTATATAAATGTTGTTCTCCCCCAATCAGTCCATAATTTCTGTTTAATCTGATACTATCAATTTCTGCCCTAACTTTAAAACCAAAATTTTGAGATAGTAGCGAAAGTATGGCTGACTCCTCTCTAAGCTCTAACGGCTTAACTTCTTTGGGAACCTGTTGACCCAACTGCTCAGCCAGCAGTACATTTTGATCAAAGCCTTTTAAAATATCCTCACGACTTTGGGCCAAAGTGGTTATGGGAGTTATAGGTTGATGAGGAGCAGCCAAAAGTAGTAATCCTAAGGATCCCAGAGCCAGATGTTTGGCATGTTTAGCCCATATTTTTTCTTGTATTACCCGATGACGAGCAATCCACTTCTTTCTAAGATATTCATAATGTGGTCTTTTTGATTTAAATTTCATAACTGATATTCTTCGAGCGAATGTGAGAAGTTACCTTAAAAACTATTATAGTTTCAATTGTATTTTCTCATTGCATTCGAAAAGTATTAATTAATTCTCTCTTCTTTTTTCTACTAAAATCTTTTATCTGAACTTCTCTTTTTCTAGCAAGCTCAAAATCCTCATGCTCTTCTAAGTAAACTAACTTTCTTACTCCGTATTTTGCTGTATATTTACTACCGAGACCAGCTAAGTGTTGATCAAATCTTAAATCTGGCTTCCAAGTCATTCCTGTATAATACAATCCATTCTTCAACTCCAGAATATAGACATACCATTTCCATTGCTTTCTATTATTGTTCGAGCGTAACGAGAACATACCTTAAGAACTACTATATCTCATGAGCTCAGAAATATCGTCTGGTAGTTTATCTATACCTGCGAACTCTTTAACCACAATAGATTTTATTTTTCCCCTAATGTCCGATCGTATATGCGGGTAGGTCATCTCTTTCTCTCCGCCAATACTTTCACAATCATCTTCTATAAAGACATCTGGCACTGGTGTTTCTCTTCCAACCACATCTTTATAATCTTCACTCTGTTTGCGGAAGTATAATTTCCAACTATCAGGAAAATGGTACCTATTCAAGACATCTTTTATCGCCTCGATATCCTGTTTAATTCTTCTTGATGTCAAATAGCAGATAGTTGCTCCTTGCTTTTTCCAATTTATGATTTTCTGCACTGCATTATCAATTGGTATGTAACTTGACGAATCAAGAACAGAACCGGGCATTATCGGAATATCATACTCTGAATTATAAACTAGTGAGGCTTCTTCTCTTTGTATACCTACCATTCTAGATTGCTCTACTCGTTTTTCTCTGCTTAAGTTTTCAGCAGATTCATGCATAATAATAGTGCCTTCAGTAAAAACCAGTATTTTCATAATTTTAAAGGTATTTTCTCACTATGTTCGAAAAATAAAAAATTATTGTTCGAACGAATACGAGAATATATCTGAAAAACTATTATAGTCTTAAAGGTATATTCTCGGCTTTCAGCCTCGAATAATAAGTCTTAAAAATGTTCTGGTTACAACTACTGCCGTAAACATTGATACCAAAACACCAATTGCCAAAGTAATGGCAAAGCCGCGAACTACAGACTGTCCAATACTATAAAGAATGGCCACTGTGATAAGGGAAGAAACATTTGAGGCCCAAATAGAAACCCAAGCTCTTTTAAATCCTAGCTCTAATGCCAAAGACTTACTCTTGCCCCAACGAATTTCTTCTTTCATCCTTTCAAAAATTAAGATATTGGCATCAACAGCCATACCAATTGATAAAATAAACCCGGCAATTCCTGCCAAAGTTAAAGTTATCGGTGGTAAAATAAAACCTCCGGTTTTGAAAATTGCTAAAGTCAACAGCGTATAGATAACTAAAGCACCGTTTGCCACCAGTCCTAAAAAACCATAGTATACAACCATATATATGGCAATCACTCCCAATCCAATAATACCGGCGATTAAACTCTTGTTTACTGATTCCTGACCGAGTGTCGGCCCAATCGACCTTTGCTCCAAAATTTTAATCGGCACAGGTAAGGCGCCGGCATTAAGTTGAATGGCTAAATTTTTAGCTTCAGTTGTAGTAAACTGACCAGTAATCACAGCATTTCCGCCAACAATTTCTTGCTGGACAATCGGAGGCGGCCAGCTAATGGGCATTTCATCCAAAAACATTGCCAAAGGTTTATTAACGTTTCTTTTGGTAATATCGGCAAATTTTTTGGCTCCATCAGGGGTAAACTCAATTGCCACCTGCGGTCCTGTTTTTACTCCACTACCGCTACCAAAGGTCACTTGAGCTTTCCTTAAATCTGCTCCGGTTAGTCCGGTTGATCGAAACTGATTAAGCAATGCTAAAGCTGATTGGGAGGCTTGCGCTGAAGGAGTACCAACTAATTCTCTAAAATCCAACTGGGCAGTTTTACCAACTAGCGCTGCTGCGGCAGATGCTTCTTTCAGTCCCGGTAATTCAACTAAAATTCTTCTTTGATCTCCAACTTTAGAAGATTGGACTAAGG
>Ga0209542_10012577_pt1 | contig 14765 bp, 16 predicted proteins | sample RifCSPhighO2_01_FD_184028 | JGI IMG/M metagenome (GOLD analysis project Ga0209542, IMG submission 184028) | Soil microbial communities from Rifle, Colorado - Rifle CSP2_plank highO2_0.1 (SPAdes) (version 2) | ecosystem: Environmental > Terrestrial > Deep subsurface > Rock core/Sediment ...
CGGATTGGCTCTTTTATTAAAGCCCCTTCTTTGGAGCAACATCTCGCCAGATTTATTAAAAAGAAAGACGTCTATCAAAGCCGGGTAATGTTCGCCGTACTTCGTAAAATCGTTATCGTAGTATTCTTTGCGAGCGCATAAAACAGGTTCCATTGGCTCCTCGCGGGTATATAAAGTAATCAGCTCGTCTTCCATATGCGATTATTATAGCGCGGCCCGCCACTTTGTTAATAGCTAATGTATTTGATACGATAAAACTAGAAAGGAGAAGATATGGAAACAGAAACAGTTATCCTGCTTGAGGAAGGATGGTTCATTGAAGGCGACTACGGAGCGACAGTAAAAAATTTGATCAAGAACTTTGACAAGGGCTACGTGGAAAACTGCAAGGACGCAGATAAATTCGCCGAGGGAACTTTTCGCGAAATTGTGCATCTCTCGACCTACCCCAACGAAGAATTAGATAAAGTGCGAGAATACATCTTCGCCAATGCCCTCGATCTCTTCGAATATGCGAAAGAGGTCGTCGCAAAAAAATAGCCGCTTCTGCGGCAAAAATAAAAACCCGCGATCGCATCGAGGGTTTTTGTTCTTAAATTTGTGGACGGCATATTTTCAGCGATGGATGCAACCGGCCCAACAACAAGGCCTGCGCTTTCCTTCTATAAGCTCCGCGCGCGTCCTCTCGATCCGGCGGCTCCTCGTCTCCGGCTGTTTGGCAGATTCAACCCAGCAGATCCATTCATTGCGAGCGAGCGGCGTAATATCTTCCCATGCTTCGAGTGCCTTTGGGAAAGAAGTAAGGGCTTTTCGTAAATCCGTCGGCACTCCGTGCGCCACACCGGTGGCGATTTCCCCGCCTGCATCGCTATGCGAAGTATTGCGGGCAGGTTTTCTGGTCATAGGTTATTTTATAATTTGTTTAAATTTGGGGTGCATGGCGGGACGGCTTTCGAACCTTTGATTGGGAGCGGGCTATACCTGTGCCAGAGTTAATGATAAAACAAATTAATCAATTATTATTATTGGTCTGACATTTCGGGTAAGGGCTGGTATACCCCTTTTTTACCCCCACACCCCTTTATATATAAGAGTGAGCTAGAAAAATTCACGTTCTCTGGATAGCGTTACAAAGATGGGGGTATATAGGCCACCCATACCCCTACCCGCATTTATGTAACATCGACTAAGAAATTAATGAATCTGCAGAAATTTTTTCAATTTTTTAAAAGGTTTGTTAAACTTCATAAATCGATACGTTTTAAAAAAGCCTAAATAGAGCGCGTGACACACAATTTTATAAATTCAGAATTATGCGAAATAGACGGCGAAAAGCTGATATATTTCAAGCACCCATTAAATATCCTAGAACAGATAACAAAACGTCTTTCGGAGATTGGTGCTGAAAAATTCTACAGTAGCCCTGATCAGGAAATTAAAAAAGATCGTGAGAGTCTTGCAGAATTATTTTTCATTTTGGCTATTAGTAAATTTACAAAGAGAGATTGGTTTTTAATGCAGCCAGTTGATCCATTTCCAGATTGTTATCTGATGGGTCTTGGTGACAAACTAAATGATTTGATACTTGAGGGCGTTGAACTTACTGAAATTATACCAGACTGCTTAGAATACACAGCAGCACTGGAGATTGTAATGAAAAAAATCAAAAAGGGTTACCCGCCAAATTACAACTTATTAATATTCATCAACAATATTAACAGCAGAGAGTGGATCTCTAATCTAAATAATGATATCGGAGAATTAACTCCATTCAAATCAATCTGGGCAGTGCACCTTCTTGCAAATAAAGACAATACAGATATCCTTGCTACAGTTGCAAGTCGGTTACGCCCAGTGCCTCCCGCTAGCATCTTAACGAACTTGCGCGAGATTCGATTCAATAAAACTAATTCAATTCTAGAGATATTTGACGTAATAAAATCTAACAATAGCGAGTTCCTTCGCATGAAGCCTGAATTCGTCAGTCAATTCAAAAAAGCTGTCTCTAAACGTAAAATTGAAAAAAGGGAAAAATAATTGCCATAAATGCTAGGTTGGTAAGCGCCCTCGGGAGGATTCGAACCTCCAAAGCAGGTGTAGAAAACCTGCGGTTTATCCATTAGCCTACGAGGGCATGTGCCGCGAGAAGGAATCGAACCTTCAACCGCTCCCGTATCAGAGGAGTACTCCACCATTGAGTTATCGCGGCAATAAAAAAACCACCTACAAAATACCATTTAAATTAAATGGCTATGTGGTGGTTATCTTCTAATCGAATGTAGTTCTTGCATTTTTTTTCAGACTTCTGGGGGAACCGCCACCTCCCCATCGGCCATTCAAGGGTTGAATCTCCTTGACGACACCATGCCAGCGGGCGGATTTTCTGCTCTTCAAAAGTCTAGTATCTATACTTTATCAGATGGAGTAAAAAATTTCAAACTAGGGTTCCTTGGCGGAACATTTTTTAAGCAATCTTATTCCTCAAATAATTTTCTTTGTTGTCTATCAAATTCATTGAAATCTACCCCCAGCCAATGCTCCCCATTCTTAACGGAATAGAGAATTATTGGCTTATTTGTATAAACATCTACAATCTTATGTTCAATTATACGCTCGCCAAGATATTCATCGACAGTAACATAATATAAGAGACAAGTATTCTTCGATATACTAAAATGATTTTGATTTGCTGAAATATAAAATTGAGATGTCTCCTTAATTTCTCCGAGAAATTTGTAGCTAGCCTTTTGACAATCCTGTTCTTGTAATAATATTCTCTGGTTGTATTCTTGTGTAGTCTTACTCTGTTCCTGTGCTCTAATTTGGTCATTTCTTTTCGGAATAAACATGATGAAATAATAAGCTACGGATAGTGCGACAATTAATACACCGATTGCAATTATAAATTTAAACCAATTTTCTTTAAGCCAATTCATCTATCTAAAAAATGAAAATATTGAACCGAAAAAAGAGCGAATGCTAGGCCAGAAGCCACGCTTTTTTTCATTGCCCTTAGTTTCTACTTGGGTTTGACTCTGACTTTCTTTTGTCGTCGAACCAGAACTGAGTTTATCTAGCTCTGTATTTGCCAATTTTTGAATCGGTTTAGTTATAGCCTGAACTGTCTTTGGATAGAAATTTGTAGTCGGAGTTTTTGCAGATGGTAGCGTAGTAGGGATTGGTGGAGCAGCGTTCTGAATTGTGCTCGCAATTCTTTCACATGAAGACTTTGTAGTATTCCAATCATAACCTGCTGAACAGAAACATTTCGCGCCGCCGTTACCATCTTCCAGTCCATAAGAAAATTGACCATAAGTCTTCATGCAAACCTGCGATGGTGAAAGGCATTGGCCGTTTTGGATTATGAAGCCACCACTACAAGTACACTTGCCGTTTTCACTAAAATAATTTTCCGAACACTTTAATGAGGCGGGTATAGGTGGAGGCAAGGGAACAGGAACAGGCTGCGGTGCCTGGTAGTTACATTTTGTGCCGTCAAAAATATAACCAGAATTACACTGACATAAATTTGTTGTGCTATTATATGACATATTTGTGCCATATTTATTGGTACACCATTGCGCACTTGGAATACATTGTTTGTTTGATTCATTTATTGCATATCCAGTATTACATTTACAAAGATTCGTAGATGATTCATAGGTAACATATTGGCCGTTTTGTAGTTTGCATGCTTGATCCATTGAAGCATTAGTCTGCGCTGGTGTTGGGGGTGGTTGTGGGTTGGGTAATATTGGAGTTGCACTTAACGAATCGAGATTGTCGACATTCCACACTCTGCATTCATCACTTGAATCAAATAAGTAAATTGTATCTCCAATTCCATCCAAGAAAACTCCGCTAACATCTATATGTATAAACTTGTTGTCATACCTCCACATACTCAAACAACCAATACCATATTCGACAAGGTATCTTTGGTTAAGAGTATCAGAAACAATGATTTTATCAGATGAATCTACAATATCTTCGACATAAAAATCGCTTATGCTTACTTGTTTAGAATCTGAGACTTTACAAGTTTTTGTACCAAAAAGTCCGTCTACAATAATTGCGTCTCCGTACATCGGTACTGAATAGGTGTCGATATAAATGACTTGGGAATTGTGAAAGTCATGGCCATAACATTCATAGTTAAATTCAATAACCGATTCGGTGTTTGAGCTTGTTACCCACAATTTGTCGCTACCCCCGCCGCCGATTACAAAAAACATCTTTGCTGCCACTGCGGGATCGGGACTGAGAATTATAGTGCCGACGAGGGCTAATAAAATATATAGTCTTATGGATTTCATACCTTCTGTTTTATCACAAAACTTAGACTAGTTGAAGCGTTGAGCAAATAGAGTCAAAAGCTTATTTTTATGTGTTAATTATTTATCAACCACATAATATCCTCCCTTATTAAGTTATATGCGCTGTCATTGAGCCCTTTACCGCGTTTTTTATCCAGTAGTTTGAGAAGTTCATTTGCAGTTCGCCTATTGAATATAATTTCCACTTTTTCGATTTTTTCTTGAACTTTTTTTGTAATTGGCTTATCATTTCGTCCTGTCACAATGATTGTCTTTTTTACAACCGTTATTGTCTTCTTCACGTCGTAACATGATTTAAATTTTTTAATGATAGAATCCCGCACTGACCGCGTCATCCAACCTAATGTATAGGCTCGTTCTATGTCCGATAGTGTACTGCTCGCGTTTGCAACCACGCGGAACGTATTCACCGATGTTGTTGCGTTACCAGCATTGTCGGATGATGAAGCAACCAGAGTGTGCGTGCCAAGAGTTTTATAAAATAGATCTACTGTACTTACATTGGGAATTAAAATATTATCAAGTTTTGTTTCAAGCGAATTGACTCCGGATTCAATATCTATTGCAGCTACGTCAATCGGCAGTAATTCAGACCGCAAATAGTCTCTTATTTGTGGTTCAGTAATCGTGATGTGTGGGGGTTCTACATCTAATGGGGAGGAGACAACAATCGTTCGGGTTACTTCATCAGCCGCGTTACCAGCATTGTCGGAGACGTTGTAGATTACAATATATGTTCCTGCGACAGCAGTATTTACGAGGTCTCCCCCGATAAGAACGTGAGAAGTTATGTCACCATCATTATCATCAGTGGCAATTACGCCTGGATCTTCAAATGCATCGCCTACAAAAAAATTCACTATCGAATTACCAACTAACTCAATGACTGGTGGAATTGTATCGCTGTCAACGATCCATGTATAAGTCGTCGCAGTTTCATTCGACATGATTTGCCAAGCTCCACTGGAGTCTTTGCCGACTACTGAAATCGTGTGGGAGCCATCTGACAATCCTGTCAGCGAAATTGGCGTGCCGACAAGTTGCTCTTCGGTGTAATAGCCCGCATCAAATTTATATTTGTACGATACAATATCATTTCCGCCAACAGTGATTTCCGCAGTACTTTGATTTGTTGGGCTCGTGGGTAATGCAGTGAGTACAGCCGAAGGTGGAAATACTAATGAACTTGAAAGATAGGGTTCAAAAGTAACCAGCCCCACAGTCGGATCATCGTTGTAATCAAAAATTCCCGCCGCAATAACTCCATTATCATTGGTATTCCAATAGTTGTTTAGCGCTGAAATATTGTTCACACTTGTAGCTCTGACTAGATAGCCTGCACCAGTATTTCGTATGTTGTTCAGAGAAATATTTGTACACGCGCAATTAAGTCGCAATACAGAATCTCCACTACCTGTAATAATATTATCCTGTATGAGTGGGTTTGTACTCGCCACAAGAATCGTGGCATTAGAAGGCTGGTAATTTGCGTCGTTATTTAGAAAATTGTTAAGGATTTTGCCGTTCGAACCGCCCACAATGTAAATTGCAAAACTGGTATTATCCGTAACAGAATTATCGATAGTATTATATTCAATCGTATAATTATTTCCGGACTCACTAGCAAGTCCCGTTTCGTTATTTAAGATGGCATTTGCTCGAATAATTGCACCATTATTACCGTTTACCATATTTATTCCGATACCATTGCCATAGATTAGGTTGTTTATTATGCGGAGTGATCCATTATTATTGGCGATCCGAATTCCAATGTCGTGTGCATTATCGTGAATAATATTTGAGTAGATAATGGCACTTGTCGATGATGTTTGAGTTTCGATTCCACAATTACGAATATCTGAATGCGCGATAATTGGCGAAGTGTTATGTATATCAACACAAGACCATGCAGAATTCTCTATCACCGCATGTTCTATTGCAGAACCACTTATGTATGAATAGTCAGCATCAACGCTTGCATTTACAGCTCCATCGAGGAATGCAATGCCACCCCATTTCTCGATTGGGTTATTTGATATAAATTGGATTGGATTATTTTTAGTACCTCGTGCCACCAATGTGCCTGCCACTTGTAATTTTTTCTCACTCTCAAATTTGACTATGACCCCTGGCTCTATTATCAGCGTAGCCCCTGGAAATACGGATATTGTGTCTGCCACAACAAATGGACTATTTGCTAACGTCCACGTGGTATCGACAGTAATATTTGTTGCCACGGTATCCGCAAAAACAGGCTGAGTGAATAAGATAGCGGCAACCGCAACTATCAAATAAGGAAGACTCTTTTCAATTTTCATTTTCATATTAATTTTATTGCTTAAACACAAAGCCCATCGCGGGCTTCCAGCTTTCGCTAGATATACCGGTTTCCCGATATAGCGGATAAGGCAACCACACGATGGGTTTTCTATGCCTTATCCGTCCTATTGCCATGCCGCGCGTAAGCGAGGTTTAGGCACTTTTTAGTTGTTGCCCCTACATTACCACTTTTTCTAATAAATGGAAGTCTCCAGACTTTTCGGGCAAGGTTGAGAAAATTCTGTAAATTTGGTAAGTTTGAGGGATAAATGACAATGAATATTGAAAGTAATTTTGAGGGGGAACTTCGTAAAACACTAGACATTCTCTACGACAATTTTATTAGAATAGTGGCGAAGGAGGACATAAGGTCAGGCAAACGTGAGTTTGAGATTCCGATTTATCTTGATGAATTTGATTTTAATGGTCTGAAGAAACTTTCCGCAAATACTTTTTACAAGCGAACATTATTCCTTGCCGCTAAAGAAGACATAAAAATTGAAGCCCGCGATGAAGATTGGGTAAATGCTCAAGAGTATGAATTTGGCGAAGAAAATACCGTGGCATACGACGTAACATTGCCTATTAATTTTGAGGAAATTTATGGTAGATGGACGGACAGTACGCAAAATCCAAGAGATGATACAGATTTCGATGCTGAATTTAGAGTAGAGATTAGAGGAGGTGCGATTTGGGTTAATAATAAATACCTTTTAGCAAAGCCACGTTCTATTGGTAAGAATTTGGATTTTATGGAGTACGCAATCGCAAATCAACATTTGCTAACCAAGGAATCAGAATCCGAATGGTTTAGGGACTATAAGAATTTCAGTAAATTGTTGAACGCCTTAGGCTTTAAAGGTGAAATGCTCAAAGTGTTTTGGCCAAAGAGGGGTATAAAGACCGGCGTTATGCTTAGATCCCACATAGATTTGACGACCTTAAGAAAAGAGAAAGTTAATATTCCATTATTTGTTAAGGAGCTTGAATCAGCACACTTGAAAAATACTCCAGTATAGTCCGGTATAGTCCAATTACCGAACAATATTTTTATTAATGGCTATGCTTAATGCATAGTTTTTTTATTAATCTGACGATGGAAATGGAAATAATAAGAAAAAAAGATTTCTATCGAACCGCAGACCTGGCACTGGTTACGGTACTTTCGCTTTCATTTCCAATTGAGGCCATAGATCGCAATCCAGATACGCGGAAAGCATATTTCCTTTTTCGGAAGGAATCGGGAATGGACGAAATCGCAGAAGCATTCTGGAAGAGAGAACTGAAAATAGAACCTCAAGCTTTCTTCAATCAATTGAGAACCATAAAGGCGCGGCTATACGGAGAAAAATAATATGTTAAGCCAGAAAACAATCGAAGAATTTCGGAAAATTATTACCGAGGAATACGGAAGAGATTTGAGTATGGCAGAGTCGGCGGAAATTGCGAATGGAGTCGTTCTATGGTTTGACACATTGGGGAAAATCTACCACAAAATTCAGGTTGAAAAAGATGATAATCAACAAGACTTATGAATACAGAAAATAGAAAAACCATTGATTACGCCCTTGAATATGCCGGAAGAGGTTGGTCTATCATCCCAATCGGCAAAAATAAAAAGCCATTACTTCAAAGCTGGAAGAAGTATCAGGATGAGCGGGCAAATGAAACAACATTACGACAATGGTTCGAGAAAGATTTTCCCAACGCGAATATAGCCGTTGTTACGGGCAAAATTTCTGGGATTGTTGTAGTAGATGTCGACGAAGGTGGCAAAACAGAAGGCCTACCGCCTACCGTTATTTCCAAAACTGGTGGTGGTGGCTTTCACTATTTCTACAAATGCCCGCTCGATGGAATAAGAAATGCTGTTAAATTTCGTATTGGGATAGACTTTCGCGGTGATGGGGGTTATGCAATCTTACCACCTTCAATTCATGATTCAGGATTTCAATACGAATGGCTATTAAGTCCGGATGATGCAGAAATTTCAGAATTTCCCGATCAAATTCGAGAAGACATTAGTGATTTTAAAATAACTGATTGGGCAGTAAAATTTAATGCTGAAGTAACAGAAGGTAATAGAAATATGACTACTACTCAGATTGCCGGAAAACTTCTACATCATCTGCCCGTAGATCTTTGGGAAGTCGCGGGCTGGCCAATGATAAAACATTGGAATAATGACAATAATAAACCTCCTTTATCCGTCAAAGAAGTTAGAGCTACTTGGGAAAGCATTAAGCGAATTGAAACTGATAGGCGCTCGAAAACTTATAGTGAAAAAATTGATAATGAAAATAAACCAAAGCTACCACTTACAGTTTCTGAAATCCTTGCTATGGAATTTAAGCCACAGCCGTTTATTGTTGAGAAGCTCGTGCCGGAGAATGGAATCACAATTTTTTCGGGATACCCCGAAAGCGGAAAAAGTTGGTTCACCTTATATGTGGCGCACTGCGTTGCTACCGGCAAACCCGTTCTAGATAAATTCCAAGTTACCCAAGGTGCCGTTTTGCTTATTGATGAAGAAGCTGGTGTTTCCGAATTTCAGAGGCGAATGAAAATGTTTGATTTTGGTCAAGATGATAAAGTTAGGCTATTTTCACAGGAAGGATTCAAAGTCGATAATAAAGAACATCTGGATGCCCTGATTGCCACTTCAAAGTTGTGCGATATTAAGTTGGTTATCTTTGATCCCTACAGCGCAATACATAGCAAAGCAGAAAACAGTGCTGAAGATATGCAAAGAGTGATGGAGGCATTGCAGAAATTCAATCTTGCCGGAATCTCCGTGATCTTCATTCATCATCATCGCAAGGAGCATTATATGGATAGAAATCCGCAGGTAGCGATGGGACTGCGTGGCTCAACGGCTCTGCTTGCTCGCGCGGACTCTCATGTATATATCAAAAAAGAGAAAGAAGGAGATTCCATAACTGTTGCCATTGAACAGATTAAATTGAGACGAGACAAGAAACCAAAACCTTTCAGAGCAGAACTTTCTATTGATGAGGATTCAAAAATTGCAAAGTTTACTTATGTGGGAGAGATTGAGGAAGCTGTAAAGAAAATTGAGGCAGCAAAAGAGTTCATTCTCGGAGATTTGAAATTTTTCCCGAATCAAACTATGAAAGAAATAGTTGAAAAACTTAAATCAGTGAATATTGGGAAAACTGCAACGGAAGGCGCCTTGAAGGCAATGAGAGAAAATGGAGAGATAATTGCTCGAGTCCTCCCAAGTCGAGGGCAGGCTCATTTTTATTCACTACCTGAAGCTATAGAAGCTAACGAAAGCCAATTGATACCTCCCTAGTTTCCTAGTGTATATACATACTAGGGAGCTAGGAAGTTGCTAAGAAGTAAGAAAAAATGGCCGATACAAGCGATATTTGGACTGTTGACGATGAAAAAGCCGAGCGAGGAGAATTTGATCCGCCAGGGGTTGAAGATAGACTCTACACAAAAGGTGTTTTGGTAGTCCTAAATTTGGTTTTCAAGAAGAAAAAGTACCCTCGCCCGCGAGGTAGAAATATGCCTATATTCAATCAGGAAGAACTAAATGCTATAGCTGAATTAATTTTCTTCAAGCCGGAAAATATTGTTCTGAAAGTATACGAGAGGGTGCCACGGCGAGAAGAGTTATCGTTGAAACAGCAACAATTCGTAAAGCATTTTGTTGGCGATGCCCTATTCAATGGTGCGAGAGCAGCCAGAATGGCGGGATATAGCCCCCGTTCTGCCAAGCAGATTGCGTATAAGCTCCTCCGTGGGCGATAGCTTAAAAAGTTTACTTTGTATGACTTTATGAGCACTAAAGGTAGGGGAAAGGTTGGGTTTTGTTGGGTATGGAGGTGCGTATGGACATTCATGATATAATTTAATTGTTCACCCATATCCCATTACATCCCGAAGTTTTTTATTACTTCGTTGCCCTAATGGGGCGGATGCCAATGAAGTAATCCTTCGGGAAAGCGGATTTGGGTGAACCATCCGTCCCATTAGGGTTTTATGGAATCAAATACAACAAAAATTAAAGCAGTCGCATATTGCCGAGTATCCTCGAAGGAGCAGGAAGAAACAGGGTACTCACTGGATTCACAAGAGAAACTTCTCAAGGATTACGCGCTCAAGAACGGCTTCAATATAGTCAAAGTTTTTCGCATATCTGAATCAGCAAGCGGAAGGCAGATAAGAAAATCTTTTGATGAAATGTTGGAATATACAGCTAAGAATAAAGTTCCAATACTTCTGGCAGAAAAGATAGACCGGCTGACGCGAAATTTAAAATCGGCGGCTATTGCTGATGAGTGGGTTAGAGAAGATCCCAAGCGAGCCATTCATTTCGTTAAAGAATCTTTCATACTGAACTCAAACTCTAAAGCCCACGATAATTTGGTATGGGATATGAAAGTTGCCATCGCTCGCTTTTATACTAATAATCTCTCGGAAGAAACGCGCAAAGGCCAGCGAGAGAAAATTGCTCAAGGCTGGCTGCCAAAAGCACCGCCGATTGGCTACAAAACTGTCGGAGAAAAGGGGCATAAGATTCAGGTTATAGATAGCGAGGAGGCGCCATTAGTTAGAAAACTTTTCGAGCTCTATGATACGGGGAATTATTCTATCAAAGCACTGGATGAAATTATATATAAGGAAGGCTTGCGAGGAAAAAGTGGAAAGAGATTGCAAAGGAGCAAGATACACTATATTCTGACGAACCCATTTTACATTGGAAAATCAAGGTGGAATGGAGAATTGCACCAGGGCGCTCATGAAACGCTAGTTTCAAAAGAGCTTTTTGATTCAGTGCAAGCAAAACTTGCCCGAAAAACCGATAGCCCCCAATATAAAAAACATCTGCCAGTTTTTAAGGCAAAAGTAAAATGCGAGGAATGCGGAGGGATCATGACTTGGGAGAATCAAAAAAATCATTGGTACGGACGACATTCGAACTATTTCAAATATGATGATTGTGATAAAAGAATATACATTCGACAGGAAAAAATAGAGGAGCAGCTTATGCCTTTCATAGAATTTGCCGCACCAAAAAGTCCTAAGGCACTAGAGTGGCTTGAGAAAGCTTTGAAAGAAAGCCATCAAGAAGAAATTGGCTATTATGATACGCAAAGAAATACATTGAATTTACAATTTGAGAAAATCCAGAAACGATTGGAGACGATATACGAAGATAAGATTGACGGGAAAATACCTGCTGAATTTTATGAGCGGAAATTCAACGAGTATTCTGCGGAAAAGGAGTTGATCTTGGAAAAGTTAGGGAAACTCAACAAATCCAGCAATCAATATTATGAAGCGGGATATGCAATTCACGAGCTAGCCCTCAACGCAGTAAGGATTTATTCAAGCGAAAAAGCGGAAACTGAAGACAAAAGATTGCTATTGAGCTTGGCTTTTTCGAACATCATACAAAATGCCGAAAAAATAACGCCGGAATACACATTGCCCTTCCAATTCCTTATAGAATGGATGCCGAAGGTCAATAAGATTTTCGAACCGAAAAAGGGCAACAAAGATAAGGAATTATTCTTTTCTAAGTCAGAAACTGCATTGTTGGGTGCCTATCGGGATTTGAACCCGAACCGAGAGTTCCACAAACTCTAGTGCTAACCGTTACACTATAGGCACCATGATTTATTTAATTTTTGCTTTAAAAATTTTCTTCCGGCAGCCGACTTAAAGTATAGCTCACGCTTTCTGGCATTTTCAAATTCTTTGAAGGTCTCCGTATAAACAACTCTAATATTCTTCATGTTTCTAGTAGACCTAGTTTGTCCCGAAATATGTTGCTTTATTCTGCGTTCCAAATTATTCGTAACGCCTTTATAGAAATTCCCTTTTTCATCTTTCAAGACGTAGACTATATACTCTATTCTCATTTGACCGTTACACCCCGCCCGACTGAACGCCCGCCAGAATGACTTTGTCGGGATGGCGTTCAGACGTTCGGGCGGGTATAGGCACCATGATTTATTTAATTTTTGGTAAATCGAAACCCACTTTATCAAATTCTATCGTAGCGCGCAAGCTATTCTACTTTAAAAATCCGCGCGCCTTGTTTTGCTGGTTTGGAAAGCATGATCGCTACCTCTTGCCCCGCTTTCGCCGATGATACCGGCTCCTGGTTGATCTGCATAGATCCGACCACGTCGGTAAATTCATCCTCTCCCTTGGACACCTTAATGGCGTCTCCGGTCGAGAGGTTGTCCGATAGCTTCACCACAACAACACCAATTTTGTCGTAATAGTGCGTCACCCTTCCAATCTCTTTTTCAGCCATAGATTAAAGATTAACTTGTAATCTATCGACCTTCTTGCCTACCCTCATCTTACCACCTCCATGCGGTAAATGCTTACCCTGCCGAAGCCAAACGACTCCGAGAGATCCGGCGTGTTATATATTTCAGTTAGGGTGAGCCCGTATTTTTCCGCAGTAGCCGGTTGGATCTGCACATCATTCAGTTCGCTATACGCGATACTGTAGTGATTCTTCCCGATATACTTCTGGAAATTTTTCTTAAACGCCGCTTCGTCCGCAACCCGTATCACGTTGCACCCCGAATACCAGGAAACTTGGGGAAAATATTGGGTTGTCCAAACCACGCATCCTGTCCCTCCGGAGTTTGGCTGGATCGCCTTATAGGATTTTGTATAGGCATTCCTGAATAAATTGTTTTCTCTTTCTCTAAAAAACGCATCAACTCCCTTGTAATGCCCGACTCCAAAATAAAGTATAGAAATAATAAAAAGGCCGATTAATATATCGCGCAATGCCAGCCACCGGCTTAACATAAAATATATCCCGGAGATGCCCGCGCCAGAAATAAGCACGACCGGAAAGAAAACATACCGAGCTTCCGCGTGTACCAATAGGCCCGTAAAAAAGAAAACCAATATGCCGATGCCCCCCAACCACAAAAGCTCTTCATATTCTTTGCGGAGTTTTTTCCGAAAGAGAATAATGAGGACAACAATCACTCCAAGTATAACGCACCCTCCCACCAAAGGGCCGGCGAGGGTGCTCGGAAGCCAGCGCATATAATCAACCAGCCCCTCGCCCAAATATTTTCGCCCAGCGACTTCGCTACCCAAGCTTAATACTCCAAAGAAGTTTTCCGTCACCGCCAAAGAATAAAGGAAATGCGGCGCTACCAATGCCAGAAATAAAATCCCCGTCTTTATAAACGGCCAGATATCCGCACCTTCCTTGTTCCAGAATTTTTTAGAGAGCGCCGAAAACGATATCAACGCTATGATCCCCAGCTGTAATATAATGCCGTAGCGCAGATAAAAAGCAAAAGCGGCGATGGGTGCCGCGAAATATATCAACCTGCTTTTTCCCGCGGTTTGGTAGTAGCGGAGAATCAACCAAAGGAGAGCGAACAGGAATCCCGCCGCGGGAACATCGTTGAAAAATTGTGGCGCCTCACGCAAAAATAGGGGCGACGTTCCGACGAGAAGGGTGATACTTAAAGCCACCCATATATTTACCGCCTGCGCGAATAAGAGAAAAATGAATACTAAAGCCGCCGCGCCAAATAAAACTCCGAAGGCCCGCACAATTTTTTCGGAATCACTCCACTGTAAAATAACCCACCCAACGCTGGCCATTCCGATGGGTCGGTAAATCCCGAAGGTGTCGGCGGGCGTATCTTCAATCCAAGAACGCGCCTTAGTTAAATACACCGCCTCGTCCCAACCGAAAGAATACGAACCGGCAAGGAGCCAGAGAACCGTAAAAAACCCACAAAAAATAAGAATTAATAAAAAGGCTACAATTATTGAATACAAGGAAGGTCGCCTCACATATTAAGAGACGCCCCAGGCAAATAAGAAATTACACAAGAGTTTTCCTAACTTCTGTGCGCGGGAGAGGATTCGAACCTCCAAGGGGTTGCCCCCGCTACCACCTCAAGGTAGTGCGTCTGCCAGTTTCGCCACCCGCGCAAAAATAATGAGAGGGCTACTCCGCGGAAATTTCCTTCTCTTCTGCCGGAGCTTCAACTATCACTTCTTCTTTCGGGGCGGAGTACATAGTCTGCCTCATTTTGCGTCTAGCTTCGGACTGCGCTTTCTCGCGGATGTAATATA
>Ga0209542_10012581_pt1 | contig 14762 bp, 18 predicted proteins | sample RifCSPhighO2_01_FD_184028 | JGI IMG/M metagenome (GOLD analysis project Ga0209542, IMG submission 184028) | Soil microbial communities from Rifle, Colorado - Rifle CSP2_plank highO2_0.1 (SPAdes) (version 2) | ecosystem: Environmental > Terrestrial > Deep subsurface > Rock core/Sediment ...
CCGGGTTTCCACCTTTGCCGGTTTATTTACGACAAAATAGTAATAGCCAAAGGCCGCCCCCGCGGCAATAAGAGCCACAACAAAAAGTGGAATGAGTAAAACAAAACCACGTTTCGACTGCATGGTTCTATTGTTTAACAAAAATGATCGTCTGTCAACAGTTCGGTAGTTTTGTACACACCAGGTGTGTGCTAGATTGACACATCGGGATAATATTTTAAGTATTAATTGCAATTCTGTGTTTCCCTTACTAATTTGGATAGTGACATTTTTTGAGATGTCAGCAAAACTGGGTATCTTGTAGGCTTCTGACAAGTTAATTTAAAAAGGTTACTTTAACCTTGGCAGATTTTTCATCATGAGATATTTGTTTGATAGTGAATTTATTTACATTGTCAGTTAGAATTTGGCCGTCATTCATATTCGTATCTCCTAAAAATTCTATACCCGGATTAGCATCAATTAAAAAAGGATCACCATATAACTTGCCATCGCTTGATTGGTTGGCAAGTTGCACACTAATTCCTTCTAGTTTTTCCCAGTCGGGAATATTTTTATCAAACCCAATCCTCTGCCGATAAGATAGAACATACATTTTGTTACTATCAGGTTTTGGTATTTTGATAACTCTTATTCCATCATTGTTTTCCAACGGGTTTAATTCGTATGTGCCTGATTTATTAACCGTAATAATTGATGAATCAGGAAGCCAGCCTAGAATGAGCTTATTGGCAGCTGAAAATTGTGTGACATATCCCATATAAGCCATGACGTCGAATGGATCTTGAGTGTTAAAAATTTCACATTTATCTAAAGTAAAATTTTCCGCAGGACATCTAATTAAGTGCGCGTGGTTTGCTCCGATTAAGTGACCCAATTCATGAGCCATCTGTTGTAGTAGCGACGCGGCCTGAACATTGATTACAGTAAATTTCTCATCTGGATATGCGTATTCCCAGGCCTGACACGATTTGGTATAGTCGGCTGCAACAATTATCAGATAGTCATAGGAGTCTATCGGAGAACCACGTGACCTAGCAATATTTTGTGCTTCAATTCCCCAATTATGAATATCACAACTTGATGCGGGAGCAGAGATAAAATACCATCCATAAATATCTTGTGAGTCGCCTTTCAAACCGAGCCTGCCATATGAATTCTCTGAAAGGTAATTTTTTAGTGAATTTCCTTCCCCATACATAAGTTCACTGATTTGAGAGGGTAAAATTTCCTGCTCGGTGTTGTTGGAAAAATTTATAAGAATAACTGCGATTTTGAGAGTGGTGGCTGGTTTAGACTTAACTGTCGAGGGTTGGGGTGATATATATGTGGGGGTTATTGTGTGAGGGGGAGTGGGTTGTATTGGAAGTGTTTGCAGAGTAGGCGAAGGATTGGTGACTATTTGCATTGCAGTTTTATAGTTAAATCTTCCAGACGCAAAAACTATAAACCCAGTTAATAATATTAAAAGCGGAATTAAAGTAAGTATTATTTTTGACTTTGTAGGTTGCGGAGTATTTTGAATTACCTGATCTGCTTCGAATTGATTTAAGCTGTCCGGAGCGACTTTATCCATGATATTACTTACTATACCACCTTAATATATTTAAAACTAACATCTCGTTACAATTCAATTCGTGTAGTGTGGTGCGATTTGAGGTTGCTGGAGCTGAAAACTTAGTTCGGATAGTGGCAGTGCTTATACTTAACGGGGATACCATCTGGTTTCATCTTACCACACCAGCAGGGATCGTTCCGACCCGGTTTACCCCGCGAAGTCCCGGTCGGAACCGTGGACGTAGTGGGGTTTGGTTGTAGACTTTCCAACTGTTTTGCATTTGTTATTACTTTGTCAATTTTAACGGCCGGCTGGGGAGGGATGTTCACCTGAACCTTGAAAATCCGATGGACAATTTCATCATCTATTGCCCCGATCAATTTTTCAAACATGTTGAAGGCTTCAGCTTTGTACTCGGTTAGGGGATCCCGCTGGGCATAACCCCGAAGCCCTATTCCCGACCTGAGGTCATCAATTGCGTCAAGATGGTCCATCCATAAATTATCAACCACAGAAAGCATAACGTACCTTTCGATGTCTTTCATAACATTTTCTCCCATCTGCTTTTCCCGCGCTTCATAAGTTTCATGAGCCACTTGTCGTAAATCGGTAGTCGCAAAATTTGCCACCAATCTTTTTTGCGATTCTTGGTCAAAAGGAATTATTGAGGAAAATTCCTCGATAATTTTTTCGGGATTGTCATACAGGCCGGTAAGCGTTTCAATATCCCGATCAACTTTGGCCATAATTTCATCCTTGTCCCGGACATTGTCAAAGACTTTGCGCCTCATGGAATAAATAATTTCCCGCTGTTTATTCATGATGTCGTCATATTCCACAAGGTTTTTTCGGGAATCAAAGTTTAAACCTTCCACTTTTTTCTGGGCTTGTTCAATACTGCGGGTGACAAGTGAGTGTTCCAGGGGCTGATTTTCCGGGATATTAAACATGGTCATAAGTTTTGCCACCTGGTCCCCGCCGAAAATGCGCATGATGTCATCATCAAGGGCCACATAGAACCGGCTCGAACCAGGATCGCCCTGTCGGCCGGCCCGACCCCGCAACTGATTGTCGATACGGCGGGACTCATGTCGCTCAGTTCCGATGACATGAAGCCCTCCGGCCAAGACTACTTCACTATGGCGTTTGTCCCACTCTTTTGTTTCTTCTTTTGGTCCGCCCAAAATTATATCCACTCCCCGACCGGCCATATTAGTGGCCACCGTCACGGCTCCTTTTGTACCGGCCATGGCAATTATCGAAGCTTCTTTTTCATGATATTTGGCATTTAAAACCTGATGGGGAATATTTCTATGCCGTAAAAATTGGGAAACAATCTCGTTTTTTTCAATTGAGGTCGTCCCGACAAGGACCGGCTGTCCCCGTTTGTAACAATCCTCGACATCGGCAACAATGGCCGCATACTTTGCCCGCTGCGTTTTGTATACCTGGTCGGAAAAATCTTTCCTGACATTTGGCCGGTTTGTCGGAATGACGATAACGTCCAGTTTATAAATTTTGTGAAACTCCTCCGCTTCGGTGGCGGCAGTCCCCGTCATCCCCGCCAATTTTTCGTACTTTCTGAAATAATTTTGAAGTGATATGGTGGCCAGGGTTTTTGATTCCTGCTGGATAGGGACATTTTCTTTGGCTTCAATTGCCTGGTGGATGCCCTCGCTCCAACGCCGTCCGGCCATGAGCCGGCCGGTAAATTCATCGACAATCACAATCTCGCCATCTTTTACGATGTAATCCTTCTCGCGCTGATAAAGGGCCCTGGCCTTAAGCGCTGCTTCAACATGATGGACGGTCGCAAAATCTTTCTCGTAGACGTCTTTTACCCCCAAAAGACTTTCAATCTTGGAAATGCCGTGGTCGGTTAAATGGGTGGTTCGTAATTTTTCATCAATAATGTAATCGAGTTTTGGTGTTAGTTTCTCCACAACTGCCGCGTATTCATAATATTTTTGAATCGGTTCCGCCTGAGGAGCAGAGATTATGTGGGGGGTCCGTGCTTCATCAATTAACACCGAGTCCACTTCGTCAACTATCGCAAAAGTAAAATTCCTCTGCACCAAGTCTTCAACTTTTTGGGTCATGTTATCCCGAAGGTAGTCAAAGCCAAATTCCGAGTTTATCCCGTAGGTGATATCGGCGGCGTAAGCTTCTTTCCGGCTAACCGGCCGAAGGTGACGCAACCGCCAGTCCTGGGCATCATTATCCTCAAACTCGACGTCATAAATAAAGGATTTCTCGTGGATTATCCCCGCGCATGAAAGTCCCAAAAAATGATAAATCGGCCCCATCCACCCCACCCCGACTTTAACAAGATAATCATTAACGGTCACCAAATGAACTCCCTTTCCCCCCAAGGCGTTAAAGTAGAGTGGCATGGCAGCAGTTAAAGTTTTTCCCTCTCCGGTTTTTTGCTCGGCAATTTTCCCTTCATTTAACGCCAGCGACCCAATAAGCTGGACATCAAACGGCCTTTCTTTATTAACCCGAAAACTGGCTTCCCGAGCCAAAGCAAACGCTCTGACCACATCGGGAGTTTTTTTAAGCGATTCCGTCTCCCGGGGAAAATCGGAATCTTTTAATTTCTTAATTTCCGGTTCGAGAGCGTTTATCTGGGCGACAATTTTGGCAAAGCGCGAAACTTCACTGGCGTTGGCATCAAAAAATTTTGAAAAGAGATTATTCATAATGCGGAATAATTATCTTACTTTTACGGTTTAATGCAAAGTTCAAGGCATTAGCTATTGCTGCTCCCACCCGCAAACCGGTAAAACTGTCCCCGGTTTTCTTAATTTCAAAACCGTTGATCTCGTCTAATTTCCGCTTACCAATAATTTTTTTAATCATTGGCAATATAACCTGCGAATGCCAGACTGAGCTGTCTTCTTCTAAAACCTTCTCCCCGAGCATTACTGTCGTTTTTTTATTTGACGATGAGTCAATATACAATTTCAATTTGTCTTGTTTTTTCATTGGCATAATTAAACTGTACTTTAACAGCTTTTGGGGCAATTTTCTCGACCAGTTCCGGCCATTCGATGCAAACCACATTGCCATTTTCCCACATTTCCTCAATCCCGATATTTTTGACTTCGGAAAGACTTGTCAGCCGGTAAAGATCAACATGGAATAAATACCGTTGTCGGCGGCCGGCAGGCGGCAGTTTGTAGCGCCTGGCGATGATATAAGTCGGGCTGTTGACCCGCTGTTTTATCCCAAGGCCGCGGGCCAATCCTTGAATGAAAGTCGTTTTGCCGGCTCCCAAATTGCCAAAGAGTAAAATTACTCCCCCGGTTTTCAAATTCCGACCCAAGTCAAATCCATGTTTTTGGGTCTCTTTGGCCGATTTTGTTTCATAAAGCACCTTTATATTTTACAATAAGAAACAAAATTATGCCCAAAAAAGATAACGTCCCTCCGACAGTTATAAGTACGGGAGAAAAATCTTCAGTTGTTTCCACTGCTTCTACCTTTGCTTCTACCTTTTGCGCTTCAACCGGGAGTATCAACGCACTGACTGTTCCCAATATTTCTCCATCTTTGGTGGAAGGGGGCGTGATGTCAATTGTTGGCCTGGGTTTTGACTCCAAAGTTATTGTGGGAACTGAGGTTACCACAGGGGTCGGTTTAACAATTTCAATTGCTTTAACTTGGGAATCGTAATTGCTCTCTGTATTTTTATTTCTCAGTCTGACACGAAATTTGTACCCCCCCGCTTCTTTATCCCCGTCAACCATCCCATAAATTTCTCCGGCCCAGAAGCCGTTATTATCGGTAGTTATTATAGGAAAACTTCCCCATGATTCGCTGTCGGAGAGCCAACTGTCATTATTTTGCGTCCTGGCTTTACTCATACTTCCCTCATCTATACCGCCTCGAAGTTTGGCATAAAACGGGGTGTTGACCGGGAAGTTCTTTGCTTCAATTTTGACCGCAAATTTCTCATCGAGGAACTTTTTTCCGTCAAGAGTGATATTTACTTCAGGCACTAAGGCTGCCGGTAATTGAGACGAGGAGGGCGTTGGCGCAACACAATTAAACGATGTTTCATCCCCCTGGAGCGACGGTCCTCCCAAAATCCAATTATCTGTGCCGTCGGGCGATCTAAATGCCGATTGTGTGGCCAGGGGAGACTTTACTGTTCCCCCGGTTCCATAAGTAATACTTTCGGTAACATCGTCACCGGTTTTTAACATCAAAGTATCGCCCGCGTTGGCCAGCCAATTTGAGGATAAGATAATTTTTCGAAAAGATTTACCGGATATCTGGTCAGTCGGACAAAAGCTTAATTTCTGAGGAGAGTTTATATCGGGGCTAAAGTATATGGAAATATCATTTAAGGAAAATTGGGAATCGTCAGGATTATAAAGCTCAACCCACTCGGGGCTTGAAGCCGGGCTAAACTCATTTATTGTCAGACCGGCAGAAACGTTTAGGGGTAAAAGGAGAGCCTTAAGTAGGCAGAAAAAGAAAACCGCAACCACGCCGATTTTCATTCATGATCCAGTTTACCAGAGTTTAAAATATTTCATAGTATAAATTATAGAGTGGCTAATAAAATCCATACTCTTTAATTCACTCTGACAACATTAACCACGCTTATTGAAGAAATGGCATATTTCGATTTAAAGGAAATGTCTTTGGCCCCGGCAACAAACGGATCGTACATTTTGTAATCTGAGCCGTCTTTTGACCTTATGACGACAAAATGATCCGGGCCGGCCCCAATACCGACAATGGCCGGACGACCGGCGGCTAACTCCTCATCCAGTTTGGAAAGATTCCGACCATAGTTTGTTCGGCTAAACGTTACTCCGTCAATTGACCACGGTGACAGAAGCATATATGCGGTATTGGCAAAGAAGGCGTCATTGGTTCGCGCCACCTGTCCCGGCGTCACCCGATGGCCGTAGTGAGACAAAATCATGGCCGATGATGTCACCAGACAGCCGTACTCGGCCATTGAGTCTCTGGACCGTCCAATCCCCCAGGTTCCCCACTGGGAATCTCTTTGATTGTAGTAACAACCCCAATCATCACAGGAAGTCTGGTTGGAAAGAAGCGATGCTCCCCCTAAGTTGGTGACGAAACCCTTAAAGGCCGCCAGTTGGGCCTGGGCCTGGGATAATAATTGTCGGTATTTGACTTCGTTATTCTGAGTAATCTCAAGCAGCCTATTTTTCTCTTTCTTCTGCTCATTCATCTGTACCTTATAGGCATTAAGCTGTTTTTTCAGATCTTCCTGCTTCTTCTTGACATCGATGAGTAAATCTTTTTGATCGGAGTAATTTTTTTTGGTGAGCGACATTTGTTCCAGAAGTTCCTGATCGTGCCTCTGGACGATTTGCAGATAAGTCGCCCGGGAAACAAAGGCGTTAAAATTTTTGGCCGTCATAAGGTAGAGCATCCGATCATCGAGATTGATTTTGTAATTGCTTTTAATGCGGTTTAAAAGTATTTCAGAGGTATGATTCAAGCTGCCGTTTATTAAACTTATTTTGCTTGATATAGAGGCCATTTCATCCCCGATTCTTGAAAGTTTGTTTTCCGTCAGATTTATTCTTGATTGGGTTAAAGAGATCTGATTATCCAACTTGGAAATTTCCCCGGACAAGGTATCTGACTGCCCTTTTGTTTCACTTACTTTCTTGTCATAAAAATCAACACAGGCCTGCAAGTCAGATGATGAGCATGTGTCAACCGCCCAGGCTTTTTGCGAAACCATCACAAAAAGTGGGAAAATAAAAAGTAACGTTAATTTTTTAAGTAGCGCCATACAGCCAGGTAACTTCCAATAAAGCCGATCAGGACGGCAACCATTGTCTGGGTTACACCCCACAAGATAACATTTACCGGACTTTGAGTAAAGGGAACCGAAAAACTGGCCAGAGCCGGGATCACTCCGATCGGGCTGATATGCCAGACAACCGTAAAAAGATAAGTTAAAACAAAGGAGAATATTCCGGAAATAAGGCCATAAATTACTCCCTCGGCGATAAACGGCCCGCGGATCTGCCAGCTGGACCCCCCGACTAATCGTATGACTTCAATTTCATCTTTTCGCAAGGTAATCTTTAGGGCAAAAACTATGAGAAGTACAAGAATTGACTCGATCAAAAGCACTCCGACTAAAATTAGCCCCGAAGCTCTTATCGATTCGACCCAGATTAGAAGATCTTTGATCTCTTCTTTTTGGTATACGGCGTCTTCAACCGCCGGATCCTTTATTGCCAGATCGTAAATTTTACCCAATTCTGAGCCGTCAACCGCGGAAACCTCGAGGCTGGCCGGCAGAATCTGGGCGTTGACCAGTTCCAGAAGCAGTTGGTCATTTTTGTTCTGTTCCTTATACCGGTTTAGGGCGTCGTCTTTACTTAGATATTTTAAATCTTTCAATTTAAAACTATCCGACAAGGTTTTTTTCAGCCGGTCAACATCTTCAGGCTTGGCCTCATCTCTGACAAAGACGACGACTTGCGGACGGCTGGCCAACTCGGTCAAAACCCGTTGGGCCGTAAGTGATGACATAAAGTAAACCGCAGCCACAAAAAACGAAATAAACATGATAAGAACTGCCGCCATTGTTTGGTACGGACTTCTTCTCATGCTGGCAAAAACTTTTTTGATCATATAGTTCGCTTTACTATCGGTATTTTCCCTTCTTATCCTTGACCATTCTCCCGTTTTCCAGTCTAATGACCCGCTTATCCAACATATCGACCACCTCGACATTGTGGGTGGCCACAATGACGGTTGTCCCGGAATCGTTTATGAGCTTTAATAGTTTCATTATAGACCAGACGTTGGCAGGATCAACATTACCGGTTGGTTCATCGGCAATAACATACTTAGGATTGGTCACAATGGCCCTGGCAATGGCCACCCGCTGCAGTTCTCCTCCCGATAACTGGGCAGGAAACTGAAAAGCAAAGTTCGCAAGGTCAACTTTCGAAAGGACCGCATTAACTCTTTCTTTAATTTCTTTTTCCTTAACTCCTGCCACTTCCAGAGTAAGGGCGATGTTTTCGAAGACATTTTTGGTCAAAAGTAGTTTTAAATCCTGAAAGACAATTCCCAGATGGCGACGGTGTTTGACAATTTCCTGACCCTTAAGCTTTCCCAGATCTTTATCATCGATAATTATGGAACCCGTGTCCGAAAGATATTCACGGTCAAGAAGTTTAAATAAGGTTGTTTTTCCGGCACCTGAAGGTCCGACAATAAAAATAAACTCTCCATCATTTATCTCAAAATTAATATCGGCAAGTGCCACCGTGCCGTCCGGAAATTTCTTAGTTAGATTTTGCAATTTTATCATGAGGCTTTTTAATTGGTTACCTTTACCCGACCGACATCCATAAGCCACCCGGCTTTTTGCCCCTTGAAGGTTTGCCCCCACACCTGAACCTTCTTGCCGATATAGTTTTCCAGATTAACAATGGAACTTATAAGATAGACGTTTTGAGAAACACCTCCCGGTCTAATAAGGACGTGACTTCCTTCTGCAGTCACTTTACCATCGTTAACTTTAATTTCTCCCGTGGCCGTATCCGGATACGCTGAGGCATCTTTAACCCCCTCCTCATCGGCTGTCTTTACAATTTCGGCTGACTTTCCGTTAATTACCGGCGTACCTGAACCCGAAGCCACGAGTTTCGAAATGCCATAGCCTGTTGCCACACCCGAGAGAATTATCAAAATGGAAAAACCGGCTGCAAGAACGAGCGATTTCTTGTCGGTTGTCGGAGTTATTGGTTGAACCATTGTTGTTTGAACATTATCCATTGGCAAAATATTGTAATTCTTTTTCTATAAACTTTTCAAGTCCCCCGTTTAAAACACGATCGGGATCGGTATCCTCATAATCGGTTCTGGTGTCTTTGACAAGATGGTACGGATGTAAAACATAATTTCGTATCTGATTCCCCCATCCGGGCGTAACATGGATTCCCCGTAGCCTCAACTTTTCTTCTTTAATTTTTTCTTCCTCCAAAGCTAAGAGTTTCCCCTTAAGAGCCTGCAGAGCCAGTTCCCGATTTCGGCTTTGGTCCCGTTCTCTCTGATTGGTGATAACAATCCCCGTCGGTTTGTGGGTTAAACGCACAGCGGAAGATACCTTGTTAACATTTTGTCCCCCATGGCCCCCCGCCCGGAAGAAATCCCAATCAATATCTTCATCTCTTATAACAATGTCGTTTTTTTCATCGGCAACCAGGGGTGTAACTTCAACGAGGGCAAAGGAGGTCTGTCGTAACTTGTCCGCATTAAAAGGCGATTGCCTAACTAATCTGTGCACACCTGCTTCGTGTTTTAACAACCCGTAGGCAAACTCCCCTTCAATTTCAAATTCCACCTCTTTGATACCTGCTTCGGATCCGGGAACAAACTCCGTTTCCGTTATTTTCCAACCCCGACCGTTACAAAATTGGGTATACATTCGGTAAATCATATTCGCCCAGTCCATGGCTTCTACCCCTCCTTGACCGCTGTGAATGGCCATGACAGCAGGGTAGGAATCGTAAGGACCGGATAAATAAAGTTGCAACTCCAGTTCCGAAACAATCTCTTGGATTTCAAACTCGTTAGCCGGTTCAATTAAAAACTCCTCAAGTTTTTCGAGCTTCTTAATTTCCTCAAGAATTTTTGCCAGCCGGCGCATCTTATCGGCGGCCGCCTTACCATCCTGCCAAAAATTTGGCTTAGCACTCTCAAGTTCTAATTCCCGAACTTCTTGTCGTCTTTTATCCGGATTTAATTTATCTATTATAATTTTAACTTTTTCCCTTAATTCTTCCATATCTATATTTACAAATTATTTATAACTTCCTTGCCCTAACAGAAATAATTGACCCGAAAGCACAAAGCTCATCTGACAATTCCCTCGAATAATTTTTAGTGGCTAATTTATTCCAGGAGACGAGATTTAATACCCTTTGAATTTTTTCCGGTGGGGTTATCCCTGTTAACATATCCCTAATCTCGTTAACAAGATAATCAATTCGCGATAAAGTTGCTTTGTTTGCAATCAGTAAGGCAATTCTTTTTAGATCTAGTCCTACTGTTAACAATTTTTGCTGATCGGTCATATTGGAAGATATTTTCTTATTATTTTCTCAACATTTGATCGAATCTTAACATCAATTATTTCACTCCCAGAGTTTATCCCTGGACGATTATTTATAATAGAATCATAGGTTACAGTATTACTTTCCAAGTCATAACCACCACCCCATAAACTTTGTTGACTGCTACCTAATCTAAGTAATTCCTGTTCTTCATCAAAATGCATTTTTGCTCCAGCAGCTATAATATTCTTATCTAGATCAACCACAAGTTTGATAAAATAACCATCAATTTCTTTGGCTAATTCTTTAAGTTCATCGCGGCTAATTGGAGAAGATATTACTTTGATCACACCCAGATGTTATCACAGTCTGGAGTCGATTTCCCGGGAGAATTCGTCAATTGATAATACCCCCTCAAACTTCGTGCCGTTTATAAAAAACGTGGGGGTAACATTTACTCCGACTTTACCCGCATCGTTTATATCGCTTAGTATTTTCTCCCGGACAAGGTTGGATTCGTAATCCGTACTAAACTTAGAAGTATCAAGCCCCAGATCCCGGGCATATCCAAATAAAAGATCTTTACTAAGGTCCGGAGACTTTTCGAAAAGAACTTTGTGCATCTCCCAAAATTTGCCCTGCAAGGCCGCACTTTCCGCTGCCTGAGCTGCCGGCCAGCCATTGACATGTTGGGCCAGAGGAAAATGACGGTATACAAATCTAATTCTGTCCCGGTATTTGCCTAAGACTGCGTCAAGGGCCGGTTGAGCGGCTTTACAGGCCGGGCATTCGAAATCGGAAAATTCAACAATTGTAACTTTAGCATCAGTTGCGCCCAAGACCTGACTATTTTGACTGACTAAATCAGCCTGATTCACAGGTTTTGGAGCTGATTTACCGGAGAGAAGAACTGCCGTCCCGACCACAAGAGCTAAAGTCACCCCCATAATCCCGACGAAAAACTTTGTTTCGGTATTCATTTCTGCTTATTATTATACAACTTTCCCTTAATTTTACGAGCGATAAAGTAAATTATAAGGGCGGAATAAGCCATGATGAAAAGTACGAAAGTAAATATAAACGGGTTACTCAAACGACCGGATAAAAAATATAAAAGCAGCGTCCCGGGAACCGTGGCCACAATAGAAATTAAAAAGTACGGTAAAAAACGGAAAGTTGTTAACCCCGAAGCATAGGAAATGACATCGTGCTGTTGATAAAGTATCAAGCGGATAAAAAATAATGTCTTGTACCCATACCTGCCGCTCAACTCGTCAATTTTATTAACAACTTCTTCTCCTCCCAATCGTCTGACCATCGGCTTTCCGTATTTCTTAGCTATGGAAAAATTGGTAATCGAGGCAATAACGGCCGAGACAAATGACAGAAGGACTATCTCATTTCCGTATAAGTAGAATCCGGCAAATAAAAACGGGCTGGCCCCAAGGGGAGCAAAAACATTTGTCAGCCAGATAAGAAATATCATCACAAACGGACCAAATACTCCCGTTTTTTCAATGGCCAATTTTACCTGTTCCGGGGGAATAAGAATGCTTGCCAGAAGCATTAGAATAAAAATCAAAGCGGTAAAAATTGGGGGTAAGAGTTTGGCTTTCATCAAAATGATCCAATTCTGTCGAACGGATAAATCCGCCAGATAATTTTCCCGACAATATCCGCCCGGTCTATCGATCCAAAATCACGTGAGTCGGATGACCCGGACCTGTTATCTCCCATGACAACATATTTATTTTCGGGAATTAAAAACTCACTGTTTTGTGAAATTTTTCGGCCGCCTTTAGTACAGGTACCGGATTCTAAATAATTCTCTTCGAGTAATTCACCATTAATATAAACCTGACAGCTTGATATTTTTATCGACTCCTCCGGCAAACCGATAATCCTTTTAACAAAATCGACATTTTTATCATTTGGAGAATAAATAATGACAAAATCACCCCTTTTCGGATCGGAAAAGCGGTAGGATATCTTGTCCAAGATTAATCTCTCACGCGTTTGAAGTGTCGGATAAGAGGAACTTCCCTGGACCTCGGGGACTTGAAAGAAAAAAAGGTACGAGAAAACAAATAAAGCCCCGGCAAAGGTTACGCTTTCGACGAAGTCCCAAAAATATTTAATGATTTTAGACATAATAAAAATATAGCCCCGGAAATTATCCCTGATATTGTACACCAAAGACAAACGGCAAAGATTACAAACAACTCTAAGTACAAAAGATATACCGAAACTAAAACCCCAAAAAATGAGAAGAAAAGAAGAAACGAGTCAATTAGTTTTTGATGTGAGATTATAATTGTTTTAATAAAACTTAGGAAAAAGATTGTGAAATAAAATACCAGGCCATAGGCCGGCAATGGAATGCCTAAAAACAGGGAGTACATACTATTTTTAACCGTATCGCATTCAAAACCAACAGACACCGGTCCGCATGCCACGTGCCCCCCGGTTATGTACCTTTCCAGAAGGTAGAGGGAAATAAAAATTCCCAAAATCGAAAGAAGAAAAACCAGGCGGTTAATTATTTTCATCAGAATAATAGAATCGCCAGCGTCCCCATGGTTGACCCGAGAAAGACACCGCCAATGGTATCTGACAGCCAATGTTCCCCAAGATAAACTCGGCTTAAGAGCATAACAAGGGACATAAGGCCAGAAACGATTGCGACAATTCTAAAATTTTGTTTGGATAAGTTTAACTTTTTGGCTAAAAAAACCACGATGACGGCCAAGAAAAATGCCCGCGAAACATGCCCTGAGGGAAAACTGTAATTAGTTGCCACATAATGCGGAAAGGCAAAGGGGATAGCATAACGGAAAAATTCCCGCGGCGGTCCCGGATGATAAATTAGGTACTTCCCTAAGATTTCGATGACATAAATTAACGCCATCATCCCCAGTCCCCAAAAGATTTTTTTAAATTTAAAATAAACAAGTCCGGCAATTGCCAACATGACAACGGCCACAACCTCTGTTGAACCCATAAGGGAAAAAAATGAGAATGGTAAATCAAAACTTCTCGGGATCAGGGATTGCAGCCCGTTTGTGGCGGCAAAATCGATATTTACTAACTTTCGGGTGGAAGTTAAAAGGACCATTACCAAAAATCCTAAAAATAGGAAAGCGGCAGCCAGAAACTTCTTTTTATACATACCTTTCCTGAAATATTTTTTTGCCGTTGAAAACAAACTCAAAAAAATGGCCCACCTCGATATAGAGATCTTTCTTTTTATTGATTTTAGAAAAATCTTTTGTGTGGATTTTATACTCCAAAATCATGATTGGATCGGCATGGGAAATAATCACCACCGTTTTGTCTTTATATTTTTTCAGAATATCATCCAAAAAAGAAGCCATTCTGGTTTCAATTTCACTAATGCTTTCCCCTTTGGCAATCTGAGCCGGGATTTTATACATGAGGTTCCCGCCCCCCATCTCCTCAAATTTCTTTATTTCCACTCCGTCAAAGGGAGTTTTTACTTCAAGCAGCCTCTTATCCTCGAAAACCTTTAAACTAATCCGTTCGCCAATTATCTTTGCCGTTTCAAGGGTTCTTAAGAGCGGACTGGTGTAGAGAGCAGAGATATTTTTCTTGGCAAAAAATTCCGCCAGTTTCACCGCCTGTTTTTTCCCGCGAGTGTTTAAAGGAAAGCCTTTTGATCTTAAAGCCAAATATTTACCTTGGCCTTCATATTCCCCATGCCGAACAAAATAAACCGTGGTCATATATTTATTTCCTTATCTTACTACTTGAAAATATAATTTGGAAGTAATAATCTACGTTTATGGCAAAAACAACTCCTTTAACTAAAGACGATATCAAAGAACTGCTTAATGATGCTTTCAAGGGTGAATCGTTTAGAAAATCGGTCAGAACTATTGTAAATGAGGAATTAAGTGTCCAATTGACTGACTTTAAAGGGGTAATTGACGACGCCTTAAAGAAAATTCGAGATTTTGACGAAAATAGCGATTTATATAAAAGTCTTCATGATCGCGTTTTAGATTTAGAAGATATTCATCCTGACAATAAGCATAACATTCCCGTCGCTTCTTTATGAACTCGCGCTGGAGTAACGCTTTAAGGCAGACATAAAAACATGCCTG
>Ga0209542_10012582_pt1 | contig 14762 bp, 21 predicted proteins | sample RifCSPhighO2_01_FD_184028 | JGI IMG/M metagenome (GOLD analysis project Ga0209542, IMG submission 184028) | Soil microbial communities from Rifle, Colorado - Rifle CSP2_plank highO2_0.1 (SPAdes) (version 2) | ecosystem: Environmental > Terrestrial > Deep subsurface > Rock core/Sediment ...
ACCCCCATCATGTCAAAATAGCAGTGATGTGGCAGCTTACCATTATGGAAAAATTGACCAAGGTTATATGATGGGCCAGGGTTCAGGATGGATTAATGGATCACCTTGTGGTATTTCTTTTTACCCGACAGCTGAAGGAGCTTGTAAAGGGTTTGGCAACAGTTCTCCTAGTTGTGGAGGTCAAGCTTGTTTTCTTCATGAGCTAGGTGGTGGTACACCTACTGTTGTCTCGTGTCATTAGGATGTGTTATATTGGAATTAATGCCCAAAAGATCTGGTTTCACCCTTGTTGAACTCTTAGTTGTAATCACCATTATTGGAATTTTATCTGCTATAGGGATGTCAGGTTTTAATAATGCTCAAAACAGGGCTAAAGATGCTAAAAGAAAAGGTGATGTAGATTCAGTAGCGAAGGTTTTTGAAGGAAAATATAACGAGAGTACCTTTAGTTATTTAGCCCCTGCTGCTGCTGATTTTAACAACAGTAAACCCCCTGTTCCTCCTGAAGGTGGAAATTATTCTGCCAAAGTCTGTAAAAAAACTAGTGATATTAAAGCATATAAAATTTGTGCTAAATTGGGTGGATCCAGCCAGGATTGTTATACAGATTCATCAGATTTGACAAAGTGTTATTGTCGGACATCTGCTTTTGGAAGCATGAGTGATTGTTCAACTGATGAAATTTCCAGCCTGACAATATGAGAAGATCTGGTTTCACCCTTGTTGAACTCTTAGTTGTAATCACCATTATTGGGGTTTTATCTATGATAGGCATCACTGTTTTCAGTACAGCCCAAAAAAATGCTCAGGATGCTAAAAGAAAAGGTGATGTAGATTCAGTGGTGAAGGTCTTAGAACAAAAATATCCCTTAGATGGAGATTATACAGGTGTTACCGATACAGATTTTACAGCTAAAAAGGTTCCTCTTCCTCCTGAAGGTGGAGCTTATATAAGCAAAGGTTGTGAAATGGGAACAGGGAAAAATAAGAAAATTACTGCCTTTCAAGTTTGTGCCAAATTAGGTGGATATACAGAAGCTTGTCCAACCACAGGAACAAATGAAAGTAAATGTTACTGCAGGACTTCAGCTCTAGGAGATATAGATAACTGTGTACCAGATGGTGGAGTAATTACCACCAACATTCCTGGTTTAGAGGGTGCTGGTGGTGGAACTGCTGAAGGTGGTGGAGGAGTTGCCCCACCATCACCTCCCCCACCACCGTCCAAAGCCTTATCTTGTGAGAATTATGGGGATATGGATAACAATAGGTTAATAACAAAAAATGATGTTGATATACTTACAAAGCATGATGCTGGTACTCAATCCCCTCCTTTAACTGCAGATCAACTTTACATAGGTAATATTGATGTTGATGATCCTGGAAAAGGGAGTACTGTGGATATCTCAGATTCAGCACACCTAAATAGGTATTTAGCTGGTGGAATAACTTCTTTAGAGATATGTAAACTGGCTAAATCAATTCCCTGTTCCAGAGGTACTGGTGATGTGACAGGTGATGGTAAGGTTACCTGGATGGATGCACAAGAGGCAGCTAGAATTGGAAACCGTTATCCTAGTTCTCTCTATACAGGCCAGCCTTATACTCAAGCGCAGCGAAATAATGCTGATAGTACTGGTAATGGTGCTATCAGTTCCTCTGACAGTCTCTGTATTTTAAGATATGTGAATGGTATGGCTACCTCCTCTGTCTGTTCTTATCTTACAGATTGTACCAAGCCTGCTGGTCCACCTCCACCGTAATTAAAATATGAAAAAAGGTTTTACTTTAATTGAACTATTAGTTGTTATTTCTATAATTGGCATATTATCTACCATAGGAATCTCAGGTTTTAATAGTGCTCAAAATAGAGCCAAAGATGCTAAAAGAAGAGCTGATGTAGATATAATAATAAAAGCTTTTGAAGCGAAATATGATGAGAAAAATTTTAGTTATGCAGCACCCATTAGCAGTGATTTTGATAATGGTAAAATCCCTCTTCCTCCTCAAGGAGGAAACTATGCTGCCCAGATTTGTCAAAGAGGTGATGATATTAAAGGGTTTAAAATTTGTGCTAACCTTGGTAAATTTAGCGGAGATTGTTATGCAGAGGAAGTAGGTGAGAGAGATTGTTATTGTCGTACCTCTTCTTTTATGGATATGGATAAGTGTGTAGCTGATGGTGGATTAACTTCCAGCCTCTCTATTAAGGATACTGCTCTGGCTGTAGCAGATTTAGGAGGTGGGAGGGAATCTGGTGAAGTTGATTTATCCTTCACTGGAGGAAGTCCAAGTCCCAATCCTTCCTCCACCACAACCTCACAAGGAACTTGTACTTTAACTTCTGCAACATGGACCACTTCTACCAATCCTGTGACAGAGGGAATAACAGTGTATCTCCTTGTTAATGGAACTGGAGGTTGTACTAATAAACAAGTTACTTTTGAGATTAAAGAAAATGATTCTATTATTGAGGGAGGTAGTGATGATCAGGTAATTACCCAGCCTTTAGCAACTAGATTTACAGTTAATAATGCTTTGACTACACAAGGCTCATGGCTTGCTGAATTTCAGCAGGACTGTGCAGGTCTTTGCAATCCACCAGAATATTATTTTTTAGCCAGTGTTGAAGGTGGTAATATTATCCATAGTTCAGATCCTCTCTTATCTGTAAATAAACCCTCCTCTAACTTTATAGATCCTTCTCTACCACATACTAAGGTTTTTGTGACCTCTACCCTATACAGCGGTAATCTTGGTGGGTTAGCAGGGGCAGATGCCAGATGTCAGGAAAGAGCTAATGTTGCAAATCTAGGAGGTACCTGGAAAGCCTGGTTGTCAGATACAACCACCTCAGCAGCCAGTCGTCTGGAACATTCACCAAACCCGTATACATTAGTAAATGGCAGGATTATTGCTGATAATTGGGAAGGTCTTACTGGTACAGGTTATCTTAAATCTCCGATCAAGATAAACGAATTCGGGAATGAAGCCCCACCTATTCCTAAAACACCTCACACTTTAGTGGCGACGAACAAGGACCTGTTTGGACTGGTACAAAAGATGATGGCTCTATCTTTAGCCATAGCGATCTTACTTTGTGTAGTAATTGGAATAGTAGTAGTACCCATGGAACATCTTGGGGAGATCATATGACTGTAGATAAATGGAGTTTTCACAGCTATGGAGGAAGCTGTAATGACTATCGTGCAGCACTATATTGCTTTAAGGTATCTAGTGTGAGTACTACTTCTCCAACCTTTGTCTATGTTGATAATGATAGCGATGGCTATGGAGCAGGAGAGCTTGTGTTTCCCTGCCCTGCTGGGAAAACATGCGTTTCTAATAACCAGGATTGCTATGATCTTAATGCCAACGCAAAACCTAGTCAAATCAACTATTTTAGTACTACCCGTGGTACATCAGTTCAGGGTAATGATCAGGCAGGAAATAGCTGGAATTCTTATGATTATGATTGCAATGGAACTGCACAAACAAGCAGACATGGCTATTTTGATGGTACTGGTAAGGTTTATGTATATCTACCCTCTAATAACTGTGACAATCCTTATCAATTTCAGGGATATGCATCTACTGAAACAGAAGGATTACGCTGTGGAAGTACCTTATACCCTGAGCCTTCAGGTGAGTGTAGAGGGAACAGTAAATCTGGTGATAACCAATGCCAGGCTTGCAAATTATGGATCAGTGCCCAGGGTACACCATTCACTCAAACTTGCCGCTAAAATAATTATGAATATTTGACACATCTCTTTAAATATATGATTATTGAAGACAATGCCTAAAAAATTCTATAGCTCTTCTGGATTTACTCTGATTGAACTTTTGGTAGTGATATCTATTATTGGGATATTAACTGTGATGGCGTTAGTTGCTTATACTAATATTACTAATAGAGCTAATGATACTAAAAAAAGAGCTGATATAAATGCAATAGCTAATGCATATGAACTAAAATATGATGCTAAAAAGCAGCTCTATCCTAAATTAGAAGCGAGTGTTGTAGAAAATGTTAACCTTGATTCAAAAGAATATAAGTGTTTATTAACAGTGGAAAAAGATGCTTTTGAAATTTGTACTATTCTTTCTAATAAGCAGCCTTTTTGTAGAAAGTCTATTTATGGGAATCCAGAAACTTGTCCGACAGATTAAATTATGAAAAAAAATGGCTTCACTCTCATTGAACTTTTGGTAACAATTACTATTATTACTATACTTGCCACCCTGGGTTTTGTAAGTTATAGACAGGTAATACAAAGGGCAAGAGATGCTCAAAGAGAGTCTGATTTAAAATTTATTCAATCTGGTCTTGAACAATACTTCTCTGATCAAAAAAATTATCCCTATCAAATAGTAATGGGAAATTCTCTCTCTTTTGGGGAAAGATCTTATATAACTAAAATCCCCTCAGATCCTGCAGGTACCCCTAATTATTTATATGAAGCAAGAGGCAGCGGCTGTACTGAGATTGCTCCCCAAAATTGTACCAGTTATTGCCTTTTTGCCAAAATGGAAGGTATGGATCCTCTTGATGATACCGGATGTACTCCTATTGCTCCCCGCAACTATGGAATAACAAAACCCTAAAACAGTTTACAGGTTACAATTTACAGGTTACAATTAAAATAATGCCCAAAGAGATAAAATCTGGTTTTACCCTCGTTGAACTTTTAGTAGTTATTAGTATTATCTCTATATTGTCAGTTATTATAGCTGTTAATTTTAAGGATTTTAGTCAAGATGAATTGAGTAAGAAAGCAATTTCTGAAATCCAGACATATCTTCGGACTGCTCAGGCAAATGCCACGACCTCTCCTTTATGTGATAAAGCATCAGGAGTAGATTGGGGTGTTAATTTTAAGACAGACAAGCAAAGAATTGAACTTGTTTGTGGGCCAACAAACACTATTATTAAGACTTTAATTTTGGATAATCTTCAACTTGATTCTATAGAAGGCTCTTCCTGTACAGTACCTAAAAATTTGCCCTTGATTGTATCTTTTACTGCTTTAACAGGAGCAGTTAGAATAATAGGTTCAGATCCCTGTATAGGTAAAAGTTCTAAAGTAACCCTTAATATCAAGAATTTAAAATCAAAAGAGATTAAAAGTTTTAGTATATCTTCAGGAGGAGCAATAGATGTTGAGTGATGAAAAAGGTCAATCCTTAATAGAGCTGGTAGTGGTAGTGGCAGTGATTGTGATTGTAGTAGGAGCTTTAACTTTTGCCACAATTGCCTCTTTGAGAAATGCATCTTTTTCTAAAAATCAGGCTCAAGCCACCAAATTAGCTCAGGAAGGGATAGAAAGAGTAAGAACCGGGAGGGATAGAAATAAAGTGATAACTCACGGAGGAGGTTTAGGGAGTGTTATTTCCTGGGATGGAAACAACCTTGGTCAGGGAAAGTTTTGGGATTACCTGATTAATGGGAATTGTGGAAATTTACAGTTAGCCCCTCCTGTTTATTGTTTTTTTAATGTGGACAATGAGGGAAAGCTTGCTTATTTAACAGCTTATGGACCAATTTCCAGCCAGCCTACTCTGCCTCCCGGGGTAGAATCTATCCCTCCATTTTCCCGGGCTGTAGTAATTTCTGATGACACTACAACTTCCGGAGTTCAGAAAACAGTCACAGTGATTGTCACCTGGAAAGATGTATCAGGTCCACACGAGTCAAGGTTAACAACAATACTAAGAAAAATATGAGAAAAAAGGATGGCTTCACTTTAGCTGAAGTTTTAGTAGTAATGGCTGTTTTATCAATTTTAGGAGTATTAGTCTTAAATATTTTTTCCAGGAATTTAAGAGGTACAAATAAATCTCAAATACTTATTTCCCTAAAAGAAAATGGACAAGGTGTATTAGAAAATATGACTAATTCAATCCGTAATGCAGATGACCTTGTTTGTATAAGTTCCAATCCTCAAAATACACTGGTAGTGGTAAAAAATGGAGTATACACCCGCTTTCAGTTGGTAGTCCAACAAGCAGATGCTAATGGTTTTATTAGGCAAGATAGCCCTACACCAGCATTAGATGGATCAGAGTCAGATCCCAGGGTTTTTGTAAACAGAGTTTGTAACCCTTCTGATCCTATGCCGACAGCTATGGTTTTAACTGATGATAGCCTGCAAAAGGGAGTATCTGTGGTTGCAGGCAGGTTTGAGCTAGATGAAGAGGCTGGTTTTAAAGATAGTGTTAAGATAACTTTTTCCCTGGCTCCCCCAATTAAGACATTACGGGCAGTTGCAGGCATTATTGATCCTGTGACTTTTGAAACAACTATCCAGCTGCGATGAAAAAGAAGTATACTTTTTACATGAATGAAAAGGGTCAGCTAATCTTAACTTTGGTTTTAGTGATGACTGTAGCTTTAGCAATAGGTTTATCTGTAGTCCAAAAGAGTTTAGTAGATGTTTCTACCTCAACTAAAGTAGAACAATCCTCCAGAGCTTTTTCTGCAGCAGAGGCGGGTGTAGAGAAAGCCCTAAGAGGTGATAGCAGTGGAGTAAATTTTTTAGAAAATAAATCGCAGGCCGCGGTTTTGGATTCAGGCCTCCTCCCAGTTGTTGCTGCTGCTAATAAACGCCAGGACCCATTGGAATATCCCCCACTAACCAAAGAAGATGTGGCTCAAATTTGGCTGGCTGACCCTGATTCAAATATTAGATTACCCGGCTGCACAGCCATAGATCCTAGCAAGCATGCACCTGTTTGCTACACTCAAAATTCTCTGGAAGTTTATTGGGGTAATTCCAGGGCAGACAGAGCGGCTATAGAGCTAACCCTGGTTTTCTATAATGGGACTCAATATGTTCCCAGGAAGTGGTATTTTGATCACCCTGAAACCCGTACCCCTCCTAACAGTAATTTTAACCAAACTCTACCCAACTGTAATGATTCAGGTTTCACTGTAGGACAGAGCAATTACAAGTGCAAGGTGATACTTGGAGATGCAACTGATCCTGCTGGAGTTTTACCCTCTGGTTTAATGTTAATTAGAGCCAGGCTTTTATATAATAGCAATGATCAGCCTTTGGCTATTTGGGCTGTGGGAACTACTGAGGCTAACAGATCTCTTCCTCCTCAAGCCAGAAATATTGTCTCCACAGGAGTTTCAGGTGAGACTCAAAGAAGAGTGAGGCTTTTTCAGTTAAGCAAAGTAGTTCCCCCTTATTTTGATTATGCTATCTTCTCTGCAGGAGATATTATTAAATGAGAAGGCAAAGGGGTTTTTCATTAGTTGAACTACTTTTAGTAGTAACAACAGTAGGATTTTTGGTAATTCTTTTGGCTTCAGTCCCCAATGCCCTAAATCTTTTTTCCAAAAGTAAGAATATAAGTTTGGCCCGGGAAATTGCCACTAAACAACTTGAGGACCAGAGAAGTTTAAATTATCTAAATTTAGCCAATGGTCAAACTGATATTACTGATTCCAGAATCAGTTTACTACCTTCAGGTTCAGGGACTATTTTGGTTGAGGACTGTAGCAGTGCTATTTGCACTAATGGTGAAAATACTAAACACATTACAGTTACTGTTAATTGGAAAAATGGTAGTAAGAATCAAAATATAGTTTTAAAGACCTTAATATCTGAGGGAGGAATTAACCAGTGAAAAAGAATGGATTTACTCTGCCTGAAGTTTTAATAGTTTTAGTGGTGGGTATAATTGTAGGTGGATTATTACTGAGTATTTTGGTTAATAACACTGGTCTATTTTATCAACAATCTTCTAAAGTATCACTAGGATTAGGTAGTAATGATGCTCTAATTGCAGTTCGCTCTACCATTAAAGAAGCCAGTTCTATTGCTGTTTCCTATCCCGAGATCCCTCCCCCTACCTTTACCTCAGGTAATTCGGTTTTAGTCTTAAAACAACTCTCTATCGATGCAAATTCTAATATTATTGCAGATACCTATGACTATATTGTTTTTACAAAAGAGGGAGACAAATTTCGTATGAAAGTTTTTCCAAATGCCTCAAGCGCTAGAAAATCACAAGATCAAATTCTTGCTCACAATGTAGAAAATTTAATTTTTAATTATTATGATAAAACAGACCTGCCTGTTGCTCCTCAAAATGCAGTGAAAGTAAAAACTACCTTATTTCTAAAACAAAAGGCAGGCAAGGGATTTGAAACAACTATTGCTACATCGGAGGCAAATTTAAGAAATGATTAAAGAACGTGGCCAGATCCTGCCTTTAATAATTGTGGCTGTAGGGGTGGTACTTTTTACCACTTTATTTATCATCTCTGGATCACAAATTTATTATCAAAATGCCTCTTATGCTGCAGATTCTGAAAGAGCCACAGCTTTAGCTGAGGCAGGGATTGATAAAGCCATTGCCTCCTTAAATAAAACAGGAGGCAGTTATAACGGTGAAAGCGAGACTAATCTAGGAGATGGGTCTTTTTCTGTCAAAATTACCTCTATAGATACGGCTGTCAAGATTATAGAATCAACAGGTTATATCCCTAATAAATCTAAACCTAAAGTTAAAAGAACTATTAAAATTGAGAGCTCAACAGGAGTAGGTATCTCTTTTAATTATGGTATCCAGGTAGGTGAAGGAGGGTTGCAGTTTGATCATGGTAACAGTGTAGTTGGTTCAATTTATTCTAATGGCTCTATTACCTCTAATCAAAACAATTCAGTAAGTGGAGATGTTTGGGTGGCTGGTGGACCACAGGCTACTCCTGATCAAGAAACGGATTGTAGTGGAGCCAACTGCCAGGATTTTATTTTTGGTAAAAGTGTCAGTGGAGAAAACAGATTAGATGTGGCTCAAAGTTTTAGACCCTCATCCACTAACGCTTTGAATAAAATCTCTTTAAAAATTAAAAAATTTGGCAACCCCCCTAATGTAACTGTCAGGATTCTAAAGGATGATAATGGAAAGCCTGATAAAAATAATGTGTTAACTACTGGAACTCTTTATAGTAACCTGGTATCCACCAGCTATAGCTTGATTGAGGTAACTTTTTCTTCTACTCCAACTTTAAATGCTGAAACCACTTATTGGATAATGATTGATACTTCCTCTGATAATACTAATTATTGGTCCTGGCAAAATGATTTGGCTCAAAGTTACACCAGAGGTCAACCTAAGTGGTCACCTAATTGGAATACAGGCAACCCTACATGGAATTCAATTTCAGGGGATCTAAGTTTTAAAACTATTATGGGTGGAGCTACCACTTCTGTTTCTTCTACCCATACTCTTAATGTAGGAGGAGATGTTCATGCCAATACCATTCAAAATTTAGCAATTGGAAGAGATGCTTATTATAAAACTATTATTAACACCACAGTAGGTAGAACTTCTTATCCTAATTCAGATGATCCACCACCTAAAGTCTTTCCTATTTCTGATGCTAATATTAATGACTGGAAGGCTCAAGCTCAAGCTACTACTTTAAGTACTCCAGTCTGTGGGAGTAGCTGGGGCCCCGGTAAGTATACAGGTAGTGTCACTGGTCTAAACGGCTGTATTTTAACAATTAAAAATCCGATTTGGATCACCGGCAATTTTACCGGGGTTAATAACAATGTGTTTAGGCTGGATTCCAGTTTTGGGGCTACTTCTGGTTTAATTATTGTTGATGGGACTGTTGATTTTCAAAATAATAATAAAGTAGAAGGAACAGGTCAAGGCAGCAGTATTTTGATGATTTTGTCTACCTATGATTCCAGAACTGACAATATTCCAGCCATTGTTATTAAAAATAATGGTAATACTGGGGTTTTTTATGCAGGGAGGGGTATTATAGAACCTGGAAGCAATAACCAGTTCAAAGAACTGACTGCCTGGGGTATCAGATTAGTTGCTAATTCTACCCTAACTTATGAAACAGGGTTATCAAGTGTACTTTTTAGTAGCGGACCTACAGGTTCTTATTCTTTGGTTAAAGGTACTTACCAAGTTAAGTAGTTCACAGTTTACAGTTTACAGGGAACAGTTTACAATAAAAATACTGTCCATATGGGAAAAGTTTCTGTTGGTTTAGATATTGGGATTTCATCTATCAAAGTTGTTTCTTTGATAAAAGATGAGCAATTTAAATTAGTTTCATTAGGGAGCATCCCCGCCCCCTCTCCAGGGATGGTATCTGACGCTGAGATTGATCTTCAAGCTGTAGCCGGAGCAATTAAAAAATTATTTACTGCAACTAAAATTGAAGAAAAAGAAGTAATTGTAGCTTTACCTGAATCAAAAGTTTTTACAAGAGTAATTGATGACCTGCCATATCTAACAGATGCAGAGTTATCCTCTGCTATTAAATATGCATCTGAAGAGTTTATCCCTATGCCCCTAACTGAAGTTAATTTAAATTGGCAGATTCTTCAACGGTCTAATCCCAAAGAACAGAATGCTAAGACTATGGTCTTGGTAATTGCCTCACCCAAAAATGTGGTTGCAAAATACATTAATGTTATAAATATGGCAGGAATAAGACCTAAAGCTTTGGAAACAGAAATTATTGCTGTATCCCGATCTTTAGTTGGTAATAATCCTTTTTCCCCCTCTACACTAATTATCCAAATGGGGGCAACTACTACTGACTTTGCTACAGTTGCTAAAGGTCTGATTTGGCTGACTCGTTCCATATCTACTGGGGGGCAGGCTATGAGTAGAGCTTTGGCTCAACACTTTAGTTTTGATACTTCACAGGCAGAACAATATAAAAGAGTTTATGGATTACTTTCTGATCAGTTAGAAGGTAAGGTATATGAAGCGCTAAAACCTGTGGTGGATATAATTTTAGGAGAGTGCAAAAGAGTTATTCAGGCACATGATAGTAAGTACACTCAAAACCCTATCAAAAGAGTGGTCTTATCAGGAGGAGGGGCTAAGATGCCAGGCTTGGTAGTATACCTGGCAAATAGTCTAGGACTTGAGGTACAGGAGGCTGACCCATGGTATCTTATTGCTAAGGATAAATCCTTGGTTTCCAAACTAACTCAGGAAGCACCTTCTTATTCAGTCTCTGTAGGTCTTGCTTTAAGGGAGGACTAAATGGAAAAGAACAAAATTACAGTTAACCTTTTACCCCCTGAATTTTTGACAGATGAGTTAAAAAGAGCAAAGTTTTTTAAAATTCAAAAAGTGGGAATTGGTGTAATTTTGCTGATGATTTTTTTGTCCTCTTTAACAGTAGCACTTAGAATTTTACAATCTCAAAGTATTTCCCGAATACAAGATAGGATAACTACTGTTGAGCAGAAGGTTTTGAATTTAAAAGATAAGCAGGCTTCACTGGTTCTTATAAAAAACAGACTAACAACCATTAATCAATATTTAGGAAAAGAGAGTAAGCAGTCAGAAATTTATTCCTTTTTAGATAATATTCTACCTGCTTCAATTTCCATTACTTCTATGTCTATTGATAAATTAGGAAATGTAGTCATGGTGGCTACAATTGGAGATACTGAAACGCTAGACAATATAATTACCACTTTAACTAATAAAGAAACAAATGAAGGAAAAATAAGAAGTGTATCTATTGAAAGTCTAAATAGAGGCAGGGATAGCCTTTACAGGTTGAGTCTTAAATTGGAGTCACAGTGAAAAAAGAAGATTTATTAAAATTTTATGCTCAATATAAGTTGTTTATCTTCCCCCTGGTTGTGGGTATCTCCAGTTTAATTTTAATAGTTTTTGTTATTCTACCTCAGACCATTAAATTAGTTACTAATCAAGGTGCAGAGGAGGAGCTTTTTAATAAATCTCAATTTTTAGAGGTAAAGGCACAGGATTTAGATAACTTAGATCAGGAAGATTTGTCAAGAAAAGTTCAATATGTTTTAGGTGTATATCCAGCTGATAAGGATTTTGGAAATATCGTGGGAATTATTCAAAGTGTTACCTCTGGAGCTGGATTTAATATTGTAGCTCTTAATATAGGAGATCAAAATGCTCAAAATTACATTATAACCCTACAAGTTAGCGGTCCAAGAACTCTTCTACCCTTATTACTCTCTACAGTAGAGAAGGCCCCCAGGTTAATCAGGTTAGACAGTTTAGAAATTTCCTCCACCTCCGGCTCTCAGGGTATTGAGGCTTCATTGGGTCTAAATATTCTTTACTCCCCTGCTCCAACTACTTTTGGGACAGTTGATTCACCACTTCCTACTCTCTCTTCAGAAGATGAAGAATTATTGACTACATTAGCAAGTCAAAATCCTATCTCAGAAGGAGTGGAAGAAGTAGTAGATTCTGGTCCAAGAGGTAAAGCTAATCCATTTGAGTAGATAAATCAGGTCTAATTTTCTTAGTCTTTTTTAAAGACTGTTCTTTTCTCCATTTGGCAATTTCTCCGTGATTTCCAGAAAGTAAAATATCCGGGACTTTTTTGCCTTCAAATTCTTCAGGCCGGGTATATTGTGGGTGTTCCAGCAGATTAGGATCTGTGAATGATTCATCAATGGTTGCATCTTCCTTTTTTAGCACTCCTGGAAGTAATCTGACAATTGAATCAGCAATTATCATAGCTGGTATCTCCCCTCCTGTTAAAACATAATCTCCTATAGAAATTTCTTCATCCACGTACTTTTCTATAAATCTTTGATCAACCCCTTCATAGTGTCCACAAACTATAATTAGGTGTTTTAATTTTGATAATCTTTGGGCATCTTTTTGTTTGTAGGGTTTACCTGATGCTGAGGTTAAAATAACATGTTTTTTAGTAGAAGAAATAGACTTCAAAGCTTTACTTAAAATATCACCCTTTAAAACCATGCCTGCTCCTCCACCATAAGGCCTGCCATCTACAATCTGATGTCTTCCTTCTCCAAATTCTCTTAGGTTAATTAGTTCAAACTCAATTCTTTTTTTAGATTGAGCTCTTTTTAAAATTGAGGTGTTGAGAATTTTATCAAAGATCTCCGGGAAGAGAGTAATGATGGAGATTTTCATGCCACAGGTTCTACAAGTTGTAGATTTACTCTAACCTGCTCTGCCATAGCTCTAACTATTAAAAGTTTTCTAATAGCTTTAATAGTCTGACCATTTTTACCAATAATAAGTCCCATATCAGCAGGGTCTACAACTAAATTTAAATTCACTTCACCATTTTGAGATTGTTCATCAATTTGGATGGCTTCTGGTTTGGTAACAAGGTTAGAAACAATATAACTAAGCAGGTCTTTCATCTTTTTTGTTTTCCTCTTCTACTGGAGCCTCTGTTATCGTCGGTTCATCCGGCTGCAAAGCACTGCTCGTCTCTCCAGTGGACTCGCTAGAGGTTTGTGTCGCGCCTTGCTCTGGGTTTGATTCATTAACTTCTGGGGTGGGCTCCACTTCACCACTTGCTTTGGCAGTTTCGGATTTCGCCTCCTCAGAAACATTTGCTTCCTCAGTTACGGGTTGTGTTTCCTCAGCTGGTTTTTCCTCTGGTTTGGGTTCTTCTACCTTTTTCTCTTTTTTGGGTTTTCTTGGAGGTCTTTGTGGGGCTTCACCTAAAATTCTTAAAAAGCCATCAGATTTTTGAGCTCCTTGCTTTAACCAATGTTCAACTCTTTCCTTATTTAATTTAATTTCTTTAGGTTGCGTTAAAGGATTATAAGTTCCCAAAAGCTCTACATAAGCACCATTTCTCTTGCTTCTTTCATCAATAACTACAACCCTGTAAAATGGCTTCTGTCTGGCACCGATTCTCATCAACCTGATTTTTAACATGGAGGTAAGTATATCTGAAGCAACTTTGATCGTCAATTGGTAGTTAGTTTCTTTAAAGCCTCTGTTGCTGCTTTTTCTTCTGCCTCTTGTTTGGAGGAACCTTCCCCTTTTCCATATTCTTTTTTAGATATATAAACTCCTACCACAAATTTTTTAGCATGATCAGGACCCTTGGTTTCTAGGATTTTATAAGAGGGTGATTCTTTTAACTTTTCCTGAGTAATTTCCTGCAGGTTTGATTTTGCATCTTTAGGGGGGCCTGATCTTATTTCTTTCTCAAATATATTTAGAAGAGTTTCCTCAACTACTCTTTTAACCTCATCTAAACCTTGATCCAAAAGAATTGCCCCTAAAAATGCCTCATAAGTATTGGCTAAGAGTTGTAGATTATCTCTTCCTCCACCTAGTTCTTCTCCTTTGGAAAGTTTTAAATAATCCCCTAAATTTAAATTTTTAGCAGCCCGGGCCAAAGATTTAGTCTTTACAATATAAGCTCTTAAGTTGGTTAGCTCACCTTCTGCATCGTCTACTCTTTGGTTAAAAAGGTGGGTGGAGACAACAAGTGATAAAACAGAGTCTCCTAAAAATTCTAATCTCTCATTTGAAGTTAGATTTGATTTAATCTCATTAAGATAGGATCTGTGAATAAAGGCCTGTTCTAGTAGGTTAGAACTCTTGAATTTGAGATTAAGTTTATTTGTCAGTTGGCTAAAATCTGATAGCATTACTCTTCCAGTAGGTTGTCTTCTACTAAGACAATCAAATCCTCTACCTTTTTTAACTCCTCTACATCAGAGGGTTTAAAGGTAATACTAAACCTTTCTGAAAGTTCTCCCAAAAGGTCATTTAATTCAATAGGTCCTAAATTTAAATCTTCCCGAAGCAAAGCTCCTGTTTCCACATCTTCAGGTGAGAGTGAAAGGTGTTCTGCTATGGTTTGAATAATTTTTTTCGTACAAAGGATGTGGGTGATTTGGTAAAAGCGTATGTTGCTTTTCACGAATCAAATAGTTCTGGTTTTATTAAGCAGCTTTTGTCGCACAAGAATGTTGCTGAAG
>Ga0209542_10012585_pt1 | contig 14760 bp, 13 predicted proteins | sample RifCSPhighO2_01_FD_184028 | JGI IMG/M metagenome (GOLD analysis project Ga0209542, IMG submission 184028) | Soil microbial communities from Rifle, Colorado - Rifle CSP2_plank highO2_0.1 (SPAdes) (version 2) | ecosystem: Environmental > Terrestrial > Deep subsurface > Rock core/Sediment ...
CCAGAATTAATGACTTGGGCAACCCTCGAACGGCCGGGATATTTTGGAAAAAAGCGGGATGAATTGCAGCGCTCTTGGGATCAGCAATTTGGCGCGGATAATTGGAGATTAGCTTATCGGTGGGGAAATCTGGTTGTTCCTCGGGAAATGGGGCTTCAGATTTATGAAGACGGTTATTATGAATATTTTAAAAAAGATATTCCGACTTTAGATTGGTTAATTTCCACGGCTTCGGACGTTTATGATACGGCTCCAACTAATGTTCAGGCTGGTTTTGATTACACTAACCAGGAAACATCTAATAATCATATTCATGACATAGCTATTCGCCGGGCTGTAGCTAGGTTGGGAAAATGGTTTAAAGGCAACCATTTGATGCATGTCCGCTGGAAGGACAGCGAGGGATTTAAAATCAATCCGGGAATTGTTCCGTTCCATTTACCAGAATTTATTGTTCCGGGAGAGATTAAGGATTATGGCGGAAAGGGATGGTGGTGGAACCCCAATACTGTTGAAGATTTTTATCAGCGAAATAAGGTCTTTCAGGCAAGAACAGATTAAGTCTTTATCCTCAATCTTCCAGTTAACCACATCTACTTATCAATGGCTTTCATCAATAATTAAATCTTCCAATTGCTTACGCCCGTAAAAACTAAAAATAGTCTACAATCGTTAATTGTTTTCAATACTTCAAAATACATATTTCCGAACAACTATTTCCTAAACCTAAAAACTATTTAAATCATCTTTTTCTTCAGGTAAATAACACAATGTGTTAGGGGTGGGTGTAGTACTGGGGTGTTTAAAAAGAGGTTAATTAGATGTATTTGTATTATTTATATTTTGTTCATAGCCGGGTTTTAGTAAGTTGGGATTTCAAGATTAAATTCTTTCTTAAACAACTATTTTGGCTTCAAAATTATACTTTCCGATTAACTTTCAAGCGAAAGGACTTTTATCTTCATCAGAATGCTTAAAAGTGTTATGGCTAAAAAATTGAGGTGTTAACCGCATGAACCGGCAGGAATCAATGGCAGTTGAAAAAAAAGGATTGGAAATTAAGCGTTATTTTACCACTGAGAATGTTAGCCCTTACGATATGTTTACTTACGAACGGCGAAGCTCGATCATTAGAAATCAGGATGGTTCTTTAGTATTTGAAATTAATGATGTGGAAGTTCCGGTTTTTTGGACCCAGGTGGCTACCGATATTCTGGCGCAAAAATATCTGCGCAAGGCAGGTGTTCCCTTATACAATAATCGCGGAGAATTACTGCTGGATGAAAATGGCAAGGTGATTACTGGAAGCGAGACCAGCATTAAGCAAGTGGCTCACCGCCTGGCCGGCTGCTGGCGCCACTGGGGCGAAAAATGGGGTTATTTTGCTTCAGCTAAAGACGCGCAAATTTTCTATGAGGAGATGGTGTACATTTTGATAAATCAGGTTGGCGCCCCTAATAGCCCGCAATGGTTTACTACCGGCTTAAATTGGGCTTACGGGCTGACTGGCCCGGCTCAGGGGCACAGTTATGTTGATCCAGTTACCAAAAAATTAGAATACTCTCGGGATGCTTATACTAGAAGTGTTCCGCATGCCTGTTTTATCCAATCTATCAATGACGATTTAGTTAGAGACGGCGGAATATTTAGCCTGCTTACCAGGGAAGCCCGCATTTTTAAGTATGGCAGCGGCACGGGAAGCAATTTTTCTAATCTCCGCGGCAGGGGCGAGCGGTTATCCGGCGGTGGCACTTCCTCGGGATTGATGAGCTTCTTAAAAATTTTCGATGTAGCTGCAGGCAGCATCAAATCCGGAGGCACTACCAGAAGGGCAGCTAAGATGGTTTGTTTGGATTTAGATCATCCGGAAATTGAAAACTTTATCTGGTGGAAAGTTAGGGAGGAAGAAAAAGTAGCCAGCCTGGTTGCGGGCAGCAAGATTCTTAACAAAAAATTGTCTAAATTGATGGCTGCAGCTAAAGGAAAAGGAGACCCGTTCCAGGATAAAGCCGTGCTTAAGGAATTAAAACAAGCCGCTAAGTTAGACATCCCCCTCAGCTATATTGTCAGGGCTATAGAGTTGGCCAGGCAGGGATACAATCTGCCTCTTAGGGAATTTGATACGCATTACGAATCGGAAGCCTATTTAACAGTGTCAGGACAAAACAGCAATAATTCAGTGCGGATACCTAACGCTTTCTTTGAGGCTCTTAATAACCAGGGGCCGTGGGAGCTTAAGGAAAGAATTACCGGCGATGTGCTTAAAACGGTTCCTGCAGAAAAATTGTGGGATGACATTAATTATTGCGCCTGGGCTTCCGCAGATCCAGGACTGCAATTTGACACCACCATCAATGAATGGCACACTTGCCCTGAAGATGGAAGGATTAATGCCAGCAATCCATGCGGCGAGTATAATTTTCTTGACGATACTGCCTGCAATCTGGCATCCATAAATTTGCGAAAATTTTATGATGAAGAAACGGCCTCATTTAATATTAAAGCTTACAGGCATACCCTTCGGCTGTTTACCATTGCTCTGGAAATATCAGTTTTGATGGCTCAATTTCCTTCGGCGCCCATCGCCGAGAAAAGTTACTTATTCAGAACATTAGGGCTGGGTTATGCTAACCTCGGATCATTACTGATGGTTCTGGGCATTCCTTATGACAGCGACCGGGGCCGGGCTATTGCCGGCGCATTGGCAGCTATTCTTACCGGGGATGCTTATGCTGCTTCGGCGGAAATGTCTAAAGCGCTGGGGCCATTTGAAAGGTATGAAAAGAATAAGCAACAGCTGTTAAAAGTAATCAGAAATCATCGGCGGGCAGCTTACGGCTGGAATGATTATGAGGGCTTAACGATCAAACCACGGGCTATTGATGAAGAATTATGCCCGACAGATCTTCTCGATGCGGCTCGTGATTCCTGGGATAAAGCTTTAGAGTATGGAGTTAAATGGGGCTATCGCAATGCCCAGGCTACTGTTCTTGCTCCAACGGGAACTATTGGCTTAGTTATGGACTGCGATACTACCGGCATAGAGCCGGATTACTCTCTGGTAAAATATAAAAAGCTGGCGGGCGGCGGATTTTTTAAAATTGTTAATCAGTCGGTTCCTCTGGCCTTAAGAAAATTAGGATATTCAGAATCAGAAATTAGGGAGATTGTCGCTTATTGCTTGGGGCGCGGCGCCTTGGAAGGCTGTCCTGCCATTAATCGAAGCAGGCTGCTTCAACTGGGGTTAACTAACGAACAAATTACTCGGGTAGAAAGTCAGCTAAAGACCGCGATGGACGTTCGCTTTGCTTTTTCCATCTCTGCCTTGGGTGAAGAATTTTGCCGGAAATTCTCTGGAGATATTTTAGCCGGCTTAGGTTTTTCTGAAGAGGAAATTGACCGGACTAATGAATATGTCTGCGGTTCCATGACCTTGGAAGGGGCTCCTCATTTGAAAGAGGAGCATTTGGCCATTTTTGATTGCGCCAATAAGTGCGGAAAAAAAGGCCGGAGGTATATCCATCCTTACGGGCATCTTAAAATGCTGGCGGCCGCTCAGCCGTTCATCTCCGGAGCCATTTCTAAAACCATCAACATGCCCAAAGAATGGACCGTGGACCAGATTAAACAAGCTAATTATGATGCCTGGAAGATGATGATTAAAGCTGTGGCTTTGTATCGCGATGGCAGCAAGTTAAGCCAGCCGCTTAATTCAACGTTAGAAAAATATCCGGAATTGCAGCCGATTCTTGAAGATACTTCTGGCGAAGAAATCCAGGTTAATGAAGTAAGAAAGAGCGTTAAGATTGGCTCCCGAGACTTGTTATTGATCGGCCGGCGCGAAGGGGAAAAACTTTCTGAAGTATCTTACGTTATGAATGAAATCGCTCCGGCTCAAAAAGCCATGATGCAGGCCTTGATTAATTCTGTAAATTTGGGATTAACCAGCGGATTAAATCCGAGCCTGATTGCCGCAAATAGTTTACAGGTGGAAGGCAATCCTCTAATTAAAGAGTTGGCAACTTTTTTGAAGGAGTTTAACTCTTCAACAATTAAGGAAACAGAAATTACTGGATCTTCAATTCAGGATAGTGAAGACGGAATACAGGATAGTGAAGAAGGAACACAGAAATGCGGGGGTTGCGGAGCTTCCCAGCTCAGAAGAAACGGCACCTGCATGCTTTGTGAGGTATGCGGTGAAACGACGGGGTGCAGTTAGAACCAAACAATTTTTAAACTGAATTTATTTTAATTATTTATCTGATGACTACCAACAGCCTTTTAATCAAAAATACCATCAAGCGCGATGGCCGTGTTGTCCCTTTTAATAAATCAAAGATAGCTGAAGCGATTTTTCGCGCCGCTCAGTCGGTGGGAGGCGATGACCGCCAATTATCCGAGAAATTAGCTGAAGAGGTTTGCAATGCTTTACAGGAAAAATATTCGCAGCAGGAGCCTACTTCCGAGAACGTTCAGGATATGGTGGAAAAAATTTTGATTGACAATGGCCATGCTAAAACAGCCAAAGCGTTTATTCTCTATCGGCACAAGAAAAATGAGGAAAAGAACCGCCAGGCGTTAATCATGGGCGATGTTGATCCGGAATTTAAATTATTATTTTCTGACGAGGCGCTGAAAATTTTGGAAAAGCGCTATCTGCTTAAAGATGAGTTTGGCGTGCTGGTGGAAACGCCCAGCGCGATGTTGCGGCGGGTGGCTAAGCATATCGCTTTGGCAGATGAATTGTATGGATCAACCCCGGAACAAGTTAAGGACAGCGAAGAGAAATTTTATCATCTGATGGCCGATTTGAAATTCCTGCCTAACTCTCCTACGTTAATTAATGCCGGCACCAATATTCCCCAATTAAGCGCTTGTTTTGTTCTGCCCATTGAAGATAAAATGGAAAGTATTTTCGGCTCGCTTAAGGAGGCAGCCACTATTCATCAATGGGGCGGCGGAACCGGTTTCAGTTTTTCCCGCCTGCGTCCCAAAGGGGATAAAGTTAGAAGACATCTGGGAGTGGCTTCCGGGCCGGTATCTTTCATGAAAGTTTATGATGCAGGCCTGGAAGTGGTTAAACAGGGAGGCGTTCGTCCCGGCGCTAATATGGCGGTGCTGCGGGTGGACCATCCGGACATTTTGCGGTTTATAGAAGTTAAGCGGGATAAGGAATCTTTAAAAAATTTTAATATTTCAGTAGCTGTTACCGACCGCTTCATGAAAGCCGTGGAGGAAGACAAGGACTATCTTGTTAAAAATCCGCGCACGGAAAAATATATCGGGAAATTGCGCGCCCGTGATGTATTTAGCGTTATCACGCAGAATGCCTGGAAAACCGGCGATCCGGGATTATTGTTTATTGATGAGATTAATCGCAAGCATTCAGCTAAACATTTGGGCGAAATTGAAACTACCAACCAGTGCGGCGAAGCTCCACTGCTTCCTAACGAAAGCTGTGTTCTGGGTTCTATTGACGTAAGTAAATTTGCTAATATGGAAACTAAAGAATTCTCTTGGAACGAATTGGAAGAAACCATTAAAACGTCAATTTATTTTTTAGACAACTGCATCGATGTGAGCAAATATCTGACTGCCGAGATTGAAGAAGCTACCAAAAAAACCAGAAAGCTGGGTTTGGGAATCATGGGCTTTGCCGACATGCTTCTAAAACTGCACATCAAATATGATTCTGAAGACGGCTTGGAAATGGCCGATAAACTGTTATCCTTTTTCCAGCATGTGGCTCAGCAGACATCCATGGATTTAGCTCAAAAAAGAAAAGTTTGTCCGGCTTGGGAAGGTTCGCAATATCAAAAAATCGGGCAGAAAATGCGCAATATCTGTTGCCTGGCTTTGTCGCCTACGGGAACCAGAAGCATTTTAGCTGACACTTCTCCCGGATGCGAACCTAATTTTGCTTTAGCCTACCAAAGAACGATGCTGGGCGCCAGCGGGTACATCTTTATCAACAGGATTTTTGAGAAGATAGCTAAATTACGTGGATTTTATTCCCCAGAGATTTTAAGAAAAGTTTCCTGTTCAGGAAGCGTCCAGGAATTGAAGGAAATTCCTAAAGATGTTCGCGATGTATTTGTCACGGCTCAAGACATTTCTCCAGAATGGCATATCAAGATGCAGTCTGTGATGCAGAAATATGTTGATAATTCTATCTCGAAGACGATCAATTTTCCTAAAACCGCGGCTATCCGCGATGTGGAAGAAGCCTACATGAAAGCCTGGAAGGCTAAATGCAAAGGAATAACTATTTACCGCGACGGCAGTTATGAAGACCAAGTTATTAATATTGGAGAATGAGCCAAGATAAAATAAAAATCCCAACTGCTCTTGGGGGACAGGGTATTTTTAATGTGTCTGATACTCCGTCTGATAGTGGCGAGTTGATGCAAAACAATCCAACCCCCGCAAGCAGCAGGGTATCAGAAATAAATGAAAATTTATACTAAAATTGGCGATCAGGGGCAGACGCAGTTTTTCGGCTGCGGCCTAGTTAGCAAAGATGATCCGCGCATCGAGGCTCTGGGCGCGTTAGATGAATTAAATTCCGTTTTAGGCGTGACTTTAACTTTTATTCAGGATGAACCTTTAATCCAGGCAGTGAAACAAATTCAAAACGATTTATTTCAGGTTGGGGCCGATTTAGCCGGCAGCGCCCTGGGGAAGGACCAATTGCCGCGGGTTAAAGAAGAGCATATTTCCGCATTGGAAAAGAATATTGATGAATTGGAAGCTTTGTTAGGCATGCCGCAGAAATTTATTCTTCCCGGTGGGACGCCAGCCAGCTCCTTTTTGCATTTGACCAGGACTGTTGCCCGAAGAGCTGAACGCAGCCTGGTCAGAGCTTCCAAGACCATTAATTTAAATCCGGAGATGTTGAAATACATTAACCGGTTAAGCGATTATTTATATGTTTTAGCTAGAAAGGCCAACAAAGAAGTAGAAATTAAAGAACAGCATCCGCTCTACAATTTTTTTGAGGGAAATTAAGTTATGGCGCAAATCAGAGTCCAGAAACAGTTAAAACTAGTTTCTTAGTTCTTCAGCCAGCAATGAGCTTACATCCAGATTATTGCTCAGGTGAAGAATGGTATTGGCAGTTACGATTTTATTAATTCCTGCTTTCTTTAACTTTTCATAAGCCTGTTCAGTAAATATACCATGCACGGCTATTGCTGTAACCGATTTGGCGCCTAATCTTTTAGCTAATTTAGCCGCTTCAATGACCGTATGGCCGGTGGAAATAATATCATCAATAATTACGATATTTCTATTTTTAAAATTGGCTTTTTCGGTCAGCCTTACGGTTACTTTTCGGGCATGATGCCTGGTTTTTTCCAGAATGGCTGAATCGGCGCCAATTTGGTTAGCGATGCGCCTGGCCCACTGAGAAGATTCCCAATCCGGACCCATTAAAAAAGGATGATTAAATTTTTTAACGCAGGCAGCAATTAACTTATTGGCGCTTAGGTTTACCGCCGGAATAGAAAACAGTTTATCTAAAGTCCTAAACCGGTGCAGATGAGTATCAATAGTTATTATTTTGTTAACGCAAGAACCTAACCATTTAGCCATAATTTTAGAAGAAACGGCCTCGCCGGGATTAAAGCGCTTATCCTGCCTCATGAAAGCCAGGTAGGGAGCAACCAGAATTACTTTTTTAGCGCCTAAATCCCGGGCTGTTTCTGCGGCAAAGACAAGGTTGATTAGGGATTGATTTGGATTGGGCTGAAAAGAATGGACTAAAATTACCGTTTCATTTTTTACATTAACCATATACTTCAAGTAAATATCTCCATCTGGAAATTTGTCAATCAATAGTTTAGAATATTTTGCTTTTAATTTTAGAGCAAGCGATTTAGCTAATTTATCTGAGTTGCCTAAACTAATTATAATCATGAATTAGCCTCTTTTTTTGTAACTTCTATTTACTGATTTTGTAACTTCTATTTACTGATTTTGTAACTTTTATTTACTGATTTTGTAACTTTTATTTACTGATTTTGTAACTTCTATTTACTGATTTTGTAACTTCTATTTACTGATTTTGTAACTTCTATTTACTGATTTTGTAACTTTTATTTACTGATTTTGTAACTTCTATTTACTGATTTTGTAACTTTTATTTACTGATTTTGTAACTTCTATTTACTGATTTTGTAACTTCTATTTACTGATTTTGTAACTTCTATTTACTATAGATATTCTTTTATATTCTTATATCTTACGCTTTAAAGTTATGGCCAGAAATATCTTAATCAGCGGCGATGTTGGTTCTGGAAAAACCAGGCTGCTGGAAACCATTCTGTCAGAAACGCCCGGCGAACGTTCTGGTTTCATAACCAAGCCTAAAATTGTTGGCGACATTGTTTCTGGATTTGAAATCATTGCCAGCACCGATGTCCGCTGCGCTTTTGCCGATGTTACTTTTACTGAACATCGCCGAGTTGGCAAATACGGCGTTCATGTCCAGAGATTTAACGCCATTCTTAGCTCATTGGCCAGTTATTCTAAGCACAGTTACCGTCCTTTTCTATATATGGATGAAATCGGCGCCCTGCAGTTAGTCTCGGGAATCTTTCCTTACTTTGTAAGACATTTTCTGGAAGCGCCAAATCCGTTTATTGGAACGATTCCTCACGATAGTGTTCAGCACAAGCTTATTGATGAAATTAAGCAGCGGCCGGATGTTACTCTACTGGAGCTGACTAAAGATAATAAAGAAGAAGTTTATTCCGTAGTGAGAGCTTTTTTAAAAGGGTATTCCTGAGGTTAAGCTTCTGTAATTATTTCTTTTACTTTTTCAAATAGCGGAAAAAAACAACTCTTAGCAATGCCGATAGCATCTTCTACCTCAGTTTTTTTCGGCTGGTAACCATAATAATTAATAGAATGTCTTAGGGTTCTCAAGCTTTCTATCAGATAAATCGGCCTAGTTGTATTTACTTTTAATTTAAGGAGCTCATTAATTGGAGCAATATGGTCTTCTGATTTTATTCCTCTGGCAACTAGTAAGGCATCACCGAGCATTCTAAAACATTCATAAATATTACGGACAATGGTAGCTGCAGCTTCATCAGTTGGTTTTAAAGATAAAGTAAACTGCAATTCTCTTTTAGCGGCTTCTACAATACTATTTGCATTTTTATAATCTGGCCTTTTATACCTCATAAACGAACCTCCAGAAATCCCTCTAGAATAATGCCGTTGGCGATGTTAGCAAACAAGTTTAAATTTATTTTGTTTCTGGAGAATATATGGATATTTACTGGAACATTAGATCTATACCCCAGTTGCGGTATCATCCCCAAATGGATTATTTCTAAGTCCTTTTCCTCCAGAACTTCTACAGCAATGTCAATGTCGCTTTTTTCAGTGTCATCGCCTTTACGATAACTGCCAAACAAAATTATGGCTCGTGGATTGAGGAAAACCTTGCGTATTTCGTTAATAATTCCTGACTGGTAAACTAGGTGCAAGTTGTAAGGTATCTTCCAAACAACATTATACTCATGAGACAGATCCTGGGAGATTCTCCACAAATTTCCAATAATTTCAATTTTTAGGAATCCCTCCTTAGCCAGCTTGGCTACTATTCTGTTGGCTGTTGTTTTAGCAATTTTAAGATGGCGAGATAATTCAGTTAAACCTATTTCCCTGACAGGGTATGAAAAGAACCAGTGCATTATCTTGAGATAAGCGTCATCTTCTTCTCGGGGATTTAATTTGCTTAGAAGCTGTCTCGGTAGGCTGGTGACGTTGTTTGAACCTTGTCGTGGTCTGCTTAGCTTTTGGTTCCTACTGAGATAGGCTCTTAATTTCTTAACCATATACTTGGTAACCTCCAGAACTATATAAACTTTCCTATTACTTTATGGTAACCCGAGAAACCGAATGAACTTTTAGGTTACCATTATGTTTAACTCTAGAGTTAGGCGGAAATCAAACCAAATATAAATATGGTTAATTACAATATTTAATCATTGGCTATTCTGGATTTTATTTATGCAACACAGCAGTTTGGTATTTAAGCAATAATCAATTCCTGGAAGCAATATTTAAATAATCATCCCTTCTCTGAGAGGCAATGGCTTCCTCTTCTGAAAAGAAAATCAAACGCAGCGAAGGTTCACAAGCCTTTCATTGGACAGATATCACCGCTGAAAAAATCATCCGCGAAAAAGGAGATAAGGACAGTTACGTTGTTGCTGCCGGAATCACTCCCAGCGGAGTAGTGCATATTGGCAATTTTCGGGAGATTATTACGGCAGATTTAGTCAAGCGAGCCTTGGAAAAAAAAGGCAAGACCGTCCGCTTCATTTATTCTTGGGATAATTATGACGTTTTTAGAAAAGTTCCTAAGAACATGCCCAAGCCTGAAATTCTGGAGAAATATTTGCGAAAAGCCATAGTTGATACTCCGGATACTTTTGGCTGCCATAACAGTTATGCCGAGCATCATCAGGCTAAGGTAGAGCAGGATGTTCCTAAAGTAGGCATCCATCCGGAATTTTTATATCAGGCGGCTAAATACCGCAGCGGCAATTATGTCCCTGGCATAAAAAAAGCATTGGAGCATACGGAAATAATTAAAAAAATCTTAAGCGATTTTCGCGAAGATCCGGTTAGTGAAGATTGGCTGCCGGTAACTTTGTTTTGCGAGATGTGCGGCAAGGATACCGTAAAAATTCTTTGGCTGGGCGGCTATCAGATTAAATACAGCTGCGGCTGCGGCCATGCTGAAGCGTTTGATTTTAAGAAAAAACCTATTTTGAAATTAAAATGGCGGATTGACTGGCCGATGCGCTGGGACTATGAGCAGGTGGATTTTGAGCCCGGCGGCAAAGACCATTCTACAGTTGGAGGCAGTTATGATACCGGCCAACAAATCGTTAAGGAGGTGTATGATTTTACAGCTCCCAGTTACGTGATGTACGATTTCATTGGCATTAAAGGCGGAAGAGGCAAAATGTCCAGCTCCTCGGGGGAAGTTATTGATTTAAGCGATGTGTTGGAAATTTATGAGCCGGAAATTGTGCGCTGGATTTTTGCCGGCACTCGACCGAACAGGGAATTTGCCATCAGTTTTGATGCTGATGTGTTGAAGGTGTATGAAGACTTTGACCAGTGCGAGCGGATTTATTTTGGCGAAGAAAAAGTTAATGAAAAGGAATTTATCAAGCAGAAAGCGGCTTATGAATTAAGTTCAGTGAAAAAAGTCCTGCCTAAAACCATTCCTTACCAGCCTGGCTTCCGTCATTTAACTACCCTGCTGCAAATACATAGTTTAGATATTGATAAAGTGGTGGCGATGTATGAACAGGAGCTTAACAACAGCCGCGATCGCGAGCGGGTGCGGGTAAGAACGGAATGCGCTAAAAACTGGCTGCTGAAGCATGCTCCGGAAGAATTCCGCTTTACCGTGCAGGAAAAATGTCCCATAATATTAGTGGAACAGGAAAAAAACATTCTTAAGCAATTAGCTAAGAAGTTACATAACCAAGATTGGACCGATAAAGAGCTTCATGAGGAAATGTACATATTATGCACCAATAACCAATTTCCCCATGCCGATTTCTTTAAATTGGCTTATCGAGTATTGATTAATAAAGATAAAGGGCCGCGCTTGGCTTCGTTTATACTAGCGATTGGCAAAGAGAAAGTAGCTGAATTATTGGAGAGAGTTTAAAATTGCTCGCTGAAATGGTTAAGATGTTTAAGAATATAAAAAAAGAAGCCACTATGATGAGTTTCTCCATAAAATTCAGCAAACTAAGATGAAAGAATTGTGGGATAACCAAGAAGATGAAGCTTGGCAAAATGCCTAAAGCTGGCGACATTATTCTAACAAACGTTCAGTTTACAGATACATCTGAGGTTAAAAAAAGACCTCGCTAATTTTATTCTCTTTGTCTAGCGAGAAGAAAAAGAAGGTTTTTGATGAGTTAGTTGAGCGATTGATTGACCTATTTTTACTACTACAATTTTATCCTTTCAGTAAGATTTATCTCCAAAGATTGCAAATCGATCGTGATCATAATCTTCTAAAGAGGGCTTGCGTCTATTCCACTTTCCGCCGTTATCTTCTAAAGTTCTAAGGACAGGCGCCCAGATCCTAGAGTCATTTCTTTCCGGCCCAAACAGGATTTCCAATCCACCCAGAGTTTGTGGAGATTCATGATCTAACCTTTTTTGATAAAGAACTTTTTGTTCTTCATAAATATCTCTTAATAAATCTAATTTTGTTCCTAATTGACCAGTATTTAATCTCTCTATATCTCCAATATAATCTTGAAGTAATTTAGCCGCTTCGCGGGGCTGATTGTAAAAAGAAGAAATTTCCTGAACATAGTTGGCGATTTTCCAGGTCATACTTTCGCGAACACGTAAAATTAATCTCGGATCATCTGCTTCAAAAGTCGGTTTATTATCTCCTGTTTTTAATACTCTGGTTCTTAATTTGGATTTTTGCGCCATTTTAATCTTAAAATGCCCTAGGATATATAAATCTTTTGGTTTTTACCACTCTGGAAGGACTATCTCCAGCCGTTATTTTTGTTTAGTTTTTGAACAGGAAGTAAAAACAAGATGGCGCATTTCAGTTTTGGAATAGAAACATATAAAAAATACTCTTATAATCTTCTCATTGATGTGGGCGTGCCGGAGTGGTCAAACGGGCTGGTTAGTTATTTAATTAAATAACTAGGCTAAGCTTAGGTCATTTAGGCAATTGGGTATAATGAGCAGATTGCGATGAATGGAAGATACCCAGTGGGTTAGTCCCTACGCAGGTTCGAAACAAATGTCGCGTCATTTGAGAAGCGGGGCGGATTACTCAGAACATTCGTAATCCACCTGGCAGGTTATCGTGGCTTTTGACGAAAGCCCTGCCGCCCACACTTTTTTAAATTGTTTGGTTCTAGTAAATCCGCAAGAATTTTATCAACGGCAAAATATTTTGCTTTCAGAATTTTAGTAATTGTTTAGCTATTGTGGACTTGCCGCAGCCTAATGGTCCGCGAATGATGTTGCAGTAAGACATTTCAGTTTATTTCAGTTTATAACCTTTAATCAGAGATGGAGGCAAAACTTTTCCTCTAACCATTTTTCTGGTTTTTTCTTTTACAGTTTGGAAGTAAGGTTTCTCTTTAAAGTGTTGGTTTAATATTTGGCAATTTTCTTCTAATGAGTGATTAAGTGTTCCACTTTCAAGAATTTGTCCTGTGGCAACTAATTTTCCTGCTTCCATAATGTCTTCAGTTTTTTCATATAGTATCGCCGGAATCTTACAGCCTGAAAGTGTTAATGCGGTTGTTCGATGGCTGCCATCTATCATAAAATATTCTGCTTCTGGAGCCCTGGTTTCAAATTCTTTCAATTTTTCAAGTAATTGGTCTTCTAGATGTTTTCTTACCATTTCTGTTCTGATTACTGGAACAAAAGGTATTTCGCTGCCTAGTTTACATTTACCAACATATTCACTAAGAATGCTATTGCTATGTACCGGATAATCATTTAAAGTGATTATTTGATTAGGGCTTAGTTTCATTATTTTCATACTAGCTCTAAATCCTTAGTTATTTTTAAAGTTATTTTTAATAATCTATAGTAACAGATTTTAATTTTTAACAAATAATCTACAAAGATAACCTAAAAACTAACCTTATTACCGCAGGAAATCTTTCTTGTACAGCTTAAAAAACCATTTGACGGTATCGCTTAACTGTTTCCTGACTTCTGATGAATTCAAAATAGCTTTAACTTCTTCATGATTGGTGGCATTAGTTCCGTCAGCGGCAATTTTATTGGTGATGCAGGAGAAGCCAACCACTTTCATTCCTCTGTTTTTGGCAATGATCACTTCATTGGCCGTGCTCATTCCTACGGCATCGGCTTTCCATCCGTCTCTGAATGCGATAGATTCGCCTTTTGTTTCATAGCTTGGACCGGTTACAGCTAAATAAGTCCCGAAGCGTGCCTTCTGGCCGCTGGCTATCCATAGCAGCTGGCTTAATTCAGAATCATAATCCTGATTCATCGGCTGGAATCGTTCCACTCGCTGATGATTTTCAACTTTAAATTCATGATGGCGCCCAAGTAAAGGATTAGGCAGCAGATTAATGTGGGTATTAATGATCATCGGGTCTCCAATCAGGTAATTTAAGTTCAAGCCTCCAGCAGCATTGGTAACAAAATAATTTTTAACCCCCAGTTCAGCTAAAACGTGCACAGGAAAAACAGTCTGTAATATCCCGGTGTTAAAGGGCTCATCGGCAACTTCATAATAGTGTTTTCGGCCTTTCAGCCCAATTATCGGAACGCCTTTCAGATTGCCAATTAACATTTTTCCTTCATGCCCCACAATAGTTGTTATTGGAAAATGAGGGATTTCACTATAAGGAATTGCGGTTGCGTCTTCAATCGATTCGGCTAAATCCCCCAAGCCAGAGCCTAGAACCAAGCCAAAAACAGGCTGATGGCCTCCTAATTTATTCTTGACATAATCCGCGGCTTCTCTTACCTTGCGTTCGTAATTATTTTGGTAATCTAAAGCCTGAGTTAATTTTTCCAATGCTTCTAAGGACATAGGATTTCCAAAATCGTTGTCTTTTTAATAATGATTGTTCTGGAGTAGATACTGTTTCTTTCCTCTGGAGTAGATACTGCTTCTTTCCTCTGGAGTAGATACTGCTTCTTTCCTCTGGAGTAGATACTGCTTCTTTCATAAACCTTAAAAATTGA
>Ga0209542_10012586_pt1 | contig 14760 bp, 17 predicted proteins | sample RifCSPhighO2_01_FD_184028 | JGI IMG/M metagenome (GOLD analysis project Ga0209542, IMG submission 184028) | Soil microbial communities from Rifle, Colorado - Rifle CSP2_plank highO2_0.1 (SPAdes) (version 2) | ecosystem: Environmental > Terrestrial > Deep subsurface > Rock core/Sediment ...
TTTGCATAATATTGTGAGAACTGCACAAAAAAAATGAATTATACAATGAATTGAGTAAATTAGATATTAGAAACTTTCTTTTTCTCTCTTATCCTTAGATATAAAATTAATGCTGGAATTAAAAATACTGCTCCCAAAGCTATTGCTTTTTGAGAGCTTATCAAATCTCCAAAAAATCCTGCTAAAGGAGAACCAACAACATATCCTAGCGAGATAATCATCCCTTGAAAAGAAACTATTGTGGCCCTCATATTTGTTGGAATATTCTTCTGAAGATAAATCTGATTTATAGGTTTAAATAAAAGAATTAAAAATAAAATAAGGGTTAGGAGAAGAATGCCCATATAAACAGAATTTACAAAGAGTATTGCTATATCCAATGGGATAGATAATAAAAGTATTGTAGAAAGTATCTTTTTCTCAGATTTAAATATTTTTAATAGAAAATGAGATACTACAGTGGTTAATAGACATACAAGGCTGATTCCAGAAAACACAAGCGCTAGAAGAGGAATTGGTAAGCCTAAAGATGTCAAAAAAACCTTTTCATTGATATCTCCTCCGAATGTCTCTCTTAAAATTATGAAAAATGTTGCAAGAAAAATAAAAAATAGAACATTGTGTTTTAATCCATATTGGATTGATTTTTTGGATTGCTGAAATATTTTCTTAAAAGTTAATTGCTCTTTTTTATTTGTTTTAATCTCTGGAATGAAGGCTAACACTAAAAAAGTTACTAAAAAAGAGGCGGCTGCAAATATCCAAGAGAGCTCTATTCCTAATTTCTTAACTACAAATGTTCCGAGCACTCCTGATAAAACTAGAGCTAATCCAACAATGAATTGATCCTTAAGGAAGAAGCTTTTGATTAGGGAACCTTTATTTTTCTTTTTTATATTATCTATAATCCAAGATTCTTTTGCTCCTGAAATGAATGTACCTGCAATGCTCCAAGTACAGGTAAAAAATAATATTCCTATAAAACTCTTGAAAAAGAAAAGAAGCAGTATTGAAATTCCAGAAAAGAAATATCCTACCAATGTTGAGGCTTTTCTACCATAAATATCTGCAAAGGCTCCTGTAGGAATTTCCAAGAAAAAAGAGATTATACTCATCATTGCAAAGACAATTCCTATTTGTGTAAGAGTAATATAGTTATTAAAAGAGATAACCCAAAAGGCTGGTAGAAAATAAAGTAAGTGAGATAAGAATCTTTCTAAATAAAATGGCCCAAGAGTTTTAATTTCCCCTTTTTGAAATATCTTCATTTTACTATTGCTCTGCATATCCTTCCTTCGTTTTTAATAATATCCTTGGGGGGATTTATCATCTCTTCCATATATTTCTTCCTATTTTCTTTCAAGAGGCAAATAAGCGTCTGTGACCGAAGAGAGAAAAATCGATTTTCCTTTATATTTTGTAGTTTTGGCAGGAATTAAATCTGGTGCATTTACTTTTACATCTACAAATTTACCCCATTCTTCTGTATGCCCTGTAAATCTTTTCATAAACCTTGCATAGCAATAAAGGTATGAATGCATACAGTCAACATAGGGGTTTATCACATAATCTGCATCTGGCAAATTTGATTTAGTGATTATTGAGGAAGCTTGAATTTCTTTTATTTTTATCATTCTAGTTTTGTGGATTAAAGAATTTTATAAAATCATTGAATTGAAGAGCGTGAAGTTGTGGGAGGAATTTTAATAAAAGAGGACACGATGTATTAAAGCCCTTGTTCGCTTCGGTGAGTTTGTTTAATCTTTTTCATCACAAGCTCTCTAATTTTTTCAGCACCATTTACATCAATGGCAGGTAAATAACCTTCGCTATGGTATTGCTTGTTTCCTCTTCTCCCAAATCTGAAACCATAACCCCCGCCAAAGCCAGATTGCCCAGCAGTTTCAATTTCCACACTTGAGAAACCTATCATACGAGCGATAATGCCTCTTCTAATATCCACATTCTGAACTCTTTCATAGGGGAGAGAAGTATATTTTTTCCAGATTATTCCATTTTCAATTTTTATACCCTCATTAGTAATCTCATAAAGCCATCTTGTATAAGACATCCTTGCATAAATTTCTGCTATGATAAAAACAAAAAAAATGTAAAAGATAACCGCGAGAAAGATACCAATACCTAATGAGCCCCCAGCAAGAAATCTTAAAATTTGAAAAGCCCAGACAGATATAAAAACTCCAACAAAAATTAAAGGAGAATATGCCTGTAATCTAAAGAGCCACTTTGCTCCGGGGTGTAATTGATTCACTTTATTTTCTCCTTTTTGTAATTTTTTTCATCACAAAAGTTCTAATTTGCTCGGCTTGATTCATCTCAACAGCAGGAATGTATCCTTCTGCGTGTGGTTGTGCAGAATATCCTGCTGTTTGTATCATAAGACTTGAAAATCCGAACATTCTGGCTATTATTCCTCTATGAACATCAACATTTTGTATTCTTTCATATGGAATATTACTATATCTTTTCCAAATTATTCCTCTTTCTAGCCTTAATCCTTCATCACTAAATTCATAGAACCAACGATTATAGGACATTTGTGCATATATCTCACTTACAACAATAACAAAGAGTATAAAACCTAAGATAGAAAGAAGAATGGTTACTACAATTGAACTGGCAGAAACTCCTATGAGGCTAAGTAAGATTCCTATAATGGGAGCAATTATCCAGAATCCTAAAAATATTCCAAGCACTCCAAATAAGATATAACCACCAATACGAAATTGCCATTTTGCTCCTGGATGTAATTGATTCATGTTATATAATTAAAATAAGATTTATTTAAAAATCTTTGCAAAATTTTGCGATTTGCTGTAGTTGCGCCTAATTCAAGAAGTGATTTTCGTCCGAATTGCCCCTGAGTGCCTTTTTCTGTGATGAATCCTATAATTGGAGAATTCTCTACAATACAGCGAATAAAGGGAGCAATCAAGAACAAGTATCTGGGGAGAAATTTCGTTTTAGTCTTTTCTTTCGTGGGTGGCGTTCTATCCCGTTCGTAAGAGCATCCATGAACAATACATTAATAGGGACAACTTCTTTAGTTTAGTAGTTACTGTAGAATAGGAATCCATATAAACAGAAATTTATTCCTTAGAAATAACATGGCGAAAAATAAGATACTTGTTACAGCTGCGCTTCCCTATATTAATAATGTTCCTCATATGGGACATATTGTTGGTTCACATCTACCCGCAGATATATTCTATCGATACTGTAGAGCAAAAGGCTATGATACTATTTTTATAGGAGGTTCAGATGAACATGGAACACCATCTGTAGTAGTAGCAAAAGAGCTAGGGTTGCATCCTCAACAATTAGTAGATAGGTTACATGAAATTCATAAACAAGTTTATGAAAGATTAGATATTGCCTATACAAATTATTCCAGAACGTCTAACCCAATCCACCATGAAACAGTAAAAAAATTTTTTAAAACAATTTATGAGAAAGGGCATACACATACAGGAAAAGTGGATATGTATTTCTGTGGAAATGATAGCATGTTTTTACCAGATAGGTTTATAGAGGGTACGTGCCCAAAATGTGGCTATAAATCGGCTAATGCTGACCAATGTGAAAGATGTACTTCTGTTCTAACATCCAATGAATTAGTTGATCCACACTGTAAGAGTTGTGGTTCTACACCAGTGATTAAACAATCTGAACATCTTTATTTAGATTTAGGTCTGTTATCTGAAAAGTTAAATCACTGGGTTGAAAAACAAAAAGATGTTTGGAGACCACATGTGTACAGTGAAGCTAAAAAATGGATTAATGAAGGACTAAGAAGCAGATCAATAACAAGAGATATGGAATGGGGAATCAAAGTTCCTGTTGAAGGATTAGAAAATAAGGTTTTCTATGTTTGGTTTGATGCGCCGATAGGTTATATGACTTTTACAAGAGAGCTTGGTCAAGAAATTTTTGATGAATATTGGAAAAACCCAGAATCTAAAATATTTCATTTTCTTGGGAAAGACAATATCCCCTTTCACACCATCTTTTGGCCTACAATGTTACTGGCACATGAAGGATTTAATCTACCATCAGATGTTGTCGGTTATAATTATCTTAATTTTGAAGGACAAAAATTCTCAAAAAGCAAGGGGGTAGGGGTATTTTGTTATAATCTATTGGATTCAAATATCGATGTGGATGTTCTTCGTTCCTATTTAACTACCATAATACCTGAAACAAAAGATTCAGATTTTAAGTGGGATGTCTTTAAAAATATTACAAACGCAGATCTTATAGGCAAATTAGGCAATTTCTTTAATAGAACCTTAAACTTAATATGGAAGAATTTTGATGGACAATTAAATTATGGGGATTTATCTGGTTTAAACGACAATGATAATCTCCTTATTGAGGGAGTCGGAAGAGAACCTATTCTTATAGGAGATTTATTTTTTGGAGTTGAGTTAAGGGAAGCATATAAAAGAGTTATGCAGTATGCAACTATGGGGAATGTCTATTTAAATAGGGCTGCTCCATGGAATCTTATAAAGGAAGAACGGACAGAAGAAGCGAGAAAAACTTTGTATCTTGCATTAAATCTATGTAAATCTTTAGCAATTGTTTCAAGTCCTATCTTACCCAACAGTATGCAGAGACTGTGGTCCGAACAATTAAATCTTCCTGGCTCGTTAACAGCTTTCGGAGTATGGGATGAAGCAACTAGAATAGACATTGTTTCAGATCATAAAACAAATAAGCCAAATCCCCTGTATGAAATGGTTGATGATGAAATGTTACAAAAATTAGAAAAACACTTTTCAAAACCTCATTCATTGGAAGAGTTAGTTAGGGGTAAAAATGATAAATGATGAAGATTTAAATGAATTAATTAGAGAGGGTTTTATATCTAGTTCAAATAGAGAAAGATGTCAAGAAATTATTTCTAAGGTGGTTAATCTTGGACTTGATTTTAAGATAGGGGGTATTAATGGTAAATCTGTAGTTAACTATAAAGAACAAGAAAAGATAATGGGTGATATTTTAGAACCAATTCCGAAAAAAGGTAAAAATTTGGAGGATGTATTAGCAGAATTCCAAACAAAAGTTATGGATGGTTCAGTCAATTTCAGCAGTCCAAATTTTATGGCATTTCCTGATTGTGGAAATTCTTTAGCAACAATGACTGGGCACATATTATGCGCAATGTTAAATCAGAATTTAATAAACTCTACACACACCTCTCCCACAGCAACATTTGTTGAAATGACTGTAATAAACTGGTTAAGAGAAATAGTTGGCTACAATGTAATTGAGCATCCAAAGGGTATTCTTGATGTTGGTGGGATAAATGTAACTGGGGGGGTTTCAGCTAATACTATTGGTTTGCTTTTGGCAAGAGAAAACAGATTCCCAGGAACGATAAGTACAGGAATCCAGTATGATCCTAAAAAAATTAAGGTTTTTTTGCCAAGAGGGATTGGACATTACTCTATTAAAGCCGCATTAGGTTGGATGGGGCTTGGTAAAGACAATGCCGTTGAAGTAAATATTACTCCCGGATTCACAATTGATCAAAAAGATTTAGTCAGGAGAATAAAACAATGTGGAAAAGATGATGTGCTTCTTGCTTTAGTTGCCTATACTGGAGACTCAAGAACGATGGCAATCGATGACTTTCCTAATTTATATGAAATTGCTCAAGATTATGGAATGTGGTTCCATATAGATGCATGCCATGGATTATCTCTGTGTTTTAGTGAGAGATTAAAAGAAAAAGTTAAGGGAATTGAACTCTCTGATTCTGTTACAATAGACCCCCATAAGGTTTTGTTTACGCCATATACCCTAAGTTATGCACTTGTAAAAGACCCAAGAAAGTTTGAACTTGTTGCGGGAGTAAGTGACCTAATAACCAAAGAACCATACTCTTTTGGTCAGATTACGCCTCTTTTCGGAAGTAGAGCATTCAATAGCTTAAAATTATGGTTTTTAATGAAACATTTAGGAAAGGAGAAGATTGGAGAACTTATTGAACATAGGCATGATATGGTAAACTATTTTTCTTCATTGGTAGAAAGAACAGATGACTTTTACATGATGAATAAAGTTACGATAAATAGTGCAGCATATTTATATGTTCCATCTCAACTCAAAAGAATGTTACATACTCAAAAAGATGAAGCTGTTGATGTGATAAATCGACTAAATAAAAAGATTCAATTCAGAATTTTTGAAGAAGGGCAGTATTATATTCATACATTTCAATTAAATGATTTTAGAAATGCTATGGGAACAGGAACCGAAACAGTATTCCAAATGCAAAGATTAATGTTAGGAAATCCATTAACAACAAAAAAAGTTTTAGAAGAATTTATGGATTACTCTCAAAAAATTGCTAAGGAAGAAGCTGGAAAATTTGGTTATTGAAGATGACCAGAAAGGATATACTGCATAGAATGAATAGAAGGGTTATATGTTTAGATTCCCATTCCCATTCTGGAGGAATTGATTTATACAATTATCAACATACCAGGTTACATACCACCCAGAATATGAGGGATTTAGCTTTAAAAATGCAACTTGCAGGTATAGATTATTTTGTAGTATATCCTATGGCTAGCAGTACTTATTTTGATAGTATAACATTTTTACCCACTAGAATAGATGATTTTCCATATGAGCTTAGTAATAAATCATTGATTTATGAATCTGGTCTATTTGGTACAAATGCTTCAATTTTTCCTGCTGTTCACCCGACTGAGAAAGTCAGAGAGCAAATTCGTTTTTTGGAAGATGAATTATCAAAAGATACCATATCTGGCCTTAAGTTTCATCCATTGGCTACCCACACTACAGTTAATGATTTATTTAGATCAGATATTGCAAGATTACTAAAAGAATACAATCTACCAATTACTGTTCATTCAAGCGATTTTGATGAATATTCTGACCCAAAATTAATTTTCAGATGGATAGAAAAAAATCCAGAAATAGTGGTTAACGTTGCTCATTGCGGTTTTTTTGATAAAGAGTTTTACAAGGGTGTGGGCAATTTTGAAAAGTTATATATTGACACATCCTCATTTAGTGTACTTTGTAAATTATTCGAGAATAGACATGTTGGGGGCCATATTAAGTTAAAATGGGAAGATCCAAGTGAAGCATTACTTGAACTGTTCCATATTGTTCCAGACAGATTGATGTGGGGTACTGATGAACCTTGGACATGCTATACTGATTATAATGGGAATCTGATAGTTGATGGAGACATTTTTAAGGAAAAGAGATTACTAGACTCTCTTCCAAAAGAAGTAAAAGAAAAAATTTCATATTATAACCCCCTTTATTTTTTACAAGGTCATAAAAAAAATGAGAATAAATCTTGAACAAATGATTCATGAACTAAAATCTTTTTTTGATATAGAGTTTTATAGAGAATATTTTACTATAATTTATGGATCGTATGCTTATGGTATAAATACCTCCGCTTCTGATTTAGATTTTGTTACTGTTAGTAGAGATTTTAATCAAAATAATTTAATAAACACTCTGCGGTTTGTGTTAGATTTATATGAAGAACACAATCTGGCTTTTGATGATGAGGTTCCGTATGAGAATAAAATTTTAGCAAGCTATGAGAGATTAGATAATGCAGTTCAAGGAAGAGGCTTTGAAAGAAGAGAGAGGAGGATATACGTGCCACCAGTTGTAAAAAACAGAGAGTTTCTCCACGCAGGTGAGATTGTGATGAGGCTTCTATTAAATGCTATTACAAGCAAAAATATTTTTGTTTCTGGAGACAAAGGCTATTATGATCAAAAAAGAAAACAAGCAGTTGAAAATATGGTTGGATTCATGTTTTCAATTGATAATGTTAATTCTTTTACAATCGAAGAATTTGTTAAATCATTAATAGGCACTGCAGAAAGGCATGGTGAGATGTATTTAGGTTATAAAGATAAACCCGCTGTTAGAACATATCTTACTGAAACTTTTGGAAAAGAATTTGAGAGGTTGGTCAGTAAGGGTGTTTTAACGTATGAGGGGATTAACAAAGGATATAAGCTTGTAGATACTTCTTGGCTTGGAAACTTGATTTAGTAAAATGGTAAATATTGATTTTAGTTGCAATGTAAATCCCCTTGGTCCCCCCAAAGGTCTTTTAAAAAAAGTTGATTTAGAGAAGATAGTTTCATCTTATCCAGACCATACTAATCAAGAGGCGATTAAATCAGTTTCATCACACTATGCTTTGCCACAAGAAAATTTAACAATAGGTATAGGTTCGACCGAATTTTTTTTTACAATTCCAGATGCTCTTGACATAGGAACAGGAATTGTGGTTGTTCCAACATTTTGGGAGTATGATACATCATTAATACGTGCAAATAAGAATGTTAAGTATTTTAAAATTCATGAGGAAGAAGGTTTTCATATCAATTTTCCAAAACTTAGAGTGTTACTTTCAACTGTGACTGGAGAAAAGACAAATCATGCTTTATATCTTTGCCAACCAAATAATCCGACATCCACATTAATTGATTCTAAGGAAATACTAAATCTTTGTGAAGAATTTCAGACTACTAAGATTATTGTTGATGAAACTTATTTGTTGTTTAAGCAAAATTATGATTATCTAAGTTTAATGAAAGAGGTTTCTGAACATAGTAATCTAGTTGTAATAACCTCTTTTTCAAAATTTTTTACTGTTCCCGGAGTTAGAATTGGATTGTGTTGCTCGAGCAAAGAGAATCTTGAGGCAATTAAAAAACGCCAGATTCCATATGGAATAAACAATTTAGCCCTAGCTTTGATTCCATATTTATTAGAAAACCACGAGTTTATTAGAGAATCAAGGGAATTTATGGAAGATGAAAGAAGAGGGGTATACCAATTAGCAAAGGAAAGCCCACATTTGCACCCGTATGAACCACAAGCGAATTTTATGCTAGTAAGATTAAGAGGCAGGAATGTTAATTCCACAGAGGTTATAGACTATTTAAGACAAAAGGGTATGATTGTAAGAAATGGTTCTGAATTTTTTGGCCTGGGAGACCAATATCTAAGGTTTTCAATAAGAACAAGGGAAGAGAATTGTCGTTTGTTGGTGGCTATAAACGATTATTATAATTCTAGAACTAAACCATCGTGAGCAAATTCAAATTTTACATCTTTATGCTGTTCTTTTATCTTTTTTAAGTGATCCAAACCCCATCTATTAAGTTCAATTTCTTCAATATGCACAAGAATAGTTTTTTTAGGATTGATATCTCTCAATCTTTTTATTAAATCTGGAAAAGAGATTTCTGATTTTACTTGGTCATATGAAAAAATTCCACATTCAGTTACCCATAAATCAATATTTCTATATTCTAAATAATTATTAAAGTGCAGAGTATCACAAGGTGAATATAAAAGCTTTTTATTATTTTTTTCTAATAAAAAAGCGTACCAATCACTGTTTTTACCATTATAACCAACAACATCTATAGTAATACCCTTCAACTTTATTTTATCTCCATCTTCAATAAACTTTATTTTTGCAACTTTAATGACATTTGTGTAATACTCTATTGATGGATATTTTTCTTTTAATATTTCATAAACTTTTTTTGCTATGTAAATGTTGATACATTTTAGAGATTTATTTTTAATAAAATCAAAGTTTGCTTCCAAGAGTACACGCAATCCAAAAGTATGGTCAGGATGCCAGTGGGTAATAAAGAGGTTATCAACCTGTTTTATGTTTTCTCTATTTAAGGAGTCACCAATATCTTCCGGACAGTCAATTAATGTATTTATATCTTCAATAAAAGCTGAACAACTATTTCGCTTATACTTACTGTTTTTTCTTGCTAAATTACATAGTTTACACTGACAAAAAGGCCGAGGTACGGGCATTGCCCCTCCAGATCCTAATATTTTAAACTTCATTACAGTAGGGTGTATTATTACAGATTTATAAATTTAGCTTTTTAAATTTAAAAAGAGATTGTCCTCTATCCAAAAAATACATTTCTGCGAAGCAGGCTATATGTGCAGTAGCACCGTGGCGGCAATACTTTTTTAATAAATTTATACGACCATTGTGTAGAACTCCTGTTAAGGAACCCATTGAGAGCACGGCATGGCTTGAGTTCAAAAAAGATTTCATCCTTTTATTTCTGATAGGCTTTGCCTATCGTGAAAGAATTTCTTAACATTAGCTTTGAAATAATTTTTACCCTTGACCATTTTGTATTGGTGATAGTCTTTACTCATGTTTGATCTATGAACCTCTTCAAATATCGCCTCAATTTTATCTTGTAACCCGTGTTCTAAAATAGTGCCATAAACAACATAAAGAATGTCAGCTAATTCCTTAGCGATATTTTCTATGTCTTCATTTTGAACACCTACGAGATATTCTTCAACTTCATCTTTCATGAGGCGATATCTATTGCTTGACCTGTCTTTGGGAATTAATGAGGGTCTATCAGAAACAAGGGCTCTAAATTTTTCATGAAATCCTTTCACTAAATCTATTTGCTTTTTCATAATATTATTGATTATTTAATGATATTTAAAAGTCTATCTGGAATCTTATCTTATATTTTTTGAATTGCTTATAATCGAGGTTATATTCACATGTCATTTCCTAAGAGGATTAATGTGAAAAGTCCATTAGACAACTTATGAGGAAATGTTATAAACTAAATTAGTTTTAGCTGGTATATGGAAATCCAAAAATTAACTCATTTTTCTAACTTATTTGATAATATTAAGGGGGTAGTTAAAACAAAACAATATGAAAAAGAGACTAGGAATAACAAAGAAGTTTTAGATACTGAAAAAGAAATTCTAAATGGGACTAAACTAAATTCTGAAAGTTTACATAAATTTGAAAAGAAAATTGAAAATGCGTTTCTCTTTAGATCTGGAATAGGGCAAGAGGGAAATAAGAAAAGCAAAGTCATTGTTTATTGCGTGTTTAAAGATAAACTAATATTCCTGAGGTTTGTACATCATAAAGAATGGGAAGAATTTCTGAATAATCATAAGAAATTTGAAGTTTTAAAGAAAGAGATTCTAAGCTATGAATAGAAACCTTTAAATATCATTTGGTATCTATTGGTAGTATGAATACCCAAATAAATTTAAGATTGCCTGAGAAAATGTTAGTTTCAGCTCAAGCATACTCAGAGAAACACGGATTTGGCACTGTACAGGATTTTATCAAAGAGGCTATGAGAGAGAAACTTTTTGGAGAACAAGCAATATCAAAAGAAGAGCTAATTCTAGTTAAGAAACTAGTTGATGTCATTGAAAATAAAAATTTGTATGGTACTGAAGAAGAACTCTTCCGAAAGTTGAAAAGAAGGTAAAGAGGGGATATGAAATAAAGCCATCTCATTTCTTTTTAAAACAAATAGAAGATATTAGTGATGAAGCTGCAAGAATTGTTGAAAATCGCTTGAGACTTGTCAAAATAAATCCTTTTCGCAATAAAAGGATTGAAGAATATAACTTATTTTTATTCAGAATACGCTTTGAAGATAATCGTAAAGAAAAGAGGATTATTTATCTTGTTGACAAACCGTATATAAAATTGATATGCATTCTTGATAGGGATAAAGAATATAAGGATTTAAGGAGATATCTTAAAGATTTAGGGAATCTTTGAGTCTAGGCGGATTGATACCCATTTATGCACACTTTTTTTCTTTCCACATTTTATAAGCTAAGAGAAGAATTCCAATAGTGATTAGGGTGTCTGCTATGTTAAAAACCGGCCAGAACTTCAAATCTATAAAGTCCCTTACATGACCTAAAAAGATTCTGTCAATCAAGTTTCCAATTGTTCCTGCCAATATGAGTGTTAGTGGAAATTGGTATTCTTTTTCTTTGTAATATTTTAAAATAAAGAAAATGGCTATAACTGAAATTGATATTAAAGCATACCTTTGACCTTGGAATAGGCTAAATGCTGCTCCTGTATTTGTTGTAGTTGTTAGATAGAACTTTGTAACCTGATCTAAACAGATTAGAACAATTAGTATTAGGATATTAAGCATAATAAAAAGTTTTAAAAGTAATGACTATTTAATATTTCTTAAAAAGAGAGTGACATGGCAGAATCTATAGAAGATAAAAAAAAGAAAATTCTTGGCAAGCCTATAACAGAGTATAGGATAGAAATAGATGAGCCTGGAGCTGGTGTTGAAAGATATTATTTTTGGGTATTAAATTTCTTGCAGAGTGGACCTCCTTCGGGCATTAGCTTTACTGAAATACATAAAATAAGTGATTTGTATACTTCAAGCGAGACTTCTTCTTATTTTGGAGTTGTTGAGCAGAGAAAAGGACTACAACAGGATAAAGTAAGCCAATATTTGGCTACTATTGGTAAAATGACCAAAGATCTTTTTCAAATGATAAGAGAGCTAAGGATAATTGATGAGAGATATGACTATTACAAAGACAGCAAGAAGGGCGGAGAAGAAGGGGAAGCTGCTGAAATCTCTTTAAAGAGCATCTGGATTGACATGGTTGAAGGAGGAAGTAAAAACCCAACTTCTGTTTTTGGATTAGCACAACAAGTCGGTTTTGTTGTTTTGCCTGATTTATTTTTTACTGTTAGAGCTGATATTAAAGATGACAAGGATAAAGAGAGAATGAGCAAATTAGTGCATCAGGAAGTTGAAAAATTAAAGGAAAATGGAATTAACAGAAAAGTAAGAGAGGTTTTAGAAAGGAAGTTATACCAATATTACCTTTGGAGAACCAAAACTGAAAAAGAGATAGTGCAAAGAAGAAATTTCATGTTAAAATATCTAAAACAGCATTATCATGTCATGAGATTGTATATCCATTGGCTAAAACCATACTTCAAGAATATTTCAAGATTGCAGATGTACCAAAATTCTAAAAATCCGAATATCGTTGCTGCTTTTGATACGAGCCAGATTGATTTAGAATTGTTGGCTAAAAGGCCTACAGGAGGAGATTATCAGCCATGGATCCGAGCTAAGTTTACTTATGTTGCCATACCTCAAATGGCATACCAGCAGGAGTATCAAAGAGGAGCTATCCATACTGGGAGAAGCGTAATTGAAATTCAATCTTATACCTTAACTGACAAGGATGTTGCAGCTTATGAAAAATTAGGAGAGGAAGAGGACTTGGAGATTTTGGGAAGCTTAACTGGATCTATGGAAGCTTTAGGGGATGAATTAAAAAGTTATCTTAAGGAAGCGGGGGAAGTTTTTAAAGAAGACAAAAAAGAAGATACAGAAGAACCATCTGTGAAAAAAGTTGGAATTTTCAAGTCTGTTTTTTATGGTTTTGGTGAAATGTTTGGCATGAAGAGAAATACTAAAAAAGAGAGTGAGGAAGAAGAGAAACAGAGATTGGAAAGTTGGATGGTTCAAGATAAGAAAGGTGGTGCAGCAAGCCAAGCTAAAAGTTTAGCTTACGTTTTATATGATGTTTTTAAGAAGGCGAATAGAATGCCTACTTGGTGATTATCTACTGCGTGTTCTTTTGAAGAGAGTATTAAGTGAGTTTTGGGTCAGTCTATTTTATCGACAATGGAAAAACATTTAAGCACCTTAAATCAGCCAGATCATATGACTGTGAAAATAACCTATTTTGTTCATGGAACTACAACAGACAATGAAAAGGAAATCTCTTCTGGCTGGTATGATGTAGAACTCTCTAAACTGGGGATCCAACAATCAATTGATTTATATGATAAAATTAAAGACAAGCATTTCGATATTGTTTTTTGCTCTGATTTAAAACGAGCAGTGCATTCTACTAAATTAACTTTTAAGAATAAAATAAAAATTGTTCAAGATAAAAGATTAAGAGAGTGTAATTATGGTAAATATAATGCGCAACCCTCAGAGATTGTTGAACCTATGCAAGAACAGCATGTTATGAAGAGATTTCCTAATGGTGAAAGTTATGAAGATGTGAAGAAGAGAATAAGTGATTTTCTTAATTTTCTGAAGAAGGACTATAAAGGAAAGCAAGTTGCCATTGTTGCACATAAAGCCCCACAATTAGCTCTCGATGTGCTTTTGAAGCATAAAAGTTGGGAACAAGCATTTGCAGAAGATTGGAGAAAAAGAAAAGCATGGCAAGCTGGGTGGGACTACACTCTTAAATAATGTTGTCAAAGAATGTTTTTAACGTGAATATCCCAAAATAGAAGAATTTAATAAGCTACCCTTAAGCAATTTTATTCTTTTTTTCATCAAATATCTCTATTACATTTACAGGGCAGGCTTTTGCTGCATCTATGTTTTTTTCCAGGTCTTTTGCTTCTATCTCTAACTCCCAGATGTCATTTTCCTTGTCGATTAATATAGAATTGATTAAATCAATCTTGCCATCATTTGCTAATTTCCAATGCTTTGGTGCCATAGCTTCACATGAAACAGCACCAATACATCCTGTTCTCTTTAATCTGATAAAATATTTTGCCATTATTGATACCCAAGATTATTGGCTTATTTTAGAACTCTTCATTATACATCTCAAATATTGGTTTTTTCATCTCATAGCCTTCTGTGACTTCGTGCCAATTGGAGATCTTACCTTCGCCCATCTCCCAGCACAAAAATATTTCCCTGCCTTCGAATTTTGAGAAAAAATCCACTAAGCCTGTATTAATGTCCCGAACAATACACCCCATTTTTATTAATTTATGCAGTTCCTTATGCAATTCTGCTGATAATTTGTGAAATTCCTGGTTGTTTTTTGTTTCTGCGTAGATTTCATCAAATTCTG
>Ga0209542_10012588_pt1 | contig 14759 bp, 15 predicted proteins | sample RifCSPhighO2_01_FD_184028 | JGI IMG/M metagenome (GOLD analysis project Ga0209542, IMG submission 184028) | Soil microbial communities from Rifle, Colorado - Rifle CSP2_plank highO2_0.1 (SPAdes) (version 2) | ecosystem: Environmental > Terrestrial > Deep subsurface > Rock core/Sediment ...
CATGCCCCTACTACGCTGAAGCTTTGTAGGGTAAACTTATATAATCTTTCTAAACTATTCAGACAATCTCGTCCTCCGTAGCTTCAGCGAAGGAGGGAGCTACATGCCCGAATACATCGTATTTTAACAAAAAGCTTAAATTTTGACAACAGCCCGAGTTTATATTATTATAAATGGAGAATTTGGTTAAATTACTGAAACAAAGGCGATAAAAAACTTTAAATTTGCTCGTATTTTACCCTCTCTGTCCCGATAGAATCGGGACATCTCTCACATAAAGCACCCTCTCTGCCTTTCAGGCATCTCCCCCAAAATTACCCCATTTTCGCCAAGCGACAAATGAGGGCTCCGATCAGGGGGAGATAAATAAGGTAAGGCTATTGGGAGAGAGTAATATTGTAGAGCTTTTGAAACAAAAAACCCAATGTTTTTTCAATCCAAGAAAACGGTTCTGGGAGTGGATATCGGCACATCCAACATTAAAATAGCCGAAATATCCTTTGCGGATCCGGCAACGGCCGTGCTGGCCACCTGCGGCGTAGTCAATTCTCCCTATCAGCTTTCCGATAAGAATGACCGTTCCAGCATTGCCCAAATTGCCGGTATCCTAAAAAATTTGTGCTTAAAGGCGGGGGTTTCAACCAAAAGGTGCATAATCAGCCTGCCAAACAGCGCGGTGTTTACTTCGGTTGTAGAGCTCCCGCAAATGAGCCACAAAGAGCTGTCCTCGGCTGTTGAGTTTGAAGCCAAAAAATATGTGCCATTAGCCTTAAGCGACGTGGATTTATCCTGGAGCCTAATTGGCGCGCCAAACCCCGGCCAGGCAGTCCAGAAAATTTTGCTTACAGCGGTTCCCAAGCAGATTACAAAGGATTATATGGAAATTTTCGGCTTGGCGGGACTGGAGCCGTTTGTCGGGGAAATTGAGGCCTTGGCTTTAATTCGTTCGCTGGTAGGCAGCAGCCCGGAAAATTGTGTTATAATTGACATAGGATCAAAAAATACCGGTTTGAATATTATTGAGGGCGGACTTTTAAGGCTTAGCCGGAATTTGAACATCGGGGGAGAAACCATAACCAAAAAAATCGCTCAAACCTTAAATGTAAGTTTTTTGCGAGCAGAGCAGTTTAAAAGGGATTTTGGAGTGACAGGCGGCACGTTTTTGCCCGAAACTGTTAAGCCTGTGCTTGCTTTGATTAAAAATGAAGTAAAACAGCTTTTGACGATTTTCCAATCGCACAGTGCCCAACTAAATAAAATTATCCTGGCCGGGGGCGGGGCAAATCTGCCGGGAATTGTTGATTTTTTTTCAGACCTTGGCGTGCCGGTATCTTTAGGAAATCCTTTGGAAACGGTTGGCTATAGCAAACAGCTGGAGGAAGTCCTAAAGCGCTACGCATTAAGCTTGCCGATTGCCATTGGCTTGGCATTAAGGAAAGAATAAAAAGAATTGACCAGAATTAAGTAAAATTAAATAAAATTGACATAATTTTTTTCCTGGTAATTTTGTTCAATCCTGGTCAATTATGGTCAATTTTGCTCAATTTCTATTGTGGCCCAAATAAACCTTCTAAAACAAAATAAGCCGTCAGCCCTGGGCGGAGTAGGGCTGGTTTCGGTTATAAGCAAACTGGCAATCGTCGGGCTGTTGGCTTTGGCGGCTTATTATGGCTGGCTGACTTTTAGGCAGCGGGATGTTAAGCGCGGGATTGAGGAGATTGGCCTACAAATTGAGCGGCAAAAGCAAGAACTCTCCCAAGTAAGCGAGCGGGATGAAATTCTCACGCGGCAATCCCAAATTAAAGAGTTCGACTCGCTAATAAGCGCCCATATGTATTGGTCCCAACTTTTGCCGGAACTGGCCAAAGTCACTTTGAAGAACGCAAGTTATTTGTCGTTTAGGGCGCAAAACGAGGGAACAATGACTCTGGAGGTAAAAGTGCCTTCAATCGCCGAGCTGGACAAGTTTTTGCTGGCTTTTGATTCACCCAAGCTTAACCGGTATTTTAGCGACCTGAAAATCGGAGGCATTAATAAGGTTTTTGACGGGGATGAAAGTTATGTGAGCGTCTCTGTCCAGCTTAAATATGACCCAAAACTGCTGGAATATAAGGCAATAAAACCATAAAATGGACATCAATTTTAACAAACCTGCCGGTCAAATAACGGATACTATCCGCATGTCGCCCAAACGGACATCAATGTTTGAGTTGGTTATTTTATTGGTGATTGGCGGATTATTTTTTTGGTTCATTGTGCAGCCTAAAGCCGCAAACCTGGCTGAGCAGAAAAATTTGTCGGAAAGCTTAGCCCAAGAATCGGACGGCCTGTCCCAGCAGCAGGCAAAAATTGACAGCCTGATAAGGCAGCTTGCAGCCAGCTCAAAGGACCTGTCGCAGTTGGACGAATCTTTGCCTTTGCATTCCAGGACCACTTGGGTGTATTTGCTGGTTGAGAGCGTGGTTGAATCCAGCGGGATGACAGTAGGAAGCCTGTCGGTATCGAATACCGAGGAAGAGTTTGTTGCCGCGGATTCTACCCTTGCGGGCAACCCTTTTTCGGCCGGACGCAAAGTCAAAAAAATTTCCGCCAATTTGGGCGTGACCGGGAGCTTTGCGCAGTTCCAGGCTTTACTTAAAAAAATGGAAAGCAGCAGCAGAATAATTGATATTAAAACCCTTGATGTAAGCCCGGCCTCGGACGGATTGCTGGATTTTAGGATTTCCTTTGACACTTATTATTTTGGAGTTTCCTCCGCTAATTAGTCGGATATATGAGACCTTTTGCAAAATAACATTTCGGCTAATTTCCCAGAATTTCGGCCATTCGGCCAAAAAAATTTATCCGCTTAACTTTCAGTTAAACATCAAAATTTGTTTTGCCCGACTGCCTCGAAATTCTAGAAAATTATCTCAAAAGCTTATTTTGTAAAAGGTCTTAGGTTGTATATTAAAATTTAAACCAGTGAACCCAGTAATACAACCCCGAATTGAAAGTTGGGCCCTAGAGCTACGGCGGAGCCGGGAAATATTTATGCTTAAGATAAAAAATTTACAATTAACTGTAGCATCACGGATGATTAATAAATCCGCTGTGATTCTACGGGGTTGATATACTGGGTGAACAGAAAAACCATAATCCAAATTGCCGTCATCACCGTGTGTTTCGGAGCAGCCGGGCTTGTACTTTATAATGGGCTTTTTAAGGGAGCGGGATCTTCGGCTCCCGAGACTTCTGTTGTAGTCGGCGTTTCCGGAGAGGCCAGCAATCCTTTGCCTTTTGGAGATGACCTGTCTGGGCAGCTAAAAAAAGTTTTAGGCAAAAACAGCCTGCAATATGATTTGTTTGATTATCCTAAGCTCAATGAGGCGGAAGTCGGGATCCCAGCTTCGGATTTGGTTAAGCCTTTGCCCGTAAAACAGTAAAATTTTTATGGCCCAGATTTTAAAAACCGTAAACCCGACGGAAAGTTTTGAGCAATTTTTGGTTCAAAACGGTTTTTTGCCTGCCCAAACCATGGTTGAACTGCAGGCCGCGCAAAAGCAAAGCGGCCAGAATATCGCCGAAATGCTTTTGGCAAAGAAGCTGATTGACGAGGAGGATTTGACTAAAGCCAAAGCGGCCTTTTTTAATATCCCCTATGTTGATTTGAGGAAAGTCAATATTCCGCAGGCCGTAGCCACCCTCATCCCCGCGGAGTCGGTAAATTTTTATAACATTGTGCCTTTTGAGTTGGGCGGCCGGGTCTTGAAGGTCGCTATTACCGACCCGAGTAATTTGGCCGCTTTGGAAGCTTTAGAATTTTTGGGCCAAAAACAAAACCTGCAGGTCCAGTTGTTTTTAGCTTCAGCGGCTTCCGTTGACACTGCCATTGGCAGGAAAAAGAACCTCAAGCGCGTGGTCGGGCAGGCCCTTGAAGACATCCAGAAGACGGAAGACGCGGACACCGGGAAAAGCCAGGCCGCGGTAATCAAGGAAAAGCAGGCCAAGCCCGAAGTCATAGAAGAGGCGCCGATTATTAAGATAGTCGACGTTATTTTAAGCAACGCGATTGAGGCAAACGCTTCCGACATCCATATTGAGCCTTCGGAAAAAGACGTGCGCGTGAGGTACCGCATTGACGGGATATTGCACACTTCCCTAATGCTGCCGAAAACCGTACACGCGGCAATCATTACCAGGATTAAAATTTTGACTAATTTAAAAATTGACGAATCCCGCTTGCCGCAGGACGGCCGTTTCCATATGGAGGTCGGAAAAAAGTCGGTTGATTTGCGCGTATCTATTTTGCCTTTGATTTATGGCGAGAAGATTGTCATGAGGATTTTGGACAAATCCACTAACGCCCCGACTTTGGAACAGCTTGGCTTTAGGGGTACCGCGCTTACTTGGATAAAAGATAACATTAAAAAGACCCATGGGATTTTTCTAATCACCGGCCCGACCGGCAGCGGAAAATCAACGACTTTGTATGCCATCCTTTCTATTTTAAATACCACGTCGGTAAATATTGTGACCCTGGAAGACCCGGTGGAATATTTTATACCCGGAGTCAACCAGAGCCAAATCAACCCGGATATCGGCCTGACTTTCGCGGCCGGCCTGCGGAGCATTTTAAGGCAGGACCCGAATGTGGTTATGGTCGGGGAAATCCGCGACAAGGAAACCGCGGAACTGGCCGTGCACGCCGCTTTAACCGGCCACTTGGTATTTTCCACCCTGCACACCAACAATTCCATAGGCGCCATGCCCAGGATGATAGACATGGGCATAGAGCCGTTTTTGCTTTCCGCGTCCGTGAACGTTGTAGCGGCCCAGCGTTTAGTAAGGAAGGTTTGCCCAAATTGCAAGCAGGAAACTCCCTTAACGCCGGCTTTTGAGCAGGAGATAAGAAAAGAGCTTGTAGGCATCCCGCCGGTTTATTTGGAAGGCGTAGATACCAAGCAGCTTAAGCTAATTAAAGGCGTGGGCTGCGACAAATGCGGCCGCACAGGCTACCAGGGCAGGATGGGGATTTATGAGGTTTTGCCTGTCGTGACTGAAGTCCAGGATTTGGTTTTAAGCAAAGCGCCTGCCCATAAAATTTATGAGTTTGCCAACAAGATGGGGATGATTACCATGAAGCAGGATGGGATAGTAAAGGTTATAAGAGGCGAAACCACTATGGAAGAAATCATTAGGGTAACCACCGAGTAGATTGATCAAGATTTAAAAGAATTACCTGCCCGCCACTTATATTGCTTTTATTAAAATTAATCTTGATTGAAAGATATCGGTTTTGCCAAAATCAGAGTATGAGGCAGGCGGGAAAGATTGACAAGAATTTCTGCATGCCAATCATGTCAATCTTGGTCAATTATGCTCAATCATTTAAATTAAATTATGCTTTACGTTTTAAAGCAAAAATTCAATATTGCTGATCTCGCTGAATTTCCACATACGGATAAATCGGTGCTTTTGGTAGTCAGCGAAGAGAATTTAAGGGAAATTTACAGGCGTCATCTGGAAATTAGCGGCTTTGCGGTAAAGTCGGCTGATTTCGGCAACCATCCTGAAATCGCCAGGCACCTGGGAGCGATTGATTTATTAATTATGGATTTAAGGGATTCAAGGGAACCCGACAAGCTGGCTTTTTTAAAATTATTGAAGCAAGATTTTCCCGGAGTATCCGTAATTACCATAGGCTTGGGTTTGGATGAGGTAATTTTGCAGTCGCTTATGGCTTTGGGCGTGGTTGGGCATTTAGACAGGAAATTTTCCCGCCCGCAGGATATTATTCAAATCGCCAAGACTATTATTATCCCAAAAAATAAATATGTATAAAGCAAGTGAATTGGAACTCAACAAGCTGCTTTCCCTGGTTTTGGAAAGGGATGCTTCTGATTTGCACCTCTTAGTCGGCGAGCCGCCGATTATCCGCGTGGACAGCAATCTTATTCGCCTGGATAATTACCAGGTTTTAAGCAATGATGCAATTTCCGACCTTTTGGAAGTGCTGCTTAAGCAGGCCCAGAAAGATTTGTTTGCCAAACAAATGCACGTAGATTTTTCTTATGCTTATAAAAATAATATTCGTTTCAGGGTAAACGCCTATAGGCAGAAAGGCGTCTTAAGCGTTGCCATGCGCCTTATACCCAGCCAAATAAAAAGCCTGGAAGAACTGAACCTGCCCGCGACTTTGAGGAAGTTTATTGAGCGTAAGCAGGGCTTGGTGCTGATGGTGGGCCCGACGGGCCACGGAAAATCCACGGCTTTGGCTTCCATGATAAATGAAATCAATAACACCAGATCCGAACATATCCTTACCGTTGAGGATCCTGTTGAGTACATCTTTACCCCAAATAAATCCATCATCAGCCAAAGGGAGCTCTATGTTGACACCCCGTCTTTTGCCGGGGCGCTGAAAGCGGCTCTGCGCGAGGACATTAACGTGGTGTTGGTAGGCGAGATGAGGGACTTGGAGTCCATGGGCGCGGCTTTGACGGTGGCGGAGACCGGGCATTTGGTTTTTGCCACTCTGCACACCAACGACGCGGCCCAGAGTATAGACAGGATTGTTGACGTTTTCCCGGCATACCAGCAGCCGCAAATCAGGAGCCAATTGGCCAGCGTTTTGGTCGGGATTGTGTCCTTGAGGCTTTTGCCCAAAATCGGGGGCGGCAGGCTGCCGGCTTACGAAATTATGATAACCAATCATGCCGTGCGCAATGTCATCCGGGATAACAAGATCTATGAAATTCCCAACATCATCCATACGACTTTGGAGGAAGGTATGGTGCCCCTGGATAAGACTTTGGCGCTTTTGGTCAAGCAGGGGCAGGTGGAGTTTGAGGTGGCGCAGAATTACGTAATTGATAACGAATATTTTTTGTCATTAGTATCCTAAGAAGTAGATGTTAGATACTAGGTGTTAGGTTTAAACACTTTCATCAAATATCTGGCATCTGAAATCTAGTATCTAACTCATGAAATTCGCATACAAAGCCAAAAATAAAGAAGGCCAGATTAAAACCGGCGCGGTTGTGGCCGCGGACCAATCGCGGGCCGAACAGCTTTTGACGGATAATAATTTGGTGATTATCAGCCTGGAGCAGCAGGAGGATAATTATTTTTTAAAGCTGAACCCTTTCGGAAAAAGCGTAAACCATAAGGATTTGGTGTTGTTTTCGAGGCAGCTGTCGACTTTAATTTCCGCGCGGGTGCCGATTTTACAGAGTTTGCGGATTTTGCAGGACCAGATTACTTCAGGCTACCTGCCCACCGTGCTTAGGGATTTGATTGCTTCCATTGAAAACGGCGAAAGCCTTTCTTTGGCCCTCTCCAAACATCCGAATGTTTTTGGTGAAGTCTATGTCAGCCTTGTAAAGTCGGGGGAAGCTTCCGGTTCTTTGGACAAGTCTTTCGCTTATTTGGCCGACCAGTTGGAAAAGGATTATGAGTTGAGGTCTAAAGTAAAAAGTGCTCTTACTTATCCTATTTTTGTTGTTGCTTCTTTAGGTATTGTCGGCGTGTTGATGTTCAAATTCGTTTTGCCGAAATTGACAGCGGTGCTGGAAGAACAGGGCGGGGAACTGCCCGCGGTTTCCAAGGGCTTGATAGCTTTTACCAAATTTTTTGACCAGTTTTGGTGGGTGGTGATTTTAATTTTTGGCGTCCTCATTATGAGCGTGAGGTACTTTGTCTCTACTCCAAACGGCAGGTTAGCTTGGGACAGGCTTAAAATCCATTTGCCCGTTGTAGGGGATATTTTCCAAAAAATTTATTTGGCGCGGTTTTCCAGGAACCTTTCTACTTTAATTATGGGCGGGATTCCGATAATCAAGGCCATGCAAATTATTGCCGATTTAATAAACAATACTGTTTATAAGCAGATTGTAAATGAGGCGGTAGCAAAAATTTCCAGCGGCAAGAGCATAAGCGAAAGCCTTTCCGGCACACAGGAATTCCCGACAATTGTCACACAAATGATAAGGGTTGGGGAACAAACGGCCAGGCTTGATGATATTTTAGGGAAAATGGCCCAATTTTATGAAAAAGAAGTCGATAATAAAGTCTCCACGCTGACTACCTTGTTGGAGCCTATAATCATGATAGTTTTAGGTTTGGGAGTCGGCGTCCTGGTTGCCGGTATTTTGCTTCCGATTTACAACTTGGCGTCAACCGCGACTTAATTTGCCGGAGTTTATTGCTATGGATGTTGATAACTTAGTTTACAAATATTAAAAAGTATTTTATAATAATATTAATTCAAATTGAAAGTTTCAATTTTATAGATTGGGGGTGAGAATATTGAGAAACAAAAACGAAAAAGGCTTTACATTGATAGAATTGTTGGTGGTTATCGCCATCATCGGCCTTTTGGCCTCTGTGGTATTACTTGCTTTGAACTCGGCTCGAGCCAAATCCAGGGATGCCAAGAGGCTTGCGGACGTCAGGCAGATAGCTTCTGCTTTGGAATTATATTTCAATGACAAATCCGCTTATCCAACAGGTACTGACGGAGTGTTAAATTCTACCAGTGCCGCGGGCTTGGCTCCGGGATATATTGGGCTTATTCCTACTGCCCCGACGCCGGCCGATTCCAACGGCACTAACACCTGCTTGGGCACTGCCGCTAAGAATTCAAACAACTATTGGTATGAACAGCCTGATTCCGGCAGCACTTACACCCTTACTTTCTGTTTAGGGGACAATACCGGCGGTTATCAGTCGGGTCCAAGAACTTTGACTCCGGCGGGTATTCAGTAAAATCAGTTAGATATGAAAAGCGCTCCCCCAATAGGCGGGGCGCTTTTTCTTTGCTATAATAAATTCAGCGTCTTTAGTAATATTCCGCAGGAAAGTGCCCGACAAAGACCAACAAATTGTATGAATTTTTTGAAACAAAATTTAGTTAATTATTTTTTTATTTTTTTGGCCTCCATACTGCTTGCATTTTTTATTTTTCGGGGCATAAGCGGCGCCAGGCTCGCAAAGCAATCTGAAACTATTGTCCAAAACGCCCGGGCAACCGCCAAAGGCCTGCAATATTTTTTTAGTGACCATGAGCGCTTTCCGCAGGCGCAGGAATTTGTAAACGCTGCGGTTATGCGGGATTATTTTTCCGTATTTCCTCCCGAAAAGTTTGCCTCCCAGCAATGTCCGGAAACTTGGGCTTACACTCGGCCTACTCCCGGTAATTATGAGCTTGGCTTTTGCCTTCCTAAAGACTCGGGGGGTTTTGCCCAGGGCTGGAATAAAATTGTCGGAAAGCAAGAAACCCAATGAGCCACATTGTTTCCATTCCGGAGCGGTTGAGGTGGCCATACAGGGAAGATTTGGCTTTCAGCTTTTTGTCTATTTTGGTTTTGGCAGCGCCTTTGGCCTTTTCGCTTAAGACCTACGAAAATTTTGAGACTATAAAATTTTGCCTGTTTTTGTTTTTGCTTGGCTGCGCTTTAGTTGCTTTTGCCGTAAAAGCGCGGCAAGAGGGCCAAGTCCAAATTAGACTGCCTAAGCCGGTACTTTATCTGCTCGGCATATTTGTGTTATTCGGCGTTCTGTCGACTTTTTTTAGCCCCGGAATTTTTGGCAATTTTTTTGGTTTGTACACGCGCTTTACCAATGGTTTTTTATTTTATTTTAACTTTGCCGCGCTAATCGTTTTGCTTGCGGCCATGCTGGATAGGGCCAGATATGAATTTCTTTTGAAACTGGTTATTTTTGATGCTTTGCTTATAGCGGTTTATGGGCTTTTGCAAAGCGCAGGGATAGGCCTTTACAGCGGCATTAACGCCGGGTCGGTGGAAAGGTCCCCGAGCTTTTTAGGCAACCCGAATTTTTCCAGTTTCTTTTTGGCCGCAGCCCTGCCGTTGGTTTTGGCCTTTTTGGTTAAATCCGAAAGTTTTAAGGGCAAAGCTTATTATGCGTTGGCAGGTTTTTTTATGCTATGGGGGATAGTGGTTTTTGCCAGCCGGGGCGGTTTGCTCGCGGCTTTTATTGGGCTATTGGCCTTAATGTGCCTCCTTTTATTACACGCCAGGCTTCGAAAATATGTGTTTTTGATTTTGCTCGCGGCGCTTTTATCCGGTTTTTTATTAAACACTTTTACGCCTTTAAACAGGCCGCAGGCCATTTCCGAAACCCTGCAGCTCAAAGACCAAAACATCAATTTACGGTTGTATGCCTGGGATATAGCTTTTGAGGCTATAGCCGAGAAGCCTTTTTTGGGCGCCGGTTTGGGGAATTTTTTGGAATATTACGAATTGCACAGGGGAAAACACTTGGCTGACCAGGCTGACGCGTTTGACGATCCGCATAATTTATTCCTCTTCCAGGCCGCAACCGGGGGCTTGGTTTTTGCTTTAAGCTTTTTGGGGTTGTTATTTTTAGCGGCCTGGAATTTTGTCAAAAAATACCTGCTCACGTCTGATGTAGTTTTTGCCAGCCTGGCTGCCGCTCTTTTTGTTTGGATGGCCGCCGCCAGCTTCACCCCGGTGCCTATCCCGGTATTTTTGCTTTTGGCAATAATTTTGGCAGGGCAGGCTGTGGATTCCGGTCCACCTTTTGCCATAAAAGTTTCCAGGGCCTTTGGCGTGGGGCTAAAAATTCTTGGCGCTGCTTTTGCAGTTTTTGCCCTGGCCTTTTTAACCAGCGAACATGTTTTTTTCCGGGGCTACGAGGCTTATTACCGGCAAGACTATGCCAAAGCCGAAAAGTTTTCCCGCCTGGCGCAAAGCATCTGTCCCTGCAATTCCCTTTACCGCCTATATAATTTAGGCAGCAATATAAAGCTTAATAAAGATTCCCCGGAAGTTTTGGCTGATTTGGAAAGTTTTGATCGGGTGCCGGGCATTCGGCCTGCACTGAAAGCTTCCAACCTTTACTTCCTTTTGTATTTGGAAACAAAAAATCCCGTTTACGCCGACAGGGCTACCGAAAAGCTGCTTGAGATTTTAAGCGCAAACCCTTATAACGCCGGAAGGCTTGCCCGAGCCGGGTATTATTTTTATTTCAGCGGAGAGCCCCAGAAGTCCATGCTCTATATTAACGCCGCCCTAAGCTTAAACCCCGATTTGTTCCCGGCCTGGATGCTGAAAGCCAGGCTGCACCAGGCTCTGGGGGAGAAAACCGCAATGCTTAACTCTTTGGAGAGGGTGCTAAAAAATTTTCCGGAAGATGAATATTTAAAGCGACTGGTCTTGGCCGCAAAGCAGGCAAAAGACATAAGCGTCCTGCCTATTGCATTTGGCGCAAATTTTGACCGTTTGGAATAGGATATAAAAGAATATGCGCAATTTATTTCAAAGGTCATCTTTGCGCAGAATCAGTTTTATACACAGCAAAGCTGATAATGATCATCAATTTTGTTAATTAGATGGCTTGGGGCGCAAAGATGACCTTTGAAGTGCGCCAGCCCTAATGGAAATTATGCAAATTTTAACTTTTATTTTGGTTTTTATTTTCGGTTCTGTCATTGGCAGTTTTTTGAACGTGCTTATATTGCGCCTGCCTGAAGATAAAAGCTTAAAAGGCCGGTCTGTCTGCCCCAACTGCCAAAACCAACTGGGATTCTGGCAATTATGGCCCATTGTGAGTTTTATTTTTTTGGCCGGCAAGTGCGCGCACTGCGGCAAGAAAATTTCCTGGCGTTATCCGGCAATCGAAATAATTTGCGCGCTGGCATTTTTATTTGCTTGGCTACAGATAAGGCCTGAAGGCCTGGCAGAGTATTTATTTTTGGCTGAAGTTTGGTTTTTTGTCGCGTTCGCCATTGCGGTTTTTGTAATTGACTTAGAACATTATCTGATTTTTGATTCCCTGGTTTTTCCGGCATTGGGTTTTTTCCTTCTGGTGAACTTAGGCTTAGATTTGCTTGGGCAGGGCGGGGGCTTTAAGCACAGCTTGGGCGGAATTTATGGGATGATGGCAGGCGCTTTGCCTTTTTACCTAATTTGGCGTTTTTCCAAAGGCCGGCTGATGGGTTTGGGGGACGCGAAACTAATGCTCCCTCTGGGCGCGGCCGCGGGCTGGCCGGGGGTTTTAGTCTTATTGTTTATTGCCGTATTTTTGGGCAGCCTGGTCGGCATCGGGCTATTGGGGGCAGGCAAAAAGACTCTAAAGAGCCCCTTGCCTTTCGGCTGTTTTTTGGTTATTGGAGGATTTTTGGCCCTACTATACGGCGAAAAGATTATTCGCTGGTATTTGTCGCTTTTGGGGGGTTAGGGGTATAATAGAAATGACAAGAATGACAAAATTGACATAAATGACAAAAATTTCAGCAAAAAATCCCCTTAAACCATAATAAGTTTTCACACAGGTATAAAATAAAATGTTAAAAACCAAAAGCCAGCAGCCCAGCATCAAAAATTTGGGATTTACCTTAATTGAACTCCTGGTGGTTTTGGCTATTATGGTTTTGATAATCGGCATAGTAATTATTGATTTTTCCAGGCAGAGGCCGGAGCGGGACATGAAAATCGCCCAGAATGAGCTGGTTACCAACATCCGCAAGGTCCAAAGCTATTCTTTATTTTCCAGGAATGTCGGACAACTTGAGCCCGCGCAATTTTACATTTTGAAGTTTTCTACTGCCACGCCGGACCGCTACTTTATTGAGGCGATTACCGACGCGTCTTCCTCGCCGAAGTTAAACTCCATGGAAACGGTTTTGCTGCCAAAAAATATTGTGTTTGCTTCCTCCAACGCTTTTATGATAGACAGGCCATCACCGATTTTAGACCCGACCAGCCCGCCTTCGTGCGCGCTTTTGGCTTTTAAGTCGCCTTTTGGCAAGGCTTATGTGAATGAAGGCTGTGTGCAAAATAGTTTTTTGAGCGGGGATGATTATAAAAAAATTATTGAGCACATTAGTAATATAAATAACCAGACAGTAAGCACTGATACGGATTTGTCGGTTACTTTGGGGTTCAAAAACGGAGGCACGACCAAGAAGGTGTTGATTAAGGGCGTGGTTGGGTTAGTCTGCCCGAGTGTTGATGGGACGACTTGCAGCTTTTGAACTTTACGGAGTACGGAGACGTGCGGATATACGGATCCGTAAATCCGTACCCAATCCGTAATCCGTAAAGAAGCGGCCTTAAAATTTAGCTCTTGCTAATAAAACCCGATGAACCTAATTCTCACATCATTGCAAAAAGAAAAACAGCAGCGGGGGCAGACACTGATTGAAACTGTCATCGCGATTTTTATTTTGGTTTCCGGCATTGCCGCGGCCGTGGGCCTGGCAATTTTCGCTTTTGCCAGCTCGCAGAACATCACCAAGCACATGATTGCCGTAGGCCTTGCCCGCGAAGGCATAGAGGCGGTAAAAAATATGAGGGATACCAATTGGCTGCAAGGCAGCCTAAGCAACACCTGCTATAACCCCAAAACCGCCCAGGACAATGACGCGGATTGCTACCCCAACTGGCTGAACCAAGGCGGCGGGTATGATATTAACCCGACTAGCAATCCGGGTACCCAGAATTTTCGACTTCACTATGAAGACGATGCGGATTTTTGGGATCTGGATTCTGAAAATTGCAGCCCGACCTGTAATTTTGGCCTGAATTTTGACAAGAATACCTCTTCGCCCTCGTTTTTTGGCTTTTATACCTACAGCGGCAGTGGGGTAAGCCATACCAGCGCGACTTCGGAGTATGCGAGGAAAATTACGCTGACAGAGGAAGATGGGGTGGCGCAGTACGGCAGCGGAGCCAATAACCCTTTTAATAAAGATTCGGACGCGGGTTACCGGCTAAAAGTAGTTTCCCAGGTCTGGTGGGCTGATAAAAAATGCCCAAGGTCAAACGATTGGCCGGGCCAGGGCAAGTGCTCCGTGGAGCTGCAAACCTATTTAACCAATTGGAAAGATTATGAAATACCATAAACGACAAGCCGGTTTCACTCCCACACCAAACTCGAAGAGTTATGGTGTGAGCTCGCAAAGCGAGCGGGGGTTTACTTTGGTTGAAATTGTGGTGGCTACCACTATTTTTGCGATTGTGGCGACAGCTATGATGGCGCTGTTCAATTACACTTTAAAAATCAACCGCCGGGCCGAAGCTTTAAGGCAGGCCACCCAGGGGATAAGGAATTTTACCGAATACATTGTCAAGATTGTGCGCAACGGGCAAATTGACTATGGTATCGAAAAGGACCTTAGCGGGTTGAACTCGGCAGTCGGCCCTTGCACCCCGCCAAGCGCTTTGGGCCAGACTACTTACAGTTCAAAAGAAAACCGCCTCGGCCTGTATAGCGAAGACGGTTCCGAACGTTTATGCCTGTATTTGGGGAATGCCGCCGGCACTTACGTCGGCTCCGGGATTTATAACGGCAAGACCTTGGTCTTGCAGAAGGACGCGAGCTTTAACCAAATTTTAAACCCGCCTTATTTTGAAATTGAAAATTTGATGTTTTTGATAAGGCCGCTTGAAGATCCATATTATGATCCGCCAGGGCCTCCCCCCGGGTGTCCGGGATCGTGCACTCCTGAAGGCCGGCAGCCTTTTGTGAGCATCATTATGAAAGCGATAGCGAAATTGCCGACAGGAGAAGTCCAGCCTATTTATTATCAGACCACTATTTCATCGGATAAATATGATATACCCAATGAATAAAATTCGAAATTCGAAATTCGAAATTCGAAATTCCAGCGAAGCGGGGGTGACTTTGCTTTTGGCGATTTTGGTTTTGTCAGCGGTAATGGCCATAGCTTTCAGTTTGGCCACAATCCTTTTGGTGGAGGTAAGGGTATCAGGCGACCTGCTTAGGACCGA
>Ga0209542_10012589_pt1 | contig 14758 bp, 20 predicted proteins | sample RifCSPhighO2_01_FD_184028 | JGI IMG/M metagenome (GOLD analysis project Ga0209542, IMG submission 184028) | Soil microbial communities from Rifle, Colorado - Rifle CSP2_plank highO2_0.1 (SPAdes) (version 2) | ecosystem: Environmental > Terrestrial > Deep subsurface > Rock core/Sediment ...
GATTAAATAATTGGCGGGGCGAATTCCATTTCTGATTCTCGCCTCATTGGATGGATGATATTCAATCAATGATCTGGACTTGTCGACGAATTCCTGAACTAACTTTGCAGAAGTTTCAGCTTCCCTTGAAAGAGGCTCTATTTTTTTGACCTTTTCACCAACGTTGTGAGGGTCGTTAGAAGTAATTTGATCGCTCAACTTTTCCCTGAAAATTAAAACTGCGCGATGGCCGAAGGATCTTCTGAAAATAAACGGCGCTTCCAGGAGCAGATGTTCGTTGATATATCTGGAAATCTCGTCCAGTCCAAATGAGTTTCTACCGGCTCTCCTATCCAAAACTGTCATCTCTTTGTCGACTGTGGCGAAATTGCACCTGATTGCTAGCTGGCCATCATGGTAAGTCTGATCTGCGCCAACGGCTTCTATAGGACCTCTTTTTATGTAGTTGTTCTTCACTTCCCCTCCTAGAAGGCTGATTGCTGCCATGTGGCTTCCGACTACCACTTCCCTCTGCCAGATTGACTTTTCCACAGTAATCAGTTCTCCAGAGACTCCGTTCTTGGTGAACCAATCAAAATTGGGTTTGTTCGCCTCGGAGAGTGGTGTCTTGTTGTTTATCGGTAAATCGGCCATGCCGTCAATAACGATGAAAACCACTTTTTTGTGTCGTCTAGAAACAGAACGAGGTTTGGGCTTCTTTTTGGGCATTAAAATAGAATTGTGTTTCTTAGAAGATAAAATTGAAAATTTCATTTATTGCTTCAAGTTAATATCAAAAAGGTCTTTTGGATCTAATTGCTTTTCTTTCAAGACGGCATTGACGAGCCTTGCTTGAGAAGCAACTCTTTGAAGGACTGGCTTTTCTCTATCTGTTTCAACTTCCACAAGTTCTGCATTCCAGACATCCTTAGTTGGTTCCAAATCGCATGCATAAACCATGGCATTTGTTGCTGTAACAACAGGAACACCGTCATATCTGTGAATCATATGAAAAGCGTCTAAAGATCTCAAGTAAGCATCCCAGATATCTCTTTTTTGAGGCATCGATGGATTTCCTATGTAAGCAAGTGGTTTTATGTGCAAAACATGCGGAAGAGTAACATAACTGCCACCATTGGAGCCGTGACCTGCCTCAAAGAAATTTTCTGTCAGGACCTCTCTAAGGTTTCTTCCAAACTCTCTGGAATATCCGCCTGTAGTTTTAACTAGATTGGAGCCATAAACGACATTAGAATCATCCTTAGATTGAATGGTTATTAAAAATCCGAGTTGCGGATTAGTTACCGTAAGCGAATCCTTGGCTTCCTGTGATGGGAACTTCAATTGGGTCATTTTTACAACTCCAGTTCTTTCAAAGTCTGGTCTATATACTGAGCTAGTTTAGAAGTTAAATTCTTTTTCGCAACAAGAATCCTTTTCTTCACTTCAGGATCCTTCCCCTTGGCCTGTTCTATCGACCAAAGAGTTATGAAAGCAGTCTGAAGCTCAAGCCAGAAGAATGCCCTCTCCGTGAATTTTCTAGTCTCCATCTGGTCCTTTGCCGTAAGAGCCATTTCCTTCCATTTCTGGTAGTGCTGTGAGCACATGCCTATTTGGTCCTCTAGAGACATATGTCACTGAATAGTGGTAAGTATATATAAGCTTTACTATTCTTCAGTAGCGAAATGTTTATAAAGAACTTGTACCTCTATTCATCAAGGTTGTAGGTGGTATAAATTTACATTCCAGAATTCGTAAAACCAAAAACTGGTTTGGAGAGAGCTGAATATCATATAAATATAAAACTCTCTAGACAAGGTTTTGAACCGACAAAATCGAACAGATACTTGCTCCTAACAGAGGGTGCAGATTTAGATGAAACTCGACTTGCAATTAAATCAGGACTACTTAGAAGGGTTCCATCTAAACAACCTGGAAAACTGGCTTATATGATGCATGGAATTCCTTTATCACGGGTAGAATACAGAGATTTGGGAGAATCTTTAATCGCATATGAACAGGGTCTAATCCCTCCTCGAATTGTTGTGACAGACATGATTGACAAGTCTGTTGATGAAGAGGAAATTTTACAGCGTCTGAAAGAAAACGAAAAACACAAAAACTAATCGGTCAAGCGTTTGGCGGATTAAAATTCACAACTCGAAAATCCTGTTGTTAGCTGCTGGAGCAACTGCATCATAGCCTTCTTTCTCCTTCAAAGCTCCTGCGAATTCGTCTGTATGATCTCCATGGATGCAGAATATTTTTTGTGGATTGACCTTTTTGATGAAATCATATAGCCCTGTCTTGCCGACGTGGGCTGAGAAGTCCAACCTCTTCACGAACATCTTCAGTTCAAGGTTCATGCCTTTCGAGATGTATCTACCTGTCTCTAGAAGCATTTTTCCCGGAGTATCCTCAAGCTGATAACCAGTCAAAAGCAAACTTGATTTCCTGTCATCGTAAAGTCTCTTGATGTATTGGACGACAGCTCCTCCGGTGAGCATTCCACTTGTAGTTAGAATCACGCAAGGCTTCTTCACGATTTTTTTCCTCATGTTGTCCGAGTTGACATACTGGACTTTAGAAAGCGCTTCATCAAGTTCGTCAGGATTTCTCATCAGGCTTTTCCACTTGTTCATGATCGTGGTTGCGGATTTTGCCATCCCATCCATGTAAACTGGAAAATCAATCCCGAGTTTGTTTAGAATCAAAAGGACTTCCTGCAATCTTCCGACAGCAAAGCCGGAAATCACGCACACACCGCCAGATTTGATAGTGTCATTTGCGATCTCGTTCATCTCTTTTTCCTGCTCTTTCCTGTTCAGATGATCTCTTTCAGCATAAGTGCTTTCTGTGATTAGGTAATCGACTTCCGGAATCTTGTCATCGTTCTTTTTTATCAGTCTAGTGTCATCAGTGTTGTAATCACCTGTGTACAGAAGTTTTTTCCCGCCGAATTCCAAAAGGAACATGGCCGAACCTGGTATGTGGCCGGCGTCGAATGCAGTCACCTGAGTTTTTTTCAATTTGAAAGGTTTCCTGAAATTAATTGGAATGAAGTTCTTCAACGTCTCGTTCAGATCTCCGACATCAAATGGGAGATGGACTCCTTCCTCAGTGCTTATTTTTATCGAATCGCGCAAAAGAAGTTCTGAAAGCGCTTTTGTGATTTCAATTCCATAGATTGGGACCGAATGCTCGTTCGCATAAAAGATAGGCAATCCTCCCGAATGATCAAGATGTGCATGAGATAAAAGAATCACATCGGGTTTTCCTTGGATAGGAATTGGAAACTGGGGAGGGGTAGTTCTTACTTTAGTTCCATAATCCATTACAATTTTTTCGACGCCAGTATCGACTAAGAAAGCGGATCTCCCCACTTCCATTAAGGCTCCATTACAAATAAGCTGGAACATTAAAACCACTCATATCCATTTTCGTTATATAATTAATCAATGTTCTTCTTTTTCTTTCTATAGTGAAATTAACTTTTTCAGCGAATAAAGAGAGATTTCTAAAATGCGTAATACTAATTATTCCGTAGCTGTTTGGTCTGTTTCGTGGTTTTTCAATTCTAATTCGAGATTCTATTCCCGATTCGTCAAGCAATTGTTTTACCTCGTTAATTGCTATCTTATTAACGGAAACAAATGTCAATGACAAATTAGTCTTGAAACTGCCTTCTGCGTCAAAAAGGCCAGATAAAAAGCCTAATTTAACTTTTGCTGATGATTTCTTAATAATTTTTGGTACATCCCATTTATATTTTCCAAAAGAACCGAATTTTTCTTTAAGAAAAGAAACGAGAAGCTTCGAATTAAACATTGCGATGTAGTAAATACCAGGATTTCTTATACTTTGTTTTAACTTCGGAATAATTTTGAATAATTGAAAACCTATTTTAGCCCATCTATCACGAAAATCTTTGTCTTTAACTTCCAATTTGACATATCTTGAGTTTTTTGCTTCATGAATATGACCATCTCCTTTCAAAACTCCTACCCACCAAGCTAAATGTTTACTTAATTTAGGTTTTCTTATTTGATGCAACTCTCTTAATTTGTTAAATTTTTTCATGTGTTTATTGACAATTTTTTTATATTCTTTTTCGGTTACTCTTTTCTTGATTATTTGTCTTATTGTTTCGTCATCGCATGAATAAATTTTCGAGATAGATATAGTGGATAAACCAGATTTCCATAATTTTATAATTTTACTTTTTTCTCTTTCTGTAAATTTCCATGAATTTTTTGAATTGGGCATTTAAATTTATTGTAAAATTATAGATATAAACTTAATTTTTCGTATATAGCCCCGAAGAATAGATTATTATAAGATAATATGAAATTAAGAATATGAAACATTCTGCCAACCATATTGATAGAATTATCCAGAAACCGACTGTGAAAGTTGATGGAAAAATAATCATGAAAGATGGATGATGGATAATTTAATTAAGAACTTGAGCGAGTTGTTCTAATTCTTCAACTTCTTCAGAAGGTATGGCAGTTAGCCAATGTTCGTACTTCGGAATTTTTCCAGCACAAGCATCTTCGTAAGTATTTTTGACTTTCCTAATGGTCTCGGTTTTGGGACCTTTCCAAAAGATAGCCTCGTTTACTGAACCAAGAAACCGATAGTTGACAGAACGAATAGGTCCCACTCCAACTGCTGTTCCGGTGAAAAAAGCGCCTTTCGCTTTCTTCAATTCGTTTAATGTGAAATCTCTTTCTTCTATCTTAATTCCCAAATCAGGAGCTAATTCTTTTATAATTGTCTCTCTGGTAATCCCAGGAAGAATTCCTGCATCTTTTGTTGGAGTGAAAAGGACTCCGTCTTCCTGTTCCATGAATATGTTTTCACCTGTACCTTCAGAAACAACCTCTCTGCCATCTGGCAAGTCACACAACATGAGGGCTTCCCTATAACCTCCCCTATGCGCTTCCATCTTAGCAAGAAATCTGTTTAAATAACCACCGGCCAATTTGCGTTCATTTGGAAGAGAAGACGGAGGTACACTTTTATATGAAGAGACAAAAACATCAACACCCAAAGCCTCGGCTTCCTCGCCCAAATAACTTCCAAACTTTTGTGGTAGGACAGCGAAAAATGGAACTGACTCTTTTGGAAGAACTCCAACACTCCTGTAAATGTCCCTACCAGGTCCCCATCCTACTACAGGTCTCAAATAATCGCATTCCGGATTTCTTCTTGCAGTTTCAAGAATAACTTGGGAAAAATCATCTTCCTTAAAGGGCCATCCGATTCCTAGAGAATCAGATCCAAAATTAAGTCTGGCAACATGATTACTCAACTTCAAAAGATTATTTCCAATTCTTCTTATTCCTTCCCAAGCAGCTGTTCCGTAATGTAAACCATGATAAAAGAGGCCGCCAACAGGAGGATCGCCTTCATAAAATCTTCCATTAAACCAGATTTCCGGTCCTTTCTCCATCTTTCTCTTAAATTATTAGGACAATAAACTTGAAATATCAGAAGAATGATAGGCATTTAAAAGACCAGCATAAAATTGATGACAAACTCGAGTGACAATAGGTTTAAATGGTTATTGTTATAAATTAATTGAAGATAAAAATGAAACTTAGACTCGTATCTCAAAGATATGGATACTATTTCTTTACTAAGTTTAGCTATTAGGCTAAACCTCTGATTCTTCAACCCAACTAAAAGGAGGTTACCAAAATGAGACCAACACACATACCCATTGAACAACTTGTTGAGTACGTAAGATATGGGGTAATATTTCTTTGGCAAACAAATCATCAGGAAAACCCGTTAACTGCATCTGAAGTCGCATATGCAGCTAGTAGATATTCAGGAGTTCCGCCACTGAGCCCAGAAACTGTCGGCCAAGTGAGTTTACACTTGGAAAGAGAAGGTTTAGCAAGAAAAGAAGAAGAAGGGTGGGTATATTACTTTAAAAAATGATCGATATGTTAAATCAGCAGTATAAAAGAAATGGAGAATTTGCATCCCAAGAAGCACTAACTCATATTATTAGTGCTGTCCCGATAATTGGAGAAGCTATGGCTCATCCTACTTACTCAAATTTTGAAAGAGCAAAACAAACAATAGCTGAACTGGGAAATAGAGGTGATATTAACCGTGAGCTTCGTGATTCTTTGGTTAGATTATATGAATTAAAAATATCGGAGAAAGAATGTACAATTCATGAACAAACATAGGCATTTAAAAGACTAGTAAGAAATTGATTATATGGATTTAGAGACACGGGTTCATTTAGCAAAGCAATTTCCTGCCGAAGAAATCATAACTGAACAAGAACTTCATCATCTATTCCAAACTAACGCTCACCCTAAACACTACATAGGTTTTGAGATTTCTGGTTATCTCCACTTGGGAAGTCTGTTTGTCACCGGATACAAAATCAGGGATCTTCTAGAAGCAGGATGCGAATGTACTATTCTTTTAGCTGATTGGCATTCTTGGATAAACAACAAGTTCAATGGAGATTTGGAAAAAATAAGAATGGCTGCAAAATATTTTGAAGAAGGATTTAAATTTTTCCTTGGGAACAACAAGAAGTTGAAAATAATTCTTGGGAGTGATCTCTATCATGACAATGATGGATACTGGAATAAATTCGTCAAAATTTCCAAGGCAATCACATTAGCAAGAGTAACAAGATGTTTGACTATAGCAGGAAGGAAAGAAAACGAGACTTTAGAGTTTGGACAGTATTTGTATCCATCTCTTCAAGCATCAGATATTTGGGAACTGGATGTGGATATTGCACATGCAGGAATGGACCAAAGAAAAGTACATGTTCTCTATAGGGAAGTTGCTGACAAATTGAAGTTGAAGAAACCTGTGATGATTCACACTCACCTTTTAAGCGGGTTGGGAGAACCAGAACTGGCAGGTTTTGACGAGAATCCTGAATTGGACAAGAAGATTTCCTCGAAGATGAGCAAATCCAAACCTTGGACCGCAATCTACATTCATGATTCAGATTCTGAAATTAAGGATAAAGTGAGCAAGGCCTGGTGCCCTGAGAAAGTTGTCGAAAATAATCCTGTTTTGGATATTTGCAGAAGTATAATCTTCAGAGAAAAGAAAATTTTTGAAATTGAAAGGCAGAAGAAATTTGGTGGAAGTATTCTCTTCCATTCTTATCCTCAACTAGAGAGAGAGTACTCGATTGGAAAATTACATCCTCAAGATTTGAAGATCGGAGTAGGAGTTGCACTTGCAGAAATAATCAAACCTGTAAGAAAACATTTTGATAAAGCACAAAATAAAAAATTGTTGCAAGTTTTCAAGGAAACAGAGATTACAAGATAGGCTTAAATCTTTTAGCACGAGTAAAAATTTATGACTGATGTAGCTCCTTTGATGAAGATGTTGTACGCTTTTGCAGTTCTCACACGTGATGGACCCCCCCCCCCGCATGTGGATCAACTGCCTATAATATACAATAGACTTGGTTTTGATGTGTCCGAATCTAAATGGTTTGATGTTTTGAAGCAACAAGGAAATTTGTCGGTGAAAGAAGGAAATATCCTAGCAACTGATTCTGGGTTAAATGCTGCAAGAGCACTTGAGGGGTATGTTTCTCAAGAATATCGAGAAAGGGTCACAGCACTTGGGAGAGAGCTAATCAAGGAAAAACATTCTAAATAAGAAATCAATCGATGATGTGATTCTTCACTAATCCGTAGACTATTGTCCCGATGATTATGATTGCTGTCCCGTACAGGAGAACGTTGGATGGATACTGGTAAATCAGGAAGCCAATGGTGATTGTGGCCAGAATAGGAAGTATTGGGATGTTTCTTATGGACAATGGGACTTTGTAATCTCTTTCAAGATGAGGCCTGTAGAATCTCAGTATGACTATCGACACATTCACAAGGAGGAAAGCGACCAGGTTCATCAGGTTTGCAAGTTCTGCTACGCGCATGAGGTCTCTGAACACATAGACTATGGCAGAGGCTGCGATTATGGTTATCAGAATAGCTATGTAGGGGGTTTTGTACCTGTGCTCTATTGATGAAAGTGAACGAGGAAGCATCTTCTCTCGTGCAAGTCCGAATATCAGTCTTGAAGAGGTAATCATCACTCCAAGAACTGTGCTGGCAGTTGCGAATAAGGCCGATATCCAGACAATCTTCACCGGAATGTCCCCGAACTTCTCTCTCAGTATGTCGGCAAGAGGAGCGTGAGAATCTCCCAGAGATTTGGGATCTGCCATGTTCATTATCGAGATTGAGACTAGGACATAGATTATCATTGAGATCCCTATGGATGCCACTATCGCCTTGGGGACGTTCTTTCTGGATGAGAGGGTTTCCTCGGCTTGGGCCGGAATAAGTTCAAAACCAGTGTATGCGAAGAAGATCAAAGTTGCTCCTAAAAAGACCCCCTTGAAGGAACTGAAATCCGTGAACTTGGAGACGTCTGTGTTAGTAAGGAAGACCCCGAGTACTATCACCACTACAAGTCCGAATACCTCCACCAGAGCCATGAGTAAGGCGATCCTGACGGATTCCTTGATTCCTATGTAGCTGACTAATCCGGTGATTAGAATTAACAGGATCGAGACTAGGACAGTGTCTATCTGGAAGACGCTGGACAGATATTCGCTAAATGCAATTGATATGGTTGCGATTGCGAAGACACTTGCGACAATAATCATCCATTCGACAACAAAACCCCAGACCTTCCCTTCGAATTCCCTGAAGGCTTCTCTTAATAACATGTAGTATCCGGTGGTCTTCGGGAACATGCTGCTCATCTCTGCGAAACTCAACCCAGTGAGAATGGTTATTGCTCCTGCCAGAACGACTGAGATCCAGACTCCGTTGCCTGCATATCCTGCCGCCTTTCCGATTAAAGAGTATATCCCAGCTCCGACGATTATGCTCACGGAGAAGAAGATTATCTCGAAGATTGTCAGAGTCCTTCTCAATCGTTCCCGCATAAATATATTTAAACTTTGGTTTTTAATTAAAGCAAAGGAGATTGAAGTGGTCTGCCGCCAATCTGCAATGTGAATGAACTGATTCTTTTCCAGACTTTAATATCTGAAAATTTCAAATTCTACAGAGAGGGTGTTGAATGCTAGACATTAAAATAATCAGAGAAAGGCCTGATTTTGTAAGGCAGAACATAAAGAAAAGGCAACATCATGAATATCTGGAATATCTAGACGAGATGATAAAATCTGATGAGAAGTGGAGAAAGCTTTTATCAGAAGTCAATGTTCTGAGAGCTGAAAGGAATAAGATTAGTCTTGAGATCGCCAAAATGAAGAAAGAGAAGAAGGATGCAAGCAAACTTTTGAGAGAGGCCGAAGAGATTCCTGAAAGGCTAAAGAAAATTGAGGAAGAGACTAAACAGCTAGAAGAAAAGAACAGGTTGCTGCTTTTGAAAATTCCAAACATAATTCACGACAAAGTTCCCATAGGAAAAGATGAGAGCGAGAATGTCGAGATAAGGAGAGGGGGGAGGGAAGCCAAATTCAACTTCCAACCCAAGAACCACATGGAACTTTTACAAGGGCTTGGATTGGTCGACGAAGAAAGGGCTGCAAAGGTTTCAGGCCACGGCTTCTTTTATTTGAAAAAGGATTTGGTCTTGCTCGATTTAGCAATCCAACGTTTCGCTCTGGAATTCTTGAATAAAAGAGGTTTCATAATAATCGAACCCCCGTTCATGATAAAAAGGAAGCCATACGAAGGAGTGGTCGATTTAACTGATTTCGAAAACGTGATGTACAAAATTGAAAACGAGGATTTGTATTTGATTGCGACTTCGGAACATGCTGTGGGAGCCATGTTCATGGACGAAGTCATGGACAAAAAAGATTTGCCCATGAAATTGGGGGGAATCAGCCCTTGTTTCAGGAAAGAGGTGGGAGCCCATGGGAAGTATACCAAAGGTCTGTTCAGGATGCATCAGTTCAACAAGATAGAGCAGTTCGTTTTCTGCCTGCCCGAACAGTCGGAAAAGATGTTGGAGGAAATCGAGAAGAATGCTGAGGAGTTGTACCAAGCCCTTGGATTACACTACAGGGTTCTTGAGTTGTGCAGCGGAGACCTGAGCATTCTGAAAAACAGGTCTTATGATACTGAAGTTTGGATGGCAGACGGAAAGTTCAGGGAGATCGGGTCGGCGACCAATTGCACTGATTACCAAGCGAGAAGGTTGAACATCAAATACAAGGAAGGAGAAGGAAAGCCTGCTGCCGGTTTTGTTCACACGCTGAACAACACTGCCTTAGCGACAAGTAGGACGATGCTCGCAATCCTAGAGCAGTTCCAGCAGAAAGATGGAAGCGTGAAGATTCCCAAAGCATTAGTTCCTTATACTGGATTTGATGTCTTAAAGAAGTCTGATAAAAAGTAAGAAAGCGTCTCCGAAGTAAATCGTGAATAGCAAAGCCAGAGGAAATGCCATTCCGAATCTTACTCCCTCTTTCACATAAACGAATCTCTTGCCAGAACTTTTCAATTTCTTGATTTCTTTCTGTGTTATCCCTTCGAACAATTTATTTTCCAAAAGAACGTCTCCGACTTTCAACTTGGAGATAGGAATCTTCTTTGTGAAGCCGTGGTCTTGGACTATCTTTGCAAACTTGAAGATGATGTAAATCCCGATAGTTCCAATCAAAAGTAGAACTGAGTTAGTCAGTGCTATCTGAATGTCGAAGTAATCGAGCAAATAGGCTGAAAGAAAATAATTCAGCATCAGAAAAGATGCGAAGATTGCAACAGAACCGAGATAAATAACTTTCTGATTTCCTTTGACATCCTGTAAAAATATTCCAAGAAGTTTCCTGTTCTTGAGAGCGTATATGATCGCGTAAGAAATCATGTAAACAGTTCCGATGAGAAAAACATTGAAAAGAAAACTCACGGGAAAAGGAAGCAAAGTCTTTCCAGGAAACTGAGATGGAATTGAAGGAATCAGGAATCCAATGGCGGAAAGTATCTTCGCATCGCCGCCACCCCATTGACCGAAGTAGTACATCAGAAATCCGATTGCAAATAAACTGCCACCAGAAATAAGACTAGAAAATAAAATCCAGTAATTCGACTGAAGTACAGATTCCGCGACTGCGATTGCCACTCCTGCTACGATCATAAGATGAGGAATCTTGTCTGGAATGTCAGTCGTCTTCAAATCCCAAATCCCTGCAGCGATAGAACCAATGAAAGCGATAGCAAGAGACAGGAGCTCGAAGACCATATATAGAATTAATATTTTGATATTTAATTTAGGAGTATTTCTTGAAACCTATGTTCTGTGCTTCTTCTCTGAAACACTGCCTGCAATATAACAACCCATATTTCCTGATTAAGCCATCGTGCCTTCCACACTTTCTACACTTCCTAGAACCTCTACCAAACTTCGTAGGCATCTATCCACCGACTTCGCCAAAAATTTCCAGGAAATCCTCGCTGCCCATGAATTCGAATTCGGCCATCTTCTCAAAGACCTTTGTATAAACTTTTTCGAAGTCTGCTTCAAGCTCGGCTTTTCTCAGAATCACGCCGCCAAGCTTCGTGGTAACCTCAATTAATCCGAAATGACTGTGAAAATGGTCATTCAACTAAATCGACTCCAAATGTTTTCTTCACCCATTCTGAAGATTCTTCCATATTAATTTTGTGCTTTGTAGGTATTTGTTTCTGCTGTATCCTTCTCGATTTTATTCTGAAGCCAGCCCTTTTGAGTGTGACTGCAACTTCAAATCCCATCATGCCGACGTCGTGAGAATATTTCACTCCCGGCATGTCTATGTATTCTCTCATTCCAAAACTGAAATTTCCAGAAGAGTCGAATTTATTTTTATTTAACTTGTTTTCTACACCGGCAAGAGATTTCTTCAAGAATTCCAATGCGTCTTGTTTTCTCAATGTCACCATGACCCCTAATGGTTTTCCTTTCGGGACTCCGAACGTGCTTCTTTTCTTAGAACGGGTAATAACCGACTTTTTTCCGGTCAGCATCTCGAGAAGTTTCTTCGATTTTTCTATCTTGACCTTGTCATCCCCGCACCCTATGTTCAAGGTTATCTTTTCTACCTTAATCTCACTCATTGAACTCATTCTTGCTCACCGACTTTTATGAGTGGTTTTGTTTTTCCTACGACGATGACGTACGCCTTCATGACTTCGAATTCATTTCCATCAGCCTCACAAATAGCCTTGTTTGGCTCCCTGCTTCTTGAAACTACAATCTTTTTGATTTTGGCAAGTTTCCCGGAATTCTTTCCGTGAATGATCAGACCGAGACTTCCGGCCTCCATCTTCACATGGTCGATTATTTTGTTCGAAGGCAATTCCAAAAGAAGAGAATCTCCTGTCTTGTAAGAATCCTTGTCCACAATTATGTTTTTCCCGTCATGGAGGTTGAGCTGGATCTTCTTGCCTTTCACGATTGTTTTTTCTTTGACAGATGCAAGTTTTTCTTTTGATTCTTTTTCAGAAATTTCAAGCAAATGGAGACCTTTCACCGAAGGCACGACCCTGTAGTATTTTCCAATCTTAGGGATAGATAAGGTATCGAGGAGGCCTATAGAAAATCTTGAATGAGAGACGTATTTTCCGTCTACAAGAACTTCGTGGTTTTTCACTACTGTCTTCGCCTCGCTGGCTGTCTCCGCGACTTTCAAAATATCTCTCAAAACTATGACAAGTGGAATACTTTCGAACTTTTTGTGCGCTCCTGGCGAAGGAGAGACTACCCATTTGGAAGATTTCTTCGGAGTCTTCCAGAACTTTGGAACTAACAATCTTTTCAATCTCATTTCAAATTACCTTTTTCTTGTGCTTCCTCTCGAAAGACTTGATTCTTTTCTTGTCTTCCAAGTTCAGATTCAAAATTCTCAAATTAGAAGCATGGATTGCAATTTGCCTTTCAGTTCCTTCTGTTTTCTTTATCGTCACGCCTTCCACATACACTTTATACTTCTTCGTGTCCACTCTGGTTATCTTCCCTTTCTTCTTTGTGTGCTCGCCTCTCATTATCTCTACTTCGTCGCCCTTTCTGAGAGGAAAACTTCTAAGGTGATATTTCTGCTTCAATTCTTTAGACATGTGACCAGAAATCATCTTTCTTCTCACATGCAACGGGGCATTGTACAAGAATTTTCTCTGCTTTCTTGGTAAAGAAGATTTTATCATTCAAACCACTATGCTCGAAATTTTTCCAATTGTGGAGAACCTCTCGACAGCTTCCTTTGCTACAGGACCCTTCACTTCTGTCCCCTTCGGTTCGCCTCTGTCATCAACAAGAATAGCAGCATTGTCTTCAAAACTAACATGCATCCCGTCCTTTCTCCTGTACTCGGCTTTCTGCCTGATTATCACTGCGTGGGAGATTTGGTGCCTTATCTTCACGTCTCCTTGCTTCACAGCAACCCTGATCAAATTCCCGACACCTGCTTTCGGCATCCTTCTTCTAACTCCCTTGTAGCCTCCAACCGAGATAATCTGGACTATCTTTGCTCCAGTGTTGTCTGCGCAAGTGAGATAACTGGACTGGTTCAAGCTTTTTGTTATACTTGCTCTAACGGCTTTCAAGTTCTATCCCTCTTTAGATTATTTAATACTGCTGTTCAATTTAAATAGCTTTTCCAAGAAAAAGAATCAGACCTTTTCAATCACTACAAAATGTTTGGTCTTGCTTATCGGCCTGCATTCGGCTATTCTGACTACGTCACCCTCCTTAGCGGCTATGCAGACTGGGTTGTAGGCTGAGATTCTGGAATGTCTCCTCTCGTACCTCTCGAATTTTGGGATGTAGTGGAAGTAAGTTTTTTCTATGACAGCAGTCTTCTGAGCTCTGGAAGAGACTACATTTCCTTGGATGATCTTGCCTCTGACCGGTAGCTGTCCGTGCCAAGGACATTTCAAATCTTCACAAGTCTCCTTAGGAGGTTTTGCGTCAATTCCTATGTCCCTATGTTTTGTTTTCTTTTTCATGTCTATCGTTATCGGTTATTAAATATAGTAAGTATCTACTTTAAAAATGTTCAAATCTTCAGCACGAATCTAATGTTTTGCTTCCTTTTTGTCTGAATTTTCTTATAGAATCTCCATAAAATTTAACTAAAGGCATACGAAGACCTGCATTAACAAAGTTGTCATAAGATGCTGTAGGATGTTCTCTGTAGAAATCTAAAAGTTTTTGTCTTCTAAGTTCCCACTCCGAATCTGAAAGTTTTTTGAGACCTGGTACGGGCGGGATACCTGCATCTCTTCTCGCATCATTAATTCTCCTATTGTAAAAATCTCTGAAAGGAACAGAAAAACCAGCTTTTACAATACCCTTACGAGTGACATCATGATGTTCTTTTATGTAATCAAGCATTGCTAATTTCCGTGCTTCTCTATCTTCCTGCGTGAGTGAACTTCCTTTCAAAACTGCTTCATATCCGAAAATAGGTTTGACATTAGCCATTCTTCTGAATTCAGTAGGTAGGAAATAACTGAAAATGGAAGACCCACCACCTCTAGTTATGTTAAAGGTAGCAGAATAACCAAATGTATTGTAGAAGGATAATGCCACTTCGAATCTTGAGAATAGTGTACTCAATTCTTTTTGATCTTGAGAATCGTTTGTAATTCGAGAAATAGGAATGCCTTTTTTATAATCTAAATATGCCTTTCTGACAAATTCTATTTTCTGACGTTCCTTTTGTCTTACCCTCATGAATCAGAAATTAAAATGTGCAACTATTTAACTTGAATTACCATCTCGGTATTTTTTTCTTAATCCTGTC
>Ga0209542_10012593_pt1 | contig 14754 bp, 10 predicted proteins | sample RifCSPhighO2_01_FD_184028 | JGI IMG/M metagenome (GOLD analysis project Ga0209542, IMG submission 184028) | Soil microbial communities from Rifle, Colorado - Rifle CSP2_plank highO2_0.1 (SPAdes) (version 2) | ecosystem: Environmental > Terrestrial > Deep subsurface > Rock core/Sediment ...
TTCGATTCCTGACAAAAGCTCTCCCAGAGCTTTCTTCGGAGTCAAACTTCGTTTGCCACCGACAGGAATCGAACCTGTATCGGGACGTTAGGAGTGTCCAGTTCTATCCATTGAACTACGGCGGCAAGAAACGTAGAAAACTATACCATATTCAAGCGAGAGAATTATTTTATCCGCGTAGCAAAAAACCGCCTTTCGGCAGGGTTTTTTGATTATTTCTTGAGAAGAAGTGATGACAAGGTTGCCTTGTCATAGCCAATTATGACTTGATCGTCAACAAAAATTACCGGCACTCCTAGCTGTCCGCTCTTTTCCACCATCTCTTTTCGAGCGTTGAGGTCGGATGCAACATTATGCTCGATATATTGTACGCCATTTGCCTTAAAAAACTCCTTTGCCTGATGGCAATACGTGCATGTGGGGGTCGTAAATATTGTAACTGTTTTCATATATAAATTTTAAGGGACTATTATTATAGCAGAAATACTTTGAAAGCAAATTTTAAGTAAACGGATACTGGTAAATTAAAAAAACTGGCTCAGACTTCTCTGGCCAGACCTTATTCGTAGTGATTAGCGTTCATCTTCGAATCCAGGCAACAGCTCACCCAAAATATTTGTCGAGACAAACTGCTGAATGCGCGCCGGATGTCGGGGATGCATCGCGATTGCTTGGCGGAATTTTACGTCGGCCATTGCTGGGGTCAAGCTTTCGAGGCTGATTGCTCCGGCTTTTTTTACTTTTTGACCGAGTTCATATCGCTCGAGATTTACTCGACCATCTTCAAACGGCGAAAGAATTCCGACATGGATTCCCTTCTCCGTCGCTCGCTGGACAGCATCAATCCAAGAATAGGAGCCGTCTTCGCCAAATTCCCAAAGACGGTCGGGGATATTCCCCGCTCCCTTACCCTCGAGAATTACACCGCGGATTCTTCCTGCTTTCACCATATCCAATAGTATGTACGGAGGATTATCTGCGGAAACCGACAGGGTCGCGACTTGTTGTTCGAATCGAGAATCGAGGTGCAATCCCTGCACTGCTAAGACACCGTCCTTTCGTCGCGCACCTTGCTGGATAAACACATGAGGCCACGATTGAGCTACCGGATGAATCCCTGGTGTATAGAATGCGGAAAAATCGGAATCCCGGCGTTTGCGAACTCGCGCACCATCCAAGACATCGCCCAAGCAGACGTTAAAAACTCCCACAATGTCGTTACGAACAAAAGAACCGGCGACACGAAGAGTATTTGCAATTTGCATGGGAACGTCTGTTCCACTTTCGTCCTTGCTCATTTGCGCCCCAATAACAAACAAGGGTTTCTGCAAGGAAAGCTTGAATAACATGGAAATAAACGCGCACGTTTCAGCAAGCGAGTCAGTGCCATGAAGAAAAATGAAGCTGTCGTGGTCTTCGTAAACACCCGCCATCAACTCTCCCATTTTCAAACGGTCGCCATGCATGATATTTGTCGAGTCTTCCCGCAAAGGAAAATCTTCCAAGGTAAGTTCAATGCCCGTTGGGACATTTATTCCTTCCAGGAGTTCCGCTGCTGATTTTGCTGGTCGAAGAGGCTTTCCCACCATTCCCAACGTGCCGCCAGTGTTGAGTACGTAACTTTTCATTGTTTCTCCCATCGCTGATGATTGTGAAGATCTGCATCAATGCCAAAGAAAATATACAAGGATGCACGAGATAAGTCAATTTTGTTCTCCATGAAATACCTGCCCTGCTTTTTTTATGCGGGTAGCGAGAATCGCCCGCGCCTCTCGTCGCTCCGTCGAGCTCCGCTGGCTGGGCACCGGCTCACTCGTTTTTTTACTGAAAAAACATAGCTCCGCCGTTCGATTCTCGACACACGCAAAGCAGTTTGCGTACTCTACCCGCATAAAAACAATCGCTTCGCTCTTTTTTATGCGGGTAGCGAGAATCGAACTCGCGTCTCAACTTTGGCCCTACAGATTTTGCTTTATTTATGCGGAATACGAGAATCGCCCGCGACTCAAAACTCGTCGACACTAGTTTTGGTCTGGGCACCAGCTCGTCTGTTTTTTCTTCTGAAAAAACATGACTCCGCTGTTCGATTCTCGACGAAAGCCGAGCAGTCGGCTTTCTTATTCCTCCCTCGTTCCTCGGTGCGGAATACGAGAATCGAACTCGTATTTTATGCTTGGGAAGCACACGTTTTGCCACTAAACTAATTCCGCAAAATCTTTTAGGATTCTCAAAAATTATACTCTAAATCTCGTTAATTTTTGGAAGAATTCACATTCTGCCACTAGACCATACCCGCAAAACATTTGAAATTGTATACAGGAAAGACCCCTCCATCAATCCAACCCGATCCATCCTCTTATTTTTTGCCAAATTGACGGAGCGGGTTTGTCAGCTTCCTCTTTCGAAATTCCGTCTTCCACGACTACTATTAGTTTTTCGTTTTCCTTTGCCATTCTGAAATTCGTGCGGATCTCAGCTTCGACACCTTCAGGGGTTTCAAGACGCGCCACTTCCCTTTCTAATTTATCATAGCTCTCAACCAATGCCTGTTGATGCTGAAAGGCCTCTTCGAAACGAGAATTGGCTATCGTATATTTATGATAAACGCCCCACAACCCCCGAATCAACACAGCACCCAAAATTACAACGATTGCGAAAAATACATTTGAGTAAAAAAAGGGTCGCCTTATTTTTTTCGATTGAAATTCATGCATGCATTCTAGACTTAGAGTCTATCTCCAATCTAATGCCTAGCTCGAACGTCCAAAATTCGGTCGACAGGGATATTGTCGACACCTGTAGACGGTGCAAAAATTGCAGATTTTGAGGAAGCATATCGAGATACGCTGACGAAAAATATGCAATTTTCAGCAGAATTTTGGATGTTCGAGCAGGCAAGCCAGGGATTTGCTTCTTAAACTGCGGTTAGATTGGAGATAGGCTCTTAGACAATTAACTAAAACCGCGTATACTGATTGTAACATTTAATAAACCGCCTATGCTTTTCTCCCAACGTGGAAAGAAAATATTGAAGATATTTACAGTAATTATATCGGTGCTCGTAATATTGAGCATGATCATATTAAATTTCGCCGTCCTCCTTTAAGAAGACCGCTAGTCTTCGTTCCTCATCATTTTGAGAAAAACCTCGTGATCAATTTCAACTTTGCCACGGGCTTTCATTTTCTTTTTTCCTCTTTTCTGTTTTTCCAAGAGTTTCATCTTTCTTGTTATATCTCCGCCATATAAATATCCAGTCACATCTTTTCGTAACGCCGATAAGGTACGAGAAGAAATTATGCGTCCAAGCGCCTGTCCTTGAATCTTGGTGACAAAGAGCTGTCTTGGCAAGACATTGTAGAGTCTTTCTACGGCTTTCTCCGCTTCTATTTCGACTTTTTTGCGCGATACCACTCTTGAGAAAGCGGGAACCAATTCATCCGCCACAATAATATCGAGTCTGACGACGTCCGCGTCCCGCATACCTTCAATAACATAGGAAAGAGAACCGTACCCCGAAGATATGCTCTTTAGCCGGTCGAAAAAATTGCGCATAAGCTCCCGAAGAGGCATTTTTGCGGCCACGCGATAACGCTCTCCCGTAAAAACGTCCGAATCCCCCACTTCGGCCTCATGATCGTATAATAGTTGCATGACGGGTCCAAGGTATTCAGCGGGTGCAATCAATTTTATGTTGACCCACGGTTCGCGAATTTTTATTATCTCGCCGAATTCGGGAAACTGTGAAGGTGTGAAGATCATTTTCACCTCACCGCGCTTGGTAGTAACTTCATAGTTTATACTCGGCAATGTTACAATCAAATCAAGCTGAAATTCTCTCTTCAAACGCTCGGTAATAATTTCAAGGTGGAGCATGCCTAAAAAACCACACCGAAAACCGCGACCTAAAATCCCCGAGGCCTCTTCCTCAAAGCCGAGCGATGAATCAGACAAGCGAAGTCGGCCGAGTGCCTGGCGCAAAAGATCGAACTCATCCTGGCTTTCGGGATAGATCGAGGCCCATACCACAGGCTTCGGCGTCATATACCCGGGCAGTGCCGGAATGCGGTCTTTTTCGAGCGCTATCGTATCTCCGACAGATGCAATACCCGGCTCCTTGATCCCTGTCACAATATAGCCAATCTCCCCAGAAGACAGATTCTCTGATTCCTTCTCATCGGGAGCAAATATACCGACTTCAAGCGCGATAAATTTCCGATGGGCTTGTTTGAAGACAAGGCTGTGATTGCGTGCGATCGTGCCCCCAAACATGCGCACGTATACAATAACTCCTCGATGGCTGTCATATTGGAAATCAAAAATAAGCGCCTGCGCGCCGTCCTGCTCGGAGCGGGGCGCCGGGATTTTTTCAATTACTTCAGCAAGAAGACCCGTCACGCCTTCGCCTGTTTTACCGGAACATTCGAGAACGCTCTCAATAGGACACTCGAGTAATTTTGCGACTTCGGCTTTTATTTCGGCAGTTCTGGCATTTGGCGAATCAATCTTTGAAACAGCGGGGATAATGATGAGCCCCGCTTCTCGAGCCATAGCAAGCGTGGTTAGTGTCTGCGCCTGCACACCCTGCGTGGCATCAACAAGTAAGATCGCGCCCTCGACTGCCTTCAAGGACCGCGAAACTTCATAATAAAAATCAATATGTCCGGGCGTGTCAATGAGATTCAATACATACTGACTTCCTTTGTATGAATAATTCATCCTAACCGGTTGCATCTTTATTGTAATTCCGCGCTCACGTTCGAGCTCCATGCTGTCGAGAACTTGTTCTTTCATTTTTCTTTCGGGCACGGTCTTTGTAATCTCGAGCATTCTGTCAGCCAGAGTCGATTTACCGTGATCTATGTGGGCGATAATGGAAAAGTTACGAATATTCATAGTTATTCAGAAAGATTTGAAATAGGCACTTCACGCCCGAGCAAATCGAATCTTCGAGATTTTGCTTTAGGGTGGTCAATCCCCTTACCAGAAGTTTTGTACAAACTTCTGGTGGGACAAGTATGCGCGATATCTGAAAAATTACAGCTGGCGAATTATTTTCTCACCCAAAAAAGAAGCTAGCGCACTATATCACAAAAAGGAAAATCTCGAAAAAAACTTCACAAAACCTAATTTTGTCAAAATAATCAAAGAGCTGGCGGAATCTTTTTATACCGCTCTGAAAGAGTGGTAAAAATATCACTTAATTCACGGTTGCGAAGAGACAGTAAAATAACTACGCCAAACAAAATTCCAAAAATTCCCGAAAACAGACCTTGAGAAAAAATTCCGAGTGCCGTATCAATGTTGAAAATGTCGTCAAAGATATCGAGCGAGACGTAAGAAACCGCGCCGACAACAATCGAAGCGAGAGAAATCTCAAAAATCATACGATGGATGCGCCCAAAGATGCTTCCAAAAGCACGCTCAAACGATACCCACAGTAAGATTGCATTCACAATCGACCCGATCGTGAATGCAAGTGGTAGTGCAAGAACAGCGGTCCCATCTATTCCGCTGACCCGGAGTAGCCATTCGAGAGCGTCAGTGATTGGGGCGTACGATTTCGAAATGAAAAGAAATAGATACGCCAAAACGACAATTAGAAGTGAGGAAAATGTATTGATAAGAAGTGGCATCTTCGTCTTACCTGCGGCATAAAAACCGCGCACAAAAAGAAGTATGAGGCTTTGGGCGACGGCTGAAATGGCAAAGAGCGCAAGGGCGGCCGCGGTCAATCGGGTATCTTCCCAACTGAAAGCGCCCGATCCTAGAATCGTTCTTACAATTTGAGCGCGAAGCACGATAAACAAAACACTGATGGGCAAAGCCCAAAAGATTATGTGTCTCGATGCGCTAATAATATCTTCTAAAAAAAGACTCTTCTTTCCACTGCTAAAGAGAGATGCGAGCGCTGGAAATGCGGCGATAGAATAACTGACGCCAACAAGAGTCAGCGGCACCGATTGAAGATTGAGTGAAAGATTAAAGATGGCGATAGAACCCTGTTCCATGTGCGATGCCATGGCAATCAGAACAAGGGCGGTTAGATTGCTTGCCGCCAGCGCCAAAGTTCTCGGAATTGACAGGATGAAAATGGATCGAACAGCTGAATAATTTGCTATCCGCGTAATACGCGGAATGAATTTGTCGCGAGCAAGAACGGGAATCTGACAGCCGATATGAAGCACCGCTCCAAAGATAACTCCATATAAGACTCCCCTCAATCCAAAATATGGCAATAAAACTATAATGCCGAAAATAATCCCTGCGTTATATAGGACAGGACTTAAGGCGTATGCAGTGAAACGGCGGCTGGCTTGCGTAATACTTGCAAAAAAATTCGAAACGCCAAGAAGTATCGGCGACCATAGAAGAAGACGGGTGTAGGAAATGAGTTCAGCCATATCGGCTGTCCCCTGAAGACCCGAGAAAATCCTCGGAATTATGTACGGAGCAAGAAAATAAGTACACACAGCCGCCCCGACCATGAGCACCGAAAAAAAGGTAAATACTTCATCAATCACCCTGCGACCATCATTGTCGCTTTTGGCCATGCGATCAATAAAAAAAGGCACAAGTACGGAGATTGATACCATTGACCCAAGCGAGACAAATAAAAAATCGGGTATGCGAAACGCGGCATAATAGAGGTCGAGCACTGTTCCAGCCCCAAAATAATGAGCAAGCAACCTATCGCGCACCAGCGCAAGTATCTGCGAAAGAAAGGAGAAAAAAGCCAAAAGATAAGCCGCTCTGTGAAGCCCGCTTATCTCTTTATGAAGCACGTCTATAAAGCGCTTCACCATTCTCTTTTACTCTTCGGACACAGGCAACTCATCTCGAGTCGCAGGTTCTACCGCACCAGTAAGCGGAGGTTTGCCTTGACGCAGGTTCGAGAGAATGAGCTTTACTTCAGCGTTGTCCGGATTATATTTCTCTATCTCCTCAAATTGAGCGATTGCTTCTTCTACCCTTCCGAGCTTTGAATAGCTAAGACCGAGAAAATAACGGGCATTTGAATATTGATTGCGAAGTGTAACCGAACGCTCTAAAGCTTCAATTGCTCCCCTGTAATCCTTGTTCGTGTATTTTAGGAAGCCGATCTGGAAAAAGACTACAGCGTCATTTGGAGCAAGTATCCCCGCTTTTTCAGCTGAAGCTATAGCCGCAGGTACGTCGCCGCGCGTCACGGAAATTTGAGATTCCAAAAATACGGCATCGGTATAGTTCGGCTTTAAGACAAGGGCGTCCGCAATGAGGGCATTCGCCCCATCATAATTTCCCCTCGCCGCCTCCAGGCGGGCAAGGACTAGCACAACGGCAGGACTACGAGGGTTTAATTGTCGCGCAATCTCATAATTCTTCTTTGCATTCTCATAAGCACCTTCGACAGAAAGCACGGTAACAGACTCGTATACTCGCCCAAGAGAAATATAATTCTGATAATCCGTCGGATCGATCTTCACCGCCTGTTGAGACCAATTCAGCGCGTCAGACAATGCTTGCTGAAATTCCTGACGAGATGTTTCCTGGTTGGAGCCGGGGTTATTCGCGATATTATTCATCTTAACGATGTAAAATTCCGCAAGGAGTCTCATGGAGTCGTCCGAGTGCGAATTTGTAGAGACTGCCTTTATAAGGCTTGACTCTGCCTTTACAAGATCGCCATCACCATTCAGGTGGGCAAGCCCGCGACTTACATTCAAAAGACTAACCGTCTTTTCAGAAAGAAGGTAGCCTGATGAGGCGGAGATGATGATGAAAAACATAAGCACAAGGACAGCTGCAAAATTTCTCCTCGGCTCTTTAGAATACAAAATAGCGAGCGTTGTGATGAGCTTTTCCTTCATGACCGCCCCAATGAAAATTCCAGTAAAGATGAATGCGAGAGTAAAGATGGCCGAACCGGGAACGTAGATGATGGATACTGTCCAGAGATAGAGCGCGATCAAAAAAGAAGACACCGTGAAAAACCTCATCCACTGATCCTTGATAGGAGCAATGATCGCGCGCGCGCCTGCGTAAATAAAGCTCCCAAAGAAGAAGAGCCAGAACAAAGCGCCGAGAAGACCGGTAGTAACAAACAGCGTAGGGATCAAACCGACCCCAGAATCAAAATCAGTATTCCAAAACAAACTTGTATTTACATCCGCCGGTTTCGCCTCAACCCACTGCTTTTGGAATGTATTGGGACCCGATCCCAAAAGTAAATTTTTGTTTAACGAATGTTTCATTACCGCAATTGTGCTTTGCCAATTTGGACGGACTTCGATTTGGACGATGTTAAACCGCCTCGCCAAAGAATCATTGATTGAATTGCCCGCGATCAAAAAAAGAATCGATACGACGACGACGGCGACGGCCGCCACGGGTGGTGTCTTAAAAAAGGGTTGAGCCGCCTCTCCTTCTTTTTGGCTTCTGGCTATAGACATCGTGTAGACCGCAATCACAATTGCAACCAATGCGAGAACAATCCAGAGAGCGAGAAAATGAACAACCGCAAGAAAGAAGAGAGAAATTACGAGTGCGGCCCACGACAAGACTCTGATTGCCTTTCCGTCTATCTTAAAATCAATAGCCGCCATGGCGAGGATTGCCCCGATGCCAAAGAAGATTCCGAGGTCATTCCACTTGCCCACGAAATTCATAGCGGCGTTCGTAAATACACCAAATGAAAGCGTGTCGCCGCCCGAAAAAAGTCGAATAAGTTGTAAAAGCGACACCAAGAAAAATGACCCGATAAAAATCACGTAGAAATTAAACATTCGGGACTTCGTATGTACTACTGCGGTTATTAGAAGTGCGAGCACAGTAAGAATTGTAATATTGACGACTGTTCCCATTTCAAAACCGGCGCCAAAGAACGACTGATAGGGAGATGCGGTGAAAATCGCACTTAAAAAAAACGGGAGTGGAAGCAGAAGCAAGCCCAATACAGCTATGGATCGCGGGAGTGCCACCATTCCCTCACGAAGCCTCCCCACACTCCACAAAAGAAGCGCGACGAGTGTTCCCATGCTCGCAACAAAAACCTTGGCAAATGGGACAGTCAATGCGGGTATGACAAACAGGGGAACAAGAAATGTTATCAACAGTATAAGAATGTAAGGCAGTGTATCGAGGATCGAACGTTTCTGTTCAGTTGTATTTTCCATAAGACTATAGCGTTTAAAAAGTTGGCGAATAGTGTGAATAGTATAATAACAGATTTAGAACGGCGCAATGGGAAAAACTGCAATTTTGTCGCATTTACGAAAATCAGTATCCATGATATTATTTTCTTGACCTCGCCAGATCATTGCTCTTGTGCGAAGCGCACATATGCGGACAATCGCGGACATTACGCGGACAGATGCGGAGGATGTAATTTTTTCCACAAAGTTTCCGCGTTCGGTCTGCATAGGTCCGCGTTCGCGCGCTTCGCGCGAGGGAGGAAAGTCCGAACACTTACTTGTGCAAGGCACAAGGATGCGGACAAATACGGACACTACGCTGACAGATGCAGAAAAATAATTTCCGCATAGGTCTGCGTTCGATCCGCATAGTTCCGCGTTCTCGTGCCCTGCACGAGGCCAGGTAGCGGGTAACCCCCGTCGGTCGCAAGAGGTAGCGACAGAGGTGCGAACAGTGACGTCAAACCCGAAAGGGAGCGAGTTCCGTAAAAGTGGAATAATGCCGCAGTAATGCGGGTGCTAAAACAAAATGCTCTGCATTTTGTTCGCACGAACATTCGCTTCGCGAATGTTTTAGTGCAACGGCTAAACCCTTACCCGAGTGCAAGGCCGTGTCCCTCCCTAGTTTTGAATAATTGAAATTTCGATTTATCAAAACTAGGGAGGGAAGTGCCGCTCGAGCCTATGAGCAATCACAGGCCCAGATAAATAATGATCGCCAATTTTGTTTGCCGCAGGCAGTACAAAATTGAGCGTTCCGATCTCGCCTTGCGAGCGTCGGGACAACTCTCCGAAAGTCGGACAAACTCCGACGCTTCGGTCGGAGTGATCAATTTTGCACCACCTTCGGTGAGCAAAATTGGCACAGAACTCGGCTTACCGGCGAGGATCCTCGATGAAAATCCTTCCCCAAATCGGGGAGGGATTTTCTCTTTATTCTTAGCCATTATTTGGAAGGAAGTCTGACTTCCTTCTGTTTAATTCTGACTTCCGTGCACTACATAGTCGCAAAGGTCGAACCTTTGCGACTTTACGATTATAATGCTTTTACATCCACACAGCTTTTAGTAATTCAGAGACAAGTTTAATCGCATGCAAAGGTTCGACCTTTGTATTTATATAATTCTTCACAAATACTTGGAGGAAGGACTGACTTTGTTATTAATGTCAAATCTTTGCCACGATTAAAAAATACCCAACATACCATGTTGGGTATTTGAAAATACCACTAGATCAAAATCCTCGCAAAGGGATGAATCGTTGGCCATTTGTTCCAACCATGATGGGGACAAGCTTCCCGTGATCACTGGCAAGGACAAACTCCCTTGCTCGTGGAGGTCGAACTCTCATATTTTTTGCATCCACCACTTTCACTTTCCCTGACTCCACTTTGAGTATGTAAGACTCAAGTTTCCCGCCAGAATAATTCTCTCCGACGAGTTGGTATGCCTCCCCCTCTTTAGGAAACGCTCTGATGCGGCGCGTTACGTTCACCTTGAACTTGTTTGTCAGCGCTGAAAAAGTCCTCGCGCGAGACGCCCAATCAGGTGCGATATTTTCGAGGGTGTTCCCAGCTTTTCGGGGAATATTGTCAGGCTCGATTTCATACACAAGTGAATCACCTTTCCACACCTGTACCCTGGTCAATACAAGTTCATTGTTCGCTGTATAATCCACAGCATTTCCGCCAGCTTCCTTAACGCGGTAAGTGATGGTGTCTTCACCAACAACCGCCTCCACTTCCGCTCCGTACACCATCCATGGTGCAATCAGAAAAACAACAGTGATCAGATTCTTCATATGTCTCCGCTTTTATTTTTTGTTTTGGACTGTCTATGGAGAAGTATCCTCCATGTCTGACCAGATTATGTCATCACTGAAAACGTATGGTCAAGTTATTTAGCGCCTTTCCGATAACGAACCCGGTAAAATTCAATCCGAAAGCGCGGTAATTATATGCATTGAATGCACACCTCCTCTCGCTTCGTCATGTAATTTAGGCATTTTTTGCACAAAGGTTCGACCTCTGTATTCTGGCGACACCTGGTGTCGCCAGAATATCGTAATGTTTTGGTAATCGTAATTTTGGTATTGCAGACAACTCTTATCTGAATTATGCTCTATCTTAAACAGCGTAAGATAAAAAATAAATGCCGAAACGAACCAAGAAAAAAACAAAAAAATGTCCGGCCTTCTCACACTCCAAGAAGCGTGTAATATTTTGAAATGCCAATCAAACACTCTTCTGCAATGAGATAATAATTATCAGCGAATAATTATGAAATTAAAATTACATCTTCACAAATTCTTCATAAATATATCTACTATTTTCTTTGGAAAAGGATTGGGAAGAATTCCGGGTCTGTTAACAATACATACTCAAATTTATAAATTGCTCAAGCCCAGAGGAGTTGTTAAACTATCAATTTTCGGACATAAACTTTATGTCAATTCTAAAGACAAAAATATATTTTCTTATCTATTAAAAGATGGCGTATATGAGCCCTTCGAAACTCAACTTATTCGGTCAATGCTAAAAAAGGGAGACACAGTTATTGATATTGGAGCAAACATAGGATATTACACATTGCTTATGGCGGAAACCGTAGGTAGCGAGGGTTGTGTCTATGCTTTTGAGCCAGAACCGAATAACTACGGATTGCTTACGAAAAATATAAAGGCGAATAACTATTCTAATATAATCCCGGTTCAGAAAGCGCTCTCTGATAAAGATGGCTCTATAAAAGTTTATTGTGATGAAAGAAATTTTTCCGGCGCTACTTTTGCGAAAGAAAATCTGGCTATCAAAAGCAATAACTTTACCGAAGTTTTAACTACCTCGCTGGATAAATGTTTTGTTGATTCAAAAATACGACTTATAAAAATAGATACACAAGGAGCTGAAGGATTAATAATGGCTGGCGCCCAATCTTTGCTAAAGAATAAAAACCTGATTATTTTTACAGAATTTTGGCCTTATGGGCTTCGCAATATGGGCACTGATCCAAAGGAGCTTCTGCGAACTTTGCGGGAATATGGCTATACTATTAAGCTAATTGATGAAAAAAACAAAACGCTAAGAGATATAAACAACGAAGAAATTTTTGCGATTTGCGCTTCCGAAAAAGAAGGAAAACATCATATTAATCTTTTGCTACAATCATAATCTAGCGACACCATGTGTCGCTAGAAAAAAGCACCGCCCTTGTGGTTTTTCTTTTTGTGCATACTTGATTAGCTTAATGGCGAAATCAAGTGTTGCAATTAATTCTGGAACTCACGTGATACAAAAACGCCCTTCGGGCGTTTTGTGCTTCTTCTTTATTTATACTAAATACTATATACCAAATACTACATACCCTCTCACGCTACCGCCTTCGCCTTTACCGGCACATCATCGATCTCACACACTCCTCCCGCACATGCCAACTCCTTCTTCGCTTCCGTTTCGTCCTGAATCTCGTACGTCATAATCTTTGAGAAGTCGATGTGTTCGAGGCGTTTCGCCATTTCAATATACTGCTTTTCGGTAATCGTCTCGTATGGAGCAAGTTGGTACACGTGATTATCGCGCGGCAAAAAAGAAAGCCCGCCGACAAGATCCCAGTTTGAGTAAAGCCAATTTGCAACCTGAATCCACTCATCGTCTCCGACAGATACAGTTACTGATGGATTGTGTTCCGTATAATTTTCCTTAACCATCTTCCAGTGTTCAAGCTGATTGATTGCTGTGATGTCATCCTTGTAGAGTGATCCCTTCGGAGACTTTACGGGAAATTCCAAAACGTAGGTCGTCGCCATTTCCATGCTTTGCCCCACTTCCGGGTGATATGGAACACCTTGATCACGAAGCATCTTGAAAAGCGAATCGGTTGCACTGATGCGTACGCGGCGGATATAGTATTCGCTGTGGCGAGGATGCATACCTGACGAACAGTCCACTGTTTGAGAGAGAGTTCCCGAAGGCTTTACGCAAGTAATACAGGTAGACTGATTCACTCCAAACTTCTTTGCGTAAATTTTGTTGAGACGAATCGCTTCGTTCTTTAGTTTCTTCAAAACTGCCGGCTTTCGTACTTCCGGACTGTCCCACTGCCCAGTAATCGATACACCAAGAAGCCGCTCCTTTTCGCAATGTTCCTTCCACTCTTTTGAAAGATAAGGAAAATTTGTAAGAGTGGACTGGTATGTTCCGAGGATTGTCGCCACCTTCATCTTTCGCATGAGCGAGGCTTCGGTATCATTTGAACGTGCAACGATTTCAGATAAGTTGCAGAATTGTTTTGATTGAAGGATGATTTCTCCGCAATTGTGCAACATAATTCCATTTCCGTCAAATGCATGCGCTTCTTCAACTGTGCAGTCATATACGGACTGAATTCCTATAGGATCGATTGATTCAATCGTACTTACAAATGATTCTTTGTTTAAGACTCGTTTATAATGCGAAAGCGCAAAATCGAGTTTGTCTTTTTTTTCTTTTTCAATAAAGCTCACTCTTTTGGCGAAACGCACTATATTTGAGGCACTAATTACGAGCTCGTGATTAGATTCACAATGGTATAAAGAATAGCCGCCTTTTCCATTCGGCAAAAGTCGATTGGAACCATTTCTTCTATTCTTATAAATGCAACTGATAATACCGATTCGAGCAAGCATTCGCTGTGCAACCTGAAGAGAAATGAGGGAATTCGAAGATAACCGAACACTTACACCCTTTCCTTGATTTCCTTGGACGGAACCGTCGGCATCAAACCATCCCTGCAAAAATCCTTCATAAAACTCCGATGATGCTTGTTCTATCGTGTCGCCTGGAACTTTGCTTTCATTCGTCATTTCATATCCACTCGCCAATTTGCCGAGCCGAACAGATTGTACGCGAGCGTATCCAGTTTGCGCTTTATGGCCTACCATATCACTGCGAGCTCCGACGCTCTCATGCACCAGCGCAACGGCATACTGCATCATCGTATCCCTATTAAATCCCCAAAAATCAAGATTTGCTTTTTGATTTTTTTCTATGTTACCGTCTCCAAGCAAACTACCCAAAAGCCACCCTTCGGATCGAGTACCCCTACCACTCCATTGCGTTTCTGCATGATTATTCAATACAATTGAATCTCCCATTTTTAAATCCTTCACTTCTTTCCAGATATTTTTCTGCACCTTTCTGGTTTTATAATCCACAACAAGAACTTTGTGGTTATCCGTTGCCTTAAAAGAAAATCCTCTGCTAGTTTTAATCTCAAAAACATTTTTCTCACCGGTCTTGAAAAATCCTCCTGAAGGATAGCTCTTGCTATCAACGAGAGCGTTAAAATTAATCCCTATCAAATCTTTGACACGCCTCGCACCCTCCGTTGTCATAACCCAGGTATCATCAGTTACGCATGGATTGGTGCCGATTGGACCGATAATGTTACCCGTAGCATCAAAATAGCCCTTGTAGCCCTTCAAGACCTCAATACGACGTGCGGGAAGTGTCTTTGCAAGAGAACCTCGGTTAAAGATTCCTCTCTCGCCAGAACGCGATTTTATAAGCGCCATCCACTCTTCGAGAAACTCTTCGTTAGTAGGCTTT
>Ga0209542_10012596_pt1 | contig 14753 bp, 19 predicted proteins | sample RifCSPhighO2_01_FD_184028 | JGI IMG/M metagenome (GOLD analysis project Ga0209542, IMG submission 184028) | Soil microbial communities from Rifle, Colorado - Rifle CSP2_plank highO2_0.1 (SPAdes) (version 2) | ecosystem: Environmental > Terrestrial > Deep subsurface > Rock core/Sediment ...
CTTTTCCGTCTGCGTCCACGCAGACAATGTTTTCCAAAACGAGGAAATTGTCTAAAGATTTAATTTTCGATTTAATTTTCTTTGGCGCTGCAGGAGGATCAATATAGGGGTTACCGATAGGCCTATCATACACTCGTCCATGTGCTTCCCAGATGTTGATTTCTTTGGTCATGATTACCTAAAGCAGGCATATTCCCCTTGACATTCATCAAGTATTTTGTCATTCAGCGGCTTTGCTTCTTTTTTAAAATAAATGATAGCTTCCATTAAATCTTTTTTACCCTGCAATCGGCGGCGAAGAATATCCCCAATGGCGAGCGCCGCCAGGTAGGAATTGCCAACATAATCTTCTCGAAGGCGATGAGGATTACCAACCATCCCTGAATAAGCTCCAACCAATTTAAAACTTTCAATAACACTGTCAACGACGTCCGGTTCAGCTTTAGTATCTTTAGCCAGCGCATATGCGCGCAAGGCACGAGCTAAGGATATGATTGTAAGCGTCCCCCGCGCTGATGCTGGCGCAACCATGCGGTACAATAATTTTGTCTCATCATCAGTGCCAATATTATCTTCTTCTGCTTTTTCCGGCCAGACTTCTTCCATGATAGTTTTGCTGTTTCTAGCGGCCTCGCAAGGTATGTAATCCAGACCACGGATAAAATAACGGCTTAACAAAGCTTCTAATCCCATCTCTTTATAATTTGGAGAAGAGTACGCTTGCTGTTTAAGAAACTCATAAGCTGCAACAAACAACGAAGTTTTATCCTCTGGATCATCCCGGTCTTTTAAGCGGACTTCACCGCCGCTTCCAAATATTACCGTATCAATATCAGAAGGTTCCAACAAGAAATTATTAGTGTTTAATATTAAGTGAGAACGTTCTTTCATGGCTTTGTCAATAGAAACGGTTCCGGTATATTCGCCGCCCGAGTTTGCAGACCAAACGCCGACGCTATAGCGCAGATTCTCAGTCAATTCACAGCCACCTAAATCTCTAAAAGTTGCAATCCAGCTGCTGCCTAAAGGATATTTTGTTCCATCCAATTCCAAAAATCCTTCAAAGATGTTAAAAAATTGGTTCTGCACCACCTCCACGCAGCGGTTGATTTCTTCTACTACCAGTAATGGGCGGTAAATGTCCGCCGTGAGTTCCGTTAAATCCTTCTGAGAAACCGTGCCGCCATTCTGCATGGCATCGGTAAGCGCCTTAAATTTAAGCTGTTGATATAACGATTTAATATTTAAATCATTTCTTCCTAAAACATAACTGGCATTATTGCCAAATAAGGACTGGATATCTGCACACAGTTGGGACTTACCGCTTCCCGCTTTACCATAAAGCCCCATATTTAACCTGGCCGCCAAAGCCGCTTTAGTAACATCCCAGAGAGTAAAATCAACCCCCCCTAGGGTAAGCACTCGCACACTATTTCTAAAAGTCGGCGCATCCAAAGCAACGATGTCCTTAAATGGTGTCGTGGGCTCAGAATTTTTTGTTCCATGATGATTTTTTGACATATTAGGTCAATAAAAAGAGTTATTTATAAACATTTCCAAAAAATACTACCTTCAAGGAGTTAATTCTCAAATCCTTCTAAACCTAGGCACATCCTGCCCATCCACGATTACATTCTCATCAAACATTTTTTGTGGCCTGATCCACACCGATCCGTCTTTTAACGCACGATAAACGACCATTGACTCAGCAGTTTCACTGTGTTTTCCCCGAGCTACTATCTCGTACGCATTCCCTTTGTAATGCTGGTAACGACTTGATTGCACATCATGAAGATTAAAGCCGCTATTGATTAAATTCGTGATAGGCATAAACAACGGCGCGGGTAAGGCATCCCACGCAAACCAAGCTAATTCAACGCATTTATCGGGTTCTTTATTGACAACATCACCCTCAGCATAATCAGCAACACAGAACAACGTAAGATAATGTTTTTGTTCTTCCGGAAAAAAATCATTGGTTACTGAAGCTAAACGAACATTCGCAAGTCAAAGAAAACCGACCACCACCGGTCACAGACCGGATGGCATGCTCGCTTCGCTCGGGTCGGTTTTCTGACACTGCTTTTTCCAATCGATATTCAATTGGATGCGAACCACTGGTGAGCACACCAGTGGAAAAAGCAGCTTTTAATGCCTGCTTCCTCTTCTGCTTCCCGCTGTGCGCAGTCAGCATACGATTCGCCAAATTCTAAATGACCGCCCACCAATCCCCACGTTCCGGCACCATGCGCTCCTTTGCGTTTCATCAGCAGAAATTTTCCATCCTTCAGAATAAAACATCCTAAACCAACCTTTGGCCACTGTTCCATAAAAAAACAAGGAGAATTATGATTTATAAGGATTTATAGGATGGAGAATAATAAACTGGTCAAAACTAGTAAATTACATAAATACGGCCTAATAAGTCCCTGTCATTTACTATATAGTGAGCGAAATGAATATGTATTAATTAGGTCACTCACCAAACTGTCAACACAGTCCAATTTCTGAGTGATGGGAAAATCTAAAATCACTCACTTTTCGAATTGTGCCTGAAAATAGGGGATTATACAAAAATATTTAAAAATGAGTAGAGATAAAATTACTGTGAACGGGAAAGATTATGTAGTGAATATAAGCTTAGAGTCTCGAGAAAGTAGCAGAGTTTCTATCGGAAAAACAGGTATTCATCTGAAAATACCCCTCGGAATTCCACGAGAAGAGCAGTTTAAAGAAATATTACGTCTAAAACGGTGGGCTCTGGAAAAAATACAAGAAGAGCCTCCAGAATTTAAGCATAAAGGCTCCAGGACATATAACGATGGGGATAAACTTCAGATTGCCAATGAAGAATATATAATTCATCTTACTTCCAGCGAAAAACAGAGTAGCTCTGCCAGAGTTGATGAAAATATATTTTATGTTAACGTTTCAAGCGTTCTTCCAAAGAATACTCAGCAAAAACATATCTCTGTACTCTTAAGCCGCTTGGTAGCGCAAAAGAAAAGAACTTATATTGCTAATAAAGTTAAAACACTTAATGAGAAACATTTTAACTTTACATTCAAAAAAGTATTTCTTAAGTACAACACTTCAAACTGGGGAAGTTGCTCACATTCTGATAATGTCAATATCTCGACTCGTCTTTTGTTTGCTCCTGACGAAGTGATTGATTATGTCTGCATACACGAATTAGCCCATCTACAAGAAAGAAATCACTCTGATCAATTTTGGAAACTGGTGGGGCAAGCCATGCCTAACTACCAAGAAAAAGAAAGGTGGCTAAAAGAGAATTCTGATAAGTGCTGGTTTTGAATCAAAAATCAAGAAATCTTTATAAACTTCCCTCATTATTAATACTTAAAATGCAAGAAGCCATGAATGTTCAAAAAATTGGACAAGATGTTCTCCATCAGTTAGAGAACTTCAATAAGAATATCTGGGATGCCGTTTCCTTTAGGATGATCCACGCCATGATGGCAGAAGAACCAGCGTTAAAAGATTCTTACCAAAATACACAAGAATACCGAAAGCAACGCTTTAAAAAAGCATTAAAGCAAGCTCATAGCGATAAAAGAAAAGCGTACCAGCTCCTTGCTTCTGAGAATTTTAACTAAAACTGGGCCATTTAACCACATTAATATTCAATTCTTTACAGGTGTTTTCAAAAGCATTATCTCGAACAACAATAATATTAACGTTCAACTTCCAAAATCCGTAAATGATCAGAACATCTTCAGTATTTAATCCGTATTTCTGCCCAATTTCTTCTACCACAGAAACATCATCTTCAATAACCACGTTAGGCAATTTTTCAATGAGGAACTCTTCCATGATTTTATCAATCTGAGTGTTCGCTTTTTCCTCCGAGTAGCCATAACGATTAATGAGAACGCCCTTACACTCACCTATACATTGAGGAAGCGTGCAGAGAAACTTTCCAGGAAAAGCATAGCCTCTTTTCTCAAAATATTCTTTTGCTTTTGGATACAAAACCAAATCAACCAAAACATTAGCGTCTAAACCGTACTTGGTAAACAAATCTCCAATAACACTACCATTCAAGATCATCCTCTTTTGAGCCATTGTTACAGACTTAACCGAACTACTTTATAAAATTTTAGTCCCCACGGCACAGTCCAATTTCTGAGTGATGGGAAAATCTAAAATCACTCACTTTTCGAATTGTGCCGAAACATTAACCCCATTAAATATTTTACTACAATTTGGCAGAACCTAAATTATCCTCACAAGAAAAATGGGGCTGCCGTGATTCGAAATCCCGCAGTATTAATACTGTCACGGGTTTCACGACCCCCAGCCGTGAGTGATATTCCTCGAGAAGAATAAAATCCTTCCCTCCAAGCTACACTACAGCCCCTTAGAAGGATTAAATCAATGTTTTATTTATAAATGTGGCGAAGGGTATTTTTCATCACCAAAAGTTTATATATAACCAGTGTATTCAGTGTATTAAATATAGATGAAGGAGGTAAAAAAATGCCAACCATAACCTTGTCCGTGCCAGAAGACTTGAAACGGGAAATGGACTTGTCGCCAGAGATGAATTGGTCAGAAGTAGCTCGGGCAGCGATCCGCGAAAAAGTAAGCCAATTAGCTATTTTAAGAGCAATTACCGCGAAGTCTAAGCTAACGGAAAAAGACGCCTTGGAGTTAGGAAGAAAAATTAATAAGTCCATGCACGAACGGTTCAAAAAAGAACACCCAGGGGCGTATTAGATGGATTTAGTAATTGATGCCAATGTCTTTATGGCTGCATTAATATCATCTACTGGTAAGTCCAACGAGTTTTTCTTTTCGAATCAATTTCAATTATTTGCACTAGAATATCTTAAGATAGAAATTGAAAAATATAAGCCAGTGATTGCCAAAAAAGCTGGTTTAACAATTACCGATCTTGACTTAGCAATAACCTTACTTTCGTCAAAGATTGTTTTCAGCACCTTTGAGGATTTTGAAAAATTCATTAAACATGCTAAAAAAATATGCCCTGACCCTAATGATGTAGAATATTTTTCCTTGGCATTAAAACTAAATTGTCCTTTCTGGTCCAATGACAAAGAATTAAAGAAACAGCACGAAGTTAAGATTATTTCTACAACGGAATTGGTGAAGATGTGGGGGTAATATTAAATTATTTCATCGCGAAGAATCTTGATATCTTCAAACTCACCATCTTTCTGAAATCTATCGGCTTCTATCCAGCGGAAGTGTTTGTTCTCAATAATCTTCAGTAAATGAGGGATATTAGGCAGAATTTTCAGATGATGGATCTCTTCTTTTTTGATCCATTTATTGATGCCCTTCTCTGTTTCTTCAATGAGATTTCCACGAGGATTGGTGGCGCTTAAAATAAATAATTGGTGGCCATGAGGAATTGAATATTTGTAGCTATAAAAACCTTTACCTGTTTATTTTAACCTTACTGTTGTATAAGGTCTTCCCGTTTTATCGCTCTTTGGGTATTTTGTAACAACCACTTTATCGAAAAATTCCAGTTCTTCTACTTGGGTTCTGATCGTACGTGAATTGGTATTAATTTTGATGTCTAAATCTCTCAGCGACATTTCGCCTACTTCGTTTAGAAGTCTCAAAATGTCTTTTTTGATATCAAGTGCCTTTCTCCTAGCCATGATACAAATAGATAACAAGGCTTAAAAACAGCATGTCACAAATTGATGACAAGGTATTTTAAGGGATAATGGAAAAACTTTATGGGTGAGTTCCCTTTATTCTGAGCTTTGTTCTTATCAAAATCTTCTGTTAGCTTTCAGGAAAGCACGAAAGGGAAAGACCACCAAAGATTATGTCATTGAATTTGAACAAAATTTCAAGCAAAATTTATTTCAATTACGGACAGAGTTGTTGCTTCATTCCTACAAGCCAAAACCATTACAAACTTTTATTCTCCGAGATCCTAAAACCAGAAAGATTAGCAAATCTCATTTTCGAGACCGAGTAATTCACCATGCTCTCTGTAACATTATCGCTCCTATCTTTGAAAAAGATTTCATTTATGATTCGTATGCTAACAGAGTAGGAAAAGGGACGTTTAAGGCCATAGAAAGGTTTGAGCACTTTCAACGGCAAGTATCAAAGAATTTCTCACAAAATAGTTTTGTGCTGAAAGCAGACATCAGGAAATACTTTGACAATGTTAATCATGAAATTTTACTTTCTATGGTTAAGAAAAAAGTAGATGATCCACAAATAGTATGGCTCATTAAAATCATTTTGAACAATCACAAAACAGAAGAGAAAGGTAAAGGAATGCCCTTAGGTAATCTTACTTCTCAGTTCTTTGCAAATGTCTTTCTGAATGAGTTGGATCACTTTGTCAAAGATCATTTACGAGCGAAGCATTATATCAGATATGTAGATGATTTTGTGATTTTAGATAAATCGCCCATAATCTTACAGCAGTATATAAAAGAAATTGATTTCTTCTTGAGAAATAGCTTAAAACTTGAACTTCATCCCGATAAATCAAAGATACTGTTTATGCCCAGAGGCACTGAATTTTTAGGAATGAGAATATTTCTTCATCATAAGTTAATCAAAGAGAAAAATCTACGCAAATTCTTCAGAAAATTGCAATTATTAACATCTCAGTATGACGAAGGGAAAGCTAATTATGATACTATCTATGATTCTTTAGAAGGATGGAATGCGTATGCTATGAATGCAGATATGTTCAAACTCAAGAAAAGAATCATGCAGTCAGTAGAAGATAAATTTTCCAGAGAAATCTCTACTAAAGAAGTTAATAGGTTTAGAAAGAAGAAGAAAAAAAGAAAAAGCTGATATAAAAATAATAAAAACCTTGTGGCTTGGGTTATTAGGAGAAAAGACCCGTTGTTGTTTAGATTATTGTTGCCGTTGGCATTGGAATTGTTATTTAGATTATTCACGAACAAAGCCCGCCTCAATAGCCCTTCACGTTGTTATCGATTTTTTATATCGACCTTTCGTCACCACCCCTTCCTTACGGTTGAGGTTGAATTTTATGACCATCTCTTAGTCCTTAAAGTGCGGGAAGCATTAGCTTTCTAATCCCCGCACTTTGGGACGCCAGAGAAGTAGTTTCTTCTCTGTGTGTAAGATAGTCGTAACGGAAGAGCGTGTAGCCCAAGCCTTTCATGACTTCGGTAATCTGAAGTACCCAAGGCTTACATACTGGATGAAATGCAGAGAATAAAAACCTTTGCTACTACTTTAGTTTAGTTAAACAAAAAATTTGCGTTGCGCGCCTCACGGCGCGAGAAAACCGAAGAATATCGGTTTTCTGCGCAGAAATGTGATCGTTGTCACATTTCCCGCGCACCCGACGACGGGGCTACGTGGAGAAAAGACCCGCTGTTGCCTAGATCATTGTAGCCGTAGGCAATGGAATTGCTATCTAGATCACTCACGAACAAAGCCCGAAGCTGGTCATCTGCTGGTTTGTCAAGAACGCAGAAAGCCATAGCATTATCTCTCTTCAATTCAGTAAATACAATATCTCGGTACGTTTTTAGCAATTCAAGATCGTTTTCTACAGCTGCCTTCCATCCTTCATTAGCAAGAACTTCATCTTTGGTAAGATATGTAGTATATTTTCCAGCGGCTCGATCTAATTCAATTCCTTCCACCGCATCATAATCAACAGGCAAACTTGCTTCACGAAAGTCTTTAGCAATGGTAATTAATTGATGGCATCGAGGAACAATTTTAAATTTAGTAGTACCGCCCATATATGCCACACCAGTACAGGAATCATTCCAATGTTTAAACAAACGTTTTCTTTCTTCCGTGTCCTTATTATTCTCATAGTCGGTAACTCGAACTTCAAGATTTTCTTTGAAACTTAGCGGCCGATAAATGATACTTCCATCATCGAGTATGCATTGGGGATGAGGCGAATCAGTTTCAGATTTACATGCTTTCTGTAAAGCATGAACACCCAGAGCATAGGTACTCACTTGGAGCATTAAAATGTATGTTCCTTCAATTACAGAAGACTCTTCCTTAGGAGTTGATTTAGGTGATTTAGTAGGACTAATATTTTCTCCCGGTCTCCAGATCAAATGTTCAAGCTGCTCTCGCGGAATATATCGTGTCATTTTCCTACCAGCACCTCTAATCCGTTCTGGAACATAGTATTTTTATCGTATACGGGAAAATAATGAATGTTAGGGTTTCTTTTTACAGCATTTCCTAACCCATAACTGCCGCCGATTTCAAATAACATAACATCAGTGTTAGGTTGTTTCGCTAATTGTTTCATCTTTTTACTTTCACGTTCAGTTCTGCCACCAATTACTAAGTTTCCATCAGTAACGATAACATAGGTGCGCTGTTTTCCATCATTTTTTATTTCGATATTTAGGTCTTCTACATTGTAGCCATTTTCTGGCCTGAACAGAACTTTCAACACATCAGATTGTGCTCTTTCCCAGAATTCATGCAGATCAATTTCTTTGGAGCGTAGTTGCTTATCTGCAAAGTTGTTGAACCGGAGTTTACTTGGTTTTTTCAGTTCAATACTAGTTTGGTATAACGCATCAACATAACCATATAATACGCTACTTAGCATATCCCAACTAGAACCATCATTAAAGCCATTCTGCTTGCCACCGTAATACATAGAACCGGAACTGTCCAAATAAAATTCAACCACTTCAGGAATATCTAAACTCTGATCAATATAGACAATACTTCGGCGTTCTCGTTCCTGAATATCATATTCATTTAATCTATAAAGACCATTTTGCAATGGGATTAAAGTAGGAAGTCTCGTTCTTTGTTGGAATCGGGCAATTTTAGTTAAGTTGAGTTTGCTGAGTTGTTCTTCAGTCAGAACAGTTGTATTTTTAAGGACAAATTTTTCGTCTTTTCCTATCGCAACAACTTCTGCTTTCTTCGCACCACCAACAATTTTAACTTGAGGATGATTGCGTTTGTAAAATTCATGGATAGTAGATAATTCTAAGGTAGTGAGTTCTTCTTTAGTTATACCCCATGAAGAAACACTATTAGCAGTACCCATAGAAAACTGATTGTTTTCATGTTCAGTCTGCTGTTCAAGTTGGTTTAAGAATTGCTGTTGTTCTTCCGGTGCCATATCTTCTAGTAAGTCCTGTAAAATATTCTGCGAACCAGCGCCACTTCTTTCTCCTTGATGATCGCATCTTCCAGTAGGCATACCTTTCTCAATGTAGGGAGCAAGCACAGTCATGAAGCGTTCTATACCTGCATAGCGATCTTCTCCAGCGAAAACTTTTCTGATTCCTTTTACTGCTTCATCTTTTTTTTCAAAATAATCAGCTGGTTTTGAAAAAAGACTTTTTATTTTTCCAACTAGAGAGAAAGGAACATCTGAACCTTGCTTAAGCAATGCTTTCATCGCTTCTTCTGCTACGGTAACGCCTTTCTTTCCGGTTTTTTCTGCGAAGAAGGCGTGTGCTTTTGCAGGACCATATAATTTACCGTACATGTATTTGGTGATAGTGTAAAAGTCAGTTTTAGTAGGCTTATCATGAAGTTCAATGACATCCCATACAGGGATAACATCATCTCGTACATATTTTCCTTCGCTGTTATCAACTGCAAATCTGTTGTCAAGAATAAAATCTTTCACGGCATTTTGTGAAGCGTTCACCTTAAACATTTGTTCCAGCGGAGTGAGAGTTGGTTCTGCTTTGATGATTCCCCTACAGATAGCCTGATGAATTTTTTTGCTATCTTCTTCACTTTTTGGCGCTTCCAGAGGATGATATAATTCGTGATATAGTAAGTAGTGTAATGTGTGTGAAGCTAATTCTTCTGGTCTTCCGTCCCAGTATTTAGGAACTAATTCAGTAAATTTTTGCCGTAATCCTTCATCATTGAAAATAAGTGCGAAGATTTGTTTTAAGTCAGTACTAAATTCCCAATCCTTTCCATGACCATGCTTTCCTTCTTTGACAACAGGAATGGTACTCCACAGTGGATGGTTGTCACTAACTTCGCCTCGCCATTGCTCTTCTGCTTGTTCCAACAATACGTTTATACTTTCCATGTTATTTTTTTTCGCGCGACGGGGCTACGAGGAGAAAAGACCCGCTGAGGTTTAGATAACTGAAGCCGCCGGCATTGGAATTGTTATTTAGACTATCCACGAACAAAGCCCGCAGTTCATCATCTTCTCCGACATCAAAAAAGTAAAAACCAATTCCGGTATCTCTACCATATTTTTTTTTCAACTGGTCAAACACAATATCACAATATTCTTTCAACAATACTTTGTCTTCCTCAACAGCAGCCAACCACGCTTTGTGATTGATGACTTCTTTCTTGGTAAGCGACTCATCATATTTTCCTTTGCTACTATCTAATTCAATCCCAGTTACACTATCATAATTGATAGATAAGAAATTATCATTAAATCCTTTAGAGATAGTAATTAATTCCGGACAAACATTGATTAATTTAAACTTAGTGGTGTTGGCTTTATAAGCCATGCCTGTACAGGAATCAATCCATTTTTTAAAGAAACGCAAACGATCTTCTAAAGTTCTTTCGTTACCTTCTTCATCTAATAGAGTATTATAATCAGTAACGCGTGCCTGAATTACTTCCTTAAATGTTAATGGACGATAAATCTGGCTACCATCTGATTTAGTAAAAGTTGGATGAGGTGAAGCAGTATATTTCTGAGATGCTTTTCGCAGAGCATGAACTCCTTTCGCATACGTATCCGTTTGATCCATCAAGATATAACTGCCTTCAAGAGCAGCTGTTGACTGAGGCGGTTGAGCTGGCGCTGGTTGTTGTTTCGATGTAGGAAGAGCATCTGCTGGTTTCCAAATCAAATGTTCCAATTTATCGCGCGGAATGAATTTAGTCATTTTACGCGCGCTCCATTTTGCTAGAGCTCGCCTTTGGCTCAAGAAATGGAACAAACGATTCCATTTCTAAGCTGAAATGAAGCAAAGACTTCATTTCATGCTCGCTCACAATGGCACCTTCGGCGCACCCGACGACGGGGCTACGAGGAGAAAAGACCCGAAGTTGCCTAGATAACCGTAGCCGTTGGCACTGGAATAGTTAATTAGATTATCCACGAACAAAGCCCGCAACTGGCCTTCAAGAATATCAGTCCTTAACCAGAAGCACATCGCTGTTTCAGTTTTTTTCTCAGCAAAAACAATGTCGCGATACTCTCTCAATAATGTTACATCATCTTCAACTGCTGCTCTCCAAGCAGGATGATTTTCTACTTGATTCTTATTCAAGAGAGCGTTATAGGTAGCAGCAGTTCTATCCAATTCAATGCCGGCTATATCATTATAATTAATTGGAAAATAATCGCTGTTAAAATCTTCGGGAAGAGTAATTAGTTCTTTAGATTGTAAAACAACCTTACATTTTCCTGTACCTTTTTTATATGCAACACCAGTGCAGGAATCAAGCCATCTCTCGGTAAATAATCTTAATCGTTCCTGTGGAGTACGTTCTGATCCATCATGATTATGAAGCGTATTATAATCTGTCACTCTGGCAGTAATATCTTCTTTTAAAGTTAGAGGTCTGTAAATGTTACTTCCATCATCTAAGGTAAAAGTAGGATGGACACTATTTGCATCTGCTTGGCAAGCATTGCGTAAGGCATGAAGTCCTTGTGCATACGTATCTGCGCGCGGCATGAGAATATATCTACTTTCAAGTTCTTCTTTTTTCTGAGTTCCATTTGGTCCAGGTTTCGGGAGCGCGGGAGCTGTTTCTCCGGGCTTCCAGATTAAATGTTCCAGCTGCTCTCGTGGAATGTATCTGGTCATGCAATTATCCTCGCACGAAACTTAACCTGTGGGCATACACACTTGCTTGTGCTTTCATTTTTTCATAGAGCATACGGAATGATTCTAAAGATACTTCCGGATTTTGTTCTTTTTTCAACATGGTTTCAACTGCATTTTTGTACCTGTTGCTGAAGTGAACTAATACTGCTAAGTCAGCAGCTAAGCGTGAACGTAAAACTCCTTGAGCAACTCCTTTGGCTTGAGTATTAAGTGCATCAATTCCTTTTGCGAGAGTATTGCTATAAGCATCAAATCCTTGCTCTTTACCGGCGTGCATAGCGGCCTGCCAGACTAGTTCGCGCACACCGATATCTGCGGGAATGTTCATTTCAGCGCGAATCTGTTTATACGCATGCAAGGCATCATTGACTAAAGCTAAAGCAGGGCCATTTCCTGCGCCAGTAATTTTCTTACTTTCCAGAACAACTCCAGTACTTGCAGCGATATCATGCAGAGAAACGGAAGTATCATAGGTTCCAGCTTTCACTCCTTGAATAAAGCCCAGCATAGAAGCTAAGTTATGAATTTTCTTTAAATCTCTGCGTACAAATCCGTGTTTGAGATTTTTTTGTGCATCTCTAACACGTTGTATATCATTACCATCTTTAATCGTACAGCGAGCTTTGTATCCGGCACTGTCCATTAGTTCACTGTTTCGCTTCATTACGTCAACAGGGTCTTTACCAACATACCCTAGGGCAATGTCAATAAACTCCCGCGCATCATGATGCAATTCAGCTTTCACTGTTTCTGGATCAGTAACTACTGGATATAATTCCCGCCATGTTCCTTTTTGGCCAGTTCTCTTACGAAAGGAATCCCAGAATTGCCCATGCAAATTTTGGTAGACTCGTCGGTCTAATTGACTTGAGCCTGCTTCTTCTACACCGTTAGGAAAACTTAATTTAAGGAAGCGGTTTTCCCCTGCTAAGTCTAATTCTAGGGCAGAACTGTGCTGTGCGTCAGCGGGGTTCATAGCCGCAATAATAGCTAACTTCTTGTATCTATCAGTATTAGGAATTGGTAAGCGTAGGTAGCCGGTATCGCCATTGACATGGATTTCTCTATCAACGACTTGGAAGACTTCTTGAGTGTCTCCTCGGTTGATTTCGTCTATGAATAAACCGCCATATTTTTTACACTTTTCCTGATCAATATGAGTTTTAGGGACGCCGTTTTCTAGCTTAGTAACAGTAAATGGTTCTAGAGCAGATGCTCCCAACAAGCCTCCACCTAAGCGGATAGTGTAATGGCCATCTGAGCCGAACACCGCATGGAATAAGGCATTGGTAGTATAGGTCTTTCCAATACCGGTAACTCCTTCTCTCAGAATGTTAAAGTCATCAAAGAAGAGAGAGGCAATATCTACATCTAAACAGGTTATTTCAGTACTATTAGGCTTAGGAAGTCGTCCTTTCCCATCAAGGAAGGTAACGTCAACTTTGTCTCCTCGTACTATTTCCATATAAGGGGTTGGTGAAACTACTTGGTCTAATGTTTCGTATAGTGATTCTATGAAATGTTTTCGTAATTCTATAGGCTTCATTTTGGTTCTCCATCAGCGATTTTGTGTATCTTTACCTCTATTAAATCTCCTCGTTTCAAATACGGTTTTAAATCTTTAGGAATAATAAATACTACATTGTCGCCTTGCTGTGCTAGTTTCTTGGTTATTATAAATCCCATTGTATCCTAAAATCATAACTTTACTATAGCTAAAAGCCTGTTTATTTATAAATCCTGCGTTATTTTAACCACTCCAAAGGGGTTAAGAATAAATCTCAGAAATAACCTTACGTTAAAAGAATAGTACTGCTTAACTCCAATAACCACATGATCTAGCACCGGAATTCCCAGCAGTTTTCCCGCTTTTTTCATGATTTCTGTGATTTGGTGGTCTTCATCGCTAGGCTCAGGATAACTAGAGGGATGATTGTGAACCAGAAGAATAGCATACGCATTCTTGCGTATGGCCAGCTGCCCTTGATACAAAGGCTGCGGAGACTTCATTCTCTAAGTGATAGGTGCAGAAGGTATGCCTAAAATGTTCCAATATCTATGTAACTGACTATATCTACTCTCATTGAAAAGAAAGGAATGCAAGATATGATGGAGTTCGCTGTGATGAAAATTTACAAAAAAAGTTAGACTAACTTATATTTTTCACTCACACCAACTCTATAGAAATTTTATTCTTTCCTTCTGGATGAATGATAATCTCATCTTCTTTTTTTATATTCATAAATTTAGCTACCTGTTCTGGAATACGTACAATTAAAGAATTACCGGAGTAGGATATTTTACTCTTTTTGTTTAATCCAAAGAGACCTTTTTTCTTTTCTAAATCCTGAATTTTCTTGCTTGTTTCTTCATCAAACCATTGCTCACCACAACCATCACAAACCTGTGCTGGAAAGATACCTAACTCCATCCCATAAACTGTATAAGATACTTTTTTAGGATGCAGCCCGCCTTTTTCACAAAGTGGACAACGTAAATTTTTCAGTGTTTTTTCATGTTTCATCGTATCATCACCGTTATGACAAATATTTGACCAGCAATTTTTTTGTACACCACCCTCATATGCATGAAATCGGAAACAATTTTATTACTTTCTTGCAGGTGTTTTGCTCCTTGTTGAATGGTTTTTTTAATCTCATTGATACTAATTCCTCTTACACGGGCTTGTTCCAATGCATGTATCCCCATCCGTAGTTCCATTAAAAACACTCCCTTTCACTTACTTGTAAGTTAAAACATATAAATCTTTCGGAACATTCCACTCACTCTATTATCCCGAAACTGGTTCGCATCACGAAACTAATTCGCCCCAAACTTCTTTAGGTGTTTTATAATGAAGGCTCATGTGAAGCCTAACTTCATTATAATGCTTGATATAATCGCTTAAAGAAG
>Ga0209542_10012598_pt1 | contig 14752 bp, 8 predicted proteins | sample RifCSPhighO2_01_FD_184028 | JGI IMG/M metagenome (GOLD analysis project Ga0209542, IMG submission 184028) | Soil microbial communities from Rifle, Colorado - Rifle CSP2_plank highO2_0.1 (SPAdes) (version 2) | ecosystem: Environmental > Terrestrial > Deep subsurface > Rock core/Sediment ...
TAGAACTATCCCGGCTGAAAGCCAAATGATACCAGACACCATCGGAAAAGTTTTGGCTGGAATTGCCGATAAAATCATTTCCCATGCAGGTCCAATCTCAATCTACCAAATCGCTAAATATGCCAAAAACATACCTTTAATTGTGCCCCGTTTGGCCAAGTTTAAAGAACATGTAGATAATCATCAACTCTATTTTACAAAATTTTTACGCGAAGTGCTTCCCATAGGATTACAAAAATATTTCGTCTTGGACGAAAATATCCAAGAACAAGTTAAGGATTTTTTGCAGGAAAAACCAAGAAAAAATAATTTAAGAGAATTTCTTTTTAAGGCTCCAGGTCAAAAAAATTTGGTCCGGAATCTGGAGATTTTTATAAATGGCAAAAGATAAAAAGATCGATGAATATTCTGATCCTTTCTGACATAGAAACTGCGGGCGAATGGCTAGCGACTCAAAGCATGTTATCTGAAATAAAAAAAAAATCCGGTTGCAAATTTTTTCTTCTGGCCTATGGGCAAAAAACTCTTCACCTTCATAGAAATTTGTTTGAAGAGTCGATTCTGATAGATCATGCCCCGCTTGCTCCTCCAATTAGTTACTACCGGCAAATTATTCTGGAATTAAAACAGGGTGCAACACAACTGATAAGGATCGGGAAAACCGCAGGCAAATTCAGCGCCATAATCACCACTAGCGAATACTCACTCTTTCTTCCCACCTTAATTGTTTTTCCCTTTGTAAAAAAAATATTCTATCTGCACGGACTAAAACACCACTTTAAAATAGATTTTAACCATTTTAACCTGCACCTCCTATTAATTAAATTTTTAGAGCGGCTGACATGGTTTCTGTCAGATTACATTGTCGTTCCTTCGGCCTTCGCAAAAAAAGTCCTAAAAAGAGAGTTGGTTTTATTTTATTTTCTTAAAAAAATTTATGTAATCCCCAATCTTGTGCCTGATTATTTCCTTAAACGCCTACCTAGATCAAATTTAATGGAATTTAAGAAAAAGTTAGGACTCCGTTCATTCACCCAACTGATTCTCTATTGCGGCAGAATTGATAAAATTAAAGGAATCGATAATTTAATAGTGGCATTTAGTCTATTGAAAAAAAAATTAAGTGATTCCGCCCTGATAATTTCCTATACGAAACTCAAGCAAGATAAGAATCTTCTCAATAAGCTAAGAAATCAGGTCGGCAATTATCAACTCAAAAATAGTATATTTCTAATAAGCGATTTGCCACGAACCAAACTACCATTTCTTTATCAATTGGTTGACTGTGCCGTGTTCCCCTCATTGTTTGAAATGGATTCTTTAGCCCTGAAGGAGACCCTCGCTTCTGGATTGCCTGCTTTTTCGACTCCAGTCGGCAATGCTCCAATACTCCTTGGTGGAATTGACAAAAATTTATTGCTTGGGGATAATTCAGTAGGAGAAATCTATCGGAAACTCAACGCCTTTTTTGCCAAAAGTACCAAAGAGAGAAGAATCTTAAAAGAAAAAGTTGGCAAGATTTTTGGAGATAAATTTTCAGCCGCCGAATCCGTCAATAAATTCTTAAAACTTCTGGATTAAGGTAATAAGTTTCCTTTTTTATTGGAATTTTTCCGGACGGGAATAGCGATTGGAGTTGACTTTTATAACCCGCAATTAATTTCTTTTTTATCTCCAGTTTTTTTTTCCAACTGAATGGCCTTAATTTATTGGCGTTAATAAATATCCGATCTGCTTTATACACCAGATTGTAGGGAAAATCTGCCCAGTAAATAATCCGCTTAAAATTTTTCTTGCATGACTCTCTAGTTAACAGATGGTCAACATGCCCCCCCACTCCAATCGGGCAAAAGACTACGGCTTTATTATTATTCAGAATTGAATCAAGTCTTTCTTTTAAGCTGACCCGTAACAAATTATCATAGCCTGAAATTTTTCCGGAAAAAACCTGTTTTTCTTCAGGATAAATATGTAGAATTTCGGGGAAGAGATTGCCGAGCGATTTGACTACAAGGTTATCCGGTTTTTTTCTCCAGGCAGCGTCAATAAAACTGAGACTGAGACTTTCTATTTTCAGTTGGGAAAACAGAGCTTTCTCCTCCTTTTTTCTAGCTTCAAACAGAGTGTAAGAATCGTCATAACCGCAGGATTTTACGAATTTAACGGCAAATTTAGATTCGGGAGGTCTGGAAACTGAGGTAAAAATATTTATTACCTGCAATTCTGTTCTTTCTTTTAGATACACCATCAGTCCTCCACATGACAGAATAGCATCATCCATGTGGGGAGAAAGAAAATAAACCGGCATCTCCTCTTTTGCAATTAATTCGATCGGGTTCATGTCCGTCTATTCATTCCGGCCTCAATTTTTAAGATTGCCAAAATCAGTAATTTCAAAAAATAATAAACCACCAATTCCCCAAAGTAATAAATTTTTTTGTAGTAAGGCATTTTAAGGTTCATTACTTTTTCGAGTTTGCAGATAAAATTTGTCTTTTTTCTTAATTTCATACCATTAATTACTAGGCCGACGCTTTCTTTTTCTCTTTTGTAATATTCGAACAAACTATAGCTGTGAGAATGTTTGACGCTACATCGCGTATCATAAACTATTGACAATCCACTATCTATTATGGCCTTTCCCGCCATCATATCTTCACCATACATCGTCCTAGGAAAAGGATTTTTAAGAAGAAAGTCCCTCTGGTAGCAGGAAGATGTATCAGAAACCTCGTACCATAAATATTTATTTCTTTTATTAAACGGGACAAATTCATGGGAAATATTTTTTATTAAAACTCCTTTTTTATTTAGATAGGGATCAAGTTTACTCCAAAAACAATCGGATTCAATCTTTTGGATAATCGGCGTATTAAGATAATAAATGTGTTTTCCATAAATAGCTTTTATTTTTTTGTCTATTTTAAAGTCTTCCAAATAGTAATCTAGAAACCTTTTACTAATCGGTTTTGCGTCCTGTGAAAAAAAACAGATATATTTGCCCTTGGCTATTTTAACTCCCAGATTTCTTGTCAAACCATGATTGAACTCTTTTTTATTAATCTCTATCAACTTCAAATAAGCAATTTTACTCCTGTAACTATTAATTATGTCTAAAGTGCCGTCATTTGAACCTGAATCAATGATTATGGTCTCCTTGCTATAATTACTACTAAAGTGAGTAATTTTCTCTAGTAATCCACCGATAGATTTTTCGCCATTGAAGGTGGGAATAATAATTGAAAACAAATAGTTCATCCAGATATTCTATAAAAAAAACTTATGATCCGCTCAAAGAAAAATGTCGCTATCGTAACTCCGTTTTATCCACCGGCAATCATTTCCGGTTCTAGCTTATTAAATAAACAGTTAGCAGAACTCTTTACAGACAATGGATACAATGTGACTGTAATCACGTCCGATTCCTATCAAATAAGATATTTAAGGGATCTACTCTCTAAAAGGAATATAAAATCAACCGAAACTTTAATAAATAAAATTAAAGTCATAAGACTAAAACATCACCGTTTTTTAACTGGGTTCGCCTATGTTTTTTCCAAGTATCTGTATTTTCTATTGCCAAAAAATCTCCGGTCGAAAATTGAAATAATGCATTACGGTCCATATTTCGATAATAAAGACCTGCTCGACAAGCTTGACAATGGAAATTTTGATTATATTTATTCTTCTACTTTGCCGCTCTTTTTGAATTTGCAGCTAGCTGAAATAATCCACAGACTAAAAAAAAGACCAAAATTTATCTTTAGGCCGGAATTTCATGCTGAACTTCCGGTCTTCTATAATCGCAATCTTGGAAATATAGTGAATAAAGCTGATCTACTGCACATATACTTTCCGTCAGAAAAAAAGAAATTAATAGAAACGTTTAAAATATCCAAAAATAAATTTTTCCTGCAACCTCCTGTAATTAAGATCGAGACCTTGAACATTAAAGAAAAGGCTGTCATACAGTTTAAAAAAAAGCATAAGCTTGCGGGTAAAAAAATAATTCTTTTTGCCGGTACTAGAAATTATCATAAAGGAGCCCTTTTTCTATTAAGGACTGTGCAGAAACTTTTTGAAGAGGATAATTCATTTGTATTGTTATCTATCGGATTAGACAGCTTGGAATGGCGTTTAGCTAAGTTATTCGCGAAAAAGCAAGCCTTAATTGATTTGGGCTATGTCAATGAAAAAATTAAACAAATTTCTTTTCAAGTCTGTGATATATTTTGCCTACCTTCAGTTAGCGAATCTTTTGGTTTAGTTTACCTTGAAGCTTGGCTAAACAAAAAACCCGTTATAGGCGTAAACATTCCTACTTCCAGAGAGCTAATTGAAAATAATCATGGAGGTAAATGCGTAGAATTTGGAAATATAGCAGAGCTAAAAAAAGTGATCTATTCTCTCATTAATAACAGAGCTTTATTGCGCAATTTGGCTGAAAACGGTTATCAAACAGCCATGAAAAATTTTAGCTTTAAAAACGTGAGTAATAATTTAGAAATGTTTGGTCAATAAGTGATAAGAAATGTCGATAAATAGATTAACTATCATAAAGTTTGCTCTTCTCATAATAATTGCTTTTATTTTGACGACTATTTTAACATGGCCACTAGCTATTAACGTGGATAGGTTTTATGAATCTGGAGATTATTCTTTAAATGGTTGGATTCTAATACACATGCAAAAAAGTATCTTGTCTGGAAAAATATTTGATCAAATTTCTCTTTTCAATCCTGGCCAGTTTTACCCCCTTCCCTATACTTTAGCCTTCAGCAACCATCTTTTTATTCCTTCACTACTATTTATTCCATTCTATCTCATTACACAAAATTTAGCAGTTTCTGTAAATTTATTAATGTTCTTTAGTTTTATATTTACTTTTATTACATGTTTCTTGTTTATTAATTATTTTTTAAAAAAATATTTTGTAAGTCTTGTTGGGGCAACTATATTTTCTTTTAATCCGATTACAATGTCTTCCATATCTAAACTACAGTTAATGAATAAATATTTTCTCCCTTTAGTATTTCTCTTTTTTTACAAATTTCTGGAACATCCCTCATATAAAAATGGATTTTTCTTTTTTTTATTTTTTACTTTAAATAGCTTAACCGCAAATGATTTTCAAATTTTTACAGTAATCATTTTACCAGTACTTTTCTTTTCAGTATTACTCTATAAATTTTTTAAGAAAGAGTTTACTTACATTAAAAACATCATGAAATTTAGTTTATTATTTTTAATTTTTCTCCCTTTTCTTTCGTATTTCAACATTCCTTATCTTGATTTTTCAAATAAAGAAATTTACAGAACAATTGATGAGAATAAATACTATTCTGCTCGCCTAAATGATTTTTTATTCACTAACGAAAGCAACTTGATTTATGGTAATTTTGTTGGCAAAAGCTTGAATTTCCGCAATCCAAAAGAGGTGTGGGGCTATATTAATATTTCCGAACATTCGCTCTTTACCAACATCACTCCAACGTTACTTTTTTTTATAGGCTTTTTTTTCCTGTTAAAAAATCTAAAGAAAAATACTTTACTTAAAATGGTGTTTTTTTTATTTTTTTATCTAATGCTTTTTTCTCTAATACTAATGTTCGGCCCTTACTTTTTAGGTTGGAATGATAATGAAGGAACCATTAAATTACCTTTTTTCTATATTTATAGTTTTTTTAAACCATTGGAGGGCATTAGGGTACCAACCAGATTTCAATTTATCTTTTATATTCCCTTTGCTCTTTTTGCCTCGTATGGATACCTATTTATATCAACTAAATTTAAGCTAGTAAAAAAAGTGCTGGTCACCTTTATTTTAATACTGATAATCGCGCTGGAGAATTATACTCCTTCATTTTTTTATTCTACTCCCGAGAGAGTCGCCGAGCTTAAGTGGTTAAAAAATAACTCAAATTTAACTTTTTTAAAAAATAAAATCACACTCCATTTGCCAACAATTCCGTTTCACAATTTCGACGAAGAAGCGAGCTATTTAAACTGGCCGATTTATACTGAAGAAATACTTATGAATGGCTATTCTGGTTATATCCCCGACGATTGGATCGAATTTATAAAAAGTATTACTACTAATTTTAATCAAGATTCAATTAAAAAACTTAAAGTTTTGGGAATAAATTATATTATCGTTCATAAGGAAAATTTGACGAGCTCTACTAAAAACAAGTATTCGATTAAACCTAGAAATTGGTTAAACGTGACTTATGAAGATAAAAAAATTATTGCATACAATCTGGATCAATATAATTTTATTTTTAAAAAATGTAAGATAGAAAGCTTTAACCCTCACATATCTTTAGCAAGAAAGGCCTCAGTTTCAGAAAAATTAATGGTCACTTTACATTTAAAAAATTCCAAGAACTGTTTTTTGTTAAATAAATTCCAGGATAGATATATTAGAAACGACATTAAAATCAATAATATGCTCTACGTTTCCTATTTTAAAATGCCTCCATTAATTGAACCTTATAAGAATTATGAATTAAAAACTTATTTAAAAAAATATAAGAACATACAGGATTATCATACAAAAGGGGTATATAATATTAATATTTATATTAAAAAACTTTCTCTCAGTAAAAATCAGTCTATAGAAATATATTAAAGAAGTCCTACGTTTTTCAAAATCAATACATTCTATTATTAGAAAACGCATTTACTGTAAGGATTTTATCTTGATATTAATCTGTTGGGTAAAATCAGCATCAAAATTAATAGGGAAGCTATTTTTTTCTTGGCACATAGGTATTTTCTGAAAGTTACCTGAAATACATTGATAAACTGCTTTTTTACCCTTAATCAGACGGTTCATTTCTTTAAACCAAAAAGGGTAACCATTTAGTTCAAAAATAACAAACAGAATAAAAAAAATTGACGGTAAATTGAGCCTTTTTAGTTTAATAAATTTCATATGTAAATATCTTAAGAGTATAAAAAGACTTAAAAACCCAGGAATAAGAAAGGCCATGTATCTTGATGTAAAAGCGCTTGAATCGCCCAAACAGTATCGTCCGTAAGAAACAGCAAAGACATAAAGTATTGAAAAACCAGATAATAAAATTACTGATTCGAAAAATTTTTTTGATTCGTAATTACTATTTTTATTTTTAAAAAAAATTGCGGTTATGATAGCTACTATTTTTAAAAATAATCCTATGTATCCAACAACTAGTGTAATCGCATTCACTTTAAAGAAACCTGCATAATAAGAATTTACTAGTGATGCGTAATTTAAAATTTGAAAATTTGACTCTGGAATAGACTTAAAACATGTTACGCCTGGTTCAAAATGATAATTTCGAAAAAATAGCAATAAGCTAAAAACCGCTCCGATAAAAATCACAATAATATCTTTTGACATGTAGGAGTCCCTGTCTAAGAATAATTTACTAAACAAAACAAATATAAAAAAAACGATTACAGTAACAGTAAATAAAAATGCATAACCAGAATAAGTAATTAAAAAAATAAATAGTAATAAAAGAATACGCCTATATTTAAAATTTTCCCGTAGGTAAATATAAATAAATGAAAGAATTAATAAAAGTCCGAACGGGCCCAAAGGGGGATACATTCCTCCAAAAAATTCTTCATAAATTTTTGGACTAAAGAACATTAAGGGAACAACGATATCAAAAAATGATAGTCTCCCAAAAATTTTTTTAAGTAGGAGTAACGCTACCGCTGTTGCAAAAAATAAACTAGAAATAGATATCCATCCTGGAATACGCGCATCTATCCCGAAAATAGAGTTTAGAGTATCCCAAAGTACGTAGCCGATTCCCATCCGAAATAACTCCTGCCGATAGTTAAAAAGCGTAAAAAAATCTTTTTTCTCAATTAACGGCTCTAAGGCTACATATTGATCATAAAAAAAGAGATTAACCGAATTTAAAAAATAGTAGGCACCCATGCTCAAAAAACAGAGCAAAAAACAGCATATAACTAATACTTCTATCTTACTTTTGTATAACATACTAGAATTAATTAAGAATGAAACAACTTTTTTGAATATTTGAGATAGGAAATAAAAATAAGAAAAAATAATAAACTTAATATGCTACCTACGATCCAACTCAAAGGCCTATAGATAAACTCAACTGTATTACTGTCTTTTTCCAAAACAACTCCTCTAACAAGATTGTTCACTTGCAAAATCTTTGCATTTTTACCGTTTACTTTTGAGGTCCAACCTGGATAAAAAGTATCGCTTAAGACAAATATTCCTGGACTATCTGTTTGTACCTTAAACTTGTGATAAAGCGGGTTAGAAGTTAATGTTGATATTTTATAGTTAATACTTCTCTCACTCTCTGGTAAATTTGGATTTTGATCTAGCACAACTACTTTTGACGGATCGAGCTTTCCTTTTTTCATTGCTTCAATTGCTTTTTTATCATCTAGAACTACAAAAGAATTAAAAAAAGTCGCACGCGACAAAACCTTACTGTTCTTATATAGTTCATATGTTCCATATCTGCCCGCAAGGTTATATTTTTTGGGAATTGCAATTTTTTCATCTCTGTTTATTACTAAATACTTTAAATTTAAAAAATCTAATCCAGTACTGTTCAGATTATACTTATTGTTACTCGCTAATAAGTCGAAGGGTGGATCCGTAACAATTATATTTTCCATAAAATCTGTATAATTTTTAGGGTAGAGCGCATTATTGCTCCTTAGATTTGAGATTCCTAAAGGGACAGTTAAATTCGGATGAAGAGCATTAATGCCCATTATTCTTGAATCCGTGGTAATTTTCTGCAAAAAATCTGGTTTTGTAAAAGGATCATATTTATTCTGCCATCCACCTTTAGTATTGTGAATAGTTAGTACAACTATAAATAAAATTATTGAAAGAGAGCTTATCATATATGTCATTTTTTGTAGCGAGAAATAAAGTCTGTAAAAAGTAAAAGTTATACAACCTAGTATTGTAATCAAGACAAAAAAAACTTCAGAGCGGATGTAGGAATTAATATATTGAACGTCTATTCCGCTATTTCCCGCAGTTTTTGCATAGAATATGCCAAAGCCAGTCATAAGCAAGATAAGCATCAAGCCGGATAGAACCAACAAATAGACAGGTTTACTGCTCTTGGTTTTTCCTAGCCCTTCCCAACCAAACGCACAAACCAAGGCCAAGGCCATACTCAACTCAATAAGAGGAAATTTGACCAATACTATCTGATTTAGTATGGGCAGATTGCCCAACCAAACAAATCCAGGAAGGTTGAAGATTTTCCCAATTATTATTATTATCCAGGCCAGTAAAAAAAACTTTAAGTAAATTTTTGCTTTTAGGTTATAAAAAATCAAAGGCAGTAATAAAAAACCGATTATAGAAAATGTCCCCATAGCTACTTCTCCGCTGAAAAACCAACTGTTAATCATCTCTTGAGATCGGGGTAGAAGTTTTGGGATAAAATATGTTCCCAACGTCCGAAGATCTATCCACCAAGCACCAGGCAAATCATTCAATGTATGATAGTGTGCAGAATTAACTAAGAATTCTAAAAATGGTACTATTAGGAAACTTGCTGCACCTATTCCCGCAAAAAATGAAACGACAATATTAATAAAAGTTTTTAATCTATTCCTAATTTCAAATCTTGAAATATTTTCTAACAACCGAACTGCACCATATCCTAGGATAAACAAAAAAGCCAAAAAGGCAGACTCCGGCATCCCTCCGGTAATTAGCAAAAAAATAATCCCACTAAAACCAAAGAGATATAGCCTTTTGTTATTCTGAATAAATGACTCAACCGCCCATAAGGCAGCTGGCAATAACATCTCAACGTTGATATGCGCCTGGTTTATATACCCCATGAAGTAGCCGTTAAACATAATAAGATGTGAGGCAAGCATGGACGACCAAAAACCAAGCTTTAGTCTACGACATAAAAGGTAAGTAAATATCCCCGCTATAAAAAGCCTGAATAAAAAATAGTGATCGAGATTAGTCTGCCAACCGCTAAAAAATGACAACAAAATAAGGGGTGGAAAGAAAGCGCTCGACTGCATATCAGCAGCTAGGGGGGAACCCGTACCCGAATAAGGATTCCACAATGGAAGGGTTTTATTGGCATACATATTTTCGACTAATCTAAAAAGAGGCTGAAACTGCCATGAAACTGCTGCCGGGTCTATTAAATTAAGATTTGTTATTTTATCCTTAGGGTACCCAAAAGAGCCTTCAGCAACCATCCCCCCGCTTTTATTGTTGGCCACAAGAAGTGTTTTATCCCCAAATATAATTGGAAAAAAAACTATTATCAGACTTATCTCTAGTAATGCTGCAACAAATAGTATTTCTCTGGTGTTTTTTGATTTAATCGACAAACCTACCATATTTAATTCTATAAATTGTTACCGTGCTGTTCATTCAATTTCGTTAGTTAAATCTGCTAAAATATTCTGCTTTACCATAAATAAATACGTATGAATATTTGTATTATCATACCAAGCTACAATTTGTCAGATAAATTGAAAAAGTGTCTGAACTTCATATTGAATACTAATTATAAAAAAATATCTATAGTAATCGTAGATAATGGCTCCCAACCTTCTCTTGAAGACTTATTAAACAATTATAAAAAAAAATTAAAAAATCTTTTCTTTTTGCGAAATAAGACTAACGTCGGCTTTGCCACCTCGGTGAATCAAGGACTGAATTATTCTTTAAACGAACTTAAAAATATAGATTATTACTTGTTGCTCAATAACGATGCATATCTAAAAAAAAACTTCTTTACGGACTCGGTTGATTTTCTTAATAACCACCACTCCGATCTTATGTCAACCGTGGTTATGCTGACCAAAAATCGTGGTGTCGACTCAATGGGAGTCGACTATTATTCTGATGGAATAGCAATTAATAGAACAAAAAAAAGGAAAATAAATTATTTACTTCCTGGCGCTTGTTTATTTATAAAGTCTGGTTTTGCTCAAGAGTGTTTTAATAAATTTGGCTGGTTTTTTATTCCAATTTTTGAATCATATAATGAGGATGTTGAACTTTCCCTTAGGGCTCTGTTGATGGAAAAAAAGATTTTACTCTTGGAGAAAAAGCTCGTGCTTCATGATAAAGGCTCAACGTCTATAGTAGATAAAATTCATTTTTTAGGAACCAGGAATCAAATATGGGCAGTTTTAACTACATGGACATTTACAATGATTAAAAATAATTTTCTTGAACTAATTAAAACACAGGTCATAAACAATATTATTTATTTTCTTAAGTTTAAATACTTAAGTCTATGGCAAATCTATTTACAAACTATATGGAATATACCACGTCTTTTAAGAATTAGAAAAAAAATTCAAGCAGAATTGGTAATAACTTCACCAAAAAATATTTTTTTGAAAAACCCCATATCACTACATAACCACATAGTAAGGAGTAAAACCTATGGTACTATTAACGGATTTATTTATAAAAATAAGAGAACCTTATATAAGGTATGCTTTTCTATTTTATTTACAATTTTTCTAATCACAAGCTTGATTAGCTCTAATAATTGGTGGCGTTTTTCCACACGTGGAGAGATTTATTTTGATCCTAAAATATACAAAGGTGACATTTATTTCGGCAATAACGAAGGTAAATTTTATTCCGTGGAAGAAAAATCAGGAAAGGAAAATTGGAATTTTAGAACAGGATACGAAATTGTTTATGCGCCTGTTTTTTATAGAAATAAAGTCATTTTTTCATCAGTCAATTATTTATATGCTCTCGATCTTAAAAAAGGAAAGGAAGTGTGGCGTTATCCCTCTGATGGGATGCATAAATTTACGGCAAACTTAGCTACCAATGGAACTCTTGTGTTTGCCGTGGACACTAATGATACTCTGTATGCTCTTAACTCCGATGGCAAAGCTCGATGGAAGTTTAAATCAAAGCCGATAAAAAAAACTGATGACGTAGTGAAAGCTGTTCAAAGAGACCCGCATAGAAAAAGTTTTAGCATAAAAAACGGCGTTATCTACTGGGGTAGCCTCGATGGTAACTTGTACACAATCAACATTAAGGACGGCAGACTAAAGTGGAAATTCAATTCTAAAAATACAATTACTAGTTCTATTCTGACCATCGATGGAAATGTTTATTTTGGAAATAAAGACGGCACCGTATTCATTTTAAAGCAAAGTAATGGGCAGGCATTTAATACTATTAAAAATAAGGGTGGTGGCGTAGAATGCATTACCTTATTAAAGAAAAACCTTCCTTGGGAACCTTATAATTTATTGATTACTTACGAAGATGGGAAAATTATTAACAAAAATCAAGGTGGAAGAAAAATTTGGAGTTTTAAAAAAGAAAAGAGGAATTATTTCTGCCCTTTTGAAGCATTCTCTACAATAATTCTTTCTTACGATAAAAGTCGATTAATTACTCTTGATTCTAAAACTGGTAAAACTAAATGGAATATTGAATTTAGTCATTCAATTAGCGTTAAACCTATTGTAAAAAAAAGTCGATTGATACCAGAAATATATATTTCTGATGAAGGCGGCAATATCTATAATCTTGTTTTGCATTCGGGGAAAAACATTTGGAGTTATCAAACTAACGACGGAATTAGATCTAATCCAGTTATTACCAGTAATAATATCTACGTAGCCAGTACGGATGGAGGACTCTATAGGATAAACAAATTTTCAGGTAAGTCCGATCTGCCGATGTTTGGCAAAAATGATTTAATTACCAAACAGGGGATTAAAAAATTAGGCAAAAACGAAGTGCTCGAAATCGATATAATTTACGATGACAGTTTTTTTACAAATCCTTGGAGAGACGTCTCAATACAATCAGATTTTATCCATGAATCAGGAAAAAAAATTCATATTAAGGGATTCTACTACGACAAAGATACATGGAAAGTAAGGTTTAACCCACCTGTCAAAGGTCTTTGGAATTGGAAATTAGAATTTGAATTTGGCGGCCACATTTTTAGAGAAACTGGAAATTTTACTAGTAAGACTGATACAAAAAAATACTTCTTGAGGCTTAGCGAGTTAAATTCAAAGAGATTAACTTTGGATGGAAAAAATATTTTCAGTGGTATTGGATTGCAAGAGGCAATTTTTGACAATAATAAAAACGGTTATCCTTTGGACGACTGGTCAATTGGGAATGAAAGTGAATATATAATTAATCTTACACAATATCTTTCTACATATGGAAAAGGTGGCGGATTTAATTTATATCGGTTCAATTTAGCCAATGCCTCTTTTGATCTATGGAGTCCACACGACATTAGAAACGAATTTTTGCCGCTCGAGGGTAAATGGGCAGATACATTTTTACAATCGCTTAAAGATAATGAGTTCCAAGTTTGGATGACTATTTTTGGCTTTAACATACCATACAGCTCGTCTTTATATCCGATTGAAAGAAGAGAATTAACAAAATATATAGAGTATATAATAGCTCGATATGGAGCTTATGTCTCGATTTGGGAAATAGCAAATGAAGCAATTTTACCTGACGAACTTGCCAGATTTCTTGCAACTATAATTAAGAAAAATGATTTTGAAAATAGACCAGTAAGCGTCAGTTGGGAAAAACCCCACCTTGACGAAATAAATATAATATCTCCCCATTGGTATGAAACTGAACCTATATCTGAATCAGATCTATTAACTGTAGAACAGATAGATAAGTTTTCTCAGATAAGAAAGCCTGTGGTCTTTGGTGAGCAAGGTAACACGTTATATAATTGGGACCCTACTTCTGCAACTAGAATGCGAGTTAGAACTTGGACCGCATTTTTTAACGAAGGTATTTTTGTTTTTTGGAATTATTCACATAAAAAAAGGGCTTTTGCAGAAGAATTTGAATACGGTAATGCTAATCAATTTATCGGCGAGGAGGAAAGAAAATATATGAAAATATTACAAGAGTTTACCAATGGCATTGATCTTTCGGCTAAAAAAGAATTCCTCAAAGTAACAAATCTGCAAGTCAGGGGATACAAAATTATTTCCAAAGAGGAAGAGGCGGGATACTTTTATCATTTTAACGACCAAACAGAATTAACCACAATCGATCTGGAAGTGTATCTTCCGAAAAACAGTGAGATTGAATGGCTCGATCCAGCTACCGGTAAGATTCTTCTAAAACAAACACTCGATGCAGGGGATAACAATTTGACTTCTCCGGTTTTTTATGTGGATTTAGCTTTTAAAATCAAGTTCATCGATTAGTTCACTATGATAAATCTGGATAACCTAAGACATTATTTTCAACTACTCGAAGTCTTTACCATGCGTGAAATCAAGTCCCGCTATAAAGCTTCTCTTTTGGGACCCGTGTGGATCGTCCTCTACCCCTTGCTTAGTGCAGTCATTTTAAACTTCATTTTTGGTAAATTTATCAACATAAAAACCGAGGGTGTCCCGTATTTTATATTTGTTTTATCGGGATTAGTCGTATGGAACTTTTTTCAACAGGGTGTGGATCTGGCAAAAAACTCTCTAATCTGGGATCGTGAATTAATTACAAAAACTTCTTTCCCCACTAGCACGCTTCCAGTGGCTTTTATAATCTCAAAAATTCCGGATTTTCTAGTCTATCTCATTTTACTTTTACTTCTTTACACGCTTTTTAGCTATCATGCCAACTTTTCATACGTGATAACCTTAATCATATTACTTCCACTTTTTCTTTTTACAACTGGGATCGCGCTGATTAGCTCTTTGGCTAATTCTGTATTTAGGG
>Ga0209542_10012600_pt1 | contig 14749 bp, 15 predicted proteins | sample RifCSPhighO2_01_FD_184028 | JGI IMG/M metagenome (GOLD analysis project Ga0209542, IMG submission 184028) | Soil microbial communities from Rifle, Colorado - Rifle CSP2_plank highO2_0.1 (SPAdes) (version 2) | ecosystem: Environmental > Terrestrial > Deep subsurface > Rock core/Sediment ...
TAGCTGAATTCGTATTCCCCTGGCTAGTTGTTTAGCACCTTTGCTTGCGAATACTATAATTGCATCGGGAGAATTCGCTTGTAATTTGATTAGTATATGCTTAAAAACATCATCAACTTTATCTTTACCATTGCCGTGATCTTGGCTCCCATTCTGCTGGTGATAGCGGGAGTGATATTCATGACCGCGGCAGGAGATCCCGGAAAAGTGAAAACTGCCCGCAGCATGATGCTGTGGACCATTGTAGGATTTGGCGTCATTCTTATCTCGAAAGGTTTGGTAAGCGTCCTAAAAAATATTCTTGGGATATAGGGTATCGTTAATATGGAAACAGTTCCTAATTTTACCGCGGAAGACCTCTTTAAGATTTTCGATAGCATTGGAAACTGGATTTTTACGGCTGGCGTGATTATCGCTCCGGTCATGATTATTGTTGGAGCGTTTTTGCTTTTGACCGGTGGAGATAATCCTACTCGCGTGGCTTCGGGCAAAAAAGTATTGATGTGGGCTGTAATCGGCTTGATATTGATTGTGATGGCAAAGGGGTTGTTCACAGCATTACGTAGCATCCTTGAAACGAAGTAAACGCATCTGTGGACAGCTAAGCTGCCCTTGTGGAGAAAGCTATTTACAGCGCAAGAGAAGAAGGTATAATAAGCTATAGAAAAAGAAAAAGGTCGCGAAGAACTTTTTGATATACACAATATGAAAAAAATATTCACAGCGATTTTGTTGGCTTCAGTATTGGCGGTAGTGATGGCGGGAGTCGCCTCGGCGCAGGCTGTCGCTACTCCAGAGAGTACAATTCCAACCGGTATTACCACTGCTCAAGGATTTATTGATCTTATGAGAACCCTTACCGATTGGTTGTTCGTGATTCTTGTTGTTATCTCCGTTATCTTTATTGTATTGGCTGGTTTGCAGTTTATCACTGGCGGCGGAGATCCGGCAGCTGTATCTATGGCAAGAACCAAGCTCATCTGGGCCGCTGTAGGTATTGGTGTCGCTCTGTTGGCGCGGGGACTTCCGGCAGCTATCCAGAATCTCTTGGGCGCTGGTTAATCAGAAGAATATTCCACCCCTCCCCTAAGCTTCTCGGCTTGGGGGTTTTTCTTTTCGCGAGATGTGGTATAATAAAAATATGCATAAAAAACTTTTTCTAGTTTTCCCCTACACCGCGCCTACGGTTGTTACAAGCGGGGCCGGACTAGTGGGGCTTGTGCAAGCGTTAACAACCTGGTTCTTTGTAGGATTTCTGCTGACCGCGGTTGTGTTTGTGATTATTGCGGCGTTTCAGTTTTTGACAGGTGGAGGCGATCCCAATTCCGTGAACGGGGCAAAGCAAAAGTTGCTTTGGGCCGCGGTTGCCGTTGTTATCGCGGTGTTAGCACGGGCGATTCCCACGGTTGTTCAGAAGATTATCACGGGATAACATAACAAAAAGGTCGTGCATGAAATCAAGAAAGTTTGATAGATCAATGAAACGAGGTGTAATTTTTGGAGTTTTGTTCGCGGCGCTCGGCATGTTCGGGGTTTTTGATGTTGTTCAGGCAGGTCATACTGTGACTGGAGTGACCCCTTCGTCGATACAGCAGCAAGTGACAAGCGAGAATGGTTTTGTTACGATCACTCTTGGAGGCACGTTAGTAACTCCAGCAATTTCTCCAATCGTGAACTTTAAAAAGGGAGCCACTAGTTTGAGCGCGTCGTTTGATTCATTTAATCCAAACGCTCCTTCTCCGTTTACTGCAAAGGTTGTAATTCCCGCGCTGGGGGCCGCGGTAGGAAAATATACAGTAGAATTCTGCTATGTGCCTGGTGGTGTAGGTTCTTTGCATTGCGCCAGTAAGGCAAACGCTTTTGAGGTAAAGCTGGCGGGTAGTGTACCGCCAGGTCCCGGTACGCCTCCGGGCGCTGGTGTCGGAGGAGAATTTGTTGAAGCAGTCCCTACTCGATATGGGGGTATCCCAGACGGGCCGCAGACCGGGAATGATTTCATTTCTCTCGTGGAGGGAATTACCAACTGGATTTTCGCGCTTCTGCTTGTAGTGGCTGTTATCTTTATTGTGCTTGCCGGATTTCAGTTTATCGTTGGCGGGGGTGATCCCCAAGCAGTGGCTCAAGCCCGTACCAAGCTCATCTGGGCTGTGGTGGGGATCTTGGTTGCTGTACTTGCTCGTGGGATTCCCGTGGCAATCCGCAGTCTTATAGGAACATAGATTACTAATTGATACCATCATGAAAAAAATAGGCAGTTTCTTTTTTCTTTTATTATTTCTTCTGGGTGCTGGCATAAGCGTGAGTGTGCTTGCGGCAGAAGAGCCGCCAGAGGGTTTTAAAGGAGGGCCAGTGCAAACCGTGAAGACAGGAGGTGAGTTGGTAACGCTTATTCAAGAACTGACGAACTGGGTATTTGTCGTTTTCCTTCTGATGGCAGTGATTTTTGTGATTCTTGCGGCATTCCAGTTTCTCTCGGGCGGGGGTGATCCCCAGGCAGTGGCGCAGGCGCGCCAGAAACTCATCTGGGCTGCCGTGGGAATCATCGTGGCAACTCTGGCACGGGCAATACCCACGGTGGTGAATAACATCATCAATAAGGTTTGATTTCGGTTTTTTGGTGGATATGAGAAGGCTGTTATTTCGGCCAGAAGCCGTTATTTATGTTGCACTTGGTATTTTTACCAGTATTTTTCTTTTGCTCTATTTTTCTCTTGGCCAAACGAGTACAGGCAGTTTCATAAGCTATACGTTTGGCCGTGGAGGATACCAAATGCTTTGGGCGATCGTATTCCTTGGGGTCGCCTTTTTATTTCGACTTGCAGTGCTTTGGATCTACGCTCTTGTCAAAGGGGTAGATCCTCTGACACTTTTTTCTCGAAAGAGAGCGCGCGGTTTCTCGAGAAAAGCAGGTGAGTTTTTCAAGAATCTGCTCTTTATAGGCGTTCCTTTTGTCTTAACTTTTTACGCTTTTACAACCGCTTTGGGCCAGCTCAACATTTTTAATGCCACTCGCTTGAAAGATGAACTTCTCTTCCAATGGGATATGTTTTTCACCCATACCTTTCCTTCCTTGTCATTTGCCACGTTCGACTATCCTGTATGGTTTATTAAAGCGGTAGATTCTTCTTTTTCTTCTTTGGTTCTTGTTTTTGCTCTCTTTGGAGCGTACCTGTTTTACGCGAATCAAAAATTGTTTCGGGAGGCAGCCGTTGCTTTTTGTTTGGCTTCTCTTTTGGCATTCGCGGGGTGGACTTTGTTTCCGGTGCTCTCCCCTCACGACCGCTTTATTGATAATGTGTACGAGCTTCCTATCTTTGCCGAAGCGCAGGTATATGCGCAAGAGTATCAGCCGCAGGAAGAAATCCAAACATTTTTAACTGGCATGCGGGAGAGCAAGAAGAATCTTGATGTTCTGCCTACGAGCACATTTCCAAGCGCTCATGTGTTCTGGGGCAGTCTTCTTGCCTATTACGCGTACCGTTTGCACAAGTGGCTTCTTTTGCTCGCGCTTCCTTTTGTACTTTTGTCTTCTATCGCTACATTTCTTTTCGCTCAGCATTATTTTGTTGATGTCCCGGCAGGGATCGCGGTTGCCATTCTTTCGGTTTGGGCGGCAAAGTTTCTCATGCGCCAGCAGACCACGAAACTTGACATGATATAGAAAACGTGGTAATAGGTAGGTAGAGTTCATTTTACGAGTATACCTTGGGAGGATTTGAGATGAAGGTAGTCGTGGTCCTTATTCTGGTTGGTGCCCTTAGCGTTCTTGGATTTGTCGCTTACTGCAAGGGGATTTCCGAGAGAGGGCTTAAGACGGCACCGTCTGCAACGGCGATAGCCGCCGCCCCGACTTTCATCCCGCAACCGACGATATGGCCGAGAGCTCCGACCTCAACGCCTCCGCCAGCTGGCGGACCAGCGCCAACTGTGACGCCAACGCCTACGCGTCCGGCCCCCACACCAACCCCAATTCCGGCGCAGATAGCGACCCCAATTCCAGCAGCGCCAGCTCTTCAGACGTCCACCTATGAGGCTGTGAAAAAGAACGAGATAGTTCTTCTCTACGGTGGACTTCCCGAGAAAGAAGAGATAATGCCAGGAGCAACGCCGAACCAATTCCATCTGCGTCTGGGTGGGTGTGGCTGTATGAGGTCTCTAATGGTTGAGGTGAAAAAGCTGAACCCCAGTCAAGGAAGTGATCTTCAGAAGGGGATCCGCTTGGAATCTGCCAAAGGACAGATAGCGCGTGAAGGGCAGGAATTTTTTGTCCCCTACACCGGTACTTCAGCTTTTGTTTTTATCTGGGCGGACCCTGGCACCAAACTCGGCGGCTTTGAACGGATTACGGTTTGGATGAAGGAGGAAGGCATAGTAGTCGATTCTGTGATCTTGGCTGAGAATTTGGAAGTACCCGAAAGCCTGCCTATTCTTAGTCAGGTATACCAATCTTTTGGCGATAGGGCGACGGGATTTGTGAGGATCCGGAACAAAAGCCCTTGGAGCCAGACCATACATAATCTGCAGGTGAGTGGCTGCAACTTTCCTAAGATTGGGACTCCACGGTTTTCGCAAGATGGTGATATCGTGATTCAGCCAGGAGAAACTATCGATTTGAATATCGATATCACAATCCTAGGTATGCAATCCGAAGGAGTCGTGTTCTGTGCATGTACATTCGAGCGGAAGAAGGAGGCTCTAACGCTTGATCATCGGTAAACCAACGCAAGGCCCGGTGGGTTGGGTGTCGTACGACATCTGACTGCCGGGCCTCTTCATTTTTTGCGCCAAATAAGGCATAATGTCTTAAAGATCTTTAGACAGAATGGTTTCGTCGGAGTGGCGGAATTGGCAGACGCTATATGGTTTAGTATAATATCGTAATGAGACCTCTTCGGAAAGTGAAGATCGAATGGTGTCCAAACTTTGCTTATGCAATAGGGCTTATTACAACAGATGGTAATCTCTCAATAGACGGCAGGCATATCAACTTTACCTCAAAAGATCTAGAGCTCGTTGAGACTTTTCGAAAATGTTTGTATCTCAATAATAAGATTGGGAGGAAAGCAAGAGGTGGGGAAAAGGAGAAAAAATATCACGTAGTTCAATCCGGAGACAAGAATTTTTATGGCTTTTTGTTATCGATAGGACTTATGCCGACGAAATCGAAGAAACTTAATAAGCTGCTTATCCCCATTCAGTATTTTCCCGATTTTCTTAGAGGATGTATAGATGGCGATGGAAATATTAATATCTTCAAACATCCAGAGAGTCGGCATCCTCAACTGCGCGTGAGGCTAAGTTCCGCAAGCCCGTTATTTCTTGATTGGATTTATCAAACTGTTAAAGAGAAATTTAGTTTGAAAGGAGGTTGGATTGAGACTAAAGAAGATGTGTCTGTACTGGTGTATGCTAAAGCAGATGCTATTCAATTATTGAGGTTGATGTATTATACTGATACAGTGTTTTGCTTGAGGCGCAAGCAAACGATAGCTAAACCATTTTTGCGGGTGTAGCCAAACCGGTAAAGGCGCATGGCTTAGGACCATGTGGGGCAACCCTTGGAGGTTCGAGTCCTCCCACCCGCACCATTGAGGAAATTGCGAGTTCTCTCGTTACTTCTTTGAGATTTTGACCTTCTTTGTTTTCTCGCGGAGGAGTTTGTGAAGCCGGAGCGTGAGTATGCCGTCTTTCATGGCGGCTTCCGCGTTTTTCACGTCCACCTCTTCAGGGAGAAAGATTTGCCGCGAGAACGGTCCCCAGAAACATTCTTCGTGAAGATATTGTTTTTGTTCTTTTTCATCTGGATTTTTGCGGATTCCTCGGATCGTTACCACGTCGTTTTCCACGGTAATATCGAGTTCTTCGGGCCGCACTCCCGCGATTGCCGACTGGATCACTACGTCTTTTTCTGTTTGGTACACGTCAACCGCGAGCTCTCCTTCGGGTTCAAACCAGTCGTCTACTTTCAATTCTTCAATGGGTTCTTGAGAAGATGGCTGTTCTTCAACCTCAATTTTTTGTCCCATACAGTTTTGTTTAAAGACTTTTTAGCTGGCGAAATCCAAAAGAGATAAAAACCGCAAGCGCGGCAAGCGGGATAACCGGGAGAAGAAGCAGGAGGAAGTTTTGACCTCCTATGTAGAATATATAGAAATTAAAGAGTCCGTGCAAGACCGTGGCGGAGAAGAAGCCAAAAAATAAAAGGAATCCCTCATATTTTTTCTTCAGGAAAGAAAGAGCGATAAAATATCCGAATAGTCCGGATACAAGGGCGTGCAGAAAAACAGCCTGCGTTAATCGGATGATATTTACGAGAAAGATATCCGAAGCAGGGTATGTTTGAATGAGGCGAAACAGCAAGAGTATATTTTCGAACGCCGCGAATCCGAGCCCGGCGATAATCATGTAGAACATAACGTCTACCGGTTCGTCGAACGCGGCATTCGAGAATACTCCAAACCGCACCACAATGTATTTCAAGAGCTCTTCGACAAGGGCGACGCCAAAGAGAAAGTACAAGAGTAGGTATCCAATTTGAGGGAGAGAAAACGAGGAAAGAAATCCTTCGAGGAATATTTCAAGATAAATGGCGGGAATGGTAACAAGCATACCCAAAAGAAACACCTTGAGAACCATTCGGTTAGGTTCCGGATACGTGTCTTCCTGAAGAAAAAAAGCGAGCCAGATAAAACTTGGAGCCAAGGCAAATAGAAGCAAGAGGAGGTAGGTTACATCGGCCATTGTTCAATCATGAGCATTGATTTTTTGTTTGCGATAGAAATATGACGCCACACCTCTTCAGTGGCAAAGGGAACAAAAGGATGAAGGAGTTTCAAACACGTGACGAGTACGGTTTGGAGAGTCCATTGCGCGGAATACTTTGCTTTTTCGTCTGTCCCGCGCAACGTCGGTTTTGCCCTTTCTATTATATCATCTGCGAAGGTATGCCAAAAGTAGTGGTACAATTTCTCCGCTGCCAGGTACAGGCGATAACTCTCGATTTCTCGAGTGATGTCTGCTGCCATTTCTTTGAGTTCTGCCAATGTTTGTTCATCTTCTTTAGTGAGCTCCGGCTTTTGGGTGAAATCCACCCCCTCGGTATTTTGCATGACAAATTTGGACGCGTTCCAGATTTTGTTGGCAAAGTATTTGTACCCGCGCACCTTGTCTTCAGAGAGCTTGATGTCCGATCCTGGAGCCGCCCCGATAATCAAAGAAAGCCGCGTGGCGTCTGCTCCGTACTTTTCGATCATATCCAAGGGGTCAATAATATTCCCCAGAGATTTCGACATCTTACGGCCTTGGTTATCTCTCACTAATCCATGAAGATACACGGTGCGGAATGGGATGTCAGAGAGCAGGCACCCGGTCATCAAGATCATGCGGGCAACCCAGAAAAACAAAATGTCGTATCCTGTTTCGAGTAAGCTTGTAGGGTGGTAGGTTGCCAAATTGCTATCTGGTTTGGGTTTACCCTGAGCGTAGTCGAAGGGCCAGCCGAGCGTGGAAAACGTCCACAAGCCAGATGAAAACCACGTGTCGAGCGTATCTGAATCCTGAATCCAGCCTTCGCCTTCGGGCGGCTCCACCCCTACATATATTTCTTCTGCGCGATACCAGACGGGAATCTGATGGCCGTACCAGATTTGGCGCGAAATACACCAATCGCGCAGGTTATCAATCCAGTGATAGTAAATTTTTTCAAATCGTTCCGGCAAGATTTTGATCTGGCCCGACTCTACCGCGTTTCGCATCAGTTCTTTTGGGCTTATATCTCGGCCAGGTATTTTTTTGTTTACATCGATAAACCATTGTTTTTTGATTTGCGGTTCAATAATTCCGTTGCCGCGGCTGTTGGTGGCGATTCGGTGCGTATAGTTTTCATCGATTTTCGCAAGCAAGCCTTTCTCTTTGAGTTTTTCGACAATCGCGGGTCGGGCCTTGGAAATATGCATACCCGCGAATTCACCAGCTATGGGCAAGAGCAAACCCTTTTCGTCAATGATTTGTTCCTTGTCTAACTTGTGGCGGGCGGCTATATCAAAGTCCACCGCGTCATGCCAAGGGGTAATGGTCATGACTCCGGTGCCGAATTCCATGTCCACAGCTTCGTCTTTTACGACCGTGGCTGTAATGGGGCCGTTTATCCATTCCAATTCAATTTTTTGATTATCTTCGTATTTCATGTATCTTTCGTCCGTTGGGTGCATCACGACGTACTTGTCGCCAAACTTGGTTTCGGGTCGCGCGGTCCCAATGACAAACGGCCCATATTGCAAATAGTAAAAGTTTGCATTTTCTTCTTTCCATTCGATTTCGTCGTCAGACACCGTGGTTTGCATCTTGGGATCCCAGTTCACAATTCTCGAGCCGCGATAGATCAAGCCTTTGTCGTACATTTCTTTGAACGCGGTTCGCACCGCAAGATTCCGTTGCTTGTCGAGCGTGAATGCTTCTCTGCTCCAGTCCAGAGAGGAGCCCATTTTTTTGAGCTGATGCACGATCGTATCGTGACTTTCTTGGGCAAACTGTTCAACGCGCCGTAAAAGTTCTTCGCGTCCCAAGTCGTGGCGCGTTTTCTTTTCTTTCTTGTACAGCTCGCTTTCTACCTTTGATTGGGTGGCAATGGCGGCATGATCGGTGCCCGGAAGCCAAAGCGTCCGGTGCCCCTTCATGCGGTGGTAGCGAACGAGAATATCCTGAATGGCAAGCATCGCGGCATGACCCATATGGAGATTCCCTGTCACATTCGGCGGCGGTAGAACAATCGAAAACACCTCGGCGTCTTCTTTGGTTATGCCCTCGTCAATGCATTTTTCCGGATTAAAAAAACCGCTCTTTTCCCAGAGTTCGTAAATCGCGTCTTCCGCCTTTTTCGGATCGTACGCCTTCGGCAAATCTTTCATAAACACACGTATCGTAGCATATTTTAGGCCATTCTTAAATTTGGATTAGCCTCTATCTTATCTGGATTTTTTTCGTAGACGTTTGTCTTGTACGTAAAGTAGCCGGCGAGGGCGATCATCAAGCCGTTGTCCGTCGCGAGAATGGGCGGAGGGATGAGATGTGTGAGGCCGAGGGCCGTGCATTCTTTTTTGATGGCGGCTCGGAGTTCGAGGTTTGCCGCGACGCCGCCTCCAAGAATAATGCTTTTCGCGGAAAATTCTTTTGCGGCCCTGATAGTTTTTTTCATGAGCACGTCTATAATCGCTTGCTGGATTTCCGCTGCCATTGCCCGCACATACGTTTTTGATTCCCGTTCTTTTTTTGGCCGGGCCTGATAGTTGTACAGTACCGCAGTCTTTAAACCCGAGAAACTAAAGTCGTAATCTTTCGTGTGCATCATAGGTCTGGGGAGATGAAGTTCCGAATGAGGCACCGCTTTCTCCGCTTCTTTGGCGATTGCGGGGCCGCCTGGATAGGGTAGGCCGAGGATTCTCGCGGTTTTGTCAAAGCATTCGCCGGCCGCGTCATCCCTGGTTTCGCCAATAATTTTGTACTCGCCAATATCTTTTACGAGCACCAATTGCGTATGTCCGCCCGACACGATGAGCGCGACCGCGGGAAATGTATTTTTTGTATTTTGTATAGTTTCCAGTAAACCAATCAATAGATGGCCTTCGATGTGGTCAACCGGTATGAGGGGAACATCCCATGCCTTCGCCAAATCTTTGGCAAAGTTAATGCCAGTCCACAAGCATGGAGCTAAACCGGGGCCGTATGTTACGGCGATGGCGTCGGCTTTTTTTACATTTGTTGTTTTGAGCGATTTTTTGAGTACGATGGGCAGGTTTTTTTGGTGTTCGCGCTTGGCGAGCATGGGATACACACCACCGTACTTTTGGTGTACCTTTATTTGCGAAGCAATGAGATTGGAAAGAATCTGAAAACGCGGAGTTTTTTCTCCTTTTGCTTCCAGCACGGCGATTCCCGTGTCATCACACGATGTTTCGATGCCCAAAATACGCATAGGTTTCTTGTACCTTTTTTCTTTACATTTTTCAATTTTTAAGCTAAAGTTGTGCCATTGGTCCCATCGTCTAGTCTGGTCCAGGACGCCGGGTTTTCATCCCGGAAATCAGGGGTTCAAATCCCCTTGGGACCGCTTATGTCCAGCAAGAAAATTTTGATTGGAGGCGCAAGCGTTCTTTTATTGCAAGGCATCGTGGCTACTTCTTTTTTTGTGTTTTCAAAAGATGTTCCGCTAGAAGAGGTAAGTACGCAAGACCATATCGTGCAGGCAGTACAGTCGTTGATCCCCGAGTTTTTGTATTCACAAGAAAACGCTATACTCGATCGGTTTGGAGAAACGCGCCAAGGACTTGTGGCAAGCGGAGGAGAGTTTTTGGAGATCAATCTTTCTCAAGATAAGGTGTTCAAATATGAAAACGGAGCAATTACCGCTGAGGCTTCTATTCACGCGAAAGGAGATCCGCAAGAGTGGGGAGGCAGCCCGGCAGGACTGTATAGCATACTTTCAAAGAATACGAATGCTTTTTCTGGGATTGCGCAGGTGTATATGCCCTACGCGATGGAGTTCTACGGAAAATATCTTTTGCACGGTGAACCTTATTACCCCGGGGGCGGGAAAACTGGCGCTGATTTTTCTGGAGGATGCATTCAACTTCAAGATGACTTGGCTAAAACGATGTATGAGGCAGCGGAACGCGGAATGCCTGTGCTGGTGGTAGATAAAGAAAATGACGGATACGAATATTCGGCTACTCCTTCCGCAAACCCGCCGCTTGTTTCCTCGTCAAGCTATCTTATAGCAGACGTAGATTCCGGATTTGTTTTTGCCGAAAAGAACTCACAAGAAGTTCTGTCCATAGCTTCAATCACGAAGCTGATGACTGCCTTGGTGGTCGCGGAAAACGTGGATTTGAGAAGGTCGATTGAGGTAACGAATACCATGCTTGAAGCATTCGGAACCACCGCAGGACTTGAAGCGGGAGAACGGTATCGCGTGGTGGAATTGTTTTACCCCTTGCTCATTGCTTCTTCCAACGATTCGGCAGAAGCAATTACGGGGTTTTTGGGCAGAGATCGAACGATTCAGATGATGAATGAAAAGGCAAAGGCGATGCTCATGCCAGATACCGCGTTTGTCGACCCTTCGGGGTTTGACCCGGGGAATACTTCAAGCGCCCAAGACCTTTTCTACTTGGCGCGTTACGTGCGAAACAATCGTCCTCTGCTTTTTGAAATTACCAAAGGTAACTTTGTACGAAGTTTTGGCCCCAATCAATTTTTTAGCGCGAACGTATGGAACAAAAATGTCTTTGTCGCAGATTCCAGTTTCGCGGGAGGAAAGACAGGATATATCAAGGAGTCAAAGCACACAGGCATATTTTTGTTTCAGTTTCTCACTCAAGAGAACGACGTGCGCACCATAGCTTTCATATTGCTGGGTTCGCAAGACGATAAGCTCGACACGCAAAGGCTCTATGCCTGGCTACAGCGGAATTACCAACTTTCTCCCAACTATTCTTTATGAACGTGCCATCGTATCTGACTGCCGCGAAAGCTTCAGACCTTGATACTCAAAGGGGCAGATTTTTCTATCGGATGTTTGAGATTATTCCGGGAGTCCTCGCGTGGGGAACATTTGCCCTCGCGATTTTCGCTTCATGGCTTTTTCCTGTTCTCGCCACTTTTTTTATTATGTGTTTTGTATTGTACTGGCTTTTGCGCGTGCTGTATTTCGCGCTTCATTTGCGTTCGGGTTACCGGAAAACAAGGGCGCACGAAAAAGTAGATTGGCTCCAAAAGGTGAAGAGCCTGAAGAACTGGGATGAAATATATCATCTTGTGGTTATCCCTACCTATAAAGAGCCCGTCGAGGTTTTGCGGGAAACGTTTGCCGGCCTTCGCGGGTCAGATTATCCCAAAGGCAAAATGATCGTCGTGCTGGGCGTCGAAGAGGGCGCGGGAGAAGAGGGATACGCGCGGGCGCAAGCCATCTCGCAAGAATTCGGAAAAGATTTCTTTCAATTTTTGATAACAACGCATCCTATGAATTTGCCGGGAGAAATCGCGGGAAAGGGATCCAATGAAACATGGGCCGTGAAGCAGGCGAAAGCCAAGATTGTGGATCCGCTCGGCGTCCCGTATGAACATATTATCGTAACTTCGCTCGACGCTGACACGGTAGTGTTCCCCAAATACTTCAGTTGTCTCTCGTATCATTATCTAACCTCGGAAGATCCGTTGCGCCATTCCTATCAGCCGGTGCCCTTGTTTATCAACAACATTTGGTCTTCTTCGATTCCCTCGCGCTTGTTCGCCTTTGCAACCACATTCTGGTTTTTAATGAACCAGGAGCGGCCAGAAAAGCTTAGCACGTTTTCCTCACACTCCATGCCTTTCAAAACTTTGGTGGAGGTGGGCTACCGGCAGGTGAATTACGCCGTCGACGATTCCCGAATTTTTTGGCAGTGTTTTTTACACTACAATGGAAACTATTCGGTGCAGGCGCTATATTATCCTGTTTCGATGGATGCCAACACCGCTCCTACTTTTTTTGGAACCGTGAGAAACATTTATCGACAACAGCTTCGGTGGGCGTACGGCGTGGCCGATATCCCGTATTTTTTCTACGGGTTTGCAAAAAATAAAGACATTTCTTTGAAGAGAAAATTCTCCCTCGCGCTCGACAGGATCGAATCGTATTGGTCGTGGGCAACCGCGTCTCTTCTTATCTTCCTTTTGGGTTGGCTTCCTTTAACGCTGGGGGGCGAGGAGTTCACGCAGACATTGCTTTCGTATAATTTACCTCGTTTTACCTCGTGGCTTCTTACCATAATGATGATTGGGCTGGTGTGGTCTGTGTATTTGAGCCTCGTGTTCCTCCCGCCGAGGCCGCCGGAGTACGGAAAGTGGCATTTCGTGTGGATGGCCTTGCAGTGGGTTTTTCTGCCGCCCATCATGATTTTCTTTGCCATTCCCGCGCTCCACGCCCAAACGCGTTTGATGCTCGGCAAGTATATGGGCTTCTGGTCCACTCCCAAATTTCGAAAATAATTATTCCAGATGCAGGTTTTCGCGGAGGGATTGGACTTTTTCTCGCAAGAGAGGGTAGCCTTTGAGCGCGATGTCTTTTTCGAGAATCGCTTTGGCAGATTCGCGGGCTTGTTCCACGAGCTCCAAATCGGTGAGATGCCGCATGGCAAAGTCGGGAATTCCCCATTGCTTGGTTCCGGCAAAATCACCAGGCCCGCGAAGTTTCAAGTCGCGCTCGGCTAACTCAAATCCGCTTGAAAGCTGTTCCATAGCCTTCAAGCGCTGGCGCGCCATATATGAATTCGATTCGCAAAAGAGAAAGCAATACGACTGATGATCGGCGCGCCCGACGCGACCGCGGAATTGATGGAGCTGGGCGAGCCCAAAGTGGTCTGCTCCCTCGATGAGCATGATCGAGGCATTGGGAATATCAACTCCCACTTCCACCACAGATGTGGAAACGAGGATATCGATTTTCCCATACTTGAAATTTCTCATGACTCGCTCTTTTTCTGTCGAGGGCATTTTGCCATGCAGCATTTCGAGCCTCAATTCGGGAAAAATCTCTTTCGATAGTTTCTCGTATTCTTCTTTCACGGTTTTTATCTCAATATCCTTTGGGGATTTTTCTGTTCTCTCGATCCTTGGGCAGATGACAAACGCCTGCCTTCCTTCTTGTATTTGATTTCGAACTGCCTCGTAGGCTTTTGCTCTTTGCGCCTTAGCAATAACCTGGGTGACAATTTTCTTTCTTCCTTTGGGAAGTTGGGTAATGAGCGTAAGATCGAGATCGCCGTACAATGTCATAGCCAACGTGCGGGGGATGGGCGTTGCGGTCATAGAAAGCAAGTGAGGAATAAGTGTTGTTTTGTGCAAAAGGTTTGCTCGTTGCTTCACACCGAACCTATGCTGTTCGTCTACCACAACCAAGGCAAGCTTCCCAAATTTTACCTTATCTTGAATCAAAGAGTGCGTGCCGATTAAAACCTGCACCTCGTTGTTTTTCACTTTTTCCAAAAGTTTGGTGCGCGAGATCTCAATATAGTCATTGGGAAGTTTCGGAGAGATCAAGCGGTCTGTTTTTCCCGTGAGCAAGCCAATGGTTATTTTGAATGGCGTAAGAACTTGGGCTACTGTTTTGTGGTGTTGCTGCGTCAAAATTTCCGTGGGCGCGAGCAAAGCCGCTTGATACCCTGCCTTTACGGCAGAAAGCATTGCCATGGCCGCCACCACGGTTTTGCCCGATCCCACGTCGCCCTGCAAAAGCCGATTCATGGGCCGCGGCTTTCCCATGTCTTTCAAAATATACCAGGCTGCTTTTTTCTGGTCATCGGTAAGCTGGAAAGGGAGTTTGTCGGTAAAGCGTTTCATCATTTCAGGTTCAAACGGAATCGCGGGAGCTTTGATCGTCGCTATCTTTTTCCGCTCCGATAAAATGAAAAGCAAAATGTAAAACAGATGTTCAAAAGAAAAGCGTTTGCTCGCATGCAAGGCTTGTTCCATGGAGTCTGGAAAGTGAATATGCCAAAGCGCTTTTTGGATCGGTTCGAACGCGCGCTCTTTGAGAATTTCTTGGGGCAGGGTTTCCGGCACCTCTTTCATCTGTGCCAGCACCATTTTGATTATGGAACGCAGCCACCGCGACGACACTCCAATCGTTTCAGGATATACGGGCACAATCCTGCCAAGATGGGTAAGATTTTTTCCTTCGTCTGCTTTTTCGTGGATTGGGCTCGCGAAATAAATT
>Ga0209542_10012602_pt1 | contig 14747 bp, 14 predicted proteins | sample RifCSPhighO2_01_FD_184028 | JGI IMG/M metagenome (GOLD analysis project Ga0209542, IMG submission 184028) | Soil microbial communities from Rifle, Colorado - Rifle CSP2_plank highO2_0.1 (SPAdes) (version 2) | ecosystem: Environmental > Terrestrial > Deep subsurface > Rock core/Sediment ...
TGAACTTCGTGCGTGAGATTTTTGATAAACTCCACCGCCTTTTCGAGATGCTCTTTGTCTTCGGAAGTTACAAACACTTGGCCTGTTTCTTCAATGTCAATTTGCACCCCGTATTCGTCGATGATCCGATTGATAGTTTTGCCGCCAGGTCCAATAAGCAATCCGATCTTTTCTGGATTAATGGTGAGCATGGTAATTTTTGGAGCCCACTGGGAAAGTTCGGGCCGCGGCTTGTCGAGTACTTTGTTCATTACCTCTTCGATAATATGATGGCGCGCCTTTTTGGCTTCAGACAGCGCTTCTTTGAAAATTTGCTCCGTAATGCCTTTTACCTTCACGTCGAGCTGAATCGCGCAAATCCCCTGTTGGGTGCCGGCAACTTTAAAATCCATGTCGCCATGGTGATCTTCGGGGCCTTGGATGTCGGTTAAGAGTTTGTACGCTCCGTTTTCTCCCATGAGCAAGCCCATAGAAATGCCCGCGACCGGGCGCTTCAACGGCACTCCTGCATCTAGTAACGCCAATGAAGAAGAACAAACCGAAGCCATCGAGGTCGAACCGTTTGAGGAAACTACTTCCGTGACAATACGAATTGTGTAGGGAAATTCATCGGACGTAGGAATGGCGGGAAGCAATGCTTTTTCCGCGAGTATGCCGTGCCCAATCTCTCGGCGCCCCGGCCCGCGCAAGGGCTTTACTTCTCCCGGAGCGTACGGAGGAAAGTTGTAATGATGCATAAAGCGTTTCTTTCCGATAAACTCCATTCCTTCCATCAATTTCTGATCGCCTGGCGCTCCTAATGTCAAAATAGAGAGTGTGCGGGTTTGGCCGCGCTCAAACATTCCAGACCCATGAGTCCGGGGGAGAATGCCAGCCGATGCGACAAGCGGACGCAATTCGTCGAACTTCCGGCCGTCAACACGCTGGCCTTTTTCCAAGCCTCCTTGGTGCAGGGCCCGGTCGGTTGCCTCTTCAAATAAAAAGCCCGCGCGCTTCTGCGTTGCTGAATCTTCGTATTTTTCGCGCACGAGAGCCTCAAATTCTTTCCTTACCGCATCGACTTGCGCCATCCTTGTTTGTTTATCGCCCTCAAACAAGGCTTGTTCGAGCTTGGGTTCTAACCATTGCGTAAATTCTTGGTCAAACTCTTTAAAGGCGGAAGGTTGTTCCTCATGAACGATTTTTTTCCGGCCTTCTTGAGCAATAATCTGCTTTTGGAATTCAATAAGCTGGATCAGAAACGGTTTGGCAAAAGCCAAGGCTTCTTCAAAAACTCCTTCCGAAGCTTCTTCGGATTCCGCCTCGATCATGTTCAATAAAAGCTCGCCGTCTTGTTCGAGGCCGGCAAGGACAAAATCAAAATCGCTTTCTTTGCGTTCCTGGTAGGTTGGGTTGAGGACAAATGCTCCTTGTACTCTTCCTATCCTCAAGGCGGCAAGCGGCCCTTTCCAGGGGATGTCAGAAAGAGAGAGAGCCAAGGAAGCTCCGAGCAATCCTGAAATATCTGGGTCGTTTTGCGTGTCCCACGAGAGGCAGGTGGCGATAATCTGCACTTCGCGCATGAAGTTTTTAGGAAAGAGAGGCCGGATGGCCCGGTCAATCAGACGGGCGGTGATAATGGCTTCGTCGGAAGGCCTGCCTTCTCTGCGTACGAATCGTGATCCTAAAATCTTTCCGGCAGCGTAAAACTTTTCTTCGTAATCCACGGTAAGCGGAAAAAACCCCAGGTTCGAGGCTTCGTTTTTCGCCATGACGGCAGTGACAAAGGTGCTCGTATCTCCTGCTTTCACGAGGACATTCGCGTTTGCTTGCTCCGCCCAGTTATTGAGTTCAAAGGTGATTGCTTTTTCGCCAAGCTGGCAGGTAAAATTCTTCATCTTGGAATCTTTATTGGCCACCGAGATTTCTTGAGGAGGTATTTTCCATTGTCGCCTTCAAGGTCTATAAATTCGTCGGCCGCTTCTCGTAATCGCGATGAGGTGGACTTGCCAAACGCGAGCACCTCGACTCTTTTTCCATGATTTTGGAGATATTCTACAAGCGGCACGTAGTCTCCGTCTCCCGACACCAGGACGACGGCGTCAGCCGAGTCTGAAGTCTTGATGGCGTCGACGGCAATGCCCACGTCCCAATCCGCTTTTTTGAGCCCGCCGTAGTATTCCTGAAGATCTTTTACCCTGGTTTCGATCCCAAGATTGGTGAGCGCGTCAAAAAACGGTTTTTCTTCGCCTGTTTTCGTGCGCACCACATAGGCAAAGGCGCGGATAAGTTTTCTGCCCGCGACCGCGGTTTTCACGATTTCACGGAAATTGACGCGCGCTTGATGAAGGTTCTTGGCGGAGTGGTAGAGATTCTGGACGTCAAAGAAGATGGTGACCCTCTGGTCTTTGTTTTTTAAACTCATTTACTTTTTCAACCCTATCTTTTTCATAAGGCCGTTGTACCGTTTCTCGTTTTCGCGTTTGAGGTACGCCAAAAGGGTTCTGCGTTTGGCCACCATCTTCAAAAGCCCGCGTTTTGAGTGGAAATCTTTGGCGTGCTTTTTTAAATGCAAAAGCAATTTTCGGATTTCTTCTGAAATAATGCCAACCTGCACTTCGGGAGAGCCCGAATCTGTTGGGTGAACCTTATATTTTTCGATGACTTTTTGCTTTTCCTTTGTCTCTAGCATGCTTTCAGTGTAGCAAATAGAGGCAAGAATTGCAAGTGGGACGCTAAGCGTCCCTCCAACCACGCTAAGCGTGGTGCAGTTTTCCATAAAAAAGAGCCCCAAGCGAAATTGTATTCCGCAAGGGGCCCGGACGTAAACTTGGGACATGGTGCCGATCGCTAGTTGCGCCTAGACGAGCTCGACGACGAGCCCTTAAAAAGAATCCCGGCCAGGAAGTTGATGCCCCATGCCTGCCAAAAGGTTATCGTCTTGATCTCAAATATTTCAGGCATTAGCCAGTTCCATAGGAAGTAGGTGGGAATCGCGGCGATGATACTCACGATGGCGACGATCCCAATCGCGAGAACGCCGATACCGATACCGAGTGCCAGCTTTTCTAACAGCCAATCCATCGTCATCTCCTTCGAAGCCATGTTATCTGTCGTACCATTACGGTAGAGGTTAGCGGTCTCTATGATTCCGATAACGATAAATATAATAGCATACTCTATACTACAAGTTAAGTCCAAAACAAAAATCGGCATTTCTGCCGTTTTCGCCGACACTATTTGGGACTCTGGTTTGGGGTGCCCCTGGAAGGAATCGGACCCTCGTCAATTGATTAAGAGTCAACTGCTTTACCACTAAGCTACAGGGGCAATTTTATTATTGTAAATTTATGGGGCGTTTTACTTCCCGTAATGAACCCCATTTTCGCTCGATGATTTCGACAGATGGGGTTATTGTTTCTATAATCGCATGTATCCATCCAAAGATGCGATGCCGTATGTCAGAGCTTTTGGGGATTTCTAGTCTTATCGTTCCATAATATAAGTTGTTTTTCTTGTACCCCTTGCTAAAAGGTTTTACGTAACTCTTCCCAAAATTTTTAATTGGTATACCCGTAAGTGAGCTCCAAAACTTTTTAATCAGCAATTCATTTTGTTGAGGATAAATATTCAATTTTGCCTTTAGCTCTCGCGAAGAGATACCAAACACTTTCTCAATCCAGCGTATGGTAAAAAGAATAAGAGCTGGGTCAGAATTAGTTACTTGCATTTTGTTGCCCTTGCTTCCCTCTCCCCAATAAAGAGCAGCGCCCATAAGGAGTAGCGTTTGATCTGACAGAGGGAATTGGATTTCCCCCTTTGCTTTTTCGAGAATTGCGTTTATTTCTCGAATCCTTCTTTGTCTTTGGCTATTTGGGCCGAGGGTTAATATTTGAATTTGTTTCGTATAAAGTTTTGTCTTTTGTTCCTGGCTAAGAGGAAAATCTCGAAGCCAAAGACTCAATGTGCTCTTTGGTACAGCAAGCTTGCTGGCGATATCCCCATAACTTTTCCCAGTTTTTCTAAGAGATTGAGCTTGGTTCTTTAGAAGTTCATAATTCTTTTTCATGTACTACCAAGTATAGCACACAGAATCAGTGAACTCAAGCAACAAAACTTGACCTAATTGTAGAGGAAAAATACGCTGGTTGCAACTGGCTAGCAAGTAATCGTCCACCAGCTTCCAAACCCGCCGAAGCTTACAAATCCGAGAGCGTCAAGCAGCATTTCGATGAATGCCCACGACCCGTAGATGATGAATAGCCCGACAACGGTGGAAACGATGATCGTTTTTGCTTTTGCAAGATTGGATGGATTCCCCGCCGCCGCAAAGAGCATAAAGCCTCCAATCGCAAAAAGGAGCGTGGCGATGACAGGAACAATAGGGATGGGATTCAGGAGGGAGGGAACGAGAAAAAATGTAATGATGTTGTGCAGTAAGCCAAAGAGATGGCAGATACTGCAGGGATCTTCGCCTTCTCCTCCGCAAGGCACGAGGCCGGCGGCATCACAAGACAAAGGGAGTGAAAAAGCCCCTCCAAGAATGATCAAGAAAAAAACAAACAATAGTTTCATTTTTTCAGTATACCACGGAACTATTTTCCGCAGGTGAAGTCCAATGTTGTCTGTTTGCACGAGCAGAAGTATTTGATACCGTTGTCCGAAGGCTGGCCGAGGCAATAACCAGTCGTGCATTCGCCGCCGTGCGCGCACTGCTCGCCCGCCTTTTTCGTCGCAAGTTTTGTGGTGTCTACAACCATGGTTGTAGTGCAGAAATCAAGCGGGGGCGCCTGATTGCCGCGCGGCCGGTCGCCATCAAACGCGCATTGCTTGGGCATTATTTGCGCCGGGTTTGTGGTGCAGGGATTGGAACAGATGATGATGCCGTTATCCTGGCAGAGAGCTGCCGTCGCGAAGCGCGATTGCATCGCTTCCACGCAGAAGTGGTCAGCCGCCGCAAGCGCTCCGCAGGTCGCGAGCTTTTTGTTCTGCTGATAAAACTCGCATACGTACGAGTCTTCCGGAATGTCCGCGCTTACCGTGCCGGCCGGCCCCTGCACCTGGATGGTTACGTGTTTTATCTGTTTCATGGTGAGCCGCCCGAGCTTATCTCGGAAAAGGTCAAACGTCCGCGCAACGGCATCACGAAAACTTCCCCACCATCGTCCGGGGACGTCGAAGATGTTTCGCCAAAACGAGCTAGATTCTTTTATTGGTATTGCGATCGCCGAGGTTCCACCGGAACACTCAACATACATTTCTCGATAGAGATCGCCAATCTGTGTTTCGCAATCGGCGTTCACGTTGCAGTTTGGACAGATGTGGCAGGTATTTTGTTCATTGGCACACACGCCGCCTTGCGGCGCGCCGTCGCAATAAAAGCCGGCCTTGGAGCCATTCATGTCGGATTTCGTCGCGGCCGACGGATTCGCTTTCTTGCAGATGTCGTTCGTAAATCCGGTGTACCCGACGCATTGCGCGCCGAGAAGCGCGCATACTTCTTTGCCCGTGTTCATTGCCGGATCCTCAGACGTGACGACATGATAGGTTTTCCCGTTGTACTCAACCGCTCGCGGCATTGTCTGGGCAACGCTTATCCCCGCGCCGAGCACGATCGCCAATGCCGATATCGATAAGATAATTTTGCTCATGTTTGTCAGTCGCGCTATTATTGTATATTCATTATAGTGCCTTTAGATTTTTGTGCAATAACTTCAATTCTTCCTAAGGTATTTTATGATAAATGAGAGAATAAATCAAAAAGAAAAGAGCTTCACTCGCGGTTGCCCACGGGGAGCTTTTGGTATTTCGTTGGTCGGAGTTCGTTCAGCCTTCGATTTGCTTGTAGGTTTTGGCGAAGGCTTCGGCGTCGATGAGATAGGGTTCGGCGTCCACTTTCCCGCTCGCGTCGCAGGTGTCGGCGATCAAGCATCGTTCGTCGCCGGTTTGCGGCGAACCCCACGAGGCCATGATCTCGATCGGCTTTCCGAACGGATTCGGGATCGCGCGGCAGTAGCCTTTCGCCGAGTACATACCGGATTCGTCAGTAGCCTCGTAGCGGTCGAGGAATCTCTTCTCCGAGATGATGTACTGCTCGCCGGACGGGTTGGTGACAATCCGGTCACCTTCGTTTGCCCTATTCACCGTCTCCTTGGCGCCGCCTTCAAGCGTGGTCGTGATTTCCTCGCCGACGGTAGCCAGACGAGCTTCCACCCGCCCTTGCTTCTTGTAGACAGGCGCCTCGGCAAGTGCGCTCATGATCTCTGGCGACTTCCACTCGATCTGCTGGAACTGGCTCTTTTGCGTCCCCATTTTCAGTTCTCCTTCCGTAGATTTGTCGTTGGAACTGGTTGTTATAATAACATATCACTACTAGTAAGTCAAGAAATGTACGAAGATAACAAAAATCAGCATCTCTGCTGTTTTCATGGCTTAAGTTCTATGGACTTTATGGATAAAAACTCTATTCTCTTAGTTACATTAAGATACCAACCGTTTTCTCGCAAAAGCAAAGCCAGACCCAGACTTTAGATATTTTTCAAAATCTAATGCCCTCTTTTTGCTCAAAAATGCACAATACCAGGATAGTTTGAAGGGTGCTTTCTTCGAAGAATAATGTTGTGTTTTCGTATTGTGTTCAAAAACGCGTTTTTTTAAATCTTCTGTAAATCCGGTATAGAAACTTCTATCCTTTTCGCTTTGAAGAATGTAAACGTAATACATTGAAATGTAGCCCTGCTTCGCCCATAGTCCTACGCTAAAGCTTCGGACTACGAGGGCTTCGCAGGACACTTCTTCGCTTTTCTAAAGTGGCTGTACGCTTCGTTGCCAAGGCTATGAAGGGCCTGCACTTCGAAGCTCCAAAGGAGCGAAGAAGTGTGCGCCCGGTAGGAATCGAACCTACAGTCAACTGCTTCGAAGGCAGGTATGTTATCCGTTACACCACGGGCGCATGGCTCCAAACTAGCATTTTAAGTTGAAAAATTCAATGATTTACGTTAGGATTGAGGCTATGCGGAAGATTCCCAAAGAAGTGGAAATTGTTGTTCAAGAGCTTGAGAAAAGCGGGTTTGAGGCGTATGTGGTAGGCGGATGCGTGCGCGATCTTTTGCTTCAGAGAGAACCCGAAGATTGGGACGTAACCACGAACGCAAAACCCGAAGAAATCCAGAAGATTTTCCCTGAAAACTTCTACGAGAATAAATTCTTTACCGTTACGGTACGTACGGGCAGCGATATCCCAAAGCTGCAAGAGATTGAAGTTACCACGTTTAGGTCTGACCATAAATATACTGACCGCAGAAGGCCGGGAGAAGTGAGGTATGCCAAGACGCTTCAAGAAGATTTATCGCGGCGCGACTTCACGGTCAACGCCGTCGCTCTTCGCAACAGTGAGATTATCGATCCTTTTGAGGGGCGAAAAGACCTGAACGCGAAATTGATTCGGGCGGTGGGCGAACCTGCAGCCCGCTTCCAGGAAGACGCCTTGCGCATGATGCGGGCTGCCAGGCTTGCCACGGTGCTGGATTTTAAAATCGAGGAGGAAACAAAAAAAGCAATTCAGGCGTGTTCGCAGCTGCTCGAAGAAATTTCAGAAGAGCGTGTTCGAGACGAGTTCTTGAAGATTATCATGGCGGATCACGCAATGAGTGGGATCGAGCTTCTGCACGAACTTGGACTTTTGCGGTATATTGTGCCGGAGCTGGAAGAGGGGTATGGAGTCGCTCAAAACAAGCATCATAAATACACGGTGTGGGAGCACAACGTGCTTTCACTGGATTATGCCGCGAAACAGAAATGGAGTTCGAGCGTGAGAATCGCCGCGCTCTTGCACGACGTGGCAAAGCCAAGGGTAAAGCAAGGCACAGGCTCAAACGCCACATTCTACAACCACGAGATGGTGGGAGCAAAGATGGCAAAGGAGATTCTTTCGCGCCTGAAGTTTTCTGGCAAGGATATTGAGACAATCACCAAACTCATCCGCTACCACATGTTCTACTACAATGTGGATGAGGTGACAGAATCTTCGGTGCGCCGTTTAGTTCGTAAGATAGGCCCAGAACATGTTGACGACTTGCTCAAACTCCGCATGGCAGATAGGATAGGTTCTGGCGTTCCCAAGGCCCAGCCGTATAAACTTCGGCACTGGCAGTATATGGTAGAGAAGGCAGCGCGCGATCCGATTTCGGTAACGTCGCTCAAGGTAAATGGGGATGATATCATGAAGTTGTTGGGGGTAGATCCCGGCCCCAGAATAGGCTGGATTCTTCACGTGCTTTTCGGAGACGTGCTGGAAGACCCTCAAAAAAACGAAAGAGAACATTTGGAAACTCGCGTAAGAGAATTGAACAAGCTTTCAGACGAGGAGTTGCGGAAGCTCGCTGAAAAAACGAAAGAAGAAATGGATCGGATTGAAATCGCGGAAGACGAAAGCGTCAAACAGAAGTATTTCGTAAAGTAAGACCCGCCTACGTCCCTCGACAAGCTCGGGACTACGGCGAGGCAAAGCGGGGTGTAGTATAGTGGTAGTACGCGGGCTTCGGGAGTCCGTAGTGGGAGTCCGATTCTCCCCACCCCGACCATTCGACAAGCTCATGGTCTTGACCAAATATGCATCGTGAAATCGAAGCAAAAATTTTGAATGTAAACCCAGAAGAAGTACAGAAAAAACTTCGCGGGCTGGGCGCGATTCTCAAGCAAGAGCTGGATTTAGAGCAGATTGTGTGGTGGATTCCGAATACGGAGAAAAGGAGCAGTGTACGAATCCGAAAAGCATCAGACGGCTCCATGCGCCTTACGATGAAGCAAAAAGTTACCGAGGGTTTGGGATACAACGAATGGGAGCTCGATGTGTCGAACTACGAATATACGGCCGCGATCATTGATGTGCTGCTTCCCAATCCTGAATTGCGTTTGGAATACTCGCATCACCGGCAGGATTGGTACTTGGGCGACACGCTTATCAACATTGACTGGTTTCCGAAGTTGGCTCCCCTTGTGGAAATTGAAGCCAAAAGCGAAGAAAAAGTCCGCGAGGTCGCGCAGCGACTCGGCTTCACCCCTTCCCAGCTTCTGAACAAAGGAGTAATATCACTCCTATTCGAAGAATTTGGATTAAAGATTGGAGACAAGGTAAAATTGAGCTAGTGTTTGGGCCTATGGTTTAGTGGTAGAACGCGGCATTCGCATTGCCGAGGCGCCAGTTCGATTCTGGCTAGGTCCACCAGAGCTATCGGGACATTGCCGAGGCCCGGGTCCGATTCCCGGTGAGTCCACCACTTCGTTCCTCTTCGCCGACTAGCGGATTGGAGCTTCGCGGTGCGCGCACCATTTCAGATTTAGGAGTATAATACATACAATATGTATATCCCCGTTATTTTGGGCACGGCTCGAGAGGGCAGGAGATCGGAAAAGGCGGCACATTTTGTATTGAAAGAATTTCAGAAATTTCACAAAGCTGAAACCGAGTTGATCGACGTGAGAGATTATCGAATTCAAGCGACCGACGATACCGAAGAGCAGGAACCGGCAAAAAGGTTTGCCGAGAAAGCCACCAGGGCAGACGGGTTTATCATCGTAAGCCCCGAGTACAACCATGGATATCCGGGAGAGCTCAAAATGATGCTCGATATGCTGTACGAGGAGTACAATAGAAAACCAGTGGGAATATGCGGTGTGGCGAGTGGGAGTATGGGCGGGGTGCGCATGGTAGAACAGCTTCGGCTTGTCGCGATCGAATTTCAGATGGTGCCTATCCGGAAGGCGGTGTATTTTTCGAACGCCGGCAAGCTGTTTGATGAGCAGGGCGATATTGCCGACGAATCCTATCATGAGCGCATGAAAGCATTTTTTGAAGAACTCTTGTGGTACGCAAAAGCATTAAAAACCGCGAGAGGTTGACATTGTTCGCGGGACATGATAGTGTGTGAATTATGAAAGAGAATGTCCGCGCCGCGGGCATTTCTTTGTAAATAGATATGATTGATTTTAAAAATTTTGGTGTATTGCTCGGCAGTGTCGCGGAAGAAAAAGGCCTTTCAAAAGAACGGATTTTGGAAGCCGTAGAACAGGCCTTGGCGGCCGCGTACAAAAAAGAGTTTGGAAAGCGAGGTCAAAACATCAAAGCATCCCTGGATTTGAAAACAGGGAAAGTTGAGTTTTGGCAGATCAAGCTTGTTGTGGGCGAGAGCATGATTTATTCAGAAGAAGAGTTGGAGGAGTTGAAAAATAAGGGCGCGGAAGAAGTGGAGGAGCCCTCCTTCGCTCCAACTGAAGTTGGAGCTACGGAGGGTGAAAGCAAGAAAGTGCGGTTTAACCCCGAGCGGCATATCATGCTGGACGAAGCGAAGAAAATAGACAAGGGCGCAAAACTTGCAGATGAACTCGAGATCAAGCTGGAGCCTAAAACTGATTACGGAAGAATCGCGGCGCAAACCGCAAAGCAGGTTATTCTGCAGAAAATCCGAGAAGCAGAGCGCAATTCCGTACTCGAAGAATTTAAATCGAAGGAAGGAGAATTGGTTTCCGGCATTGTCCAGCGCGTGGAAGGAAGGGCGACTTTTGTTGACCTTGGAAAAACATTGGGCATGCTTCCTTCAGAAGAGCAGGTTCCGGGAGAATTTTATCGCATTGGCCAGCGCTTGAAGTTTTACGTGTTTCGCGTGGAAGATTCTCCCAAGGGTCCCATGATATTTCTTTCTCGCGCGTATCCCAAATTCATATCCAAACTTTTTGAGCTGGAGGTTCCGGAAATTGGAGCCGGCTCCGTGGAAATCAAAGGCATTTGCAGAGAAGCAGGTTCCAGGAGCAAGGTGGCGGTGGCTTCGAATGAGGACGGAGTGGATCCGGTAGGGTCTATGGTGGGCCAGCGCGGCACCAGGGTGACGGCCGTGATCAACGAGCTTGGCGGAGAAAAAATCGATATTATCGAATGGGCTCAAGATCCCGAGTTGTACATTGCCAACGCGTTATCTCCCGCGAAAGTGCTGCAGGTGGAGATCCAGGAAAAAAACAAAGCGATCGCAGTGGTAGCAGAAGATCAGCTCTCTCTCGCGATCGGAAGAAGCGGCCAAAACGTACGGCTTGCCGCCAAACTCACGGGCTGGAAAATCGACGTGCGCACGCCGGAAGGAAAAGAAGTGCAATCGCCCGATGCGCCTTCTCCAGAGCAACCATGACGTTTTCAAAGAAGAAATTGCCTAAATCGCAGATTGCACTCGAGGTGCAGCTTGCCGCAGAAGAACTCGAAAAAAAGCGACAGGAAGCCATAGCGGGTTTGGCAAAAGACTTGCGAGTGGAGGGTTTTCGGCCAGGGCATGTTCCAGCGCCTCTAGCGGAAAAGCACTTGGGGGAAGCACATATACTTGAGGAGTCAGCGAGGCTTGCTATAACAGAGGCTTGGATCGAGATTATACGGCAGGAGAATCTCGACGTGCTGGGAGAGCCAGAAATACAGCTTACAAAGTTGGCTCCGGGAAATCCGCTGGAGTTTCGAGTTCAGGTAGCCGTGCTCCCGGATATCGAATTGCCAGACTACCAGAAAATCGCGCAGCAAAGTTCAAGGAAAAAGGTTGTGGTGGAAGAGCAGGAAATAGACCAAGCCTTAGAGTGGCTCCGCGAAAGCAGAAAGACACGGGATGGGGCTACTCCCGAGATTACCAATGAGTTCGCGCAAGGGCTGGGGAATTTTAAGGATTTGGAAAGTTTGCGTGAGAGCGTCAGAGAAGGATTGCTGCACGAAAAAGAAGCAAAGGAAACAGAACGTTTGCGGCAAGAAATCATAGAGAAGGTCGCGGAGCATGCAAAGCTCGAAATCCCAGACGTGCTTATCGAAAGGGAAAAGCGGGTGTTGCTTTCGCAAATCAAACAAGGGGTCGCCCAAATGATGGGAATATCGTTTGATGAATATCTGGAGAAGGCGAAGAAAACAGAGCAGGAACTTTTGGATTCTTTTGCCAAAGAGGCCGAGCAACGGGTAAAGCGGTTCTTGGTAGTGCGCGGAGTCGCGAAAAAAGAAGGGATCGGGCCAACCTCGGAGGAGATTGAGGAGGAAGCGCGAACGATTGAAGAGCATTACAAAGACGCGAGAGGCGCAGGGCAAAAGCTTGATAGGCAGAGGTTGAGAGAGTATACTGAAGGCGTACTCCGGCACGAAAAAACGCTGCAATTTTTAGAAAAGTTTACAATCATATGAATTTGATACCTACAGTCATAGAAAAAAGCCAAAACGGAGAACGAGCGTACGATATTTATTCGCGCTTGCTCAAAGAGCGGATCATCTTTTTGGGCGCTCCCATCAACGATATGGTGGCAAATTCGGTTATTGCCCAGTTGCTGTTTTTGGAATCTAAAGATCCCAAGAAAGATATTCAAATTTATGTTAATACTCCAGGAGGCATGGTTACCGCCGGCCTTGCGATTTACGACACCATGCAATATGTGAAATGCCCTATTTCTACAGTATGCGTGGGTATGGCGGCTTCCATGGGCGCCGTGCTTCTTGCCGCCGGAGCTCATGGCAAGCGCTTTGCTCTCCCCAACGCCCAGATTATGCTTCATCAGCCAATGGGAGGAGCCCAGGGGCAGGCAGTCGAAATTGAGATTACGGCAAAGCAGATCGTGAAGATCAAAGAAAGGCTCAATCAGATTTTGGCAAAACACACGGGTCAAACATTCGAAAGAGTGGAGAAAGACACTGACCGGGACTTTTATCTCACCGCTCAAGAAGCCAAAGACTACGGCCTAATCGACAAAGTCATCGAGGAAAAGTAGGTTGGCTGGTTTTGACAAGGAGCGCGTGATTTGGTATGCTCATATCAGAGCCATGAAAAGCCAATTGATCAACCGAATATATGACACAACAAATAATCTTGTTTGCGACAGGACTACTTTCGCTTGCGATAGGTACGGTTATAGGGTATTTCGCTCGACAATCCATAGCCAAAAGGCGCGCGGGAACGATCGAGCAAAAGCTTCAAAAGAGAGTTAAGGAGACGGAGGTTGAGTCGGAAACAATTATCTCTGCGGCTCAACAAAAGGCAAAAGAGATCGTCTCGGCGGGAAAAGCCGAAGAAGAACAGCGAAGGCAATCCTTTCTCAAAACCGAACAATTATTGATGCTTCGTGAAGAAACTCTTGAAAAGAGAAATTCTGTGTTTGATGCGAAAGAAGATGAGTTTCGCAAAAAAGTAGAAAAACTGCAAACTGTCGAGAAAAATCTGGAACAAGCACAGGAAGAAACTTCCAAGAAACTGGAGGAGGTGGCGAGCTTGTCGCGGGAAGAAGCAAAAAAGGAATTGTTCGCCCGCGCGGAGAAAGAATACGAACAGGATTTGACAGGGAGAATCCGAAAGCTCGAGGCAGAAGGCCAGGATCGTTTTGAGAGGCGAGCGAAAGAAATCGTGGCGTATGCCATTCAAAAAACCGCGGTTTCCCAAACGCAGGAGATTACCACAACCACGGTAAACCTGCCTTCTGAAGATATCAAGGGGAAAATCATCGGAAAAGAAGGAAGGAATATCCGTTCTTTGGAGCGCTTAGCTGGCGTGGAAATTGTGGTTGATGAAACGCCGGAAACAGTGGTTATCTCGGGATTCGATCCTTTACGGCGCCACATCGCGAAAGTCGCCTTGGAACGCTTGATCAAAGATGGCAGGATTCACCCCGCCAGAGTTGAAGAAGAAGTGGCAAAAGTGCAGGCGGAAATTGATGTGCAGATGAGAGAAGCGGGCGAGACCGCCGCGTTTGATCTCGGCATTGTGGGGCTGGATCCCAAACTCGTCCAGCTTTTGGGAAGGCTGAAGTTTCGCACGAGTTACGGCCAGAATGTACTCATGCATTCTATTGAAGTGGCATATCTCGCTTCAGCGCTTGCCGCGGAAATTGGGGCGGATATAACCTTGGCGAAGAAAGCCGGGTTGTTCCACGATATTGGAAAGGCGCTTGACCATCAAATCGAGGGCTCTCACGTGGAGATCGGAATCCGCATCTTAGAGAAATTTGGCATCGAAAAAGAAGTGGTGTCTGCGATGAAGTCGCACCACGAAGATTACCCGTATGAATCGGTAGAGGCAATTCTTGTGCAGACGGCAGACGCGATTTCAGCTTCGCGGCCTGGCGCGAGAAAAGACACCCTTGAAAATTACCTCAAGAGAATTGGAGAGCTGGAAAACCTCGCCTCTTCGTTTGAAGGGGTAGAAAAAGCGTATGCCATTCAGGCTGGAAGAGAAATTCGCGTGTTTGTTCAGCCCGATAAAATCGACGACTCGACCGCGCAAAAGCTCGCCAAAGACATCGCCAATCGCATCGAAGAAGAGTTGCATTATCCCGGCGAAATCAAGGTAACGCTCGTGCGCGAGAATCGATTTATTGAGTACGCGCGCTAAAGATCCTCTAGCGAAAATTCTGTGTAAAAAATAACGACGACCACAAGGGCCGTCTTTGTTTTTTTGAGGGGCAGACTAGAAGCCTGCCCCTCTCCTTGGTGAAGGAGGGCACCACCCCTCCAGAACTTCCGAGCCGGGAGGCCACCGGACACGGAAGCCTTTTATGCTAGTTAAAGAGCTAAGGAGGTAGGCCTCCGTGGCACACGGCTTCCACGAAGGCCCACCTATAAGGAGGAGAATGAGAGATGGTTGCACCCACCTCCCGGAAACCCTGCGCGTGCTTGCAGGCACACGAAGGGCATTACTTCTCTTGTATCAAGCCGATCCCTTTTTGTCAACGAAAAACCTGTCTTCCCGCGGCAGTCGAGGAGATAATATAACTTG
>Ga0209542_10012603_pt1 | contig 14745 bp, 11 predicted proteins | sample RifCSPhighO2_01_FD_184028 | JGI IMG/M metagenome (GOLD analysis project Ga0209542, IMG submission 184028) | Soil microbial communities from Rifle, Colorado - Rifle CSP2_plank highO2_0.1 (SPAdes) (version 2) | ecosystem: Environmental > Terrestrial > Deep subsurface > Rock core/Sediment ...
CCCCCTCCCCTAGCCCCTCCCCTTTGGGAGGGGAACTCCCCCATCTACTGTCGTACACGAAGGGTTCTGCCAAGAAATGTTCATGGGACGGCATGTGAAGTGGCGGGGAGGTGTTTTCCTATGACATTCTTGAACGTATCCGACTGGTTCTTTATAGAGAATATGACGGGGGAGGGGTAAAGAAGAATTTGGAGAAAAAGTGGCGTCCCATTAGAGTGAGTGGACAAAAAAGCCGCCCGTGTCGGGCGGCTTTTTTTTGAAGACGTATGTTAGTAGATTACTTACAGAAAACATTTTCGGGCGTTACGCCGTCCCATGCGAGCCCCTCTGTGGAAACAGAGGTCACATTGGTTTCATAGCAACCCGATGGCGCATTTTTCAGTGTGAATGTGACGGTTCCGTCAGATCCCGTTGTTGCACTCCCGTTCCATGAACTGCCGGAGTCGTGATGGAGAGTTGCCGATACTGTCGCGCCTGATACGGGATTTGCGAAGTCGTCGAGGAGTGCGATCTTCATATTGAGATGCTTATTACTATTCTTTCCTCCCTCTTCTGTGTAACTGATGGAGTCGACGCTGACCGTTGTCGGTTCCACCGGTGCGGGACCAAGATCGAACATTGCCGCGTCGGTTGCAGAAAGCCCGCGCGAATCGGTTACGGTTGTCTCGACGGAATATGTGTCGTCTGCAAGTGCGGTGAGATCGAGTGAAGCCGTGTATGTTCCGGCTGTTACAGTTTCTGCAAAAAACATACTTGCGCTTGTGAGACTCCCCGTCGTTACAAATGCGGCGGAATCGAGACCGCTGACTGCAACACCGTTTTCATCTTGAACAACTGCCGTGAGAATCGCTGCCGTGTCTTCACCGGAGATGTAACTACTCTTATCGGTGGTGAGGTGAATGGAAACTGCAGGATCAGGTGGGACGGGAGGAGAGACGGAAGCGACTGCGGCAGCGGCGCTCACAAGGCCAAAGCCGTAGTGGCTGTCGCGGCCGGCGGCTCCCAAATCTTCCGCCGTGGCTCCGAGAGTTTCTCGGACTTCGTCATTGACGCGGCCGTTGCCGTTCGAATCGGCAATGCCCGCTGCGAGGACGAGTGCGGCTGCGCCGGCAACGTGCGGGGAAGCCATGGAAGTTCCGTTGAATTCAACATATCCGCCGCCGAGTTTCGTGGAATAAATGGAAACGCCGGGTGCGGCGAGTTCAACGGCGTCGCCCGTGCTGGAAAAGCATGGACGCGAATCACTCTGGTTCGTTGCCGAAACGGCAACAACAGATGTGTATCGTGCGGGATAGCCGACATTGTTTCCCTTCCCGCCGCAGTTGCCGGAATTACCGGCAGCGGCGATAGCGAGGATTCCCGCCGCATCGGCATTGGCGAACGCCGTCTCAATGGCGCTTCCTGGATTCTGTCCTGCGCCGTAACTGTTGTTCGTAACCTGCATGCCGTTATCCACGGCCCATTCTAATGCGGCGATGATATCGCTCCAGTAACCGGAGCCATTGGCATCCAGCACCTTGAGCGCATAGAGGCTCGCCTGTGGTGCGACACCGACAACGCCTGTGTCGTTTTTGAGTGCGGCAACGGTTCCCGCCACGTGCGTTCCGTGACCGTTATCATCCAGAGGATCTTCGTCGTCGTTCACGAAATCGTATCCTCCGACATAATTCGCGCTAATATCCGGATGCGTGTAGTCAATGCCGGAATCGATAATGGCGACTTTGACGCCGGTGCCTGTGTTTTCTCCATCATGAACCGTTCCCGCGCCGATGCGCTTCACTCCCCATGTATTGTCCAGTTCCGCATCAATCGCATGTACCTGCGTATCGAGGTAGATGCCTGCGACGTGCGGATTATGTGAAAGACCGAAAAGAGCTTCTTCGGGGACAATTCCGCTCAAACCGGGGATCAAATGAAAGGTGTGATGGACTTCTCCGCCGAGGCTCTGAATCAGTGCTTCCTGTGCGGGTCCGGGCTGGTGATGAAACGTAATAATCACGCGCGCCTGTCCGCGTGTTTGATCTGCATTCGAAGCATGGGCTTGTGAAGCTATTGTCCCAAAAATACTCAATACAAAGGAAAACAGAGTCAAAAGGGTCAATCGGGAGCGCATAGGAGAGTAATGATTTAAAGAAATAAAAGGATGACTACACTAGCAGATTCCCAGAATGGGGGCAATACCATGTTAAGTTAAGTAGTCAATATTGAAAGAGGTGTTTCATTTTTTTATTCGGGAGGTTTATCCTGATCGGCACATGTTCTTCTTTCATTCCATGTCCCCCATCCTCGCTATTTTCATCAGTATTCTGCTTGTGAGCTTCGTATCTTTTTCTGGCGTCTTTCTTCTGTCGCTTCATAAGACGTTGCTCAAAAAATTCCTGTTGTACTTTGTGAGTTTTGCCGTTGGCGCTCTTTTTGCGAATGTGTTTTTCCATATTCTTCCCGAAGCAGTGGAAGAAGCATCCGATGTGCAGAGGATATTCGGCCTTGTCCTTCTTGGCATCATTCTGTCACTTGTTCTCGAAAAATTTATTCATTGGCATCATTGTCACAATCTTGATTGTAGAGATCATCATCCCGTGGGGACGATGGTGCTCATCGGGGACGGCGCACACAACATCACGGACGGGATTCTCATTGCCACGACGTATCTTGTGGATATGGAACTCGGGATCGCCACGACGATAGCGATTATTCTGCACGAAATTCCACAGGAGATCGGGGACTTTGCCGTACTGATACACAGCGGTTTCAGTCGCAGTCGTGCGCTCATATGGAATTTTTTCTCTGCGCTCACGGCATTTTTTGGCGCGATTGCCGTGCTGGTATTGCGTGAATATATCTCGGGTATCGAATATATTTTCCTTCCGATCATTGCGGGAAATTTTCTCTATATTGCGGGCAGCGACTTGATTCCGGAGTTGCATAAAGAATCCACGTTTACACAGGCATTTATGCAACTCTGCTCCATCTTTTTGGGCATCGCCCTCATATATGCGATGACGATCCTGGAAGAACCTGATCATGCAATGCAGCAGGAGCATAGTGATGTTGTTGCTCATCGCGAGCAATCAACGCTTCTTTTTTCCTAATTCTTTTTTGCAAGCAGCATCGTCGTGCTTCCGATGATATTCAAAAGAAATGCCGTTCCCGCCATCAGAGGAATCGTGATGTAGCCGTATTCCAATACATACGTTGCGCGGCATGACACGCCGCTCAAATCACATGGCGTCAGTGGATCAAACAGCTCCGGATACAACATGGATTGGACTTGTTCTCCGTAGTGAAAGATCGAGATTGCAATGCCGACAAGAGAAAGCAGGAGAATATATCGAGCGATGTTTCTGTCTTTCCAAAAGAGTGCGCCGCCAAGCAGGATCACTTGCGGATACATGAAGATACGCTGCATCCAGCAGAACCGGCATGGTTGAAACATCGCGATTTCGGAAAAGAAGAGACTGACGGAGGTGGCAACGAGAGCGACGCTGAACATCAGCAGAAGCCCATGACGCGAGACCCATAGCAGAGGAGGAGAGAGTTTCTTTTTCAGAACGTCATGAATGAGGAAGAGAACGAGAACGGCAATGACAACGTGCATGGCCAAAACGAGCGTCGTTATGCCATCAGTAAGCACCGGCGTCAGACCCATGAGATCAGAGAGGAATGTCATGGTGATTCAGTGTACACTAACGCAATGTCAACACCATCTCCTCATAGCAAGGAATTTCTTGAACATCAAAAGCATGAAGCGCATGGAACGCGGCTTGGGCAGTTCATTCACGATGTGGTGTATGGCGGGAATGACGGCATTGTTACGACGTTTGCGGTCGTTGCAGGATCGGTCGGAGCGGATCTTCCGTCGTTTGTCATCATCATTCTTGGGATTGCCAATTTGTTTGCGGATGGCACGTCGATGGGGACGGGCGCATATCTTTCTCTGCGTTCGGAACGAGATCAGTACAGGCGCATTCGTAAAGAGGAGCTTGCCGAAATTGCTCATGAACCGCAGATGGAGCGCGAAGAAGTGCGCCGCGCATACGGCGAGAAAGGATTTCACGGAGAGGCTCTGGAACATGTCGTTGAGGTTATCACTTCCGATAAGCGCATTTGGGCGGATACGATGATGTGGATCGAACATCAGATGTCTCCCGAGATGTATGCGCAGCCGCTCCTGCATGGCGTCATGACGTTCATTTCTTTTGTGATTTTCGGCAGCATTCCCCTTGTGCCGTATATTTTTGGCATAGAGTCGGTTTCCCGATTTTCCATTGCCATTGTCTCCACGGCATTTGCGCTGATCGTCCTCGGTCTCACGCGCAGCATTGTGACAAAAGAGCGCTTGTTTCGCGGCCCGATCGAAGTTCTCGGCGTCGGCGCGTTGGGCGCAATCGTGGCATACGGCGTCGGCGTCTTCTTAAAGACCTTGGTGGGAACGGTTGTATGATTTATGCGCCGCGATCGTTGCGAAACAGCAAACTCAAATGACCGGGCAGATGAAAGAGATGCTGTGCGCAGGGCCATGGAGTGAGCGTGAAATGTTCCTGAAGATACCGATGCACGTGTCCATGAACGTCAAATCCCGGAGTGGCGAGAACGATGGACGCATCGAGAAGCGCTTGTGAAAGCATTTTATTCAGAGGAGGAATGGCCATGTTATTGTAGTCGCGTGTGGAGATGAGTCCTGTGGGCAACGGTGAGTGATGTATAAACGCGAGTTCCGGTATGGGGGTAACGATAAGGCGCAGATAACGATCGATGTCACAAGAATCCATAATGAAATCGATTTGTGCGGCCACTTCCTCTGCAAGCGAAATACGTTGGCGCTCTTCGATAAAATCGGCTTGCGCAAATTGATTGTTTTGTAGAAAGACGATCGCACAGAGAAAGAATGTCATAACAGGTTTCAACCATGCGCTTTGCCACAGAGACGATTGTGATACGAGGAGAAAAAGTGCGAAGAAAAAAGGAAACATGACGGCAAGGTGATGCGGTTTACCTCCTGCCATTTGTCCGCTCATTGTTGCGAGATACATTGCAAGGACGAGAGCGGATACTCGAAAAGATCGGCGTCCTTCTTTTGATGCAAAGCCATGAAAGAGCGCGGCGATACACAGGAAAAGCAAAAAGAAGGGGAGAGGGAATGCGATATGTAGCAGATGTTTCCCAAGAGAAAGCGTTGGAAATCCCGTTTGCCACAGAGGAGTTTTTTCCGGATTGAGCAGTGACATCATGTCTCCGTGCCAGAGGAGCAGATAGGGGATGTATGTGGTGAGATACGGCCACAGGTATCCGAACACGAGGAGAAGCATCGTGCCAATGAGGAGAGCAAAGATCAAAGGGATGCAGAATTTTTGGAGGAATTCTTTGCGGTTCAGGGAAAGAAGAAGAGCGATGGCGAGGAAACACAAGAGAAAGACTTCTTTGAACCCCAAGGCGAAGGCGATACAGAGTCCTCCAAGCAGCTGCATTTTCCATGTGACTGTTCTGTGTCGCATCCGCAAAAACCACATGACGTAGAGCAGGCTGAAGAGAATCCCAAATGATTCGGGATAGAAACCGCCCGCCCATTTCGATGTGATGACGGCGAGCATGACGCCAAAGAGAAATGACCATGACAGGAAGAGGTATCTTTCGCGCGGCTGCTGCTTGTTTGTGTTCAGAAAGAAACCGCCAAACAGCGTGCAAACGGGAATGAGAACGATCGCAAGTATTTGCAGAAGTCTTCCCAGAATACTGCTGTCAAAAAAGTACAAAGACACCGCCGCAATAACGAACATGCCCGGCGGTTTATTTTCAAAAAGATCAACGTACGGCGTGAGTCCGTTCACGATCGCCCGTCCCATCGCGATGAACAGAACGTTGTCCGAGACGTACGGCCGATGCCATTCGTATGCCGCCGTCCATCCGATATCCCATAATCCTTTTGAAAGCGCGGCGATCAGGAGGATTCCGGCAACTGTGCGAAAGAGTTTCATGGAAGTCATTTTATCCCTCACCCAATCCTCTTCCTATGGGAGGGGAATCTCCTCGCAAGGCACCCCTCCCTACTCTCCCCCTACAGGGGGAGGTGTTTTGTAGATCAGGACGCGCACGAAGGCTCGTGCGCTGGGGGATGAAATGATCATTCACCTTCATGGCATTACTTGCCTGCGCTCTCTATGCATCCAATATTGAGTGGTGCGTCCAGCGTACGATCCTTCGTGACGCTCTCGGAGAAGGGTAGGTGATTGAATCAGGTGACTGATTTTGTATACAAAATTTATTCAATTACTGGTATAGTACAGAGAAGAATGCTGGAATTTCCACTAAAAAACGCTAGGATTCGTCGATTCTCTCTTCTATGACTATTCGCAATATCGCCATCATTGCCCACGTGGATCACGGCAAAACAACCTTGGTTGATGCCTTGTTGCAACAAGGCGGTGCGTACCAAGCGCACGAAGAAATTCAGAATTTGGCTATGGACAGCAATGATCAAGAACGCGAACGTGGAATAACAATCTACGCCAAGAATACGTCCATTCGCTATAAAGAAGGGAAGATTAACATTGTAGATACGCCGGGACATGCGGATTTTGGGAGTGAAGTGGAACGCATCCTTCGGACGATCGATTGCGTCGTATTGCTTGTTGATGCGCAGGAAGGGCCGATGCCTCAAACGAAGTTCGTGCTCAAAAAATCTCTTGAACTCAAGCTTAAGCCCATTGTCGTCATCAATAAAATTGATAAACCGGCTGCTTTGCCAATGAAAGTGGTGGACGAAGTATTTGACTTGTTTGTGTCACTCGGCGCGACCGATGAACAGCTCGATTTTCCCATCGTGTTCGCAATCGCCCGCGAGGGCATTGCAAAATACGCTCTTACCGATGAAGGAAAAGATCTCACTCCCTTATTTGAGGTTATCGAGAAACATGTGCCGCCTGCCGTGCAACGCTTGGATGAGCCGTTTCGCATGCAGCCATGCCGTCTGGATTATGACACGTACGTGGGACGCTTGGGAATCGGCCGCGTCTATGAAGGCATCGCGAAAGTCGGCGCGTCCGTGTACGTCAAAAAACCCGACGGAACCAAACGCGCCGGACGGATTACGAAGATTTTTATCATGGAAGGATTGCATCGCGTCGAGGTGCAGGAAGCGATTGCGGGAGATATGGTGATTATTGCCGGGATTGGCGATATCGACGTCGGTGAAACGATCACAACGGACGCGCAGGCAGAACCGCTTCCGGCAATTCCCATCGATCCTCCGACGATCTCGATGACATTCGGCGTGAATACATCTCCCTTCGCGGGACGCGAAGGAAAGCTGCTCACGACGCGGCATATTCGCGAGCGCCTCGAACGGGAAGCGGAAACAAATGTCGGTTTGCATATCGAGCCCATTGCCGATAAAGACGCGTACGAAGTGTCCGGTCGCGGAGAATTACACCTTGCCGTGCTGATTGAATCCATGCGGCGCGAGGGATTTGAATTGGAAATTTCGCGTCCAAAAGTGCTCATGCAAACGCGCGATGGCAAGCAATTCGAACCGATGGAACAGGTGATCGTCGATGTGCCCGAAGAACATGGCGGGCGAATCATTCAACTGCTCTCGCAACGGAAGGGTGATATGGTCACGATGCACGCCAAAAACGGACAGACGCGCATGGAATTTATGGTGCCCACGCGAGGACTGTTAAGTTTTCGCAGCGAGTTCATCATCGAGACGCGCGGCGAAGGGATTTTGACGCATGCGTTTGTCGAATTTGCTCCCTACAAAGGCGACATTCCCAAGCGCAAACGCGGCTCCATTATTTCTATGGAGAATGGAGAAGCCATGGCATTTGCGTTATGGAATCTGCAGGAACGCGGCGTGCTTTTTATACGGCCGCAAACATCCGTGTACGAAGGGATGGTTATCGGAGAAAGCAACAAATCGGAAGATATCATGGTGAATCCCATTAAGAATAAAAAATTGAGCAATATGCGCGCGTCCGGCAGCGACGAGGCGGTGAAAATGACCGCGATCAATGATATGACGCTGGAACAGGCGATTGAATATGTCTCCGATGATGAACTTGTGGAAGTCACGCCGGCATCCATTCGCTTGCGCAAAAAATTTCTCAAAGAGCATGAGAGGAAACGGACAAGATAACTCTATTTTGCGCGGAGAGAATCAGCCATTTGTGCTGCCATATCCTGCATCTGTCCTGCAAGAGTATGCAGTTCGGGACTGAATGTTTTTGCTTTTTCTGCGGACGCCCATGCCTCTTGTGCTTTGGCAATAGCCGTATCATCTTCACCGGCAATGCCCGCAATGTAGCCGTTCATCAAAATATGAAATCCTTCGGATATTTTTACTGCCGCTTTGACGATTCCTTCGTCCGGTCGGGCAGTCAAAGCTCCGCGAGATGCGATAACCGCTCGTGCCGCGGCAAATGATGCGTTGTTCACATCTTTCTCTTTCATCAGTTGTATCGTATTGATGATTTCACTCTCCGTTTCCGAGAGCAGCGCCTGCGTGCGGCGACCTTGTTTATACATCAGATACCGATGGAGAAGCACTGCCACTTCTGCGCGAGAGAGCGCTTTTGATGGATGCAGCATTCCGTTTTCCGAAACCATCGTCATCGACGCGGCCAACGCCGAACGCATATACGGGTAATACCATTCTTCAGGATTCGTAACGTCCATTGCTATGGGAAACTGTAACTCGGAATATGCCCCCGTCGGATTTTCTCCCTGTGCAAGAAGAAGAATTTTGAGAAACTCCACTTTGTTCACCGCTCGTGCACCGTTGAACATGGTCGTCTTCGGCGGACCGTCGATGATGTGCAACTGACTGCGCGCGATTTCCACATAGGGCAGATACCATGCGTCCTGTGGCACATCATCATACACACTCGTAAAACCGGAAATATCGCTACCGGACTGAAGAAACGGCGCAACGACGATCTTCGTTGCTTCCGCGCGATTGACTTCACGATCGGGCTGAAATGTGCCATCCGGATACCCGGAAATAATGCCGTTTACTTGCAAAAATTCCACTGCCGAATAGGCAAAGTGACCGGGGGGAAGATCGGAGAAAGACGCCGCAGATAAGGAAACGGGAAAGAGCAGAACGCACACTGCAATCAGGCTGCTTTTGATCAACATCATACTCATCGGAAGAAACTTTATCAGAAATGGCAAAAGAAAAAAAGTACGTGTTCACTGAGTCTGCATTGATGAGTGTTAGAGCGATGAGTATTTCCTCCAGCGCACGATCCTTCGTGCGCGTGTCTTGACTATGCAAACATACCCATAGCATCTATCGCTGTGACATCCCACTTTCCACATGCAGAAGACCAACGATAATCTTCCGGTTCTGCACATAACCCTGCAACAATCGGATTGTGATGAATGTAGTGTATTGCTTGAGGAATTTTTCTCATCAAACGACAGTCAAACCGTTTCTGCCATAACGGACCACGGTTGATGCGAAAACTGACATCACGTTTGTACGCATACATGATGCTTGATAGGGTGCTGTATTCCGGAACAGTGAGAAGTACATGACAATGGTCCGGCATCACCACAAATGCATGAAGATAAAACGGTTGTCGTTCTTGAATAATGTAGAGAGATTCCACAGCTGTGCATGCGTATGCATCATCCTGAAATATTGGCGCACGTTGTTTTGTGATTGTTGTCACCAGAGAAATACGATCATTCTGTACCCAATGTCGTTGTGTCATGTTGCAGAGAATACCTGTATTCAGGACGCGCACGAAGGCTCGTGCGCTGGGGGATGAAATGATCATTCACCTTCATGACATCACTTGCCTGTGCTCTCTATGCATCCCATGTTGAGGGGTGCGTCCAGCGTACGATCCTTCATGCGCTGGGGGATGATCCTTCGTGCGCTCAACAGAAGTTAGAACGCGCGCCAAGGATGGCGCGCTGGAGGCAAATAAACGTCCAGCGTACGATCCTTCGTGCGCTGGGGGATGATGAGAAGAGCGTCCCAGCGTACGATCCTTCGTGCGCTGGAGTGCGCTGGAGGATGAAATGATCCTTATCAGGGAAGCGAGACACCTAGTGTTGTTGGAAATCCACATATTTTATTGTCACTCCTCCCAGATGCATTTGTTTGTCATCTTTCGCATGCATGATAAATTTGATCAAGAAATCCTGTCCCGCAGTCCATGTCGGCGATCCGCCGAAGTTCAGGGTTGTGGTTGCCCAGGAGGTCGAGGCGAAGTTCGTCGAGTCCCCCGTGATTGTCACAGGGCTGCCATTGGTATCAAATACCGAGATGTCCATCTGGTTGTCATCGCTTGATGCGGACGTCGATCGGTAATTGACAACAAGTGATCCCGTGCTCCATCGAACGAACTCCGCAGAAAGCGTGGCGCGAAGGACGATATCATAATCTTGCAACGTGCTACGTGAGCTTTCCCAGATATAGAAGTTATGCAGGTTGGTGTTGTCATGATCCACCGAGAGTTGCCCGACATTGTTTGTGGCATCCCCTTGATAGACCGCGTGTTCAAATTCCGGATGATAATCTTTTTCGACGGTATGCTCGCGGTTGTCGCTATTGAGAACTCTGCGGTCTGTCACAGTCTTCACGCCGCCGGTTTCCGTCACGACTTCCGCAAGACGAATGAAGCTCTCATCGGTCGGGAAGCCGGACGTATTGACGGTCATGCCACCCGAACCGATGAACACATAGTTTGTCGTATTATCGGTCAAGCTGATGCCGCTATCACCCGCAAAATCGACGATGGTTCCGGATAAACTGTACGCACCGGCCGTGACTTTGAGATTGAGCCCTCCTCCGCTGCTCACGCGCAGGTGTGATCCGGTAAAGGTGCCGAGCGTGCCGATATCGATCCCGTTGACAAGACCGGTAACGGTGAGATCTCCTTGAATATTCACGTCATCATTGAAGTTGAAGTAGGCATTGCCGATGTTGTACGAGAGAATTTTGTTCAGCACTCCTCCAAAGACGAGATCAACGGAACTGGTTTCGGAATTATCGGCGTCAATCACCCATTCTTTCAGCAGTGTGCCGGTGCCGATCATGCTTTCCGATACGAGTCCGCCGCTTCCCAAAACCGGAATCGATCCGCTGCCGGTGCCGACATGGCGCTGATCGAGCATGTCTGCTTCGAGAGCGAAGGGAACGGCGAGGATGGGGGAGCGATCGATGGTCGTGCTGTTACTGTCTGTGTCGAGGAGTTCGTATGCGGTATTCGCGGCGCTCGATAGTTTTACTTCAACCTGAAGGTGAAGCGACTCCATGTCAGCTAACGAATAATTCGCAAGATCGGGGAGTGTGGTGCCGGAGCCCAAATGGACGGAAAAGTAACCATTGCTGTCCGGTGTGACCGTGTGTTCCTCCTCCCAATCGGCGTAATTGGCCGCACTCGTATTGATGGAGCCTGTCGATGTGACGTCGGTGCTCACGTAATCCGCACTTGTCCAGTAGCTGAAGCGGATCTTGTGTTCCGTTGTAATCGCCGTACCGCTGCTGTCAAGCAAGTGGCCGTTGTAGACGTGTTTTTGCGGCCCGGTTGTGGCGGCTTGCGCCGAGGAGACGGTAAAGAAGAGAAAGAACGTGATAAGGGCAAAGGCCTTCTTTTTCTTGTTTTTGTTTTTGGACTTTTCGCACGTACATCTGCACGTACATCTATTCAGAATAAGCCCTACGATGAGTCCTATCACAAATGGCAAAATCCACAGGATCGACATGCGTTCCATCGGTGCCGTAGAGATGACCGGCACATACACAATCCTCTCTTTCGACTCCAGAACCGCAGGACATGTCGGAATCTTTTCGATGTCTTCTTGCAGTTCCACGATGCCCCTTTCCAGTTTTTCACGTTCTCTACGAGGAGCAGGAACAGATGGAACATCTTCCGGCTCCTCTGGCAATACAGGTGCTGCTGGTTTGAATGGTTCTTTTGGAAGAAAACCGATCGGCGGAATAAAGCGACGACCTCCTCCAGCAGGTCGTTCTTCTCCTTCTTGTGTAGGTTCCTCTTCGGAAATAGCGGCGGCAACAGGAGGATCAGTGGTAATTTGGAAGCTGGAACTGGAAAGCGGTTTCTGTTTCCATGTCAGTTCGCCGCGCAATTGGAACGCATCCGACGTCTGCGGTTTTTCTGTCGCACTATTGGTAAAGTTTGTTGTCAGTTGAAAACTCGAACTCGTCATCCCTTCCGCATGCACGGACGGCACACCGAAGAGAGTGCCAAGAACCGCACCGGCGACGATCAGGAGCGAGAGTATTGACGAACGCAACTTTTTCCTATGAGATATCGTGTCGGCGAAATAGAATCGTTCGCGTTGAATGATACGGCCGACAGTCGAAGTCGAAATCGTGATGCCGTGTTCTTTTTTGAGTGCGTGTGTGATGGAGTTCTTTCCCCATGTGGGCAATTTTTTTCGATAGGTGCGGATGAGATCAATGACATGCTGTTCGACGTCCGATTCCCGCAAGACATGCGGACGCTTGGAGCGTTCTTCCAATGTCGAAAGATCCTGCGGGTCAAATCTCTTCGCCCAGCGGCGCACCGTCGATATGGATACGCCGAAACGCCTTGCGATTTTTTCGGGGTTATGTCCGTTTTTCTCCGCATACAAAAACCATTTCAAGCGTTCCCGTGCTCCTCTGCTCAAATCGGTTCCGCATTTCTGAAGATCGCCGTTATCCCAGTGAATATTTCTGTTTGTACCGTACATGTGCTGTTTTTTATATGTATGTTCTAAATATATTAATTATACTATATATTTGACATAATTACAATATGCTTATGATCTACCTAATCTAGGCGATCTGTCGGATCTTGATGATCTTTTGTTATTTTGCTATAATTATAAGATTATCATGCAAAACAAATACCAACATCACTTTGGGACGGCCTCTGCGAGGAGATTCGTGGCAATTTTTGGGGTGGCTCTTTTGCTTATGCCTCAAAACACCTTCTCTGCGTCTTCGTGGAGTCCTACCCTCCTTGTGAATACGGAATCATTCCAAATTATAGATGAAGGCGATGCGACCACCGACATCGAAATCCGGTTCGGGGATACGGTGAATGAAAAAATTTATTGGGATCGCACAAATGCGGAGTTTCGGTTCTCGGATGATATCCGCGTGGATGGAAACATCACGGCGTCAGGAACGGTAACGGTGAGCGGCAACGTAAAAACAAAAGCAAATCTGACGATCAATAGTGACAGCGGGAATGCGGATGCAGTGTTCACGTTCGGCTCCGACACCACCGACGAAACGCTGACGTTCATCAATGCGGAAGACACTCTCGAATGGTCCGATGACTTCCAGGTCACAGGGAATCTCGCCGCCTCGGGAAAACTCGTCATCGACGGAGGAGCGGAACTGAACTCCACCGTAAAGATCAACGGCGTCACCTATACCTTCCCCTTCAGTGACGGCACTGCAACGGGAAAAGTGCTCAAGACCGATGGGGCGGGAAATCTTTCCTGGAGTACAGACATCAATGATGGTGCTGACAAGATCAACGACTACTACGTTCGCACAGGCGGCGACACCATGACCGGAGCTTTGACCATCAAGAGAGTCAGTGGAACCCTCGATCAAAACCTCCTCACGATCAGTGGCGGCCGCATTCGCGTCCAGACAACCGCTCCCAATGACGACATCGCCCTCATCACCATTTCCGGAGGATCGCTTGACGTGTCGGGCAATGCGAATATTTCCGGAACGACATTATCGGTAGGTAGCATCACGACCAGAGGCGATCTGACATTGAATATCGATCAAACCGCTGCGAATACCGTCTTGACCTTCGGCTCGGACACCACCAACGAAACGCTGACGTTCATCAATGCGGAAGACACTCTCGAATGGTCCGATGACTTCCAGGTCACAGGGAATCTCGCCGCATCGGGAAAACTCGTCATCGACGGTGCAACGGAACTGAACTCCACCGTAAAGATCAACGGCGTCACCTACACTTTTCCCTTCAGTGACGGCACTGCAACGGGAAAAGTTCTCAAGACTGATGGGGCGGGAAATCTCGTGTGGAGTGATGATACGGCGGGACGCTCCAGTGGATCGATCATATCTTTCCATCCGGAGTATCCCAATGCCGCGTACTTTGCGAGTGGATCAACGGCGGTGGGCACGTTGGGGGTGCGATATGCAGAGTCCGGATCCGGGCTCGGGAACTTCTACCGTTGGCAGACGACAAAGCTCACAAATCAGGATTACTGGGTGAGTACACGAATACGAATTCCAGACAACTTCTCCACCTGGCAGGCAACGAAGCCAATCGAACTGCGGTATCGCACGCATAGTGGAACGGTAAACGTGTACGCCAAAGGAACGGACGACGCGAATGTTGCTCTTACCGATGGATCGGATCTCGATACCAACGACTGGACCACGGCAACCATTACAGGACCGGAAGCGGGGGGAACGTGGACAGCGGGAGGATATGCTACCTTTCTCATCCAACTCATCAATTCCGGTGCGACATTTACGAACAGAACGTGGGCCGATATCAGTTGGTTGAATTTGAACATTGAAACGAGTGATTAAATAATCTCGCTTTCCTATGAGAACGTTCCTCTCTCTCTCTCTCTCTCTCTCTCTCTCTCTCTCTCTCTTCGCACTCCTCTTTCCGCTGCAAATAGCGGCCAGTTCATGGAATCCGACTCTCCTCGTGAATACCGAAGGATTTCAAGTCATTGATGACAGTGATAGTGACGCGAATATCGTTTTGAAGTTCGGCG
>Ga0209542_10012606_pt1 | contig 14742 bp, 16 predicted proteins | sample RifCSPhighO2_01_FD_184028 | JGI IMG/M metagenome (GOLD analysis project Ga0209542, IMG submission 184028) | Soil microbial communities from Rifle, Colorado - Rifle CSP2_plank highO2_0.1 (SPAdes) (version 2) | ecosystem: Environmental > Terrestrial > Deep subsurface > Rock core/Sediment ...
GGGTAAATGAGCCGTTCCCATTTCTAGTTGGGGAGAGGATTCTCCTCTCCCCAGCGCGTTGTCTCGGTTCGTGCTCCCTACGGTCGCATTCCGCAGAGCGGAACAGGGCTCACCCCACCCGACCGCGCAAACCCCTCTCTGGTTTTTCATGTCATATGTTTAGTATGTCGCTTTCGCTATGAGATTTATGTATTGCATATTGCTCAGGCGCTCGTCTTTAGCCCAGACACCCTAGCGGAAATTCCCGAAGGCGCATACCGAAATGCGCTTGACCCGCCCACCCTTTCGCGCGCAAGTTCTGCTCCCTTAAATTTTGCAATCTTAAATTTTTAAATTCTTGAATACGAAACTCCTTTTCCTGTTTTTCCGTTTTGTTTAATTTTTCCTTCTTTCTCGAGAATTGAAAGATACCGAGTTGCTGTGGCATCAGATACGTGCAAAAACTTTTCCACTTCGTCATTGGTGATTTTAGAGTGTTGGAGAAACATAGACATGACACGATCCAGTTTCTTTCGCTTTCGGAATTGAATTGCATTTCGAGCTGTGATTAAAAGTTCGCGAGCTAGAGATGGTTTAGAGTTTTCACGAACAGGCTTCGCCTGTTCGTTTTGAGAAGTTTCCGATTCTTCTAACGGCTCATTTACTGGTATTTGAGCCGTTTGAGGTTCAGAAGTTTGTTTTGGCTCAAAAACTGGCTCAGAATCAGCTTCATTTTGGGCTTGTTTTTCTTCAGTTTTTGGCTCGCTTACTGCTTCCGTAGGGGTAAAATCAGGGGGTGGTATATCATTACTTTTCACTGAAAAGTCGTTCGGTGAGCTTTCTAGGGCCTCAGAAGGTGCTTCAGTAGGCTCGGAAATGCTTGTGTTTTCAGGTGCAGGCTCGGTGGGCTCCTGGGGGCTTGCGGGTGAAGGGTTTTCTTCAGAAATTGAGTTTTCAGCTGTTTTTTCTTCGTCCGCCATATTTTATATATTATTTACTCACAAAATACTACTTCCTCGGGTGCAATTTCTAATTGCTCCGCAAACCATACTCGCGCAGTTTCTTGATCACCGAGCGCATCAATCAGTTTATTTTCTAGAGCAAGCGATGCCGGCATCGAGGAACCATCAGCAAGTTTCGCAACTTTTTCAATAGGTAAACTCATATTTTCCGAAACCATTTTTACAAAATACTCATGCCAAATTTTCAAATCTCGCTCAAGTAAATTTCTTTCATCCGCAGTAAGGGGCTTGTTGGTGTTTCCATAGTCTTTGTATTTCGCGGATGTAAGCGGAATATATTTTAGTCCGTCTTTTATATTCTTTGCTGTATTTTCTAAATAAGACATTGTCATGCCGATACTTCCAACATCAGAAAAAGGCGAAGCAATAATTGTTTTCGCGCCTGTCGCAACAAGATAACCACCAGAAGTTGCGATTTCTCGTATGAGTGCCACAACTGGCAATGAGGAATTTTTTAATCCATTTGAAATAATTTCGGAGGCCACCGGTGAACCACCACCGGAATCAATACGAACCAAGACACCGAAAATATTCGGATCATTTTCCGCCCATTGGAGTGTAGAGAGCACATCGTCAGGATTTGTAGAGGGAGGCAGTTCATTTCCACTTCCGTCTTGGTCAGCCCCGGCGTATGCGATAATATCTCCAGTTATTGGTATCACAGCAATATTGCAAGAACCATCACTTATCATCGTGCTCGCATTGTATCCGCTCCATTCGTCATGCCACGAACCGAACATCCGAAGCCCAACAGCAAAAACAACGATTATCGCCAAAGCCCACAATGTGATTATCTTAAGCTTTTGCTTCATTGTTTCCATTAACTTGATTCTAACCTTTTTTACAACTCTTGCCTAGCGGAAATGCCCGATAGTGCACTAAATAATCCCATATATAATTTATTAAAATAACCAATTAAAAAATCAAACAATCTCAAACTTCGAAGATAAGGAATCAAGAAATTCTTTCTTATTTATCATATAAGCACTTAAAGACCCCCTTACAAATAACATAATGGGTAAATTTTTACCTGTTTCTTTTTCTTTGAAAAAATTATTACAAAATACTTTACCCAGCGCTATTTGATTAACCCCCTTGGCTTCAATTCTTAATGCTTCTGAATACTCTTTGTTTCTTTCATAATATAAATCATTAAACTGTTCTATCTCTCCTGATTTTTGAAAATATTTACTTAGAATATCTCTATAGAATTTATCAAGAATGTTTTTGGTTATTTCGGAATTTCCAAAAGCAGAATTAACCGTTATGATAGTTGCCATCACTGGAAGAACTAACAATTCTTTCTGTTGTTCTTCACTGATTAAAATTTTATCATCTAATTTTTTAATACCATCAATTAATGATTGATAGTCAGCATCAAAAAAATCCAATAAGGTTTCGGTAATTTTTTCGGTTGTTATCTTTTCTTTTGTAAAAAACCCCATAAATTATTTTAAATTAATATTGGTATTTTTTTCGGAGTTTTGGGATAATTTTTCATATTTAGCCATTGCCCAAAGCAGTGATATTACCCATAAAAATATAACAAAATTTACGATCCGAATGAAGGGAGAATAATTAATAAGGGAAATCAATGTAAATATCAAATACAATGAAGATGTTAATTTTTGTGTTTTCCATAAATAAACTACAGCCAAAATCATAAATGTAAGAGATGCTAATCCTGATACAATAATTAAAATGGGTGGCATAGTATATTCTCCTCCCGAATTTTGTGCTGACGATATAACCTGAAGTATGTAGGTTATTATTCCAAATATCGCGAGTTTTTTATATTTCATAATTTTTCTTCTTTATTAAACTTATAAAAATAACTACTGCTGTAGCAACATCAATTACCTGCCAAGTTTCTTTAGTAAAGTAAAATGGGAAAATTGGGTTGAACAAAACAGCTATAATTCCAAAAATCCAAGCCCAAGTGTTGTTTTTATGCTCGTATGCTAGGTAAGCAGAATAAGCTCCAGTTGCCGCTACAACCCACCTTAAAAGCTGGTAATAGCCAATTGGATGGTTCCACAAAGCTCCTATCAGTATTCCGATAGCTATTAATTTAAACCAATTTTCTTTTAAAAAGTTTTTCATATTTATCCAAAAATCCCGAATAATTTTTTTGTTTTCCCATCCGCCCCCAAGTAGTTAAAAATAGACTCATTGAACTTACTTAAAAATAACGTTTGAACCATCGCTAATTTTTTATCCATAACTTGGTCCAATTCTTCAATTAAAGCTCCGCAAAATGCCGCGCTTGTGTCAGGTGGCAAGATCTTCTTTCTAAGATTATCCTTCATTTTATTTCTTGTCTTTTCCCAATCTTTTACATAATTACTATGTGTTTTTGCAAATGAATATGGATTATTGCATTCAGAAACCAGCTCATATACTTGAGCCATCTCTCCAGCCTCCATACTTGAGACCATTTGTTGCAAGTTTTTAGATTCTGCTTCGGTTAAGTTAGTGTCATTCATATTAATTTTAACTACCTACTGAATCCAATTTTGGACTTTTCTTCTACCACAGGCTTAACTTTTTCCATTTCCTTTTTTAGTAATTTTTGATCTATTGCCGTATCATTCATGTTTGCAGCAATTCTTGCCGCACCCTCAACTACACCTTCGATAATATCTGCACTACTATAACCATCAGTTTTTTCTGCTAATTCATCGAAGTCAATTGCCTTGTCGTACGGTCTTCCAGATAGACCTAGTTTAAACAATTCTTTTCGAGCTTCGAAATCGGGAGGCGAAACATAAATCTTTTTATCCATTCGTCCCGGACGAAGTATCGCAGGGTCAATTCTATCTATGAAGTTTGTTGCCCCTACTACTAGAATTCTATTATCTGCAGCATCATTTAGTTGCATTAAAAATTCATTTATCTCTTCTTCTTTATGAGAACCTTCACCTTGCAAATTCTGCCTATTTGGCACAAGTCCACTGATTTCGTCAAAAAATACTATTGCTGGTGCGTTATCTTGAGCATTAGCAAAAACTTTACCAATATTACCAACTGAACCATGAATATATGGAGTAGCCAGATCTGAGTGTTTTACCTGCACAAAATTGTACCCCAACTCTTCAGCTAGCTTTCTTACAATAAAAGTCTTACCGCAACCCGGTGGACCGTATAAGATTATTCCGTTAGGAATAGATACTTTAAATTTCTTAAATCTCTCAGGATCTCGGAGAGGATTAATAACCTCAGCTATAAGTACTTCTTTTAGCTCGCGCATTCCGGCGATACAATCAAACCCTCTTAAATTAGTTAACTCATCGACAATTTTTACTAACTGGGATTGAGAATGATTTGCCACTATTGCCCCGATATAGTCATTTCCGTTACTAGAAATTTTCGCTAATTCAATTTTATCTTTTTGATCAACTACTTCATTTGGCTTTACTGATAAAAATAAATAGAAATATTTTCCATCCGACAAAGAGTATATTTCTGTAAAATAGACTTTGTCGGTTCTAGCAACGATAATGACATCGCCTTTTATTTTGAACCCGGGATATAAAATTGGTTTAGTGATATTACTCATAACTATTGTGGGGTGCAGTGTGCATCTAGATAATTATTATAGGCATCAACCTTTGCATCAAATGAAGCTAAATCAGATTTAAGACGATTATTTCTATAATTAAAATTATCGACAGCGGCATTATAGGTATCAAGAGAATCTTGGTCGTATTCATCAACATACATGTCCTCGATTTCCGCTTTTGCAGTCTCGCTCGCGCTTATTCGGTTATCCAACGCTGTTGATTCGGCATCAGTTGGTCGCATGGCAATTGCTTTATCGTAGTTGTAGTCAGAACAGCTGAATGTTTGTCCTGAACCCGATGTAAAAGTGTGATCTGAGGAAGCTGTGGTGGTAGGAGTACTGCTTGTACTAGGGGTACCACTATCGTCAGAAAATGCGCCAATCACAATAAAAAGTAAGACAATCCCAATTCCCCAAGCCCATTTTTTAGCAGAATCACTCATGCCGCTAGAACCTGAATCAGGAGTTTTTCCCCTCGGAGTATCTTTGTGATAAACCCAATTTGGATCTTTTGAATCACCACTCTTTTGCTTTGGTGGTTGCTTGGGTTTCTCCTTGGTATTCTCATCCAAGAAATTCAAATCAAAATCAATTTTTTCTTTATTTTCCATATTTAGTACGGTTGGGTACAATTATACTTTCCATCTGTGATCGTGCCTGAATATCGACTATTTCGGCCCACGTCTCGTTCACAAATCTGATTTATGGAGGCAGTTGTCACACATGATTTTTGCCCTATATCCCAATCGTACCCGTAGCTACAATCGCAGTATCGCTTACCGTCAGTAGACGATGGGCTTGAGTAGCTTCCTTCGCCATAAGAAGTTTTACAGGATTGGCTAAATGATGCCGGCGTGAAGCACGCGGTTCTATCATTATTCCAATCATACCCTGCCTTGCAATCACAAATATTCGTTTTACCATCTGTGTCATATTTTAGAAAACTGGTATTTGAATATTTTGCAGAACAGCTCTCATCTCTAGATGTTACCAAACTAACGCACTGTTTCGAGGTCACACCATAATAATAGCCGGCGGCACAACCACAAGAATTATCAGATGCATTGTAGGTTCCGTATGGACCGTTCATATCAGTGCAGTATTCTTCATTGGTCTTTGGTGCCGGAGGCGTTACTATCGCAGCAGTCTTTTTTGTAGTGGTCTTTTTTTCCTCCTTTTTTTCTTCTACGACCGGAACAATCGATTCAAAATCTGCGGCTGAATCGCCGCTATAAGTATAGGTAGAATTATCTGTTGCGACAGTCGAGCTGTCATTCTCCCCACCTGCCACAATCGCTATCGTGATTACCGCTCCAATAAGTACAACAACAGCAATAGCTTGATATTTACTCATTCCCGACGAAGAATCTGGCTTTTTTTCAGCCTTATGTTTGGGTTTTTCCTTAATATTTTCGTCTAGGAAATTTAAATCAAAATTTATTTTATCTTTATTTTCCATAGTTAGGAATTAAAGCCCCAAATTACTAGGCCAATGATTATTATAATCGCCACAGTCCGCCAGTTTTTTTGTTTCTGCGTAAGTTCAAGTTTCCCATAAAAAGTGTACGTACCGTCCCCATGATCTTCACAAGACCATCTAGAAATAGGAATGAGTGGTATAAATAAAACCACAAAGTAATTTGTATCGCCGTACATTTTAAAGCCTACAGTATTAAAAGTACCCATGCTAGGCGTTCCGGCCGGCTTTCCATGTTTTGCAATTCTAGCCTCGATGATCTCTTTTAATTCTCGCAATTCTTTCTTGAGCGCTTCTTCAGTTGTGTCGTTATATATATGCTCATTTATTGATTTCAGCGCGCGCTCGGCATTACCGTTCTTAAAGTCTTCGAGAATTGGGTCTGTGATCTTTTTGAATTTTTCCTCATTTTTATTGTGGTCATCATTCTTTTGGATTTGTTTAAGGTCTTCTTGTAGTTTATTTTTAAAGCCCTCTGTTCCTGAAATTTTATCAGCAATTTTACTAAGTCCTAGTGCCACACTTGTTTCATTTAAATGGTTATTAAGATCAATACTAATTGACCTTAATGCTGCTGCGGCCCGATCTCTGATAACTTTTGTGTGACTATCATCATAAAGACCCAACTCAATCAATTTATTACAGCCATTTTGAATTATGGTTACATTTTCTTTTAGAAAAGCACTTTCTTCTTTATCGAGGACGCCGTCTTCAGCAACTTTTATTGATTCTAATTTTTCAATGGCGACTGTCATGGCATCAAAAATTGGGGAAAGGACTGTCTTTGATGTCTTATCGCCCTTCATATTGAAAACGCTTGAAAATTGAGCAATATATTTGTTATCCTTTCTTGCTCCGGCAATCTCGGTATACAAATCAGAAAGATAAGACACGCACTGTTTTTGGAATTCAGTGACAGTCTCTTGGCTCGTATTTAGTTCATCGTTGAGTTTATAAACTTTTGTAAAAGCTGGCCAAAATTTAGGTGAGTTTAGAATTTCGTGCCAAATCTTAAGAGAAGATTTTAAATAGTGCTCATCATCTTTTTTAAATATTAAGAGACAATAAAGGATCGCTAAATTCTTTTTATAAAAAATTGCCTTTGTTGAATCGCCCTCAGAGTGATGCTCCCAAACACGAGCTGCACCTTCCGGGTCATTTTTTCTTAATATGCCCACAGCTTGCTCGTCAACACTATCTGCAATATTAAACCAAAAGAAATAATCCTTGATTTGTTTTTTAGGTGATGTCAGTTTGTGAACTGCTTCTTTTACTGTATCTTCTGTTCTAAAATTCTCAAAAACATCGATATCAAAATCGTAGTGAGGAAGATCATCTATTTGTATCAATTTAATGATATCTTTTGAACGTTTCAAAACATCCTTCTGTGTTGCAGAGGTATCTAGTCCAAGTATGTGATATGCATTGTTTTTGAGTAAGTTTGACATAATTAATTTGTTATTCCTGACATACCACTTTTCGCTTCAGCCTGCTCGCTTACAGGAAGTAATAATAAGAGACTACGGACACATCTTTGTAATTCTTCAGTATCACCAGCTTCAATTGCTCTCTGACCCTTTTGTAGATAGTACTGGGATTCCTTCTCACTGATCCATTGATGGTCTTGCTGGAGCATATTTTTGAACTGATACAGCCACCACGCAGGATTAGATTGTATTATTTTTTGTTTTAGGTCGTTGAGTTGTTCAACTACTCTGGACAGTAATATTTTATCTTCGTTTTCTATCGCTTCATATCCTTCAGTTTTTAAAATAGATAATTGATCGGTGTGAATCTGTTTGTCTTTTTGATCACCAAAGTCATTCATTATTTGAATCATTGATGTCGTCAACTCATTAAATTCAATTTTCAACTGAGGAAGCTCTTTTACTTGCTCCATTTGATCAAGCTTATTTTTTAATTCCCTTAATTCTTTGTCAGCTTTTCTCTTTTCATCCTCATCAACTTTTCCAGCTTCCAAGCTCGCACCTGCAGATTTAATAAGATTATTCAGCTTTGATTTTTCTTCAGGGTTGCATGTTTTTTCAAGTTTTTCCGCACGCTCTGATTGAGTATTAAATTGATTTTCCATTTCTTCAATATCTAAAATTTCTGCATATTCGGTTCCTCGAGCATTAAAAGTAAGATCGATAGATGGTATAAAAGCCTCTACAGTCACTTCTCTCGATTCATTCATTATGATTGTAACTTCAACTTCTGTGCCTTCAGGAAGGTCATACGGCAAGTTTTCACCTGTTAATTTTAGATCGCAAAGAAATTCATTTTGTTCAGGATTTAAAGATTCACCCTCTCTTACTTTTATCGGAAGTCCATTTTCTTTGTCACCCTTTACTAATTTTTTTGTTGTTCTATATGATTTAGTTTCCTTCAAAGGAAGAATGCTATTTCTTTCGAAATAAATATCAAATTGTTCAATTAAAGATGTTGTTTTGCCACCCGAGTAATTTCTACGTGCGACACCGACACCAATTGAGTGTGCGATAGGAGCTCCTGAAACTGACAATCCATGAGTAATAGAAAAAGAATCAGTATCTATTGCGACAGGATTTCCTTTTTTATCAAATAGATAGATCCAAAAAATATTAGTCTTATTGCGTTCTAAGGTAACAACATCTTTGAATTTTCCACCTTTTACTTTTTGCTTTGTGCCATTAAAAAATCCGCCCTCACCTTGTATTTGAATATAATATTCTGCGTCTGAATCTTTTAAATTTTCTACAACACCAACTACCATTTCTTCTGTCTCAGAGGTCAAGGTGTCGTAGTTCAGATGTAAAGACATGATAGACTTATCTGACTGTTCTTTTTTCTCTAGTAAATCTTTAGGTATTTTTTGACTTATACCATATATACAAGCCCCCTTCGCAACTACAGTTAATGGATCGGATGATTTATCAACCTCAATTTTTAGATCTGATTCAAGTCTCTTTTGTATGAAAGGCATTACTGTTGGACCACCAACAAGAATAATTTTGGCAATTGATGAATGATTAATACCAGCTTCTTTAACAGTTTCTTTACTTAATTCTATAGTTTTATCAACAAATGGCTTAATCAGTGCCTCAAACTTTTTTCTAGTAAATGGAATATTCAAATATATTTCTTCACCTGAATCATCTTTAATATTTTCTACCTCAATAGTTGTCTCTTCTTGCTGTGAGAGATAAATTTTTGCCTTTTCCGCCTGACCTTTTAGCTTGGCAAAATCAGTACCGTATTTTTTATTACCTCGATTAAAATCTTCTATTTTATATTTTTTTAATATTTCGGGTACAATAATCTTATCCACAATTTCTAGATCAAAGTTTTTACCACCAAGGAAATTATCACCGTTATGTCCCAATACTGACAGAGCCCCATCCTTTGATGATATAAGTGCAACATCAAATGTTCCACCACCAAGATCGTATACAAGCCAGTTCTCGTTTTGAGAATTCATAAAACCATAGGCCATAGCTGCTGCAATTGGTTCTTGTAGCAAAACCACATGCTTAAATCCTGCCAAACTTCCAGCTCTTTTTGTTGCTTCAGCTTGTAGCACAGAAAAATAAGCCGGTACGGTTATGACCGCACCAATATTTGAAATATCCTTATATTTTCTTGCCACATCTTCTTTTAAACTTATTAAAATTTCAGAAGAGATTTGCTCAGGAGTCATATCTTCGTTTGTTCGAGGAAAATTTACTGTCTCAGAAGTTCCCATAAGTCTCTTAATTTCACCCTTATTATTTAAAAATTCTTCTGGTGACGGATCTTTATAAAGTCTCTCGTAGGCAACTTTACCAACAACTTTATTTTTAGATTTTCCTATACCAAAAACAGATGGAGTATATTCATCATTAAAAATATTTTTTACAATTTCTATATTGCCCTTATTATTAACAGCAACTTCTGAATTTGTTGTTCCTAGGTCAATTCCAATTTGTATGTTTTGTGTACTCATAAAAAATTAATTGCTTTTAATAACAACAACCTTACCTTTCTTTACGACGTTACCTTGACAGATAATCGTTGGTTCTACGGTTTCTTTTATCATCGGCTCTGTCACACTCGGGTCATTTTCGAAGGACAAAACGTCTACGCTCAATCCTTCATTATATTTTTGATCTGTATGATCAATTATTTCAATTCGGAAATTATCAAGATATTTACGCAATTTTTGAACTGACGACTCTAGTCCTCTTTTTTGTACATCCTCTAAATTCGAACTTGCCTTGATTAATCTATTTTGTATTCGCCAAATTTCTACAGCCAATTCTACAACTTGAGCTGATTTTGGAGACAAATCTACAAAAATTGCACGGTGTTGAGGCATCGGTGGCTCATTTCTAAATTGTGGCATCCTTGGCTCTGGTATTAAAACTCTTTTTTTAAAACGTCTATAAGCAACAGAAAATACAAGGACCGCAAAAACTGCAATCAAGATTGTAATTAACACAAATTGTAGCGTGGTTATTGCAGTCATGTAGTGTAATAAATATAGCAAATTTTAATAGAAAATTCAATCTAATGTTCTTAAATATCAATTAAATAACCCCAACAAAACCCGCCCGCATTCCTCCCCCGACCCCTCCTGCGGGCGGGCAGAATTCCCAATCTCGCCGAATTTCAAAAAACATTCAGCCGAGGTTTTGCGAATCATCTCCTCCCCAAATTTAGTTTCGCACAACCGAGTCCATTGAATTAGTACATTGGTGGAGCGTAGTAATTAGTTTAGAGGAAAGAGGCACGCGAAGCGTGGCACATTAGCAGTAGTTTAAGAAAATATTCAGCTGAGGTTTTGCTAAATCCTTGTCCGTCCTTTGGCGGGATTCCTCCCCAAAAATCGTTTTAGCAAAACCGAGACCTTGTTTTCGTTTCGGGTTGTCGCAGAATTTTCAATGAAATAAGTTCGAGCCGAGTTTAGTAAACACACACCGATTAAACTCACGTCTTTTTTGGCGAAATTTTGGCGCGCGGAGCGAAGCTCCGCGTAATGGCTGAAAGGATTTCCGGACGCTTCGTGTCCTTTTAGAATTAGGTTCGAGCCGAAGATTTTTTGGAGGGAGAGTTTTTTGGAGGGGAGGTCGGCTACAAAATACATAACACTTGCCCCACCCACCCGTGCGCGTGTTAAAACTTTTGTGATTAAAAATCACAAACTCCCCTTTAAAGTAAAAGTTAGACCCTACTTAAAATTTCCTCTGCTTTCCTTCTTCCAGGTGCTCTTAACAAAATTTCCCCATTAATATCAGAATCAATGTAAGGAGAAAATCTTTCAAATTTGATTGCTGAGTATCTAAAATTATGCAGTTTAATAAGATCAGTTAATTCGAACTTACTTATCCTTGTTGGATAAAGTTTATATAAAATAAGCAAACCACATTCAAGGGCACCTCTGAATTTTTTACGGTCGACATATATCCTGTTCTCAATTTTCTCAAAAATCGGATATTTGCGCTCTGTGAGAGCGTCTATAATTTTCTTTGCTTCTTCAACAGTCATTGAACCTTTAGCGCAAAAACGAACCAGTTCAGCTAATATCCAAGCACAAATAGGTAAAATTGTTGATGAATCCATTTCATTTGCGTTTACTTCCTCGGAGTCGTGTCTGCCTCCTCGATTTGAAGTTATGTCGTAAATAAATATACTGGCACGAGGAATCTGTAACTTTGTACCATCTTCAAGAATTGCTGTCGTCGGAAGACTGATAATTTTTTGAGCGTAAATACCAGCTTTGAAGTCTTTTTGTTTAGCTGGTAGAGGTTGTCCTGCATATACCCATAACAATTTAGTAACTGCCTCGACAAATTTTCCAGCCGAGCCTAATGAATTTTCCCAGTCGCCTTCTTCAAACTTCTGCACGGCAGAAAGAAAATAGTTTAGAGAAGACACAACACGCTTTTCCTCAAACTTTTGAATCAATAAGTTTTTTACCTCATCTTGTATACTCATAGCATATCTTTCCATTCATTTGTTAAGCAATAACTCCCGTGCTCCTTAGAGTCAATCCATCCGCGCGTTTTGGCGTCATTTGGGTAAAACATATTAAATTCACCCAGCAAAGACTTTGCGGACATTTTACTCCAACGCTTTTTTATTTCACTAAGTTGAATATTTTTTTCTATTTCTCCTTTCGCAAGATAAGCGACCATTAAGGTAAACTTTTTAGGTCCGCTTTTTTCTGTTGCATACCTATTAACAAAAGCTCTCTCATTAATAGAAAAATCGATCTTGGAATTTTGATTAGGAGAAGTGGCAACCAAGGATTTTTTATTTTTAGTAGAACCGAAAACTTCTTTTTCAAGTTTTTCTATCCGAGCAATGATGTCAGCTAAATTTTCTTTTGTCATATTGTTCAATAAATTATTTTCTTAATACATAAAGCCAGTTCTTTGTGGCTTTGTCTTTTATTCTATTAAATTCTCTCCTCTTTGTTAGATTTAATAAATTCATTGAGATGGAGGTTTGGGGATAGTACCTCCCAATTTCTTTGAGCTTCTCCATTATTTTAGAAATATCTTGAGGGGCATCAAAAAAACCGTCATCTGTAAGTATTTTAAGTGCGCCCGATGCTCCTTTCGGAATTGCGCCGGAAGTGCGCCCTTTTATTTCTTTTTTGGTATGAACTTTTTCTCCTGTCATTGCCACAAGATCATCAATGAGGCTTTTAATCTGTTCAGCTATTTTGTGTGGGTTATTTATCATTAATTTATAAGCTATTAGTTTTTAATACTAAAAGAATATGTCAAAATTTATTTTTTGTCAAGTTGAAAAGTGCTTATAGCAAGGGTCTATTTCCATAAATCTTGTTTTACCTATAGCTAACCATATTATTTACATTATAAATCTGGGAGGCAATATAAAAAATATATGTTAAAATAGCCTTTATCAAATGGTGATAATACCATTTATCCACTTTTTTAATCACAATCATCATTTAAGACTTTAAAGATATGATATAATACAACCATGTCTAAATACTTTTTATACGCTCGAAAAAGTACTGATGTTGAGGACAAACAAATCCTCTCTATTGAAGCTCAACTGGCGGAACTACGGGAACTCGCCAAACGTGAAAATCTCAATATTGCTGACGAGTTTATTGAAAAACGATCTGCGAAAATTCCAGGCAGACCGATATTTAATGAAATGATTTCGAAAATACAGAATGGCGAAGCGCAAGGAATTATTTGCTGGAAAATTGATCGCTTATCGCGAAATCCTGTTGATAGTGGAAAAATTCAATGGCTTTTACAACAAGGAATAATTCAACACATACAAACGCATAGCCAAAGTCATTATCCGAATGATAATGTTTTAATGATGTCCGTTGAGTTGGGAATGGCAAACGAATATGTCCGGCAGTTAAGTGAAAATACGGCGCGCGGATTAAAACATAAAGCGCGGGAGGGGTATTTCCCCGGCCTCGCTCCCCTTGGCTACATAAATAACCCGCAAACGAAAAAGATTTTTATTCACCACAAAAATGCAAAAATCATAAAAAAACTTTTTGAAACTTATGCAAAAGGAAAAGCCACGATCGAAGATTTGACAAAGATTTTAGAAAAAAATGGTATAAAATCAAAAAATAATCGACGAGTAAATATATCGCGAATTACTTTCATTCTAGGAAATCCTATGTATTACGGACATTTCCGTTATGCGAAAGAAATATACGAAGGTAAGCACGAGCCGATAATTACCAAAGAACTTTTTGACAGAGTGAACGCTCTTTTGCGCAGGCGGGGACGAAGGCCTGATCAGAAAAATGACCCGAGGCCACTTTGTGAACTTATGTCCTGTGGTACATGTGGCATGAGCATTACCGGCGAGAAAAAGAAGAAAAAACTAGCCAACGGTACTATCAAACACTATGTCTATTATCATTGCACCAAAAAATCAAAAATACAAAAATGTCCGGAACTTGGAGTCAGAGAAGAAATCTTAGACCAGCAGTTATCTTCCCTGCTTATTGAATACACAATGCCAACAGAATGGGGCACAAAATTATCAGAAATGTTGGATGCTGAAGCAAACCAAGCTAAAAATTCTGTATCGAAAGAGGTTCAAGAATTTAAAAAAGAATTAGAGGACATTTCTCAAAACCTCGCCCGGCTTACTGATGTCTATGTCGCTCAAGACATCGAGCGAGACGACTACCTTGAAAGGCGTCGCTCGCTTATGTCTAGCAAGAAGTCGCTAGAGGAGAAAATCATGCAAATTTCAAAGACACCCACAATGTGGATCGAACCGACCCGAGAATGGATAAAAGAGGCTCAAATACTGGATGAAATATCTAAAACAGCCGACCTCCCCTCCAAAAAACTCTCCCTCCAAAAAATCTTCGGCTCGAACCTAATTCTAAAAGGACGCGAAGCGTCCGGAAATCCTTTCAGCCATTACGCGGAGCTTCGCTCCGCGCGCCAAAATTTCGCCAAAAAAGACGTGAGTTTAATCGGTGTGCTGGGAGGCAGATTTGCACTGCCGACCCTTCCCTCTTCAGGGGAATGCTCTACTACCTGAGCTATCCCAGCATTATCTTTGCGTATTTTCAAATATGGAACCGGGCTTCAATTGCCCCTCTGCGGAAAAAATTGAGGAATACAAACTCATTATTTTGTCCACATAGGGCTCTAGATAATAAAAGGAGCCGTAAGCGATACCCACTATCAAAACCACCTTAACAATATTCCAAATAG
>Ga0209542_10012607_pt1 | contig 14742 bp, 11 predicted proteins | sample RifCSPhighO2_01_FD_184028 | JGI IMG/M metagenome (GOLD analysis project Ga0209542, IMG submission 184028) | Soil microbial communities from Rifle, Colorado - Rifle CSP2_plank highO2_0.1 (SPAdes) (version 2) | ecosystem: Environmental > Terrestrial > Deep subsurface > Rock core/Sediment ...
GCTTGTTGCCCAGTTCACGCGATCAAATGAATAGAAAACATTGAGATTGGTGGTGTTTAAATCTGATGCTGCAACCCAAGTAAGCGGCAAACCAATAGAATCAAAATCGGAAAAACCCGATGACTGGCCAAGTAAACGAGGCGTCCAAACCGGAGACGAATCAACAAGGTAAATATCGGCAAAGTCTTCGTAAGTGCCGGCAGTGTCGCTCTGAAAGTTTTTGAAATTGAAAACCGCAAGCGGATCCAGACTTGGCTTTACAAGATTATTGCCGGCTATGGTAAATGCCGGAGTGATAATAAACTCCCGCAGATCAGTTTGGTTCGCGCCCACACGATGAGTGTAGAAAATATGATAATTGCCGGTTGCTTGATTTACCGCAAATGCAATTCTGGAATCGGCAACTAACGGCAAAGTTAAAAGCGGATTACTGCGAACCCAGATACCAGAAGAACGCCGGAGTAGATATAAATTATTGTCTCGGCCTACAAAAACCAAAACCGGCTCGCCTCTTGAATTCAAATCAAGCGCCAAACCATTTGCGCCGCCGGCAGACGCTTGAATCGGCGCGGTTTCGGCACTAAAACTGTTCCGATATTTCACCGCGCCGTTTTTCAGATAGGCCATGTGGTGATTGCCGTCAAGGCTTAAAGCAGTATCAAGCGCCGAATCTGAAACTTGGTAGAGCCGGCTGTCAGCGTCAATCGTCTGAAACCTCGCTGGCAGAGTCATACCATCCCAAATGCCATACTTCACGCGCGAGACATTGGCGCCGTAATCGTTTTCAATAAACGCAACGTGTAAACGCTCTTCCGGCGCAATGGGTTGAGGCGCATAAGGACCAGACGCAAACACAACTCCAAAAGATATAACAGTGCCGACTGCTAAAATAAACAAGAACTGCTTTTGGCTCATAATGCCTCAAATTATATGAAAATAATCCGCTTAAATCAAGGTGTTTATATTCTAACTAAATTTTATTAATTTATCTTTAATTATCTCAAATCAAAATTACTACCATTAACGATCGTTAATGGTAGTAATTTGAATAATGCGATAGCTTGAAAGTAGAAATAAAATCTGGAATGAAAACAGGAATAAAGCCGCTTAAATAAAAACCTTGAAGCCTTCTGCCTTAAGGCGTTTTGAAAAATGGTTCAAATTTTATAGAATTAGATTAGTTTAAATCGGCTTAAAGGGGCGAAAAAGGTGAGAAAAAAATAATAAGGATTATAAATACAAAAAACGTCCGTTGGCGCTGGCGTTTTAAAATTTTCCTGATTTTTCTTATAAAGATCTTCGCTCATTTGTTCCGGCGGAACCACTTTATTTGAAAAAAGTTCACGTTTACCATCCTCAGAACTAAAACAAACAACCCAGCAACCACAATATTCCGCATTGCCGCTTCTTGAACAAACAAGTCCACCTTGGCTTCCGCCCTCACTCGGCCCAAACTCGCCTCCGGAATCTATTCCTAAAACGCTCTTTATTTTATTGAGGTCTATCCGTAGATTGTGAATAAGCAAAAGCAGGTTATTGAAAAACTGCGACTCTGACGAATTTTCTGCGACTTCGCTAGCTCCAGCAACTTGAGCCGCTTGATTTTTAAACAAACCAGCGCCCCCCCCGCCAGTAAAATTATCAGCAAGCGGCGAAACGAAAATAATCAGTCCTAAAATAGCCAACGCAAAAATGCCATGAAAAATCATGTTTCCGCGCATAGTTCAAGTATGACAGATATTAGTGGGGGAGGTGGGGAAGGTGGGGGGCAAATAAGAACTGTGGATAAGTTTGAAACAGCTTAATTATGGCTCAACTATTCCCCTGATTCTTCTTACTCCCGCTCCCACGGCTTCCTCTTTCACAATCTTAAACTTTCCCACTTCACCTGTATGCGTCACATGGGGTCCCCCGCAAAACTCCTTACTAAACGCACTCTCTAAAGTTTTGCCCATATAATACACTTTCACGCGATCAGGATAACGCTCTTTAAAAAAGTAGAGGGCGCCGGTTTTCTCCGCTTCGGCTTTCGGCATTTCAATAAATGAAACGGATAAATCTTTTTTTATTGCTTCGTTTACGAGGGTCTCGACTTTCTTAAGTTCTTCTGGTGCTACCTTGCGCGGAAAATTAAAGTCAAACCGCGTGCGCTCCACAGTAATATCCGATCCATTCTGGCGCACTTCTAGTCCTAACACCTCACGAAGCGCGGCATGCATCAAATGAGTTGCGGTGTGAAGCCGCGTAACTCTTTCTAATTCTGATTTATCCTTAACAGTTACCTCGCCGGTTTTCAAATACACGCCATGGCCACCGAATTTGCTCTCTTTGCCGGCGCGGGAGATTTCCTGGTGTTTTTTGAATTCTTCGTCAAAGCTTTCGCGGGTAAGATTTTTGGCTTTGGCGCCGCCACGCTCTTTGATAATTTCAAAGGGCAGGCCAAAGCTTTCATAAAGTTTAAAAGCCGACTTGGCATCAATTTTTTGCAGCCGTTCCAATTCTTTTAAACCGATCTTGAGCGTTTTTTCAAATTTGCTTTTTTCTTCTCCAAAAACCGATTGAATAAGATCGGATTTTAATTCCGGATAAAATTTTCCGTAATGCGCACAAACTGCGTCAAAAAGTCCGTCCCAATTAGAATCGCTGCCATAGACAATAACGCGGCGCATAAGCCGTCTAAGCACGTACCCGGCCTCTTTATTCGAAGGTCTTACGCCGTCAGAGATTAAAAATGCAATGCCTCGGCTGTGATCAACAAAAATGCGCTTGGTGCGCTCATCCATTTTTGGGGACAATAAATCTATAAGTGATTTAAAAATATCAGTCCCAAAAACATTGCCAGCACCTTGAAGTATAAACACCAATCGCTCGAAACCCCAACCAACGTCAACACCCTTCTTAGACAACGACTTCAAACTCTTATCGGGATTACAGTAATATTCCATGAAAACTAAAGTGGCGACTTCAACATTGTCTACATAGACTTCGTTGCAAGCACCGCAAGGCCCCTCATTGCCCACCGGACCCCAAAAATTATCTTGGCGCGGCCCTTTGCGAATTCGCTCCTTGGGCAGCAGCCGCGACCAACTTTCAAATGACTCTTGATCAAAAAGTACGGCATCGTCGCCAGCGAAAACAGTTGCTGAAATGCGTTCAGGCTGAATCCCAAAAACTTCGGTTAATAATTGATAAGTCCACTCAATTGTTTCTTTTTTGAAGTAGCCGCCAAAAGAAAAATGACCCAACATTTCGAAAAAAGTAAGATGTGTCTCATCCCCCACCTCGTCAATGTCTGAAGTTCTGAACGACTTCTGAATGGAAACCGTATTTCTTGAACCGAAGTCTTTAATTGGATCCAGCTCGCCTGTAAAATAACGCTTAAACTGCTGCATGCCAGCGGTAGTTAAAAGAACCGACGGGTCATCGGGAATTAAAGATGAAGAAGGCACGACCTTATGGTCGCGAGTTTCGAAAAACTCAAGAAATTTCCTCCTGATTTCCTCTGATTTCATTCCAATGATTATACACCTCCACACCTAATTTGGGTATAGTTTTGGGTAAAAAAATCCGAGTTAGGTATGGGGGTAAACTAAAAATTCCCCGCATGGCGGGGGATTTTTGAAAATTAGCTAGAAACAATTATTGAGGCGTAACTGAAGATGAATTATATAAAACCATCACTCGCCACATCGCGAAGAGCTCGTTCATTTTTTTCTCGGCAGCAACATAATCGCCCACGTCAAAAAGAATTTGCGCTTCTTCAAGAAGCATCTTAGCTTTCGCGAGTAATTCCGCCGGAGTTTGATCGGTTTTTGAGGCAAGGCGGTTAATATTCTGCTCGCCGGCAAAAATTGCCACTCTGCCGATAACTATAAGAGCTTGAGCTTGTTCCTTGGTAATCGGCTCACGCTTCACCAAATACTGATTCTGAAAATGTTTAATGAAAATCTTGGCAACATCTTCTGAAGACAAAATTGCTCCGTTTTCAAGAATCGCGTTCACTTTCGGAGGCACTGTCGCGACAATATCACGAACCGCTGTCTTAGCTTCATCAAAGGCGCCTTCAATCGCTTCGTGCTTGGCTTTTAAATCATCAAGGTCTTTTTGATGCTTCAAGCCGTTCACAACAACTTTGTCAAACACAATATCGGTGCTCTGATCAGAAATTTCCTTCACGGGCATTGTTTCAAGTTCCGCCTTTAATGAAACAAGACTCATTTGGTAATCTTTGGCAGCTTGAGAAAGAATCAAAGGGTCTGGCTTGATTTCGGAAAGTTTTTTGATTTCGGCCATTTTCTGGTCAGCGATCGCGATTTGCAAATCCAGTTTTTTGATCGGGCTTGAAGCGAACATCTTCTTTATGCTCCAACCGATTTCTTTCACGAAATAAAAAAGATTAGTCGGCAAGATACCTGCTGATTCAGCGGCTTTTACCGCCGGGCTGGAAAATACCAAAAAAATCGTTATTCCTGAAATTGCAAAAAATCTCTTCATATTTAACTATTTTAACATTTAACCACTAGCTTTAACTAGTGGCCTGTGGATATCGCGACTTTTGAGTTTTATTGGTTTAAGTTTAACAAAGTTAGGACAGAAGTCAATATATGCAGTGAAATGTATATACAAACCAAAAATAAAAACTTCTAATATCCTTCCAGCATGTGCGACTTGCTGTGTTCTTTTATTTTGATAAGCGCCTTTGCTTCAATCTGCCTGATGCGCTCGCGGGTAACGCCGAATTTCTTGCCAACCTCTTCAAGCGTGTGGGTAATGCCGTCTTCAAGCCCGAAACGCATTTTTAAAATCTCCTGTTCGCGCGGCTGAAGATCCACAATTATTTCTTTCACCTTTTCACGCCGCAAACCCTGTTCCGCGACTTGAGCAGGCGTAAGATTCTTTTCATCGGGAATAAATTCAGCGAGCAATGAATCTTCGTCGTCATCGCCAACCGGCGACTCCAGAGAAATCACTTCCTGCGAAATTTTCTGAATATGATGGATTTTGGCAACCGAAAGATTCATCTCAACGGCAATTTCTTCCGGCAAAGGGTCACGTCCCAATTCTTGCATTAGCCGCCGCTTGGCCTGCGTGTATTTCGCGATCGTTTCAACCATATGGACAGGAATTCTAATAGTGCGCGATTGATCAGCTAAAGCGCGCGTAATCGCCTGCCGAATCCACCAAGTAGCGTATGTTGAAAACTTAAAACCTCGGCGATAGTCAAATTTTTCCACGGCGCGGGAGAGTCCAATATTGCCTTCTTGAATCAAATCCAAAAGCGAAAGATTCGGCGACCGGTTCACGTAGCGCTTGGCAATTGAAACCACGAGCCGCAAGTTGGCTTGCATAAATTTCAGACGCGATTCCTCATCTCCTTTTTCGATTCTTTTCGCCAGCTCTTTTTCTTCGGCTTGAGTCAAAAGCGGCGTTTTGCCGATTTGCCTAAGATACATCTGCACCGCATCTGGTAGCTCCTCCATGCCGGGAACCTCAATCGCGCGCTCGAGCTCCTTATCGCTTACTTCGTCTTTCGGAAGCTCGATAAGCTGGTTGGTTTCCACTACTTTGATGTTGGCTTTCTCAAGTTCATCGTAAACTTTCTCGAGAAAAGACACGTTCTCCTCAATATTCGGAAAATGATGCAAAACCTCGCTGTCCGTCACAAAACCGCGGCTTTTGCCGCGTTCTATAAGCTCGTGAAGCGATTGCTGATTAAGCTCTTCTAAAGCTTGCTGCTTTTTTGAAAGCTTTGCAGATTTTTTAGCTGAATACTTTGAAAGCTTTTTCCTTGTAACGGCTTGTTTTTTAGACTTCTCTTTGATTGATTTGGTCCTTTTTTTCATGCGTTAAGAGGTTAAAATATCAGACATTATAAATCTCTTTGGAAATCCGGTCAAAATCTTGAAGAGCTTCGCCTAAACTTTTTTCATCGCCGCGGGCCTCAGCTTCTCGAATGCGCGCATTTACGGCGTCGCGCAAATCTTTAAAATGTTCAATTTTAATCTGGCGGCCTAAGTTTTTTAACTCTTCGGATAATGCCTTTGGATCGCCGACTTCAAAGCTTGAACGAAGATTAATCAAATTGGCAAGCTCAGAGAGCTCCGGCGCTAAAGCGGCTTCCGATTTCTGCGCCAATGATTCAAAAATTTTGCGGTAAGGTTCGGCAAGAAATTCCGCGTATTCAAGAATTTTTTCGCGGCAGGCGCTATCTGCAACCGCTAAGCTCACCATACGTTCAGAAATCAAATCGCGCCTTGAAAAATTTCTCGGGTTTGCCGAATCCGCTATTTCTGGTTTTGAGTCTTTCCGGGAAGTCGCGCCCGCATTATAAGACAATGTCCTCATTTCTTCAAAAAGATGGGTTTCGGAAATTCCGGTGAGTGTTGAAAGCTCTTTAATCCAAAAAGATTGCTCAATGGAACTGGCAAGGTTTTTTATTTTCGCAAGCACGACTCTCGCGTTTCTTTTCAATTCCGCCGGACCTTCTTTCGCGGCGCCGTTTCTGGATGAATGATTTTTAAGATAACGGTCAAAAAAGTAACGCATGGCCGGTTCAGCCGACTCAACCATTTTTTTTAAAATCCCCGAACTGTGCTTTACAAAATCAGCTGGGTCCTTAAGCGCCAAAACCGCTGGGTCGTTTCCCGCGATTTTTCTATTCAATATCTTCACTGAAAAATCCGCGGCTCCTGCCAAATCAATAACTCGTTCTCCGGCGGCTTGGCCGGCTTCATCGTTGTCAAAAGCAAGGATAATGGTGTCAGCAATGCGCTTCAGATTTTTTAAATGCTCTGAAGTCAAAGCAGTACCCGAAGTCGCGATCACGTTCTTCACGCCGTCTTGCCACGCCATTAAAAAATCCATCTGGCCTTCAACCAAAACAGCTGTCTTTGCCTCACGGATAACTCCTTTTGATTTATGAAAACCGAATAAAAGCCGGGATTTGGCAAAAATCGGCGTTTCCGGAGAATTGACGTATTTGCCGACTTCGGTTTCAGCCGCCCCCGGCAAAAGCCTGCCGGTAAAACCAATGGTTTTACCAAAATGATTATGGAGTGGAAACATCAGCCGGTGCCGAAAACGATCCCAATAAGTTCCGCGCTCGGTTTTAAAAACCAAGCCAGCCCGCTCAATGTCGCTAATTTTATATCCCAGCTTTAAAAGATATTTGCTTAAAGTGTCAGAAGAATTAGGCGCAAGCCCCAATTCAAATTCTTTAACGGTTTCTACTGCCAGTCCGCGCTCTTCCAAATATTTGCGCGCTGATTCGGAAACTGCGGTTTCCGCGTTAAGATAATTCTTGAAAAAATCTTTAGCGGCATTATTAATATCGTAAAGAACCGCGTATTGCCTTTCGCCTGCTCCAACGCCCTTAATATCAATGCCAGCCCGCTCGCCTAAAACCTTCAAGGCTTCAAGAAACTCAATATTCTCGTATCGCATTAAAAAAGCGATCACGTCTCCACCTAAAGAACAACCGAAACAATGCCAGATTCCTCTATCCGGAGAAACAATGAAAGAAGGGGTTTTTTCCTTATGAAAAGGACATAGGCCTTTTAAACCTTTGCCAGCCGGACTAAGCGCCACGTATTGACGGATAAAATCAGCGATATTTACTCGCTCTTTAATAAGCTCGGCAGTGTCGGACATCGCTCTTATTGTAGAATGGTTAATGGCAAAAGTGAAATGGAAAAAATAATAAGCTGTTTACAAAAACTCATGGACTTTGCTAATATAAATTCTATGCGTCAATGCGAAAACTGCGGCAAGGGGTCAATAATGGTCGGCACGAGGAAATTGCTCCGCGGCCATTATAATCCGACCAACTGGAGCCGCAAACATCCTAATCTTCAAAAATTCCAAATGCCCGGGGGCAAACGAGCTTTGGTATGCACAAAATGCATGAGATCGCTCTCCAAGCATCGCCCAGCCGCGCGCGGCAAATAATTTTCTATTCCGCGGGCTATAGCGTAAAAGTAGCGCACACCCTTGGGGTGGGTGAGGACGGAGGGCGGTACTCCGTAGCCCGAAAAATCAAACTTTACTATTATTATCGCCCGATGCTATAATCGCCAAATCCCGTAACTTTACGGGGTTCACAGTTCTTCAAACAGCAGGAGGAAAAAGTGGAAAATCTCCCGACTGGCCCTCTCGTGACAACCATCGTCTGGGCAGACAAAGCTGCCAACAAGAAAAACATTGCTCGCGAAGTTGCGCGACGGCTCCAGATTTCCGGCCGCGACAGCTATCGTGCTGTTACCGCGGTACTTGAGGCAATCGCGCATCTCGTCCGCTGGCATGGCCAAGTTACGATCAAAGGATTCGGTTCTCTCAAACGACGCATGAGAAAAGGACGATCCTACCGACACCCTAGAACCGGAGAAGCGGTTCGTGTACCGGACAAGACAACGATCTACTTCAAACCAAGCGCAAACCTTGTGGAAACAGTATCGCCAATCCAAACGCACACACCCCAAAAGAGTCAACCGCCTCAATCCTAAAGGCGCGAAAACTCGAAGGGGGTTTTTTATTGTCCTGATTTTGAAATTTATGCTACACTGGTTAAAAGAAATATATGTCTTACCAACCAAAAAACTTTGATCGCCTATTGGGAACGCCGGGATTTTCCGATCAGCTTTTAAAAAATCACTTCACTCTTTACGAGGGTTATGTTAAAAACGTAAATACGATTTCCGCAAACCTTGAAGAACTGGCGCGCGAAGGCAAAATCGGCACGCCGGCTTTTGCGGAGCAAAAGCGCCGCTTCGGTTGGGAGTGGAATGGCATGCGGCTTCATGAACTTTATTTTGAAAATATGAATAGGGAGCCAGCTCTGCCAGATAAAAATTCCGCGCTTCTAAAAAAAATTACAGCGCAATTCGGCTCTTATGAAAATTGGGAAAGGGATTTCAAAGCTACCGGCGCCATGCGCGGCATTGGCTGGGCAATCCTCTACCGCGATCCTCAATCAGACCGCCTTTTTAACGTCTGGATCAACGAGCACGACATGGGCCACTTGGCCGGCTCAGCTCCCCTTCTCGTCTTAGACATTTTTGAGCACGCCTATGTTCTAGACTACGGCCTGAAAAAAACCAACTACATTGAGGCGTTTATGAAAGCAGTGGATTGGGAACTGGTTTCTAGTAGATAAGTTAAAAACTTAAGCCTCTCGCGACTAATCCGATAATAAATATTCCTGCAGAGTTAAGAACAAAAGTAATCGGAATCAAAAACCTCGCCCTCATTGAAGAAATTCCAATAAGTAATAATCCTAATTCGTCTGGTAAAGGTGAAGCTATAATCGCAGCGCCGATAAGCCAGGAAAACCAGCGGAAAACCGGCATATGCAAAAATATCAGCAAACGGCTTTTTTTATTTTGAGCGAATAACGTTTTTAAATCATCGGCAAGATGGCTCTTCAAAAATTTAAACAAAACAAAGTCGCCGATAACAGCTCCGGCGCCGCCAACCAAAGACACTACTAAAAGCGGGTAAACTTGCGCCAACTCTCCCAAGGCCACTGTTGCTGGCGCAACAGTAAAGAGCGAAGTGAAAAACAGTCCGGATACAAAACTGCCGATTATACCCCATTCGGAACTCGCCGCAATCAACCGCTCAAAAAAGCCGCTTCTAGCGATAATCACGGCTAAAAAAACACTTACAATAAATACTGCTAGATTTTTTGCTAAATTAGCGCTAATGCTTTTCACTATTTTTCGGCAGGATTTTATTGACCGCGAGCGCAGAGGCAACTCCGACTAAAGCTCCGGCAATGATGTCAAATGGCCAATGGACTCCCACAAAAACTCTGGCAACGGCAACTAAAGCGGCAACGGCTAAAAACCAAATGCCAAGCCGGCGGCTTAAAAAAAATACCGTGACCGCCAGAGCGAAAAACGCCGCGGCGTGGCCCGAGGGAAAACTAGAAACAACTGGAGTCGCTATCAAAGGCTCAATAGCCAAAACCAGAGCCGGCCGCGGACGATAATATAAAAATCTAATCAGCTCCACGATGATTCCATTTGATAAAATTACGGAAAGAACGCCGGAGGCAAACGCGTGAAATCTTAATTTCCAGCCGCGCTCAAAAAAAATTCCGATAAGAAAACCCGCGATCAGAAGATAAGGTAAATAACGCGCGAAAAAAACTCCCAAAAAATCAAAAATTGGGACGCGGTGCGCTAATCCGAAGATTGCTTGAAAAACCGCGGAATCAACCGACATATATTTATCTTCTTACAAAAGGCAAAAGCCCCAAAAAACGGGCGCGTTTGATGGCGCGCGCCAAAAGCCGCTGGTGCTTCACGCAAGTGCCGGTGTAGCGCGGATCAGTAATCTTAGCCTGACCCGACATAAAACGCCGCAGAAGTTCAGCTTCCTTGTAATCAACGTCTCTTAAGTTTTGAGAACAAAAAAAACACTGGGACATATGGTTACTAATTTACAAATCATTACAAATCTACAAATTTGTATATTGGTATTTATTCGTAGGTTTGTAACTTTTAAAACGGTAAATCTTCCGGCTTTACTTCTTCATCAAGGTTGATGACTGGCATCTCATCCGCCTTTGGCGCTGAGGTTGAAGCCAGTTCAGCTGATTTCTGGCTTGGCGCGCCACCGCCGCCGGGACGCGGACCAAGCTGCATTCGCTCGGCTATTATTTCGGTGGTGCGGCGCTTCTGGCCTTGTTTGTCATCCCAAGATCGAGTTTGCAATCTTCCTTCTATTAAAACCAAACTGCCTTTAATGAGAAATTTACTCGCAATCTCGGCCTGCCTGCCCCAAACAACGACATTATGAAACTCCACTGCTTCCTGCTTGGCTCCAGCTTTATCAGTCCAAACGCGATTCGTTGCTAATCCGAAACTCGCCACCGACTGCCCGCCAGCGGTAGATCTAAGTTGCGGATCAACCGTCAAACGACCTAGGATGAAAACTTTATTTAGATTCATGATACCGATACTAAATTAACAATGCTAATTATGCGAAAATTATAGACCTTCTTTAATTATTTTACAAGCTTTCGCATCATTCGCATCTACTTTGCATTTTTAGCATCGGTCATTTCAATATCTCCTCCAATTTCTGCTCCAGCGCCTCGTTGCTTAAAACAGGGGGTTCGGCTGGCGCGCTTGGTTTGGAATCAGGAGTATGCGTCCGCGCAAATCCTTTATTCCCGTGGCGCGCCGCCTCTCGCGAAGAAAGCCTAACAATTAAAAAACGCACTATAGAAGACTGAAGCGCTAGTTCGCTTTTTATCCGTGCCGCCATCTCCGGCGCCGCCTTAAAAGAAAAAAATCCGAAAAATGCGCTTTCGCGCTTATTAATCAGGTAGGCAAGCCTAATCTGATTCGCGGTTAAAGATTTTGGAATCTCAACGCCGAACTTGCCGAAAATTTGAGCAACTGCCGACACGGCTTCGGCGGCGTCAAGCAGGAATGAGATTTCGTAATCTTTCTTTAATTCTTCGCTTTGATCGAGATTTTGGGAATTTCCGTTCATTGGATTAGTGAATAGCAAATAAACTTCGGTGAGTCAAGTTTGTGCCCGGACTTAGGGCGTTACATCGCTTGTTTCTTCCGGCTCGGCAGGCGCGGTCGCAACAGGCGCCGCCTCTCCGGCGTTGCGCGCTCCGGCCTTAAAACCCGTGCCAGCCGGAATCAACCGCCCGATAATGACGTTTTCCTTAAGTCCGCGCAAGCGGTCAATTTTAGATTCAATCGCGGCGTTGATCAAAATTCGCGCTGTTTCCTGGAAAGAAGCCGCTGATAAGAAACTTTCTGTTGAAAGAGCGACTTTGGTAATGCCCATTAAAATCTGCTGGGCTTTTGCCGGCGCGCCGCCTGATTTTTTCACGGCGCGATTTACCTCCAAGAATAACGATTTTTCGACTACGTCGCCGCGCACGAATTCGGTGTCGCCGGAATCGGTTATTTTAACGCGCGAAAACATCTGCTTGACTATAATTTCTATATGCTTGTTGTTAATCATCGCGCCTTCGGAAAGATAGATTTTTTGGACTTCATTCAAAACATAGCGCTCGACGGCGTTAATGCCCTTGAGGCGGAAAAGTTCTTTTAAGTCCAACGGCCCCTCGGAAAGCTGGTCGCCGCGATTCACGACATCCCCTGTTTTGACAAAAGTCCAAGCCGAGCGGGGCACTGGATATTCAAAAATCTTTTCCTTCTTATTCTTGCCCTCTGACTTGAGCTTAATTACTTTGATAAGCCCTCTCTCTTCTATCGAATCCACTATGCCGTCTTCTTCGGCCAATGAAGCCTTGCCTTTGGGCGGACGCACTTCAAATATTTCCTCAATGCGCGGCAAGCCGTGAGTGATGTCGGCGCCGGCAACGCCGCCGCTATGGAAGGTTCTCATGGTAAGCTGAGTGCCCGGCTCGCCGATTGACTGCGCCGCCACAATACCCACCGCCTCGCCCATTTTAACCGGCTGGTTGTTGCCAAGATCAAAGCCGTAGCATCTGGAGCAAACGCCGTAAAGCGTTTTGCAAGTTATCGGCGATCTGATCTTGACCGATTCTATTTTCGAAGCTTCGATTTCCACGGCAGTCTGCCGACCTATGATTTCTCCGGCTCGGGCAATAATTTTATTGCCGACTTTGACGTCGTGAAGGGCAGTCCTTGAAAAGAGGCGGTTTTGGAAAGTGTGTCCGAATTCCAAGCCGTCTTTGCGAACTATTTCAACGCCTTCTTTAGTCCGGCAATCCTCGGCTCTCACAATTAGATCTTGGGAAACGTCAACCAAGCGCCGAGTAAGATAACCGGCTGAAGCCGTCTTCAAAGCCGTGTCAGTAAGTCCTTTTCTCGAACCGTGAGTGGAAATAAAATACTCCAAAACATTGAACCCTTCTTTATAGGAAGACTTGACCGGCAATTCAATGGTTTCGTTTTTCGGATTCTGCACCAAGCCTTTCATGCCCATCATCTGCGCGGGTTGGGACCAACTGCCTCTAGCGCCCGAATCAATAATCGCGTAAACCGAGCTATGAGGATCAAGGGTTTTAGGCACTATTTTCTTGCCCAAATAGTCACTGGTTTTTTTCCAAATCTCAATAGTGCGCTCTCTCCGCTCCGCGTCAGTCAAAAAGCCTTCTTCATATTGCTTGCGGACTGCCGCTTCTTCGGCTTCGGCGCCTTTAATGATCTTTTCTTTGTCCGGAGGAACAACCAAATCATCCATGCCCCAGCTGATGCCCGAATAAGTCGCGTATTCAAAACCGAGTTTTTTCAAGGCATCAAGAAAATCTTTGGCTTCTTCATTGCTGTAATTGGCAATCACTTCGCCCACTATTTTGGAAAGTTCTTTCTTTGTGACTAAATTATTTATGAATCTGAAGCCTTTGGGCAGAATAGAATTGAATCTTAAGCGTCCAAGGGTGCTTTCAATTTTTTCTTTAGGAGTCTGAACCGTGATAAGGGCGTTGATGGCTATGATGCCGTTTTCGTAAGCCAGAAGGGCTTCTTCCTCGCTTGAAAAAATCCGTCCCGTGCCCAAAGCGCCTTCTTTAACCTTGGTCATGAAATAGCAGCCAAGCACAATGTCTTGCGAAGGCGTTACAATTGGATCGCCAGTCGCGGGTTTTAAAAGATTCAAGCTTGAAAGCATAAGCTCGCGGGCCTCTTTTTGAGCGTCGCTTGAAAGCGGCAAGTGCACGGCCATCTGGTCGCCGTCAAAGTCGGCGTTAAAGGCGGTGCAGACCAAAGGCGGAATCTGAATTGCCAAGCCTTCGATAAGAATAGGCCTGAAAGCTTGAACGCCCAAGCGGTGCAAAGTCGGCGCGCGGTTTAAAAGAACCTTCCTGTCCGCGATCACCTCTTCCAAAATCGCCCAGACTTCCGGCGGCGCCTGCTCGATCAATCGGTTAGAATTTCTTATATTATGGGCGAGTCCGCGCTCGATAATCTTTTGAATTACAAATGGCTTGAAAAGCTCGAGTGCCATTTTTTTCGGAAGTCCGCATTCATCAAGCTTTAAATTGGGGCCGACTACGATAACGGAACGGCCGGAATAATCAACGCGTTTTCCCAAAAGATTCTGCCTGAACCTGCCTTGCTTGCCTTTCAACATATCAGCCAAAGAACGCAAAGGGCGGCGCTGGCTTGAAAGCTGCTGTGATCCCAAGCGCGCTGAATTATCAATCAGGGAATCAACCGATTCCTGGAGCATTCGTTTTTCATTGGTGATGATCACTTCCGGCGCTTTGAGTTCTATTAATTTCTTCAAGCGGTTGTTGCGGTTTAAAACTCGCCGGTAAAGATCATTAAGGTCTGAAGTGGCGTAACGGCCGCCGTCAAGCGCGACCATCGGCCTTAAATCCGGAGGCAAAACCGGCAAAACCGTAAGAATCATCCATTCCGGCTTAATGTTGTTTTTGAAAAAAGATTTCGCGAGCTTCAAGCGTTTTAAAACCCTGCTTTCTTTAAGAGGATCTTTGACTTGCTCCAGTTCTTTATCAAGTTTTTCTATGAACTTCTTAAGATCAAGTGAGGCTAGAATCTTCCTTACCGCTTCGGCGCCGCTTGCGGCTTTAAATATGGAACCAAAACGCTTGGACAAATTATGGTATTCAAGTTCGGAGAGAATCTGACCGACTTCCAACGATTCAATTGTCTTGCGCGTTTCGGAAAAGCCGGCTTTCAGCTGGTCAAGTTTTATGCCTTCTTCGGCAACGCTCTTTTTTCTGGTCTTAAACTCGCGCTCAAGCTCTTCAAGGGTTTTTTC
>Ga0209542_10012609_pt1 | contig 14740 bp, 17 predicted proteins | sample RifCSPhighO2_01_FD_184028 | JGI IMG/M metagenome (GOLD analysis project Ga0209542, IMG submission 184028) | Soil microbial communities from Rifle, Colorado - Rifle CSP2_plank highO2_0.1 (SPAdes) (version 2) | ecosystem: Environmental > Terrestrial > Deep subsurface > Rock core/Sediment ...
TAAAGTATCCTGTAAAGTATTTCCAAAAGTATGTTTAAAAGGAAAAGCGCTTGGTAAAGCATCAACAAATCAAACGGAGGTCACAAAAATGACATCATTCAAACAAAAATTAAGCGCCTTCCTGGTGCTGTCGCTGTTTATATTAAGCGTCTTGCCAGCAGGGTTAGCTGAAGAAGGAAGTAACAATGTGGTAGATGTTGAAGTAGATGCAGAAGTGGAAGTAGAATCTGATTCCGCGGATGCAGAAGTAAAAACAGAATCAAAGACTGAAGTGGAAACTGAAGACTCTGAAGAAGAAGTAGAAGTAAAAACAGAGGAGAAGGATGGAGAATTAAAAGAAGAAGTAAAGGTTAAAACCAAAACCAGAGATGGTTTGAAGACCTTAACCAAAGTCAAGAGAGAATTAAAAGTTGACTTGCATAAAGCTCGGGAACGATTGGAAGAAGCCAAAGAGCGTTACCAAGAAGCAAAGGAAAATCAGCGTGAACACCGCCAGAAAGTACTGGAGCTGAATAAAGTAGTGAAGCGCTGTGATCCTGAAAAGCGGGATTGCGCTGCTTTGAAAATAGAATTGAGAGCAGGAGTAAAGAATCACTTGCTTAAGTCAGTACAGGTAGTAGAACGCTCCTTGGAAAAATTGACCAAGACCATCGAAAAAATGGAAGACTTGTCTGATCAAGAGAAAGAAAATGCTTTAGCATTGGTTGCTGATCTAGAAGCGGAATTAGATGCCCAGAAAGCAAAGATCGACAGCTTCACCAGCGAAACTTCACAGGAAGAGATCAGAGCTGCGATCAAGGACTTGAAGGAATTGAACCAAAAAGTGCATAAGCTGCAGCGAAGATTAGTTGGCTTGTTAGTGAATGCTAAACTGCATGTCTTAGTAGAAAAACAGGCAGAGCTTCACGCTGGAATGCAGGCGCGTATCGATGCACTAGCTGAAACTGGCGCAGATGTGTCTGGATTGGAAGAGATCCTGGCTGAATTCGATGCTAAAGTCGAAGAGTTGAAACAGGATTACGAAACTGCAAAACAAAAGTGGATGGAAGCAAAGACTGCAGAAGACTTTGACCAGTTCAACCGCGCATTGCGGGCAGCTCAGCATGAAGTCAGAAAAGACCTGCGGGATCTTAAACATATCCTTCGCAAGTTTTTAGCTGAGTACAAAGAGCTGGCCAAAGGAAGTGAAGAAGCTGAAGAGGAATCTGAAGAGAATGAAACTGAAGATGAGTCTGACAGCGAAGCAGGAGCTAATGCTGAAGTTTCAGCAGATGCTGAAGCGAACGCAGAAGCAACTGCATAAAGGTGAACAAAAATGAAAATGGTACGAATTTCATTGTTGCTGCTGTTAGTAGCAGTTGTAGCAGTCGCTGGCTGTAAAGCTGCCCAGCCGGAAACTGCGGTTGCTGATCCTTCGGAACAAGTGGTTGACAGCGGATTACAGGAATTAGAAGAGATCGATTCCTTGGCTGAAGAGACTGACCTTGGCCTGGAAGAACTTGAGCAGATAGAGCTAGAATAGAGTATTTTGAAAGAATATTCAAAATACTCTTTGAAGGATTTTCCTTCAATAGATTTTTTATTTCTTTTTTTCTTCTTTTTTTTCGTACTTGAGTGTTTTATAGCCTAGCTTTTCTACTAAGACATTATTTGCGCCCTTCAGCAAAAGTTGATAATGCAACGCTTGTTCTTGAGCAGTACGAGTGATGTGGAGATTTTTATGCTTCAACCCTCGTTCTTGGAAAACGGGAGTGATATATTCTGCTAAATCTAAACGGTCGTCCTCGGAAATCAAACCCTCCATCGCTTTTTGCTGCAAGAAACTAGTATAACCTTTCTTTACTCCTTCTGAGAGATCCCTTAGTTCCTCGATAAGGTCAAGTTTTTTCTTCCCTTTCAGTTCTTTAAGGTTTTCATCGTCCAGGATGTTGATTGGATTGCCTTTTTCATCCTTATAGAACATCCCCATCAATTGCCCTTTGAATTGACGTAATTCCTTTTTATTCAGCTTGCCTTCTTTACCGGCATGCTCCATGGTCTTTTTATATTTGTCGCCCATGGCTTTCTGCAGGAAAGTATCTGTATATGTCTCCAGGATTTCCGCTAATTTATCTTCATCTTCTAATTTATCAGCATCATCTTCAAGATGTTTATCTAATTTTTTATAAGCTTCATTATATGCTCCAGGATACTCTTTTTCTTTCCCGGGCTTGCCAAAAACAGTATAATGGGCGTGATGAGCGAACTGCTGAGCGTGAATGTTTTCCGGATCGTTAAATTCTTCAAATTTCTTAATTCTCTCTTTAAAACCCTTGCCGGCTTTATGATGAAACTTTTGATAATCAGAAACAATCTCATCGATTGATTTTGCTTTCTTCTTATCAGCCATAATGTCTAGATTAAAAACAGAATATTTAAAGATTTCTTATTTAGAACTGGTTATCACTTTGCAGGTGTTACAAAAGAAAAGCTTAAAAAGAATCAGTTAATTCTTTTCTTGAACCATATCTCTGCCCAGACCGAAACGTCCCACATTAGAAAGAAATAAATATAAGCTTTTAAAATATAAGTTGAAATTACGTCCATAAGTGTCTCAGGAGGAAAATAATATGGCTAAAAAATCAAAACAACCTAAGGAAATTAAAGCAGTGGAGCAGGGCCTGCCTTTGCCGCCCAATATGCCAGCCCTCCCTCCAGAAATGGAAAAAAAACTCAAAGCGATAAAGGACAAGTTAGACAATTTTAAGAAAAAAGTTCTGGAAAAGTTTGGAGATTACATCGTCGGGATCACTCTTCTGCCGCCTGAAAAACCGCAAAAAGAAGGCGAAGCTCATAAAGAAGGAGAGCAAGCTAAGGAAGGCGAAGAAAAAGCAGAAGATAAAAAAGACGAAAATAAAATCCAGGTCATGGTCGTCGTTGACGATACCACTTCACAAAAGATGACCAAAGAGGAGCTTTTCAATAAGTTCTCATCCGCGGTGAAGCAGATCGGCGAAGAAGTAGATAAGGATATCACTCCGCAATGCGCTCTGCTTACTGACATCTGGCAGAATTGTTACGACGCTAAATACGATTTAAACCGCCTGATCTCCATGAGCGCTCCCTTGCATGATACCGGAATGCTGGCTGCGATCAAGATTGCAGAGATCCATAAAAGCATGGTCATCAAAAAGTTTGAGAAATACATTCTCAGTTATGTTTTAGCAGGTTCTTTGACTCAAGGAAAGGCCACGCCTACCTCCGATATCGATGTCTGGATCGTCATTGATGATACTGATGTCAAGAAGATGAGCAGGATCGAACTGAAAGATAAATTAAGAGCGATCATCATCGGCATGGGCGCAGAAGCCGGGGAAATGACCGGCATCAAAAACAAGCTGAACATCCAAGTCTATATCCTGACCGATTTCTGGGAATCATTGAAAGAAGCAAACCCCATCATCTTCACTTTGCTGAGAGACGGAGTTCCTTTCTACGACCGCGGCATTTTCATGCCTTGGAAACAGTTATTGAGAATGGGGCGGATCAAGCCAAGCCGGGAAGCGATCGACCTGTTCATGAATACTGGCGAGCAGAGCATCAGCCGGGTAAAAGGAAGATTAAAAGAGATGGGTATGGAAGATACTTACTATGCGATCTTAACTCCGTCACAGGCAGCGATCATGTTGTATGGATTGCCGCCTCCTACACCAAGGGAAACTCCTGATGTTTTGGAAGAGATCTTCGTCAAGAAAGAAAAGATGCTGGAGCCAGAGTATGTCAAAATCTTACGCAACAACGTGGACATCCGCAAGAAGATCGAGCATGGCGATAAGAAGGAATTAAGCGGAACAGAATTAGATAAGCTCATCGCCGATGCAGAAAAGTTCCTGAAGCGAATCAAGGAATTATTTACGGAGATCGAGACCAAGCATGATGAACGAAGCATTACGATATTGTATGATGAAGTGATGACCATCATCAGAGATGTGCTGAAACTAGAAGGAGTGGAGAAAGCGCAGGATTCACAACTGATTAAATTGTTTGAAGATGAGCTGATTACCACGGGAAAGGTTCCGGCAAGGTACTTACGGGATCTGAATGAGATCATCGAAGCGAAACAGAAGCATGATCAGAAGAAACTGACCAAGACCGATATTGAAAAAGCGCGCAAAGGCAGTTCTGGTTTATTCAAATTCTTAGTAGAATACATGCAGCGCAAGCGCGGCCAGGAATTAGAGCGAGCCAGAGTCAGGGTAAAGCATGGCGAGAAGTTCGGCGAAGTCATTTTGCTGGATACAGTTGCATTTGTCATCAACGACCTTGACGCGAAAGAACAGCAGATGGAAAAGGCAGCTATCCGAGCTAATGGAAGTTTAGGCCCGTTAGAGAAAACCAGCATGGAAGAATTTGAAAAAGAATTGGCAAAAGCAAAGTTTCCCAAGCGCGTATTTGTCAAAGAGCCATTGTTCGAGAGCCTTAAAGCTCTCTTTGGTGCTGATGTAGAAGTGTTATTGCAGTATTGATAATTCATTAGGTGGATTAAAGAAAAATGAACTGGGAAGAATATTGGAAAAATCCCGCCATCAAGGGGGAAGGATTCTGGACTGACGTTCCTTATGGGCCGCCAGCACTTTCTGAATATCACCCGACAAAAGGTTTTATTGCGGTGGATGGTTTCAGGATCGCCGCCATAGGCCATGTCTGGTTTCCAGAGCAGCAAGGGCCTGGAAGCCATTATTTTCAATTCGACAATGATGCCAGGATCGCCGGCGAGTATCACACCCATAGAATCATTCTAAGCGGAGCGATTAATAATATTGATCCTATTCTTTCTGATAAATTGATCTCTTTGGCCACCAGCTTCCGGGAGAAACATGCCGATAACTTTGCCAGGTCATTGGATAGATGTGTTAAGGGATTATTAAGCTTGACCGGGAAGAAGAATTAATACATAGTAAAGCATTTAAATGGACTTATTCTTATTTAGTCTATGGATCCTACAGATAAACGGGAACTTAAAAAATTTGAAAAAGAACTTGGTCTTTATTCTGTAGCCGGCGCAATTTGTTCTTATGGAGATGTGATTGATTTTGTCCAAGATTTAAAGCAAGGAATTGTATTAGTAGATACCTGCGATCATGATGAAGCAGTCGGGAAAAAAATGACTGCATTCTTACGAAAAGAGATCAAGGAAGGTTGGGGTGTGGCAGGTGATGCTGCTGATAATCTTGAAGAACTTGGCAGAAAATTAGCTGCTTTACGTGATCCAACCATCCCTTATTGGAAGAGTGACGAATGGTTCGATATGGTCTCTGCTCTCTATGTACAGTTTGATAAAGAGAGTATCTCGTTATCAATGGGCGGAGGATTAGGGGAAACCATGATCTTGAGAAATGATGGAAGGCTGGAGAGGATCCTGATGAAAGGCGGCACTATTGATCTGAAATTCCTAGAAGGCCATGATCAGACCTATTTTACAACATTAGCAAAGGATGAAGTGATGTTGCTGCATACAGACGGTTTGCTGGGAAATATCAACAAGGACATTTATCTTTCGTTTCCCCATGCTATAAGAAAAGAAATAAACTATGAATCCTTTGTGGACCATAACCGAGAATGGCTGCTTAACACTATTGCAGAAAAAAATGATGAACCAACCGAGACTATAAGAGATAGAATAGTAGAAATATTTTCAGCTTATTTTTTGCCACAAAGTTCCAGAGATGATGATGTGACATTTGCAGTGATTAAGAAAAAATAATCACTTCTTCACCACATAAAATATCTCATTTTCGAATTCCAGAATCGTATATTCCCATCCCAAGCGTTTGCATAACCATTCCATCCAGCTTCTTCTGGGAGCAGTCATCACCTTGCCGCTCATGGTCTTGGTGGCGAAACTTACAACTACATATTCCGCAGGAATTCGTGTGAGCAATTCTTCCGTTCTCTTGTGGCCTTTTCCTTTATCGATGACGTCTGTCATTTTCAAAAGGAAGCACAGGTCTGCTTTAGGATAATTTTTTTTACTTATGTCAGCAACGGTTGCTTTTCCGGTAAAGGAATGATTCTCTTTATGTAATAAATTAAAGTATTGATTGAGAGAATACATTTCCTCTTCATTAATATCATAAGCATGATAGTTGCATTCTTTCAGTTTCATGAAGGGGAATGAAAAAGGATTTATGCCACACCCTAGATCTAAGATAGCTTTTGGTTTTCCAGTGATAGCAAATACTTTTGCATATAATTTCCCATATAAAGGTAGACGTTCTTGAGTTGAAGAGTGAGTAGAAAGAATCTGTTCAATGGCCGCACTTTTTTTTGTGGGAACAGTAGTTAATAATCCCTCGACTAATTTTTTTCTTTCCCCAGGATCATCACGAAAAAGTCCATAGATCCTTCTTAATTTGGAGCGAATGGTTTTAATGACAGAAACATACGACTTTGATTTAGGATTGAAGTTTTCCTGTAACATTTTGACAATTTTCGGTTCTTGTTGTAAATATTTCAGTAAGAATTCTTTTGTAAATTTATCGCTGAGGCTCTGTAATTCTTTTTTCTTCTTAATATCCTGCACTAAAAGGGCAATTTTCTCTTTGTCCAACATCAGTAGGGTAAAACTTTCTACTTATAAAAAGCTTTTTAAAGCTGGAAAGAATATACAAAGCATGGATAAAAACGGAAAACTGAAGAAAGCTTGGTTATTCTTCTGGCATGATGATTCCCTGGCCAGCTGGGCGGCCAATGTAGCAGTAGCTTTTCTGGTGATACGCTTCATTCTCTATCCTTTCCTTGGTATTGTATTAGGAACAAGTTTCCCTATCGTTGCCGTAGTCAGCGAAAGCATGGAACATGGGCTGCATGAGGGAAGATTGTGCGGGAATTATTATGAAGATTTTAAAGAATCGTTTGATAACTATTGGGAAGTATGCGGAAGCTGGTACGAACAGCAAGGTATAAGCAAAGAGCAATTCAAAGCTTTTCCTTTCTCGAACGGCTTTAACAAAGGAGATGTCATTGTCTTATGGAGAGCAAATGAAAAGAACATAGGAGTGGGAGACATCTTGATTTTTGAAGGAGGCAGGCCGCAGCCCATCATACATAGAACGGTGAAAAGTTGGGAAGAAGAAGGAAAAATATTTTATCAAACCAAAGGAGACCATAATGAGGGCATGATTCCTGGAGAAGATAAGATAGATGAAAGCAGGATCTATGGCCAGGGACTGTTGCGAGTGCCCTATTTGGGCTGGGTAAAGATATTGTTTGTAGAAATGGTAAGACCCTTAGGCTGGAATATTCAGAGATAGTTATTTTAATAGTTCTAGTTTTATGTCGGCTATTTTCTGGGTTAAGGTAAGAGTTTCTAATTCATTAGTGCCAAAGTAGGATATTAAAACATCATCATCACCAAAAGTACCAAAAGAATCTTTCTTACTAATGTAAATACCGTTGGGAGTAGCTACGAGATTATGATACCGGAATGAAACGTTATTACTTTCGAGATATTGCACTGATTCCTGAAAAAGATCAGGCCTTTTTGTTTTCCAATCACCTAAATCTGCTTCTACTCCATCGACCGTATACCAATCTTCTTGACCGCCATGGCCAACCCCTACTACTTTTTCCTTAACTTCATATTTTGTAGCTAAATGATTTCGTAACCCTTCATCAAAATCGCAGCCGTGAAGGCAAAGAAATTCTAATTTCTGGATTCTGTTTATCTTGTTATTAAGCTGGCGTAAAGAAACGTATTTCCCTGCCAGCAGATCTAAATCATGCTTAACTTCATGAACTTCTGTAGGCAGGGGTTGGACTTCACAAGCTCTGCTTTCTAAAGAACCATATATTTTCTTAGTAGTAGGAAAAAGAACTTTCTGATAGTCTCCTTCTAATACCTGTTCAGTTTCCACTGGTCTTTCCACTGAAATCTGGACTGGAACCCCGTATTGCTGTTCTAATGCCCTAATCACGGAATAAATGTCTTCATCCATCGTATGCCTTTTTTAAGGCAACCTTATATATAAATTATGATATATAAATTTTTTATTTAGGTAAATTATATAAAGACCAAGCTGATTTCTGAAATAAAATAGAGACACAGGTGATGCAATATGTTCTGTCCGACATGCGGTTCAATATTAAGGCCGAAGGATAAAGCCGGCAAGAAGGTACTTTTTTGCAGCTGCGGCTTCAGTAAAGCTCCAGATGAAGAAACAGCAGAGCTAAAGGAAAAGGTAAAGGGCAGTAAAAAGATTGAAGTAGTCGAGCATGTTGAGACTAATCCTAAAATCAAGATGCCTTGCCCTAAATGCGAGAATAAAGCAGCATATTATTGGACCCAGCAAACCAGAGGCGCTGATGAGCCCGAAACCAGGTTCTTTAAATGCACCAAATGCAACCACACCTGGAGAGAGTACTCGTAATGGCCTCTCAAAAAGAGATGCTGGCCAAGATAGAAAAAAGTGAAGAGTATAAATCTTGGAAGAAAAAGCATCCGGGAGGGTATCTTTCCCATTTTTTTTGTCCCATCTCGGCTCACTGTGAGTTGAAAAGCGAGTGGGAAGTTGGATATTATGATGCTGATTCTGAGAAGATGACCGTTTTTGCCTATGGCGAAAATGTTACAGTAAAAGAAAATGAAGATGATGTTTTCAAAAAGCCAGAGCAGCGAGTGGAAGAGCTGGAGATAGGATCCGTGAAAATCACATTCGATAAGGCCGTCGATGTCTTTGCCACCAACGTAGAAGAGTTATTTCCGAAAGCAGGGCGTGGAGATGGTTTTGTGATCCTGCAAACTTTAGAAGGAAAACCTTTATGGAATTTCACCTTCATCACCAGAGAATTAAGATTCATTAATATCAAGATCCATGCGGGGACTGGTGAAATCGATTCTCATCTGAGCATGGATTTGATCGATAGAGGATAGGAATGTTGATTCGTTCTGCTTCTTTGGAAGATTTTGAGGAATTGTATAGCATTGGAATAAATACGCCAGAATTGAAAGTTAGCGCAAGCGAAGAATTCATGGATGCCGAGGAATTCAGGTGGTCTATACAAAATCCTCATGGAATATTCTTGCTTGCAGAAAATGACAAACCTACTAAAAAAATAACCGGCTTTGTCTATGCCAATGCCAAAGATACTTTAGAAAGGCCGTTGGAGAATAAATATGCTTGTCTGGTTTATTTGGCGGTGGTTCCTGAATTTCGTCAACAAGGAATTGCCAAGCAACTCTATACGGATTGTGAAAGAAGATTAAAAGAAAAAGGAATCACTCACCTTTATGGCTGGGCTCACGCTGAAGGAGATAGCAATATCATAGAGTTTATGAGAAGGCAAGGATTTGCAGAAGGACATCGCTATGTGTGGATGGATAAAAGAATAGAATAATCATAATTTCTTCTTTCAAGAGTAATATCCTAACACTATATCTTCCATATCAACAGTCTTTATATAGTTTAATCATTTGTTTTTTCTTGATAGATGTTGTTAAAAGAGGCAAGAAGGATTCGTCCTTCGAACCCCTTTGAAAAGAGGTGATAGATCTTTCATGTCTAAATCAACTGCTCAAAAAATTTCTTTTAAAGGACAGGCGAAGTGCAAGAAGCTGGAAGCATTTTTTCCTGAAGATATCTCACCTCTGGATGAGAAGAAGGGAGAATGATTATTTAAGATTTTGCTGATAAAATTCCCGTGCTTGTTGTTGTGAATACTCTACACTTACTCCAGCATCAAGATATACTAATTTTACCCCAAGAACGGCAAAGAGTTCTTTAAATTCTTGACTTTCAAAATGCGGTTTTATCTTTAACTGGAAATCCAGATTCTCATACCTGCAATCATCTTTCTTATCACGATTTTCAAAACGCGGCACTACTTTAGCGGCATCATCAATGATTGGAACTACCAGTATATCCATTGGATAATCTGCACAAAATTTATTTTCAGGAATAGAAAGAATTTCAGCAATGCTAAATATCCGCCCTTCATCAATTGCCTGCTGCCTTTGGAAAACAACAGAAGTAGAAAGCGACCGGCTCTGATAGAGGTCTATTCCAGCTTCTCGGATGGGGATAAGTAAATGTTGATATAGTTCCTTTCTGCAGCAAGCATATTCTTTTGCCATGAATTCAGCACTGCAAGCACTTCCTTTCTTGTTAAAATCATTGCGGATTACTTTTCCACGGCCAGAGTAATTCGGTTCAGAAGTCTTAATAACCTCGTAAGAACCAATGATTAAATCTGGAGAGGGAAGGCAATCATATTTTATTTCATACGCATCTACATCAAAAACTCGCTTGCCATCTTTTTGCGCCTCTTCAACAAAAACATCAAGGAAAACTCCTTTCCCTACTCCATCTAAACCATCAACAACAACAAATTTACCTCGTTTCATCACTATCTTCTCACATAGGTCACAAACGAATATCCTTCTCTATCCAGCAGTTCTTTCTCTTTCCAACGAGCACGGTCTATTTTTTGGAAGTAACGCAGCTCTGAACCATCCACATATTGATCGACATGAGTGATTTCCAACATAGTTGCATGTTCCATCGCCGCTTCGTAGACTTTCTGGCCGCCACCGATGAAGATTTTTGAATAATCTATCCCATCAACGTGCAATCGCCGATCGCCTAAATCATGAAGAGCTTTTTCTAAGGATCGTGCGGCATACACGCCATCTTCGCAAAAAGATTGATCGCTGGTGAGGACGAAATTTTGTCTTCCAGGGAGCGGACGGAATTTTGGGGGAAGAGTGCCGTAGGTGACTCGACCCATGATGATAGGATATCCTTTAGTCAAATTACTGAATCTTTTTCGATCTTCTGGCAGATCCCATGGTATTTTTCCATCTATACCTATAACATTATTTCTGGACACTGCGGCTATCAAAACTATATCCTGATTTTTTGTATGATTCATGTTCTCTCCTCCTGTCAAAATAGGACCGGCAAAATTTGCCAGCCTAATTTTGATCACGCAAGAGATGAGATAGTTTCCTCATTTCTCCGCGTTTAGACTGCTATTGGGAATTTAATGAAAGGATGATGCTGATAATTAACAACTTTTGTATCTGTGTATTTCCAATCAAAGATTGATCTGAAATTCTCTGTTTCTATTGAAGGCAAAGAGTATGGTCTCCTACTGAGTTGCTCTTCTGCTCCTTTCACATGATGTTCATAAATGTGGGTATCTTCTAAATTACCGATAAGCTTCCCTTCTTTATAGCCGGTTTCTTTTGCTAACAGGTGAAGTGAGGTTGCGTAACTAGCGATGTTAAATGGCAAGCCCAACATCACGTCCACCGAACGCTGGTTCCATGACAAGTTAAGTTTGCCGTTAAGGACATTGACATGAAATGAATAATGACAAGGGGGCAAGCCCATCTGAGGCAACTGGGCTGGATTCCAGGCAGATACGATCATCCTGCGGTCAGAAGGATTATTTTTGAGGGTATTTACGAGATTGGCGAGTTGATCTACACCTTGCCCAGTATAATCTACGCCTAATCCTTTATACGCTGCGCCAAAGTGCCGCCATTGGAAACCATAAATAGGACCAAGGTCAGGTTCTTCTGCCATTTTTCTTTTTGTCTCTGCATCATGACCGTGAGGAACTTTTTCAGGATTGCACCAGTCGTTCCAGATTGGATTTCCGCGTTCTTGCAGCCAGCGTTTGTCAATCAGGCCTTGAATAAAAAATTCTAATTCAGAACTTACATTTTCATATTTAATCTTCTTGGTAGTCAGCAAGGGGAAACCATCAGATAGGTCATGCTCAAATCTTTCTCCAAAAACAGCAATAGCATTTATTCCAGTCCTATTACTGATCTTTACACCATTTTCCAGAACTTTCCTGACAATTTCTAAATACGCATCCATCCAGAAGAAAGAAAAATAAGATCTTTAAAACCATTTAGGAACTGAGAAATAGCAATTGAAATTCATTATTACTGAAAAGTGGGACTATACATTTTTAGAAAACTTTTCACCTTTAAACTGTAGGTATTCTTTCCGCGATAGCTGAGTTGCAGTTTTCAACACAGAGTTAATCAGAACATTCTGTTGTTCACTCCATTCTTTATCGGAATGTAATTTCATATAATTTACCCAGTAATCAATAAACCATTCTCTCTCCCGTTGATTAATTTCCTTAAAGGAAAGCTTAGATTCTTCCATACTGTTTAAAGAGAGATTTGTAGTTTTTAATTGTTTCGTCTTTAACATTAAACATGCCCTGTAAGTGGCGTGCGTCCTCCAAATCCTTAGAAGTTTGCAAAACATACTTTTTATAAGCAATCTGCATAGGGATGGAAGAAACGTATAATTCGCCTTTTTTTGTAACCACTTTTATTTTATCAGATAAGGCAATAGCATCAAGGAGATCCCGCACAAACTTCACTTCCATATTAGGAACCGCTCTTCCCCTCTCCGCAAAACGGATCGCCAGTTTATCTTCCTTAAGCATAGAAAATAATTCTTCTTCGCTATTAGCATTAATTGCCCAAAATCCTTGCGCTTGTAAATCTTTATACAACGCTGAAAATTGTTCTTTAGAGATAGGTTCAATAAACATATCAACATCTTCTGTTGTTCTAGTCCTGCCAAAAAAAATAGCGACATAGCCAGAGATCAGGACATAGTTGCAGTGTTTTCCAATAATTGCGCATATCTTCAGAACAAATATATCTAAATCACTTAATTCTTTATCTAATTTGATTGTTTTTGTATCGAGCCATTCCATCATTCAATGAGAAAAGCATTACTATTAAAATTTATCCTACGATTTCTAGCATTTTCTCTCTATTTGTTTCCCCAGATTTTATTCTTACAGACAGTTTGAGTTCTTTCTTAAAGAATTTTATCAATTCTGTGTTAGCTTTGCCCTTTTCAGGAGCAGCTTTGAGGTATAATTTTAATTTGCCCTCTTCTTCTTTTATTTCTGTCCGGCCAGAGTGGGGAATGACTTTGACCTTTAGTTTCCCGTTCTGAATATACTTATTGATGTCCATGGAGAATACTGTTGAAAACATACCAGCGCAGCCAGGCCAGGAAGAAGGCTGCCAGAAAGATGTTTAACAAAGTAGAATAGAGCGGATAAAAGAGCAGCGCTTTCTTGATGGGTAGAAGAATGACTGTCGCAATCAATGCACTAACTGTTGTAAATAAGACCAGCAACAATACTTTCTTCCACTGTTTTTTGAAGGTGCTGAAACCTGCGCCGATAGAATCCCAGATCTTATAGGATTTGACAAAATGATGGTAGATCAAAAAAACTATGACGATGAATAAGACCACCATATAAAATAATATAGCGCCGTCAATCATCAGGCGGATGTTTTCCATGAGGTTGCTGTGAGTAAGATAAAATACCGGCAGGAGTTTAGGGGGGATATTGAGTAATACCATTGTGGCTATTTTTACTATCAAAATTATTCCTAAAAAAAGCAGCAAAGGGACCAACAAGGAAAGATTAAGCGAGTTCCAGCGCCAATAATTTTTGCTGGTCACTTTTTTCCCATGCAGATAATTCCAGGTTCTTGCTTGAGCGTACGAAAATAAAAATACTGAAGCAGCCACTAAAATTGTTAATCCTGCCAGGGAAGTGATCAGGAACCATTTCAATGAGCTGAGGAACGGCGCCAGTTGTTCAGGACTTAAGGAAAGCAGCATCTGCTGCAGCTCTGCAGTAGTCCTTCCCTGCAACAATTCTAAAGAACGCCGCTGGGTGTAGGAAGAAAACCAGATGAAGGAAAGAATAATGATCAGAAGAGAGGCAAAATCGGTCAGGAAAGTAGCTGTGAATTGTTTTCCTAGCTTGAATGAATCAAGATAATGCTGGATGTTTTTATTCATGGTTTGCTGGTTAAAGATATCTGCAAATGTATATAAATATTGTGCTGAAGCGGCACAATCCGAAAAGTGAGTGTTTTTCAACTTTTTAAAATAGTTGCCTATGGGGCGCATGGAGATTCTTATGAATTTTGCAGCCTTAGTCCGTTGCACAGCTATTCGCAAAAAAATGACGCAGAAAAAATGAGTGATTTTAGATTTTTCCATCACTCAGAAATTTGACTGTGCCGCTGAAATTATTCTGGTGGGGCGTGGACTACTTTTCTCAGTTCTTTGTTTAACGTACCTAATACAGCAGATAATCTCTCTGGAGGAACTTCAGAATCATCAAAATTTATTTATCTTCAATCAACTTCTTCTTTTTCTTTTCTGATAAGTACAAAAAATTCCCGTCTGAAACAATAGATTTTCCTATCTTCTGCTCCAGTTCTTTCCGCGTATTCTTAGCGATATCTCCTCCTTCTTTGGCAGTATGTTTCAATTCTGGAAAGACCTTCGCATCTTTCGCAACTGTAATATCGGTTGTGGCTTTCTCACCAACCATGGTTAAGATTAATTCCCAATCATTCATGTGGTCTCGTAAGTTCTGATTAGGTTTTGGTAAGCCTTTGAACTGTTTGTATTCCTCTACCGTTTTGCCGAAGGTTGCTTTAGATATCTCGTTGGTAAGAATGGCAAAATCATTTTCCTGAGTAACCTCACGTTGTTTCCATTCGTCAGTTAATTCTTGTCTGATGGCGATTCCGCGGAGACGTTTATCAATCCAATCTTTCGGATAGCCTTTCAGTTCATAATATTGTTTGATCCTGTTTTGTCCTAATTCTGGATTTTCTATCTCCTGGATGCGCTCGTAGCCTGTTTTGGCCAGCCATAGCTTAAATGGCTCTGCTTTTGGCGAGGGG
>Ga0209542_10012611_pt1 | contig 14738 bp, 14 predicted proteins | sample RifCSPhighO2_01_FD_184028 | JGI IMG/M metagenome (GOLD analysis project Ga0209542, IMG submission 184028) | Soil microbial communities from Rifle, Colorado - Rifle CSP2_plank highO2_0.1 (SPAdes) (version 2) | ecosystem: Environmental > Terrestrial > Deep subsurface > Rock core/Sediment ...
GCGAGTTTAGAATTTGTTAGAGGTTTTAATTTTGGAAAAACAAAGTTCTCAACAAATGCTTAACGAGCAATAGCGAGTTTAGAATTTGTTAGAGGTTTTTATTTATTATCGCTGTAAAATTGCTTTGTCCAGAAACTTTTATGTTTGTATAATTAGCGTTTTCATATTCTAAAAGAGTAATATTCGCTATATAATTATCATTTGGAGATAAGTTGCTAAAAAATACCTGTCCATTAATATTTGTTTCTTTGGTTTGATTAAATTCATTAAGAGTTAAATTAACATCAGCTCCGAAAATAGGATTATTAGAAGAATCAGTTACTGTTAAAAGCAGGCTATCCGCAGTATGAGAAACAAGATTAAAAGTTATATCATTCGCTGTATCAGGCGCAATGCTTATTGGTTCAGATGGATTAGAATAAGCTATGTCATATCCTTCATTTATTCCGTTTATTGAAATATCGTAAATATCCCATTCCATATTTTCAATAGTCACATAACCTTGAGAGCTTTCAGAGCCAGTCGCAAAGTTTTGATTATATTTGTATATAGGATTTTCACTGCTGTCTTTTCCTATAATTTTACTTCCTAAAATATTAAAATTTACATTGGAAATAGGTAAAAACGCTGTATAAATTTCTTCAGAAAGTTTGTTTCCAGAAATAATTGTTCCTATAGATGTTAATACTGGAGGATTTGAACCCAATGGATTTCCATAATATACCCAATAATCATTATCTGTTTCATTTGCAGGTATTGCGCGCTCTGTTTGAAAAGCAATTTGAAGAACCGTTGTGCTGCTATTCCATTCGCTGATATTTATTCTTGGAACTTCTCTTAAAATTAAAGGATCGCCGTATACTATTCTTACATCATCTCCAGATGAAAGAGATTTTCCATTTTCAACCAAGTTAAAATGGCTAAGAGGTATTTTTACTTCTGTTCCAGAGGCTATATCGTTATTATCAGTTAATAAAATTCGTTCTCTATAATTGTAAGCGTTGTTCCACCAATTAGGAGCGCCTAAATTATCATAAGTTTTTACTGTTAACTGACTTATTTTATCAATAGTAAAACTTGATTCTGTTGTTTCGCTTTCAATAATAGTTAAATGAGGAGGAGAGGGATTTATATTTTGACTATCGCGCGCGTAAGTTTTAGAAGTAGAGTATCCATTTTTATTTATTGTAATTTCATAACTTTCAGTAGACGAAGGAGACCCTGGAAATGTAACTAAACCATTGTTATTAGTAACAGTATTAATTGAAATTTGAGGATTAACAGTACTGTTTTCTATTAAAACATTTGCTTGCGGAATAGGAATTCCTTGAAAATTAAAAGCAGTTAATTTAATAGTGCCTCCTCCTAAAACTGTTTCTATTCCATTAGGAGAATAATTTGATAATAAAACTATTTTATCGCTGTTAAACTTTGTCTGCCATGACACTTCAACGCGAATTTGTTTATAATCAGCTGTGATTCCGTTTTCATCAAGCTCGTCTAATCCGTCTTCAGGCGCATCCACATATTGAATAAATATTTTTTTAGTGTAATTAATATTATTTAAAGTTTTTTCCTCTTCAGGGATTAAATTTCCATATGGGATTCCTCCTTGCGTTCCAACGCTGTTATAATCCAAATTACGCGCGAATTCCATTTCTTCTTGCGCTATAACCAAAGCGCTCGCGCGCAGTTTGCTTACAGTAAGAGAATCTATTCCTAAACTTAAAGTTTCTAAAATTCCTATAGAAATAAGAGTAAAAATAAATATGGCAATAATTATTTCAAGTAAAGAAAAAGACCGCATAAAATAATTATATCAAACTTTGTCTTTTTTTAAAATACTACGCATAAGTAAAATTAATAAAGGACTTATAAAATACATTGATTTTATTAGTTGAATTTAATAAAGAAAAAAAATAAAGTTTTAGGCTTTACAATATTTAACTATAAGCGTAAAATAAAGGAAATATTATGCAAAATATTTTTAATAATATGATTAAAAAACAATCAAAAAATAAAGCAGATGGCAATAGAAAAAAACGAACAAGAAGCGGAAAAAAAATGGATAAATAGTGAAATTAATAAATTAAAAAATGATTGAAAAATTCAAAAATTTATTTCCTGAAAATGTAGAAAACGGAATAGAAAATCCGATTATAGACAGCGAATTGTCTTATAAAGAAATGCTTGATTCTTTTAATCCTGATTGGTCTAATGAAATTATTGAAAAACAAAAACTTGTTAATGTTTTATATTATTCTTTTGACAATAAAATACATCAAGGTCAAATTATAATAAATAAAAAACTTGAAAAAGATATTGATGAAATTTTTAAACTTGCAATGCAAATAAAATTTCCAATAGAAAAAACCTCTCCAATTTCTACATATTACTGGAATGACAAGATATCAATGGAATACAATAATACATCCGGATTCAATTACAGAAAAATTTTGGGCTCTGAAAGATTATCAAATCACGCGTACGGTTTTGCTATAGACATAAATCCGCGATTAAATCCTTTTATAAAAGATGGGAAAATTTTGCCTGATGGCGCGAATTATGATAAGACTAAAACAGGAACGCTGACTGTTGAAAATCCAATTGTCAAAAAATTCAAAGAACTTGGATGGATTTGGGGCGGCGATTGGGAAAGCATTAAAGATTACCAGCATTTTGAAAAAGTTTTGCAATAAACGAAAATTAGGGTCATGCTCTATTATATAAAAATAATTTATAAATTAACCTATGCTTGATGTGAGAGAATAAATAGGTTGCAATATAGAAACCGCGAAAAAGCCTACGCCAGAACCAATAAATACCATTAAAACAGGTTCAATAATGCTTCCCAGATTTTTAGTTATATTAGCAACATCATCTTCATAAAATTGCGCTAATTCTATAAGAATAATGTCTAAAGAACCAGTTTCTTCCCCAACTGATATAAGGTTTGTAACAATAGGAGGATACAATTTTGGATATTTAGCAAAAGATAAATATAGGTTCGCTCCCTTTTCCACATCTATTTTAGTTTGTTCTAATGATTTTTTGTAAAAATAATTTCCCATTACTGATTTTGTTATTTCTATTGATTCTAATATTGACATTCCGCTTACAACTAAAGAATGAAAAGTGCGGGAAAATCTAGCGGAATTAACTTTTTTAGCTATAGACGATATTAAAGGTATATTTAAAATCGCCCAATCGCGCGCGATTTTTCCGCTTTGCGTGCGCAGAAAAAAATACCAGTTGCCAATTATTGCTATAATTATTATAAATATAAGTAAAAATATGTAATTAGACATAAAATTGCTAATTGAAATTATAGCTCGCGTGCTAAACGGAAGTTCAGCATTAAAACTTTCAAATACTTGTACTAAATTAGGAACAGCGTAAACCATCATAATTATTCCTATTCCTATCATAACAACAAGTATAACAAGAGGATATATTAAAGCGCCTATTACTTGCGATCGGAGTTTTCGTTCTTTTTCCATTTGCACAGCAAGAGTTTCTAATGTTTTTTCTAATTTTCCAGAAACCTCGCCAGATTTAATCATATTTATATATAATTGCTTAAATATTTTTTCATATTGTTTTAAAGAATCAGCAAAACTTTCTCCTTTTTTAATTTGTTCTTCTAAATTTGAAATAATAATTTTTAATTTCTGATTACTTGTCTGATCTTTTAAAGTTTCTAAACCTTTTGGCAAAGATATTCCAGTTCTTATCATTAAAGCTAAATTGCGCGTAAAAATTATACGTTCTTTTAATGGAACGCCTGATAAAGTATTGATTTTTTGACGTATTTTGCTAAACATAGATTATATTTTTTAATTTTATTCCTTTGTTACTCTAAGCACTTCTTCTAAGCTTGTTATTCCCTGAATAGCTTTAATAAAACCATCTTCAAGCATTGTTGTCATTCCTTCTTCTATAGCTTTATTTTGTATAACATCAGAAGAAACCTCTTTTTCTATGAGGATTTTAATTGCTTCTGTTATTTCTAAAATTTCAAATATGCCTATTCTTCCTTTATATCCTTCTGCGCATCCTTCGATTGGATTAGGCTTATAGAATTTTATTTTTTCCCAAGTAGTGTTTTTAGGAACTATTTTTTTGTCTTTTAAAACCAATAAAATTCTTTCCATATTATATTCTTTGCTTAAACTTTTGATATCGCTTTCTGTAAGAATGTATTCTTCTTTGCTTTCACATAATACTCTTACTAATCTTTGAGCCATTACTAAATTAGCAGTGGAAGATAGTAAAAATGCTTGCGTTTTCATATCAATAAGACGAGGGAAAGCTCCTGAAGCAGAATTAGTATGAAGAGTGGAGAGCACTAAATGTCCTGTTAGCGCAGCATTTATAGCAAGAGAAGCTGTTTCAGTGTCTCTTATTTCGCCAACCATAATAATATCCGGGTCTTGTCTTACAAGCGCGCGAAGTCCATTTGAAAATGTAAGCCCTATTATAGTATTAACCTGTGTTTGATTTATGCGAGGCATTTGATATTCAATCGGGTCTTCTATAGTGGAAATATTAACTTGCGGTTTATTAAGTATTTCCATCATAGAATACAGAGTAGTTGTTTTACCAGATCCAGTAGGGCCTGTAACAAGTATCATTCCATGAGGTCTTTCAATGTTTTTTTGAACTATTTTTAGATTTTTTCCGTATAATCCGAGAGATTCCAATGTTAAGTTTTTGACGCCTTCTTTTAAAAGTCTCATAACAACTTTTTCCCCGTTTTTTACTGGCAGTATTGAAACGCGAAATGATACCTTATAATTTGTTGATTCTATTTTAAAACGTCCGTCTTGAGGAAGCCTATGCTCGTCTAATTTTAAATTAGATATTACTTTTATGCGAGCTATAACTCCAGAGTAAATTTCTTGTGGCAAATCCATAACATCATGTAAAATTCCGTCAATGCGATAACGCACAATAACTTTTTTTTCCAATGGTTCAATATGAATGTCAGAAGCGCTTTGATTTACGGAATGTTCTAAAATACTTTCAACTATTTTTATTACCGGTAGTTCACTGGCTTTTTCTTTTAAATTGTCTTGAGTATCTTCATCTTGAATTTCTTTCTTAGTCTGGCTTATTTTTATTTTAGATTGTGAAAAATCTGTTTTTTTAATTTCAAGATTATCTTCAGGTTCTTTATTTGTATTTTGATATAACACATTTCCCCATTGTTCTTTTAAGCTTTTTTCATATTGTTTTAAACAGTGATTTAGAGATTTTTGGTTAGTTAAACGAGGCAAAATATTTAAATTAGTCTTTTTTTTGATAAAATCTATTTCCTGAAGATTATCTGGATCAAGCATAGCAACTTCTATTGATTCATCAGATTTTCTGTAAGCTATCATTTGGTAATTTTGAGCTATTTTTTTAGGTATAAGATTTAATATATCCTGTTCTATTATTAGTTTTTCTAAATCAATAAAAGGCACTCCAATAATATGGCCTTTAATCTGTATTAAACCGTCTTCAGTGATTAAATTATTTTTAATTAAAATTTGTTCAATTTTTTCTTGATTTCCTTTAGTTTCTTGAAAAATCTTTTCCCAAGAATCTTTATTAACAATTTCAATGTCAAGTAAAAAATCTCTAAGTTTTGTAATTGGAATGTTCATAGGGATAGAAATTATAAATAGTAAGTATAAATTAGAAAGTATAATAAAAAGCAATGTTTTTATTTTCTAACTAAGTTTTTTAATTTGTTCGCATAAAAAGTTTAATTCATTGTTTCTAATTTGAGCTTTTCCTTTTATTGCTATTGGCGTTCCTTCTTGCCAGATAGGATAACGTTCTAAAATTCGCGGGAAAACAGTTACTTCAAGAGTATTTTCTAAATCTTTTATTTTAACAAACAGCATAGCGTTGCCTGATTTAGTATTTATTTTTTTAACTTTTTCAATAGTTCCTCCAGTCCATAAACTTTTATTATTAGCAGAAGGAATTATGTTTTTAATAGGAGTAAGTTTTGTAGTAAATAATTTTTTATGTTTTTCCAATGGATTGCCGGAAATATATAGTCCTAAAAGTTCGCGTTCCCAAAGCAGTTTTTGTTCTAAAGAAGCAGGTTTGGCATTTTGTAAATTTAGAGTAAGACCAGTTCCGGCGTTGTCAAACAAGCCTCCTTGAATAGTATTTTGCTTTGCGCGCAATTCCTGAGCAGCAAGTAAAATAAATTCTAAATTGTAAATAAGACATCCTCTTTCATCTATTGTATCAAATACTCCTGTTTTAATCAAAGCCTCCATTGTCTTTTTATTGATAGCTCGGTCTTTAACTCGGTTTATAAAATCTTTTATATCTTTGAATTTTCCTTTTTTTATCCGTTCTTCAAGTATATTTTGAACAATATTGCTACCAACATTTTTAATAGCTCGCATACCAAAGCGAATACTTTTATCGTTAATTATAGTAAAATCAAGTCCACTTTCATTAATATCAGGAGGCAGAATTTTAATATCCATATTTCGCGCTTCTTCAACAAAAAAAGTAAGTTTTTCTAAATCTCCTTGTCTTGAATTTAAAAGAGCTGTTATAAATTCAGTTGAAAAATTTGCTTTAAGATAAGCTGTTTGATATCCAATCATAGCATAGGACGCTGCGTGCGATCGGTTAAAAGCGTATTGCGAAAACGGTTCAACTAATTTCCAAACAGTAGTAGCTATTTTTAAAGAAACATCATTTTTTATAGCGCCTTGTATAAATTTTTCTTTTTGTTCATTTAAAAGCGATTTTATTTTTTTACCAACAGCTTTTCGCAAAATATCAGCTTCTGCTAAAGTAAAGCCAGATAAATCGCGAGCTATTTGCATCAGTTGTTCTTGATAAACCATAATTCCATAAGTATTTTTTAATGCTGGCTCCATTTTCGGGTGAATATATTTAACTTTTTCTTTTTTGTGTTTTCTTCTTATATATGATGGAATAAGTTCCATTGGACCAGGCCTATATAAAGATACCATAATAATTAAATCCTCTATTTCAGTTGGTTTCAGGTCTTTTAAATATTTTTTCATTCCCTCTGACTCAAATTGAAAAACGCCTGTTGTTTTGCCTTCTTGCAGTAATTTAAATGTTTTTTTGTCATTAAGAGGAATATTCTCTATGTTTATCAATATTTTTTTTCTTTCTTGAATTAATTTAAGAGCATTACTTATAATAGTTAAATTTTTAAGACCTAAAAAATCCATTTTAAGAAGTCCTAAATCTTCAATCGCATGCATTTCAAATTGCGTAATAATAGTTTCATCTCCGCTCGAAGCGTATTGAAGCGGCGTATATTCAATTAATGGTTTATTAGTGATTACAACAGCGCAAGCATGAGTTGATGTATGGCGCGCAACTCCTTCCAAACGCCTTGCGATGTTTATTAGCTCTTTGCCTTTTTTGTCGTTATTATAAATTCCTTGGAATTCTTTTATTTCACGCAACGCCTGATCAAGCGACATGTTAAAAGGTATTATTTTAGCTAATTTATCACAATAATTATAAGGGTAATTTAAAACACGACCAACATCGCGAATAGCTCCTCGCGATGCCATAGTCCCAAAAGTAATAACTTGAGCAACTTTATCTTTTCCGTATTTTTTTTTAGTGTATTCAATAACTTCATTACGGCGCATATCGTCAAAATCAAGGTCAATATCTGGCATGCTTATGCGATCTGGATTTAAAAATCTTTCAAACATCAATTTATATTTTATCGGGTCAATGCTTGTTATATTTAAGCAGTATGAAACAATAGAGCCAGAAGCGCTACCGCGTCCTGGTCCAACTAGAATGCTTTTTCTTTTTGCCCAATTAACAAAATCCCAAACAATTAAAAAATATGAAGCAAAACCCATTTTTTCTATTACCTTGAGTTCGTATTTTACTCTATTGTAAATTTCTTTATCTTTTAAACCTTGTTTTCCATAGCGTTTTTCAACTCCGCTCCAAGTAAGTTTCTCTAAATATTTGTTATGGTCCTTTCCTTTTGGCAAAGGAAATAAAGGCAGTTCTATTTTATTTAATTCAAGTTCTAAATTACATTTATCCGCTATGAGCAATGTATTTTTAATAGCTTCAGGATAATCTTTAAACATTTCCTCTGCTTCAATGCCATTTTTAAAAGAAAGATCAATTTTAGCCATAGAAAACCTGTTGTTATCAGAGAAATCTTTATTTGTATTAATTGAAACTAAAACATCTTGCGCTTTTCTGTCTTCTTTATTTGGATAATGAGTGTCAATTGTCGCAACAAGAGGAATGTCTAATTTTTTTGAAAGTTTTTTAAGTTCTTTATTAATAATTTCTTGATCTTTTAATTCTTTATGAATTTGAATTTCAAAATAAAAATTATCTGGTCCAAATATTTTTTTATATTCTTTTGCAATATTTTCAGCTTCTTTTAAATTACCTGTTATAATTAATTTGGGAATTTCGCCGTTTAAGCAACCAGAAAGAGCTATTAAGCCTTTATAGTGCTTGGCAAGTAGTTTTTTATCAATGCGAGGTTTATAATAATAACCTTCTAAATGCGCAATAGAGATTAGTTTAAGAAGATTTTTATATCCTTCAAGATTTTTGGCTAAAAGAATAATATGTCTGCGAATGCGGTCTTCAGGCAGGGTTTTACTTTTATGGTCTATGGAAATATAAGCCTCAACGCCTATTATTGGTTTAATTCCAGCATGACGAGCTTTTTTGTAAAATTCAATAGCTCCGTATAAAACTCCATGGTCAGTAATAGCAAGCGCTTTCATTTTATATTCTTTGGCTTTTTCTATTATTTCATCAATTTTTCCTAAGCCGTCTAAAAGACTAAAATGAGTGTGTGTATGCAAATGTACAAAATCAGACTTCATAAAAAACAATTAATAATTAACATAGAAAATAGGACAACAGTAGAATCTTAAATTAAGAATTATTCTCTTTTAGTTATTTTAGCATAAAATTTTAAGTTCTTAAATATTTATATTTTAAAAGCTTAAATGTTTTATAACTAAACTATTGCAAAATTCCGCAATTCTGTTATTATATTGTTAAGCTTCACGTATGAAGTTTTTTAAATGTTTCAAACTTTTAACTTTAAAATAATTTTTCAAACTTTTAACTTTAAAATATGGCTGTTCCAAAAAGAAAAACATCAAGAAAGCGCACTCATGACAGAAGAGCGCATTTGCGGTTAAAAAAAATTAATTTAACAAAATGCGCTAATTGTAAAACTGATATAATGCCTCATCGCGCTTGTTTTGCTTGCGGATTTTATAAAGGAAAACAAATTATAACTGTTTTAACAAGACAAGAAAAACAGCAATTAAAAAAAGATAAGAAAAAAGGCAAAAAAAATATTGCCAAGCCAAGCAAAGATAGTAAAAAAGAGCTTAGCATAGAAGAGTTGTCTAAAAAATAAAATCAATGAACAAAAAAATAATAGAAAAACTTAAGTTTAAAATTGTTCGTTGTTAATTATTCGCTGTTATTTAAAATTATGTCTCCTCGTCATTTATCACGATTAGTAGCAACACAGATTCTTTATGAATGGGATTTTTATAAGTCCTTTTACACTAAGGAAGAATTATTTAAAATGGAAAAAGATAAAAAAGATCAGTTTTCCTTGAAAAGCATTTTAAATAAAAATTTACAAAGTATTTCTAAATTTGATCAGGATTTTTTGCAAACATTAGTTAACGGAGTAATGAATAAAATTGATGATTTAGATGATATTATTGAAAAAGCCGCGCCTAAATGGCCAATTGAACAAGTAACTTTAACTGATAGAAATGTTTTGCGAGTGGGTATTTTTGAATTATTATTTGGAAATTACAAAGAGGTTCCGCCTAAAGTGGCTATAAATGAAGCAATTGAAGTAGCAAAAAGTTTTGGCGGAGAACAATCAGGAAAGTTTATAAATGGCGTGTTAGGAACTATTTACAAAGAAATAGGAGAACCATTAAAAAATGATTAAAGTTATTATTAAGAAATTATAAATTCTAAATCCGTTAAATAGCGGATAAAATCAAAACAAATTTCAATAACCAAAATCTAAAAAGTTTAAATTTATTTAGAATTTGGTGCTTGTGATTTGGAATTTTTATACTTTATGAATTTTGACGTTCACAAGATAGAAAAAAAATTAGGAATTGTTTTTAATAACAAAGATATTTTAAAACAGGCTTTTTCACATAGTTCGTTTGTTGTGGAAAAAGGTTTGTCAAGCTTATCTTCAAATGAACGATTGGAGTTTTTAGGAGACGCGGTTTTAGAAATTGTTGTTAGCGATAATTTATATAAAGAATATCCAAAAGCAGAAGAAGGAATTTTAACGCAATGGAGGTCAGTAATTGTTAATACTAATAGTTTAGCTGAAGTTTTTAGAAAATTGGGATTATCTGAATATATTCTTCTTTCTAAAGGAGAGGCAATGTCTGGAGGACAAGAAAAAGAAACAATTTTAGCGAATATGACAGAAGGCTTGATTGGAGCTATTTATCTTGACTTAGGCTTTGATAAAGCTTATGGTTTTATTAAAAGTTTTATATTAAAAGACAAAATTGAATTAATAGAAGAATTTCGTGTTTATAATCCAAAAGGAGGATTACAGGAAAGGGTCCAAGGACAAGGCAAGGGCACGCCAAATTACAAAATGATAAAAGAAAATGGCCCTGACCATGAGAAAAATTTTGAAATAGGAGTTTATATAGATGGCAAGCTAATAGCTTTTGGCAAAGGGAATTCAAAAAAAAACGCTGAAGAAGACGCTGCAAGAAGAGCATTAGAATTAATGAACAAAGAACAGGGAACAAAAAACAATGGGAAAATTTAAATTTTAAAATTGTTTGTTGTTAATTGTTCGCTGTTAATTATCACTATGGTAAAAATTCGTTTAATTAGAATAGGTAGAAAAAACAACCCTCATTTTAGATTTGTTGCTCAAGATTCTAAAAGCGCCCCTAAAGGCGTTTATATTGAGCTTTTAGGTAATTTAGCGCCAGCGCTACATAGAGTTCAAATTAATGAAGAAAGAATAAAATACTGGTTAGACAAAGGAGCGCAACCAACGGATTCTGTTTATAATCTTTTAGTTAAAAAAGGTATTATTATTGGTAAAAAACGTCCCGTGCACAGTCAGTCTAAAAAGAAAAAACAAGAAACAGATAACAAAGAACAGATAACAATTAACAACGAACAAAAAAAAGAAACAGTCAATGAAATTTCAATAGAAAATACTTCTCCCAAAGATGAAAATAAAAAATAAAAAAAGAAAAAAACAATATAACTCTTGACGAAAGAGTTAAAAATGATACAATGTTTGTAATTGATGGTAGATTTTTTAAAGGTCGTCTGCCATAAAAGTAATTAATGTTAATCATAGAAATTATGGAAAGAGATCAAGAATTTATTGAAAGCATAGTTAAAGCATTAGTAGAAAATCCTAATGATGTTAAAACTGACAGAAAAGTTGATGAAATGGGAGTTTTGATTACCTTGCATATTAATCCAGCTGATATGGGCACTGTTATCGGTCGCGAAGGCGCTACTGCCAAAGCTTTAAGAACATTGCTTAGAATAGTTGGAGCTAAAAATAATGCTCGCGTTAACTTAAAGTTGGAAGAACCAGAAGGTAGCACAAGACCAGCTCCTCGCAAAGAAGCTCCTATTCACAGAAGAAAAGAAAAAATAGAGGAAAGCGCTACTGATGTTGTAGATGATTTAAAGCTTTAGTAATTTTAGAAATTTTTTAAAAGACCGCTGGCATTTACTTGCCAGTGGTCTTTTTTTATGATAGAATAATTTTTAAATTATGAAGTTTGATGTTTTAACACTTTTCCCAGATATAATAACTGATTTTTTTAAATTAGGCATTCCATCTAAAGCATTAGAAAAAAAACTTGCAACAGTAAGAGCGATAAATATTCGCGACTACGCAGATAAAAAACATAAAATAGTTGATGATACGCCTTTTGGAGGCGGTCCTGGAATGGTTATGAAAATAGAACCTATTTTAAACGCTGTAAAGGATTTAAAAAAGAAAAACTATAATACTAAAGTAATTATAACATCAGTCCGAGGAAAAAAATTTAATCATAAAAAAGCTAAAGAATACGCAAAATTAGATCATATTATTTTTATTTGCGGTCGTTACGATGGCATAGATGAAAGAGTAACAACTTATATTGCTGATGAAGAAATATCAGTTGGAGATTTTGTTCTTCAAGGAGGAGAATTGCCAGCGCTTATGATAATTGAGGCAGTAATGCGTTTTATTCCCGGAGTTATAGGAAATCCTGATTCTCCTGATAAATTACTTGGTCCGCAATACACAAAACCTGCTATATTTTCTCCTAAAAAAGGAGTTGAATGGAGCGTTCCTGAAGTATTGCTTTCTGGAGATCATAAAAAAATAGCTGAATGGAGGAAAAAACACGGATTTATTTTATAATTTAAATCAAAAACCCAATCCATTTTTTATATTTTATTTGAAATACTTGAATAGAAAACTATCTTTGATTTTTTATAACACTAAAAAAAAATTATTAACCAATTAATTATAATATTATGTTACAAACAGCAGAATCAGTAACAGAAGGACATCCTGATAAAATTTGCGATCAAATTTCCGATGCTATTTTAGATGAGGCATTGCGTCAAGACATTCATTCGCGAGTTGCAATTGAAACATTGGTAACCAATGGCTTAGTAATTGTAACTGGCGAAATGACAACAAAAGCTTATGTTGATGTGGCAGGACTTGTTCGCAAGGTTGTACGAGATATTGGCTATAATGATCAAGTTTTAGGTTTTCACTGGGAAGATTGCGGAGTAATGATAAGTATTCAGGAACAGTCTCCTGATATTGCTCGCGGTGTAGACCAAGAGCAATTTAGTAAGAGTAGTAAACATAGTATTGATAAAAAAAAAATTGGAGCTGGAGATCAAGGCATAATGTATGGATACGCAACAAATGAAACTCCTGAATTTATGCCTTTGCCTATTGTTTTAGCGCATAAATTAACGCGCCAATTAGCCAAAGTTCGCAAATCTGGAATACTTAATTATTTAGGCCCAGATGGCAAAGCTCAAATTACTATTGATGATATAACCTGGAAATTAAACAGTGTTGTTGTTTCCGCGCAACATAGTAAAAATGTGAATATAAGCAAAGTAAGAGCTGATATAGAACGCGAAGTTATAAAAAAAGTTTTATTAAGCGATATGTTTTTAAAAGACACTAAAATATTTATAAATCCTACTGGCGCATTTGTGTATGGAGGGCCTCGTGCTGACACAGGAGTTACTGGCCGAAAAATAATGGTAGATACTTACGGGCCTGGATTTTCTCACGGAGGAGGAGCTTTTTCTGGTAAAGATCTTACTAAAGTAGATCGCTCTGCTGCTTATGCTGCAAGATGGGTTGCTAAAAGCATTGTTTTTGCTAAACTTGCAGATAAATGTGAAGTGCGATTAGCTTACGCTATTGGTAAGCCAGAACCTTTAATGATTGCTGTTAACACTTTTCACACTGGAAAATATAGCAATGAAAAATTAGTTAAAATAATAGAAAAAAATTTTGATCTTAGGCCAGGCGCTATAATTTTTGATTTAGACCTTTTGCGTCCTATTTATAAACAAATCGCTTCTTACGGCCATTTTGGCAGAAATGATTTAGATCTCCCATGGGAAAAACCAAAAAAACTTAACTTAAATTAAATATCATATCGCACTGGATATATTTTTGCTTCTTCTGCTATTTTTCGCATTACTGTTATTGCTTGCACTGGATATTTGCCCATAGCTGTTTCTTCAGAAAGCATAATCATATTTGTTCCGTCTAATATAGCGTTTGCAATGTCTGTTATTTCCGCGCGAGTAGGAGTTTTGTTTTCTGTCATTGATTTTAACATTTCAGTTGCTGTTATAACTGGTTTTTTTGCTTTATTTGATAATTTTATAATCATTTTTTGAGCAAAAGGAATTTTTTCAATTGAAATAGCTGTTGCTAAATCGCCCCTGCCAATCATTATCCAGTCCGCGACTTTTATAATGCTTTTAATATTTTTTATTGCTTGTTTGGTTTCTATTTTAGCAATAACAGGCATATTGCAATTATTATTAAGCAAAAATTCTTTAATCCGTAAAATATCATTTTTGTCTTTAATATCAGAGAGCGCAACATAATCCAGTTTTTGTTTTATGCCGAATAATAAATCAGCGCGGTCCTTAGGAGTGAAGGTTTTTGCTCCTTTTTTAAAGCTATGAGCAGTGCTTCCGGTTTTAGCGTTTGTTTTTCCTTGTATGCGCGGTCCTGATAAATCTTGTATAATAGGAATATTAGTTCGTGAAAGTTTTGATGCCTTGCGAATATTTTTAATTAAATTTGCGTGCGCCTCACGCGCGCCATGAGAAAAATTAAGCCTTGCAATATTCATGCCTGCTTTAATCATTTCTTGTAGAGTTTTAATATTGCTGCTTGCTGGTCCAATTGTCGCGATTATGCTTATCATGGGAAAATAAAAACCTCTAACAAATTCTAAACTCGCTATTGCTCGTTAAGCATTTGTTGAGAACTTTGTTTTTAATGTAATCATTAAAAATTAAAACCTCTAACAAATTCTAAACTCGCTATTGCTCGTTAAGCATTTGTTGAGAACTTTGTTTTTAATGTAATCATTAAAAATTAAAACCTCTAACAAATTCTAAACTCGCTATTGCTCGTTAAGCAT
>Ga0209542_10012613_pt1 | contig 14736 bp, 16 predicted proteins | sample RifCSPhighO2_01_FD_184028 | JGI IMG/M metagenome (GOLD analysis project Ga0209542, IMG submission 184028) | Soil microbial communities from Rifle, Colorado - Rifle CSP2_plank highO2_0.1 (SPAdes) (version 2) | ecosystem: Environmental > Terrestrial > Deep subsurface > Rock core/Sediment ...
GCTCTTCTTTGTCGAGAGCAGCGTCAGGCGGCTCCCCGGCGCGGCCTCCGCCAGCACCTGCCCCAGATGGATGCCGAGCAGCGCGTCGCCTATCGCCCCGCCGAATATGAAAATATATTCTTTACGCATGGGAAAGTTCGAGCACAAAAAAGTGGTGGTACGCGCTGCCGGAGGGGACAAAGTCGCGCACGATGCGGCCGTGCGCGGAAAGCGCCTTCCGCAGGCGGCGTGCCGGGTAGCCGCGCTTGCCCAGCTCCCAGTAATGCTGGCCGTTAAAAACATGGCGTTTCGGGTACGGAATTTTTAGGGCCAGGCGCACCTGCGGCACGAGCGGGATTTTGAACGACAGCGAAAGCATCGGCCCGAAGTGCGGCACGCTGATCAGTACGTGCGTACGCGCCACGCGCGCGAGCTCGCTCACCGCTTTGTCACATTGCTCAAACGGCAGATGCTCGAGCACCTCGAACGCACACGCGATGTCGTAGGATTTATCCGGAAACGGGAGCGCAAGTACGCTGCCCACCACGTCGGGGCGCAGGTCGGCGGCAAAGTCCACCGAGGTATACGCAATGCCGGTATTGTTTTTAATAAAATCGCCGAAGACACGGTCGCCCACGCCCACCTCGAGCACCGAGCGCGGACGGAGCGCCAGCGTCTCGCGGAGCTGGTGATAATAACTGACGAACCGGCCCTCAAACGCGTAACAGCCGAAGTCGTAATGCGATTTATCCACCTGTACGCCGGGGGTGTTCATGCGAGTGCTTTGAGGATAGCAGGAATGAGGTTTTTTAGGGAGTGGTGCTCGCGCACGTACTGCGGCGAGAGCGGCAGGCGCCCGAGCGCCGGGTCAGCGCTGTCCACCGGCAGCCCGCAGGCCGCCGCCTCGAGCACCACTTTGTCGAGGCTGCCGGTCTCGCTCCGGTGTATCAACAGAGTGGCGCGCCGGTATTCGTCGCGCAACTGTACTTGCGTCAGCGGGCCTAAAAACTCTACCCGGGCGCCGAGTTTCTGCGCCAACGCCTCCAGGTTTTTGCGCTCGGGCCCCTCACCCGCGATGTGCAAGGCGAGGCCTTGCTCAACTGCCGTCCGTATTGCCAGGTCGTGGCGTTTAGACGGCATCAGCCGTCCGACCGAAAGCAAGTGCTCTGTGCGCACGACGCCCGGGTCGGGGCAAAAGAAGTCCGTGTCGATGCCGTGGCCCACCACGCGCACTTTGTTGCTCGGCAGGCGGAAGCTTTCTTTTGATGCGGTAAAAATAACATCGGCGAACTTTTCCGCAACGCGGAGTTTCAGGTCGACGCTTTTGTGCGTGTACCACAGGCCCGTCTTTTTGCCGCGCAACTTCCACAGCCAGCCGGCGGCCGCCACATATTCCGGATTCATATGCACAAACACCGCGTCGTACTGCCCCGCCGAGGCGCGCCGCAGCAGGCGCCACGCGCGCAACAGCCTGCCCCCGCGGCCAAGATCTTTGAGCGAAATAACTTCCACCTCGCAGTGCTTTGTAAACTCCTCTATCCACCGGACAAAAAATCCGAGGACGGGATCGTTTTTGTCCACCACCTGCGTACAAATTAAAAGCTTCATGCGTACTTAGTATAGACGCCCCGCAGGAGGTCGAGGTCTTTTTTAGAGGCGCGCAGGAGATCGATGTTTTTTGCGATGGCCGCGTCTATCAATGCCGCGCCTTTTTTGTTTTTTGCCGTCGCACGGTAAAACTCCGCCAGCGCGGCGACGTCTTTGATAAAGCACGCACCACCGGCGCCGCGGCCTTTTTTTGCCCCTTTGTGTCCGCTGTCGTGCAACACCGAGAGATGCGATGGCCCGATGCGCGGGTCGGCCGCAACTGCGGCGCGCACCACCTCGTAGTCGGCGCCGATGGCCTGCGCTGTTTCGTACATAAGGTTAGCGTAGAGCACTTTGAGATACAAAAAGAAGTTACCCGCATATTTGATAAGCTCGGCCTCCTTGGCACCGCATACCAACTCAAAGGGCGCCTTCGGCAAGACCTTCAGTACCTGCCTGGCTTTGGCGCGGAATACCGCCGTATTGCGCGGGATGCCGATGATGTTGCGCAACGGCCGCGCGGCATCCTCGGCCGCCTGCTTGAGCACCAAAAACTCCGGGCTATGCATAACAAACAGCTTGGGGAACTTTTTTTGGAGCTTGGCGGTGGTGCCGGGCAGTATCGTCGACTTGATGACCGCCGTCTTGCCTGCCCCCACCACCTTTAGCGCCGACTCGACAATAGAGTAGTCAAAACCCTTGGGCGTTGTCGGCGTAGGTACCGCGATAAACACGATATCGCAAGCGCGTACGTTGCCTTTGTTGCGCACATACGGCTCCTCCAGCGCATAGCGCACCACTGCGTGGCCGCGGCGCTCCACATCGTCGGCGTAGCTCTTGCCGATGAACCCCTGTCCGATGAATCCTATGTTCATATAGTTACATTAGTGATTGCTTCCACTGCGCCGCCCACTCCTGCTCGTTTAACGGTTGTATCTTTAGCTCCCCCTTGCCGCTGTTGCGCAGTACCTCCGCGACCGCGTGCGCAAGGTCCTGCCTTGCCGCCACCACGGCGCCCGCCTCGCGCGCCACGCCCACGTCCGGCGACACCACCGGTACGCCTGCGGCGAGCGCCTCTATAGTACTCGCGCCGTAGCTCTCATGTTTCGAGGTAGAGAGTACTACGTCAGCAACCGCGAGGTACGGTACAGGGTCCTGCCAGCCGGGGAACTCCACCGGCAGACCACGAACACGTGCATGTAAAGACTTTTCCAAACTACCCTTCCCGAGCATCACCAGCCGCGTATCAACTCCCTCCTGCCGCACCGCCTCGAGCACGCCGAGCGCCAAAAGAGGATCTTTTTCTGTCTCAAATCGCCCGATCCACAACATAGTTTTTTGGTTATGCGGTTTACCCTGAGCAACGTCGAAGGGCTGGCGCACGATATTTCGAAATTTCGATATATCGACATACACGGGAAGTACGGTAATAGGCGCGCGCACACCCGCCGCCTCGACTTGTTTTTTTATACGCTCCGACACAACGCGCACAGAGTCTGCTCTGCGCAAAACAAATTTCCCGAGCGGGTTGAGGACGCTGGTGTGCACCTGTATGTTCAGCCTTGCACCGATGCGGCGCGCCGCGCGCCACGCAAAAAGTCCGCGCCAAAAGGGGTCCTGCGCGGTCACGACATCGAAACGCTCCGCGGGAATCTTCTGCCATGGCGCGCTGCGGCCTAAATAAACGACCGCCAGATCGTCTACCACGCTCTTTTGCAAATCGTAGCGCGGGTAGCCGGGACCAAACCGCCTGTCGCCGGTAATCATTAAAACTTTCATATCGAATCTAAAAAATGAGCCGTAGTATCGAGCATAGCTTGGAGTTCAAACTGTTTCATTCGTTCTCGTCCTTTTTGTGCTCTCTCTTTTGCAGCAATTGGGTCTTTTTCGATTTTAGATAATGCATTTTCTAATGCTCTGCCATCTTCCGGCTCTATAAACAAACCAGATTCACCTGCAATATTTTTATTTGCTCGAGTATTCGTAGCTACAATTGGGGTGCCCAAGGTCATCGCTTCAACGAGCGCGTGTGGGAACCCTTCGTATAAAGAATTTAACACAAATACATCTGCGGCCTTCATCCACGAAAGCACTTCCTCTCTCGGGCGACCCGAGATAATTTCGATCTGCCAACTTGGGTGGGATTCCCGAAGTGCTTCAATCGCTTCAAAACCCTTCCAAGGGACCCGTCGACCTGCAGACACAACCAGAAAATTTTTATCTTTTTTTCGAATTGGAAGATTTACAGGAATAGTAACTGCGTTATTAATGATTGTAATTTTGGATTCGATAATTCCCCACTGCATCACAACATCTTTAAGATACGGGCTGGGAACTAAGACTTTGTTTGCCTCATGTGCAACTCGCTTCTGAATTTTTTGAAATCGTTTAATGTACTTGTTCGTCTGCTGTGTTTTTACGAATTCGTCCAAACTCTGTGTAACACCGTACCTTTGAACACCTTGTTCCCACGCATAATCTCCAACAATTTTTACTATAAATGGCTTACGTAGCATTTTCGCCGCATACATAGAAGGCAATCCCACAGACACTGGATCAAGCGCCAGGATTATATCGTGTCGTAAACTTTTGAAGAGCACAATAACGAAGAACAAAATGTGTCGAATAACTTTGGGAAAGCTGCTTACCGAAGAAAATTTGACAACGCATATCTTAAATCTGTTTTTCAGCCCTTCTTCCAATTCACGCACGTAGGTAGCGGGCCCGCCTATTTCTGGCGGATATATGCCAGTTGCTATGAGTAGCTTTTTCATTCGTTATATAAAAAGCCGGGCGAACACCCTCTCCCGCATGTTGCGCGCCAGCAAGCTCCAGTCATATTTTGCCACAACCATCTGACGCGCGCGCTCTACCACCTGCGCTGTGCGCTGCGGGTTACCCAAAATAGCCTTAATTTGCAACGCTATTTGGTCGGGACGGTCCTTCTCTACCGGCCATGCCACCTCGGGAGTAATGTAGTCTTTGAGCCCCCCTTCTTGCGTGGTAATGACAGGAATCTCCGCGGCCATCGCTTCGGGGAACGATGCGCCAAACCCCTCGCTCCGGCTCGGTCGTACATAAATATCAGCGGCGTGTAACAGAGCAACCAATTGCATGTGATCAACATGCCCGAGCCATTCTACGCGGTCGCTGACACCAAGCTCGCGCGCGAGGACTTTAAGTGTTGTCTCTTCCGGTCCTGCTCCGGCGATTTGGAAACGCACGTCCGGCACCAACACCAAAGCGCGCAACACATCATCAACCGCGTTCTTGTGCACCAGGCGCGACGACGTGATGAGTCGGGTTCCTTGGTGTGGAGTTTTAGATCCGGAGAAATTTTGTACATCCGCACCGTTGGGCACTACCTCAACTTTGCCCTGATATCCCATGTGCTTTGCCCAGTCGGCAAGAAAAGTGGACAGCGCCGACACCGCGGCTGCGTTGCGAAACCCGCGGCGCAAAAGGGGCAAAAACAGCGCTATCCGCGCGCGACCAAACATGTACTGCTCGGTGTCGCCCTCCTGCAGCGTGAGTGCGTACGGCAATTTGAGATTGGCGAGCACGAGAGGAAAGAGCATATAGCTCATCATCGCCCACGCGGCATCAAACTTTTCTGTTTTATTTAATGCTCGCGCTCTAAGTGCCGCGCGCGGAACAAAAAGTATTTTAGAAAAGTACGAAGCGCCGCCCCCGACCCGATGCACGAGCACGTTACCGATTTTCTCTTTCCTCGCTTGCCCTCTGTCAAACCGCAGGGTAATCATATGAAACTCAATATCCTCCGGCGCAATGCGGTCGGTAATCTCTTTGATGGCCACCTCCGCCCCGCCCACGCTCGGGTAATAGGCCAGGGAAAATATAAGGATTTTCTTCACATCCATAAGCGTACCCCACCTGTAACTAAAGAAAAAGGCCGCCCGTTGCGGGCGGCCCTGGGACTCCGGTCAGAGGGTTTTGAAGTAATGGATTGTTTTCTCCAACCCTTCGCGCAGCTGCGTAGCAGGTTGCCATCCCAGCACCGTCCACGCTTTAGTGATGTCGGGCTGACGCTGCTTCGGGTCGTCCTGCGGGAGGTCTTTGTAGACGATTTTTGAGCGGCTGCCGGTCATCTCCAACACCAGCTTGGCAAGCTCAAACATAGTAAACTCGTTGGGATTGCCGACATTGATAGGGCCGGTCGTAGCCGACCCTGTCCTCATCATGCGTACTAGTCCCTCGATGAGATCGTCGACATAACAGAAGCTCCGCGACTGCGTCCCATCGCCGTAGATGGTGAGGTCGGCGCCGTGCAGCGCCTGCATGATGAAGTTGGACACCACCCGGCCGTCCTGCGGATGCATGCGCGGTCCGTAGGTGTTAAAGATGCGCACCACTTTGATGGGCATCTTGTGCTGGCGGTAATAGTCAAAGAACAGCGTCTCCGCGCAGCGTTTTCCCTCGTCGTAGCAGCTCCGCGGCCCTATCGTATTGACATGGCCGACATAGCTTTCCACCTGCGGATGCACCTGCGGGTCTCCGTAGACCTCGCTCGTTGATGCCTGCAGAATTTTGGCACCGACACGCTTGGCGAGCCCCAGCATGTTGATGGCGCCGTGCACCGATGTCTTGGTGGTCTGCACCGGGTCGCGCTGATAGTGTATCGGCGACGCGGGACAGGCAAGATTGTAGATCTCGTCCACCTCCACATAGAGCGGAAAGGTGACGTCGTGACGGATGACCTCGAAGCGCTTGTTATCGAGCAGGTGCCCGATATTGCGCTTGGCTCCGGTAAAGAAGTTATCGACGCACAGTACGTCGTTATTTTTATCCCCAAGTAAGCGCTCACACAGATGCGAGCCGAGGAATCCGGCCCCGCCGGTTACCAAGATGCGTTTGGTGTTCATCGTTATTGCCTCTCTCTTGTAATGAACCACTGTGCTACTCCTCCTCAATATCAAACCCTTCCGCGGCCGGGGAAGTTCCCGACATTTTGTACCGGCCGGCGTAGTGGGCTCCGGCGGCTCCGGCGACCAGTACGCCGGCGAGCGCCACCAGAGCGGGCACTAACATGCCTGATGATTGCGGTTGCGGCACGCCCCCGGCGCCGGTAGAAGCGCCGAGCACCTCGCCCTGCTCCGCGGGCGGCGCGGCCGCGGCGCGTACCGCAACCGGCGGCGGTTGGGCGGCGGGCACGCGCTCCCCGCGCAGAGGCGAGCTCGGGCCTACGGCCGCCGGCGCGGCGAGCATGTCGTTTGGGTAGCGCAAGGTGGCGACGGCGGTACCGGGCAGACCGGTCACCGATGGCGCAAAGCGCACTCCCTCGCCCGGCAGTATGAGCGTGTGTTCCGGAATAACGTAGCGCGCGCCGTCCACCAAAGACCACAAGCCGACATCGAGGTCATTGTTTGAAAGATTGCGGATAAGGAGCGGGCCATCCCCCTCGGCGCGCAGCGACACCTGCGCCGCGGCCGCCACCACCTCCACGCGCTCCATAGTTGAGGAATAGTTGTACGCGGCGGTCACCAACACGGCGTACCTGCCCGGATACGCATACGAGTGGAACACCCGAGCGCCCTCCGCGGTCGTACCGTCGCCGAAGTTCCAGATAAAGCGCGTACCGGGGAGCGGGAGCCCCTGCGTCCCGTAGGCGGCGGCCTCAAAAAAGGAACCTCCGCCCGCCGTCACGAGCGTGTCGGCGTTGACGCGCACGGTGATGGGCGGCGGCTCGTTGCCTCTGGCGTTTTGCTGCGATGGTGATTGCGTTTGCGGCTCGGATGAGGTCGCCTGCGGCGGCGGCACGGGAGCGGCGCCGACGGTAATAAAGTCTTTGATGTTGTTGTAGGTGGCGGTGCCGATGCCGCTCACGTTCATGATGTCCTCAATGTTTGCAAAGGCACCGTACTGTACGCGGTAGTCGATGATGGCCTGCGCTTTTGACGGCCCGATGCCGTTAAGCGTCTGCAGTGTCGCAGAGTCGGCGGTATTGATATTTATCAAATCAGCGGCATGTACTATCAAAGCCGCGGGAGCAGCGCACAGTAGTACAATGGCGACTAGTTTAGTGAGTTTCATCCGGCTCATCTACGCGCAACATGTCGCGCAAGACTTCTGCAGGCACTTCTTGTTTTTTTGGCGGCGGAGCAACGCTGCGCAGGGCGTCTTTAAGCGGCGAGGAAGCGGGCGCCTGCCCGCCTGCCCCCGCCTGCCGGTCGGGCAGGGGCGGGGCGGATTTCGGCGCGTGCGTAATACGCGCGAGCGCTTCCTTTAAACTTTTGGGGCCTTCAAGCGGCGGTTTTGGCGCCACCGGAGGGACATACGGTTTTGGTACGGCGTGCGGCGGCACGGGCCGGATATGCTGCGGCTGCGGCGGTGGCATCGGCTCTTCCTCTTTTTTTACCATAGGTGTTACTACCGGCGGTACCGACACAGGAACAACAGGCGGAGCTACGGGAGGTTTTGCGTACGTAGTAGCGGGCTTTTTAGGCTTAGGGGGCTCGGGTGCGTCAACTTTTTGCCACTCGTCTATCACCTTTTCCACCTCGACACGCGACTTGCCGTAGGCGGCGCGCGAGGCGGCAAGCACCTCGTCGACGTGGCGCGACGGCGGCGGGTCAAACGGGGCCATCGTGGTGGCGCTAAAGGGCGGCGAGCCCACGCCGTCTATCATCAGCGTCAAGTAAATTTGGGCGAAGCCGAGGTTGACCAGGTCGGTCGCCTCAAACTGCGGCGCAAAAATGGTCTCCAGCGTCTCGGCGTCAAACGGCCCGACGCGGAAGGCCACCGTCGTGCCCACGTTGCCGAAGACCGCGTCGCGCACCTCCTCCTCCATCTGCTCCACGTACTGGTGCGCGATAATGAGGTTGAGTTTGTACTTGCGCGCCTCCGAGAGTATGTCGGAAAAACTTTCGTTGGCGAAGTTCTGGAACTCGTCGACGTAAAAGTAGAAGTTCGGCAGTTTTTGCATCTGCTCGGCGGGCACGTCGGCGCGCGACATCGCCGCCAGATAAATTTTGGTGACCAGCATGGAACCGAGCAGTGTGGCGTTGACCTCGCCCACGCGGCCCTTGGAGAGGTTCATGATTAATATCTTTTTTTCATCCATCATGCGCCGGATGTCAAAGGATGATTTAGGCTGCCCGACGATGTTGCGGATGAGCGGGTTGCTCGTAAACTGTCCCACCTTGTTTTGTATGGCGGGCGTGGCGTCCTGGGTATAGCGGTCGGTGTAGTTGGCGAACTCCTCCACCCAAAACGCTTTTACAATCGGATCCTTTACGTTCTCCACCACCTTTTTGCGGAAAGTTTTGTTGATGAGCATCCGGTTGACGTCGAGCAGGGTCGCGCCCTCATACTCCAACAGCGCCAGCAGGGTGTTTGAGAGTATGTACTCCATGCGCGCGGACCAGGCATCCACCCAGATTTTGCGGAAGGCCGAGAGCAGGCCCGATACCACCAGATGGCGCTTGTCGTAGCCGACGTCCTCCATCACGTTAAAGGCCACCGGATACTCCATGTCAAACGGCGCAAAGTACACCACGTCTTTGACGCGCTCTTTGGGCACGTACTCCATAATCCGGTCGGCGGTACTGCCATGCGGGTCGATAAAGGCGATCCCCTCGCCGTTGCGGATGTCCTGGATGGCCATGTTTTCCAACAGGGTCGATTTGCCCATGCCGGTCTTGCCGATGACGTACAGGTGCCGCGCGCGGTCCTTGCGCTTGATGCCGAACGGCAGCTCCTTGCCCCGAGAGTTGGTCTGGGCAAAATAGGTTATCTGATTAGGGTCCTCGGCCACATACTTATTCTACCTCACCAAAAATTCATCTTATAATCAAAAGTAGCCGGTAGTCTGGTGACGAGCGGAAACCTGTCATTTTCGGCTCGAGGGTTCGATTCCTTCTACCGGCTTCAAAAAAACGTTGTCCGGGAAGCTTATTTTGAAGCTTGACCAAAACAGTGCATTTGCTATACTTATTGGTGACAGGTTTCCGCTCGTTGTCTAACCGGACCGGCAGAGTCGAAATACAGAAAACGCCGCCTTCGGGCGGCGTTTTCTAATTACTGATACTGGGTAAAGAAAAGGCCCCGATCATATCGGGGCGGGTATATTTTTAAGTCTCTGCTGACCGTTCCGGTACCGGAACACCGCGGAAGAATATATCTTTGACTTTTGGAAAGTACTTGTTGCGACCGGCGGCATATTGCACCGCTGTCTCGGTACTCAGGTCGCCGATATCGCGGGCAGTGACGAGCGAGAGTAGCTCGTCGGAATCCTCAAAGTGGCCCGAGAAAGAGAAAATGTAGTCCTCCCCCGCCACGGCGCCAATCCATCGCTCGCGCGCCTCGTCACGACTTTGGCGGCTAAGAGTATGCCCGGCATACTGCGACGTCCACGCGAGCCGCTGCGCTTTCTCAACCGCATTCCGCGAATAGCGCCCGAGCATTTCTTCGGGGACATCGCCTATCTGCGTAAGCAGGAGTACTTGTCCCTTTTTGTCGGCAATGCAGAGGAATCCTCCCGAACGGCCCTTCATTTCCGGCTCGTTGCCGAGCCTATTGAGTAATATGTCACACGCGCCGTCTGCGATAGTGATGCATTCTGCAAGGTCCAGCATCGCAATATCCTCCGAGTGTTAGCATCCTGCGACAGGTTACCCAATCCCGCACGCGGAGTCAATTTACTGATACTGGATAAGGAAAAGGCCCCGGGGCGGGGCCTACTTCGGCGGCGGTTCAAGTGATGCAAAAGAAATGAGCTCGTTGTTATCTAAACAATTATACCAGTCCGCATAGTCGCCGTTTTCCGGGTTGCCGGTCAACGGGACAAATGGCTTTCGTATCGGATGTTTGGCGGTGGCCACAAACGGCAGCACCACCCCCGACTTTTCCTGCTCTGCCATGGCGCTCTCCTCCTATCACCTCTCTGCCACTACCATAAAACAAACTGACACCCTTTGCAACAGTCCGCCATTTTAAACACCGAGTCTTTTCAGTACCTCCTTGTAGACTTCCGAACGGTGGCCGACAATAACTATTTTTATTGTCTTTTTCTCTATTTGATATATGACACGATAATCGCCGATGCGTAATTTACGAAATCCCTTGAGAGTTCTCCGTAGAGGTATCCCGTATAATTCCGGTTGTACGGATAGTTTGTATTCAATTGCTAGCAACACTTCTCGTTGCCAAAAGCGACCGAGACGATCTAGATCCCGGTCAAAATGCGAATCATATTTCAGTGAGTAAGATTCCTTTTCCCCCATACCTCCTCATGAGAAAGCCAGCGTCCTTTATTTTGCTTAAGTCTTTTTTCTGCGAGCTCTCCAAAGTATCTGTCTTCCTCTATATCTATTATGAGGTCAAGGAGTTCCGCAGTTTTAGTCGCCAGAGGTTTTTGGTCGCGTTTAGCCATATACTCAAGCGCCTCTCTCGTTTCCTTAGAGACGCTTACGTTGATTCTATCTTTTGTGGTCGCCATATATGTTAAGTGTACCAAAAGTGTATCACCTGTCAAATGCACATTTGCTGAACTATTGATACTGGATAAAGATGGGGCTTGGGGTGAGGTTCAGGATTTCTTGCGGAGTCAGCAGGCGGCTGGGGGTTTGTTTGAGGTCATTTTTGTAGAAAATTTTAAGGCCTGCAAACTGCACCGGCTCGGGGTAGACGACCACGTTGTAGGTATTTATTTTTTTGGCGGGGAATCCCCATCCGTCCATCTGCACCACCACCTGCACCTCCGGCGTCGGCGTAATGCGCTTGTAGCCGGTGACCATCTCTTCGGTAAACCGGTGCACCACCAATAGTTTAGGCGGCAGGTTGTGTACGCGCACCAGGTTGGAAAGATAGTCGATAGCCCAGTTGATATCCTCCGCGTCGAGCGTGCCTATACGGCGCCCCGGCGGCGTGCCGCCGTGCATGGCAAACTCCGGGTCAAGCGCCAAATGCACCTGCGGCATGGCCCAGTACACATCGAGCAGCGGCAGTTCGTCTTGCACGGTGGAGAGCCCCACCTGTATGTCCAAAATGACGATGCCGTCTATCTTCTTTGCCATTTCAATCGCCTTGTCAATCTGGCTGTCGGGCATGCGCAGGCGATATTTGCCGTCTTTGCCCGGGCTCCCCTGCGCGGTGACGTCGATATACTCGATGGCCGGCACCACGGGTGTCGCCGGGTCGGCCGCCTCCCATGCGGCGGCCTCGGCGCGGAGCTTTTCGAGCACGGTCGCCTCCGGGTACTCGCCCAAGACCCCCATTTGTTTTGAATAAAAATTGCCGTAGTACGCGACGATGCGGTTAAACGGCAGCAGCGCGCCGTAGTTGGGGTACGCTTTGCGCGCGGGCCACAGCGGACGCGGAATGGTGGTAGAAGCGGTGGTGGTCCCCTGCAAATAGGCCGCATACCAGGGGCTTGTGGTGGCGACGTGCGTAAGCGCGAGCAGGCGCGTGTCATAGTCGACCTTGTCGAGCGTAGGGAGCGCCTCCTGCGGCGTCGAGGTCGCCTCGCTGGTATAGGAGACGGAAAAGTATCCCGGCAGAAAGACGAAAGCCGCCAGCGCAAAGATACTCAAAAAGAGTATCCCGCCGAGGATAAGCGGGCGGCTAGTTAAGCGAGGTGATGCCTTCTTGATGCTCATGGGCCGGGGCGGGAGAGGAAGCGTTGTCGATAAAAGAGTACGACCCGCGGCGTTCCGGCTGCGTTACGTGCGACTGCATGGACCGCTTAATGGCCTCACCGCGCAGGAGGAACCCGATGACGATGATCGCCGCCCCCGACATGACAAAAAGCGCGGTCTGCCACGAGCCCGGCACGCCGAGCACCGTGCGCACCAGGATGACGAGCGCCCCGAGCCCTATCACGGCCATTTCCTTAGACATACCTGAAGTATAAACAACAAGTACAACAAGTACAATTAACAACTTTCGACTATCACCACAAACTCCCCCTTTTGTTTGACCGGCTCGCGCTCCAGTATCTGCAAAAGCTCCTGCGGCGTGCCGATAAGCGCCTCCTCGTATATCTTGGTCAGCTCCCTATACAGGCCTACGCGGCGCTCCGGCGCCGCCGCGGCGAGCGACCCCAGGGCCTTCATAATCCGGTGCGGCGACTCGTAAAAGACGCTTGCACGCGTGCTCGCCGCTATCTCTTTAAACAGCTTTTCTCTCCCCTTCTTCGGCGGCAAAAATCCGTAAAAGGTAAATGACGGCGCTTTAATCCCCGCGATGGAAAGAGCGGCGGCCAGCGCCGAAGGCCCGGGGATGACCTCTATCTGCGCGCCCTGTGCGCGCGCTTTGGAGACCAGCTCCCCGCCCGGGTCCGAGAGGCCGGGCGTGCCCGCGTCGCTCACCAATGCAACGTGCTTGTCCTGTGCCAAGAGCCCCAGCACCTTTGAGTCGGCAATAGCCGGCGTGTGAATATCAAAATGCGACAGCAGTTTGCGCGTGGTACGCGTGTCTTCGCAGGCGACAAACTCCGCCTCTTTGAGCACGCGCAAGGCGCGCAGCGTGATGTCCTCCAGATTGCCAATAGGGGTCGCCACGACTGAAAGTTTGCCGTTCATGCACCCTACCGTACCATGTTTGACGGAGTTCGAAAACTCTGTTAATTTTTGCGCAGACAAGTTCCAACACAAGGAGACCGCCATGCATGGCGCCACACACCCCATCCCGCGCGCCGCGACTCCGTGGTTTCCGGGAGCCAACGGCTCGATGGTCGACCTGTCCTACTGGGGCAGAGTGCGTGTTACCGGTTTTGGCCGGCTCTACAACGGACAGGAGGTCGACTGGAGCTTCCGCCCGTACCAAAAGTTTGAGGACGGCAAAAAGGATCTGCCGAGCGCCAGACTCTTGCCCGAGGCCGCCTCGGCGCTCGGCATCACGCAGATGCTTGCGCCGCGGCCCGAGTTCGGGACAAAGACGTGCGCAATCAACAACCTCCGCACGCATATCCCGTTCGGACACGGCGGCAAGCAAGTGACGCTCCTGCGCGGCGCGGCGGCGGACATCATCACGCTTGCGCCGGGCGAGACCTTTGCTCTCTCGGCGGGCGGGTGCCCCATCGGGTGGATGTTTGACCCGGCAAAGCCCGACCGGCTGCTGGTCGGACACATGGGGCTGCAATGCCTCATTGACCGCCCGTACGTCCTCACCGGCCAAAAGAGCCGGCAACACGGGAGCGTCATCGTCCGCATGTGGGAGTCGATGCGCCTGTTGCCCGGCGACGCCGCCCGCGTGCAGACGGGGTTTGCGTTCCCCATCAGCCCGCTACAGTACCTGCACGAGTGGGGCTATCCCGGCAGCGGCGAGCAGAATAAGAAAATCTGCGAGTACCTCGCCGCAAACTATGGTGTCCAGTGCGTCCTCGGATGGGACAAGCCGGAGACCCGCCGGCTGGGGCGCATACACCTCGGCAACCTTATCCGGAACCAGTACGCGCAGTGCGGCATCCCGGAGAGCAACATGCACGGGGTATCGGCACCCGACGCGGTCTGCGCCGATAGCCAGCCCCTGTGGTACGTTACGCGCGGACCGCACGGCAAAGACCCGCGCAACCTGGTCCTCGTTACGCTCTACGCGTAACACCGCCGCCGTCTCCACAAGACGGCGGCTTTTTCTTTTGATAGAGTTGAGCGTGTGAGCAAGAAAGCCCATTTTATAGGTATCAGCGGCAAAGGCATGTCCGCCGCGGCCACACTGCTGCAAGAGTCCGGCTGGACCATCAGCGGCTCGGACGAAGGTTTTTATCCGCCGGTCAGCGACTACCTGCAGGACAGCGGCATCCCTTTTGTTTCCGGCTATAAAAAAGAAAACATACCCGATGACGCCGACCTCATCGTCATCGGCAAAAACGCCAAGCTCGTACCCGAGAGCAACGAGGAGGTCGCGGCGGCCTTTGCAAGCGGCAAGCCGGTCAAGTCATTCGCCGACATTCTCGATGACCTCACTGTGGCTACCGACAACATCGTCGTCGCAGGGAGCTACGGTAAGTCCACCTGCACCGCGCTTTTGGCGTGGACGCTACTGCAGTCGGGCAAAGACCCGAGCTTTTTTATCGGCGAGATTACCAAAGGGCTCTCCGCGCACGCGCGGTTGGGGAAGGGCGGCGCTTTTGTGCTTGAGGGCGACGAATACCCATCCGCCAACTGGGACGCGACGTCAAAATTTTTGCGCTACCACCCAAAGAGTGTTTTG
>Ga0209542_10012614_pt1 | contig 14736 bp, 16 predicted proteins | sample RifCSPhighO2_01_FD_184028 | JGI IMG/M metagenome (GOLD analysis project Ga0209542, IMG submission 184028) | Soil microbial communities from Rifle, Colorado - Rifle CSP2_plank highO2_0.1 (SPAdes) (version 2) | ecosystem: Environmental > Terrestrial > Deep subsurface > Rock core/Sediment ...
CTTCGATACAAAGTTCATGAATAATGATGTTCTGTCTAATGTTTGCCAATCCATAATCTCATCCTCCAAAAGCTTTTTAAATTTAGACAGCTCACGCTATTTCGGAGCTGTTTTTTTCAGGGCGCGAACACCGCGCCCGCTCTTTTTACGCACATATTCTAGAAAAAGCTTTTGCTCTCATAACTGCGGACTAAAGCCCGCAGCTGGACTGTATCCCTGTCCAAATTTTGCCCCATCTCTGAAAATCCTCGCACCTCTGACTGCGGTCGAGGCTCGGATTTTCGAGGGGTCAAAACTTCGGTTAAGCCCGATGTTAAATCCAGTCGGAGAAGAGAGCTAACGAACGGAAGGGGGGGCATTTCTATAACGACGAACAAACGACGACTAATGCTTTATCGTTTTTACCAGTTCTTCGTTTGCGCGAGAGACCGTCAGCTTTAGCTGGATTCATTTTGAGAGTATGTCATTCACCTTTACGCGCAACAACAGACCTCCCTGAACAGTGACGCTTCTCTCAGAAACAGGCATCAGATCAGCACAATCTTTATATATCACCAAGACTGACGCCGCAGTGCGGTCAGTCGAAAATAGCAAAAAAAGACGATGCGGGTGGTAATGATGGGATATCCTCAATCTTTTGACAAACCTCAGCAGGCAGCTAATTCTGAACAGAATCCTGACTTTATGGCTAGTGAGATCACTAAAAGGAATCTCATGGATGCCGAGCTTGAAGCTCTTCTCTCGAAGCAGAAAGCGGCCATCAAGGTTGTTGGTGTCGGTGGCGGCGGAAACAACACGATCAATAGGATGATGGAAGTCGGAATAAAAGGAGTGGAATCGATAGCTGTCAATACTGACGCTCAAGACCTGTTATACACTACAGCAGATAAGAAGATTATAATCGGTAAAGAGACCACAAGAGGATTAGGCGCAGGATCGATCCCTAAAGTCGGGGAGGAATCAGCCAGAGAGAATGAATCTGAGCTTAAAGACTCTCTCAAAGGCTCAGACATGGTATTCATCACTTGCGGCCTTGGCGGCGGGACAGGCACTGGAGCCGCTCCGGTAGTCGCTGAGCTCGCGAAAAAGATGGGAGTGCTCAGCATAGGCGTTGTCACAATGCCTTTCTCGATGGAAGGGCAGCGCAGGTATGAGAACGCTGTCATAGGCCTCGAGAAGATGCAGAATCTCGTCGATACACTGATAGTCATCCCGAACGACAAGCTTCTTGAGCTCGCTCCTGACTTGCCATTGCACACAGCTTTCAAAGTCGCGGATGAGATACTCACTAATGCTGTCAAAGGGATAGCAGAGCTCGTCACCACAACAGGGCTCATCAATCTTGATTTCGCGGACATACGCACAGTGATGGGTAATGGAGGAGTCGCATTGATCGGAGTAGGAGAGAGCGACAGCGAAAACAGGGCTATGGAAGCCGTGGAGAAATCGCTGCACAATCCATTGCTTGATGTCAATATCCTCGGCGCTACTGGAGCGCTCATCAATATCAGCGGCGGCACTGACATGACTCTTGACGAAGCGCGCAAGATAGTCGATATAGCTTCAGAGCAGCTGGATGAGAACGCCAAGATAATCTGGGGAGCGAACATCACTGAGGATCTGCAGAAGACAATAAGAGTCTTGCTTATAATAACCGGAGTGAGATCAAACCAGCTCTTCGGTCCTCAGAGGAACGCTGGCGCGAAGAAGAAGAAAGACATCGAGTCAGAGCTGGGGATAGAGTTCCTGGACTGAACAGATTCGCGCTGCTCTGCCGATACATTTATAAGCAAGATATTGCCGCATCGTGGAATGATGGACGAGACTGAAGAAACGCCTCAAATACAGCCGCAGGAGAGCGGCGGCAAATTCGATGAGATTTCTGCGAAGCTCAAGAAGTACTGGGAAGAATGCGTCAGAGTGTTCAAAGTCACAAGGAAGCCTGACATGCACGAGTACAAGGCGACAGTCAAGGCAAGCGCTTTAGGCATCGCAGCTATCGGGCTTGTCGGTTTTCTCATATTCTTCGTGAAAGAGATGATCTTCAGGTAAGTAATCTTTATCATTATAGACTAAATCACTAGAATCGTATGGAGAGTGAATAAGATGAGCATATCAGACAGATTCAAAGACGTCAAAGAACCAACTATCGCTAATGTTGAATTAGGGGATTTTTTATTTACACATGTAGAGGGAAATCTTGTTCTTATGCCTATTCACAACAAGGAGGAGAATAGATGTAGTGCGCATATCAGAGGCAATAATGATTATAGAGGCATCTCTGGAAGATATGAGGAATTGGTTGTTATCAAATCAGACGGCTCATACTTGATTGGAGAAGAACTTAAAGATGCTTGCATTGCTAATTGTGATAGGTATAAAATAGTTGTGCCTTCTTTCAATAAGAGTCAACAATTAGAAAGAAAGTATGATTTATCAAGAGGACCTTTGGATTTTGATGAACCAAATGATAAAAATGTAGAGATCGGGGATCTTTTAGTCAGTTCTGGTGATTGGAGATCTCATTTAGTCTTGCCCATAGTCAATAAAGAGGGAGATTCTGTCTGGGCGACAGATGGGGATTATGGGAATTGCTATAGATATGATGAAGCTATTGTCCTTAAGCAAGGCAGATGCTTGATAGGAAATGGAGTTAAAGATAGATATAGCTGCATGCTTGAATATGAGGCGGATATATTAAATATAGAAGAGGCGAATAAGATGTATAGAGAAGATAGAGCGCGAGAATTATCCTTACGCCATCTAGGGTTTAGAAAAAGGATGGTCATAGGATTAGACCGAATCTTAGGAGTTAGACCGAGCGACCCTCAGCATTAGTTATGAGTCATTGCAAGCGAAAGAGCTTTCATCAATCAATAATCCTGAATAAGCAAACATTTATAAATACCCTCCTCAGACTATAGTCATTCTTCTCGGTAACTCTTCGCGAGCACTGAGAAGAGCGAAAAAACGGATATATAGAATATACACATTCAAGAGAGACACAATGGCTGACGATGTTACTGAAGAAGATCTGCTCAAGATGAGCTCTGGCGGACAGAAGAATAAGCAGGAACCTTCCGCTGCGATCCCATTAAAGCACATCAAAGTGGCTGAAGAAGAGAAAGAGAGTGAAGTGAAGAAAGAGGAGAAGCCAGCGGCTGAAACGTCAGCCAATGAACCGCCGATATTCGCGCTCAGGACCACAGCGAACAGAGAAGAGCAAGTCCTTGATTTCTTATCATCCAATGCGGCGAAGAAGAAGATCCCTATCTACGCAGTCATAAAGCCTCACGGGATGCGCGGATACATTTTCGTCGAGGCAGCCAGCAAGCAGGATCTTGAGCAGGCGATCTCAGGAATCCCTTATGTGCATGGCCTGCTTCCAAAGACTCTTGCTTACAAAGAGATTGAGCACATGCTTGAGCAGGTCAAGTATGAAGTCGATATCCGCAAGAATGACATCGCTGAGATCATATCAGGACCGTTCAAGCGCGAGAAATGCAAGATCACAAGAGTTGATAAGGTCAAGGAAGAAGTCGTTGTCGAACTGCTCGAGTCAGCAGTGCCTATCCCGATCACGGTCAAGATGGACGCGGTGAAGGTCATCCGCCGAGATTCTGACGACAAGGTAAGTGAAGAGTAAAAGAATTATTCCTCATAAGGATAAGGCTCTGAACCCGTAGGACAACAATCTTTAAAAACCCCTTCAAAACCCCTAATCACAATGGCAAAACAGACGGTCGAATCATTGGTAAGCGGAGGACAGGCTACAGCAGCTCCCCCTCTCGGACCTATGCTCGGCCCGATGGGCGTAAATATCGGTAAAGTAGTTGCGGAGATAAACAAGAAGACTGAAAGCTTCAAAGGGATGCAGGTCCCTGTGAAGATCATTGTTGATGACAGCACTAAAGAGTTCGAGATAACCGTAGGAACGCCTCCGGCAAGCGCGCTCATAAAGAAAGAGGCGCACCTTGAGAAAGGCTCTGGCAATCCGCTCAAGGACAAGGTCGCTGACGTCCGTATCGAGCAGATAATCAAGATCGCGAAGATGAAAGAGACCAATCTTCTGGGAAAGACCCTTAAAGAGAGAGTGAAAGAGATCATCGGCACATGCAATTCTATGGGAGTCCTTGTGCAGGGAGTGCCAGCTGTTGACGCTATCCAGCTCGTCAATCAGGGAAGATTCGAGAAAGAGATCAAGGCGGAGAAGACAGAACTCACCGCTGAAGAGCTCAAAGCCCTCGAACATGAGCGCAAGCGCCTTGAAGAGGAGATACTCGCGAGAAAGACAATGTACGAGAACAAGGCTAAGGAGATCCTCGCCACTTTCGCCGGCAAAGAGAAATCAGAGATAAAGGCGAAGATGAGAGAGGCAGGATTGCCTGAAGGGATCATCAAGCAGTTCCTCGCCGAGGCCGCGGCAGCTCCTGCGGCTGGCGCTGAAGGCGCGGCGGCAACTCCTGCGGCTGGCGCAAAGCCTGAAGCCACGGCTGCAGCAAAAGCTCCGGCTAAGGAAGAAAAGAAGAAGAAATGAGCTCTTTCAGCGATTATTTTCTTTTTCGGGATATTTTTTGCGCGCTTATCAAGATTTTTAGATATCATAAAATTTAAAGATAGGATAATCAGCAGAAAGCCAGGTGAATCAATGACTTCATGCGGAACATCAGTATTTCTTGCGGCAATGCTTATCTTAATAGCCATTATTGCGTCCTCATGCCAGGGAAAGACTGCGTATGAAAAGACTTTTGACGATCTTAATGAGTTCGACAAGAGATACAACACAGGTCTTGATGATTACAATTACGGCTTCGAGCACCTGTTATGGAATCCGAGATTCCCTGACGAAGTTAATCCGAGCGAGATTGACGGCCTTAATGAGGAGCTTTCAGCATTGAAAGAGAAGGCCGAGGGCGACGAAGCTCCTGCTCTTCTGCTTGACGCGCGCATAAACTTATTCCTGGCGGAGAAATTCTTCAAGCTCGGAAGAAGGACTGGCAAAGGGGACGTTTATGACGGTTTTAGCTGCAAGCACGGAGATTTCATAATCAATGCTTCAGGAAATATGAATCAGTCAGTGATTTACGGAAGAAACGGGGCAGACGCGCTCTCTCAGCTTTTAGATAGGTATCCTTCAGAAGCGGCAATAGCTGACATCTCCCCTTACCAGATAAAAGTCCTTAATGAGTCATTCGCGGAAATAGCTGACCGCGCAGAGAGGAACGAAGGGACATGGATAGCGTTCTGCCTTGAGAAGAATCTCACAGTGAAATCTCAGACGAACTTCATAACAGACATGGAGAACGCGAGAGACGTATTTGAGAAATCTAAAGGCAATGCCACTGAAGAGGATGAGTTCGTGAGGACTAACGCGACGAATGCGTCAGCGGTCGAATGATGAAGATTTTGGATTGTCTTCTTTGTTCTGTCTTTTCGTGAATAGATAGTTTGATATCCTGAAAAGACAGTCTAATCCAGCGGAGTTTCTTCAAAACAGATAGATTCCTCTTCAGGAAATGTTCTGCGTCGCAGCTATAATAAGTATAAAATAAAGTAGTTTAATATATAACTATTGATTATCTAAAAGTATATCTAATATTAATAGAAACATTTATATATAAGAAAGTAATTTAATAAGTATGATATCGCATTCACCGAGTCAGAACATGACGATCTTTAGAATGCCAGTCCCCGCCAAAACCTCCCCTCGAACGCCAATGTAACAAGAAGGGAGGAAGGCGGGACATATTCAAGAATTCACAAACAAGAACTCACAAGACAGGATAAGCAGAGAGAACAGAAGGGCAGTGAAGAGGGATAGGGGAGTGGGGATAGGGTCAAGGCTGCATGGCAGAATTCCGCAGGAAAATATACCGCAGAGGATCAAGCTTCGAGACGACAATCCCGATGCCTCTTCTTTTCGCGCTCGATCTCAGCAAGAAGCACAACGTGATATTCCGCTACAAAGCGGATACAAGGCAGTGGTTAATCGATTTTGAGGAAGAGAGCGCGAATCCTAAGAATGCGATTAAAGGCCGGACAAAAAGATGAAATCCTCAATCAGGATTGTCATAAAAACACAAAAAAGAAGGTGGTATGATGAAGAAGAAGTTTGAAGAGATAGTGCATCAGATGGATATCTCAGAGCTTGTCCGCATGAGGAAAGACATTGACGACGGCGGAGCAGGAATAAAATCATTGATAGACCACAAGATAAAAGAGGAATTGAGAAAGCAGCAGATCTTCTGCACGACCTGCACAGGCAAAGTCTCTCCTTCCTCAGAGAATAATTTCACGCTGATATTCGGGCCTGAGAGCCTCAAGAGGAAAGCCTCATTCTGCGGCATGGACTGCATGGAGTACTTCCTGCGGAACCTGAAAGAGATGATGGCCTGCAGGAATGAGCCGGCGGACCATCTGCCTGACCTGAATGATGACTGAAAGAGCGCGGCAAAGAGAGGCCGCGCCATACCAGCTTAACATGATGATCCGATGATGCAAGAAAAAAAGGCGCAGAATGCTGATAGCACGGACAATATCACATGCGGCAGGGACAGCGGTGCAGGGCAACAATGCATTGCATCATAACACGCATAGTCATAAAGGAAATGCCTCCTGCGCTTTACATTCTTTGACGCTTCTTGACGTCCTCCCTCTTGCGTTCATAATGCTAGCCATAGCCGCGGCTATGCAGGCGGTGTTCAGGATAAATTTCCTTGAAGTGATAGCGATAATCTTGGCTGCGCTTATGATCGCGACGCTCACGAGAAGAAAGGATTACGCGTGCGTCATGTGCAAGACGCAAGACAATGAGAAGAACTGCGGAAGATAGAATGAAATGACAGGACAGCATGAACAGCGCTGATTCGAGGCATGAAAGGGCTGCGAAGATAGCCGCAGGGCTGAAAAGACCGGCTTATCAGCAGAGCATCCAGGAGATATTCCATGATTATTCTACAGGGCTTCAGGGGATTGACGCGCATAAAGCCTCTCATCTGCTGACAGTCTACGGCAGGAATGAGATAGCCAGCGCTAGCCGCGCGCAGCCTCTCAAGATATTCTTTAACCAGTTCTCAAGCCCGCTCATATGGATACTTGTCGCGGCGATATTTATCTCTTTATTCTTAGGAGACCCTGTAGAGACGATAATAATCGTTGGGATAATCTGCATAATGACATCTATGGGTTTCATGCAGGAATATAAGGCTGAGAAAGCTATTGACGCGCTGAGAAGGATTCAGCCTTTCAGAGCAAGAGTATTAAGGAGCGGAGTCCAGGCGGAGATCAGCGCTAAAGAATTGGTTCCAGGAGACCTGATACTTCTTGAGACTGGAGATAAAGTGCCTGCGGACTGCAGGATAATCAATGCGTTAGAATTGCGCTGCCAGGAGGCTGCGCTCACTGGAGAATCCAATCCGGTAGAGAAATCAGCGACTTACTTCACAGGAGCCAGGGCGCTTGCGGAGCGCGCTAATATGGCTTTCATGGGCACGATAGTCGTCAATGGCAAAGCGCGCGCGATCGTCACCGCGACAGGGATGCACACAGAGATGGGGCACATCGCGCACCTTGTTGAAGAGGCTGTGCCAGAGATAACTCCTCTGCAGAAGAATCTTAACCAGCTCGGCAGATGGATCACGATCGCTGTGTTGCTGATAAGCGCGATGATATTCGGGATAGGGCTGCTCTCAGCTGACACCCTCGGACTCAAGACGCCAATTGACGCATTATTGATAGCGATAAGCCTTGCTGTAGCGGCAGTTCCCGAAGGGCTGCCGGCGATTGTCACTCTCACTCTGGCCATAGGCATAAGGCGCATGGTCAAGAAGAACGTCCTGATAAGAAAACTCCATTCTGTTGAGACGTTAGGATCGACAACAGTGATCTGCACTGACAAGACTGGGACTCTGACGATGAATGAGATGACTGTCAAGAAGATATTTGTGGATGACCAGATAATCGATGTCAGCGGAGCAGGATATGAGCCTTCAGGGAGATTCTCAGTGATGACAAAGACGTTGCCTTTGCTACTCAGGATAGGCGCTTTGAACAATGACGCCGCGCTTGTGCAGAGGCCTGAAGGATGGAATATCGTAGGAGACCCTACAGAAGGGGCGCTGATAGTGAGTGCGGCAAAGCTGGGATTTAAGAAGACGGCGCTTGAGCATGACAATGAGCGTGTTGACGAGATAGCTTTCTCTTCCGAGCGCAAACTTATGACCACAGTGAACATGATTGATGACAAGAAGTTCGCATTGGTGAAAGGCGCTCCTGACCTACTGCTGGAAAGATGCGATATGGCAGAAATCTCAGGGAAGAAGCACATGCTCACCCCTGAGGAACGTAGACGCATAATAAAAATCAATGACGCGTTCTCGAGCGATGCGCTCCGCGTACTCGGATTCGCGTATAAAGAGCTCAAGACAGGATCGAGCAAAGAGAATTACGAGCAGGATCTGATATTTGTAGGATTGCAAGGTATGATAGATCCTCCGCGCGAAGAGGCGAAACACGCGATAAAGACCTGCGAGAAAGCAGGCATAAGAGTCATCATGATAACAGGGGATTCCAAGACAACTGCTGAAGCGATAGCCAGGCAGCTCGGGCTGAACGGCAAAACGGTAACTGCCCAGGAGATGGAGACTCTATCGCTCGAGGATGAGATTGACAATATACAGGTATATGCGCGCGTGAATCCTGAGCATAAATTGAGGATCATTGAAGCCCTGAAAAGGAAAGGGCATATCGTCGCTATGACCGGTGACGGGGTGAATGACGCGCCCGCGCTGAAGAAAGCTGACATAGGCATCGCTATGGGACGGTCAGGCACTGATGTCGCTAAAGAGGCTTCAGACATGATCCTGATGAATGACAACTTCGCGAACATAGTTGAAGCTGTTGAAGAAGGTAGGATAATCTACAATAACATACGCAAATTCGTGAATTACCTTCTCTCATCAAATATCGGAGAGGTACTTCTCATAACTATCGCGATACTTCTCGGCATGCCTCTCCCATTGCTCGCTGTGCAGATACTCTGGCTCAATTTCGTTACTGATGGGCTGCCTGCTCTCGCTTTCGGGATAGATCCCGGCGCTAAGGACATAATGCACAAGCCGCCACGGAATCCAAGAATGAAGATAATCAATAAGAGCATGATCCTCCAGATAATAACGATAGGGCTGCTGATAGCCGCGGCAGGCCTGACAAGCTTCAGGAAAGGGATGGCAATAGATTACAGCACAGCGGTGACAATGACGTTCTGCACATTGGTATTCATAGAGATCGCGCGCATAATCATGATAAGGATGATATACAGAGTGCCGTTATTCTCGAACAGATGGCTTTGGGGAGCTTTCGGCAGCGCGATCCTTCTGCAGAGCGCGGTGATATACACTCCGCTCTCAAGATTCTTTGAGACTGTGCCGCTGTCAATTGCGCAGCTTGGCAGTGTGCTGATGATCTCAGGAATCACTTTCGTGATAGGGATAGCGCTGACTTTCGGGATCGAGAGGTTCGCGAAGGAAGAGACATTATAAGAGACATACAAGAATAATGCCTAGAATTATTCAGGACATCTCCTCCCTATTCACCAAGATTTAAAAACACAGCTTTCAAAGGATTTCTTATGGAAGTACTTGATTATTCATCGCTAATTGCCAGCCTTTGCGGAAAGAAGCTCTCAAAAAAGCAGGTGCAGCGCGTAAAGAATGATTTCGCGAGAGCGCACAGGCTAGAGAGATCTCCTACGGACATTCAGCTGCTCCTGCGCGCGACTCCTTCACAGATGAGAAAACTCAGCTGCCTGCAGACAAAGCCTGTGCGAAGCATCAGCGGAGTCTCTCCTGTCGCGATAATGACCTCTCCTTTTCCATGCCCTCACGGGAAATGCGCTATGTGCCCTGGAGGCCCTGGCTCAGAATTCGGCGATGTCCCTCAAAGCTATACCGGCAGAGAGCCAGCAAGCCTTAGGGCTGCAAGGGCGGACTATGACCCTTATATCCAAGTGATGAATCGCCTTGAGCAGTACATTGTTCTCGGGCACTCTATTGACAAGATTGAGCTCATCATAATGGGAGGGACTTTCCCTTCTATTGACAGAGAATATCAGGACTGGTTCATAGCTTCCTGCTTCCAGGCCATGAATGATTTCTCGAGATTGTTCTTCAAGAAGTATAAGTATGGCAAGAATGCCAAGAGACAGTTTAAGGATGATGATACAGACGATAAGATAGACATCCTTAGATTCAGGAGATTCTTCGAACTGCCAGGAATCTTAGGCAGCAAGGAGAGGACTGCCAGCATCCATGCGAAACTTAAGAAGCTCAGAGGAGAAGGAAGACATTCACTTGAGAGCGAACAAGCAAAGAACGAAAGAGCGAGAGTGAGATGTGTGGGGCTCACTATAGAAACGCGGCCTGACTGGGCGCTCAAGAAACATGCTGACATAATGCTGATGCAGGGCTGCACAAGGATTGAGCTAGGGGTGCAGAGCACTGATGATTCAGCGCTCAAGGCAGTCAGGAGAGGACACACAGTTGATGACAGCATCAAAGCGACAAAGATATTGAAAGACTTAGGATTCAAGATAACTTACCATATGATGCTCGGCTTGCCAGGCATAAGCCAGAAGAAAGACCTTGAAGTATTGAAGTCATTATTCACTGACGAGGATTTCAGGCCTGATATGCTGAAGATATATCCGTGCATGGTCATGAAAGGGACGCGATTGTTCGATGAATGGGGGAAAGGGCGCTTCAGGCCGATAACAACAGAGATCGCAGGAGAGATCATTTCTGAATTCAAGCGCTACTGCCCCGAGTATGTGCGGATAATGCGCGTCCAGCGAGACATTCCAACCTACAGGATTGAGGCAGGGGTTGACAGGACAAATCTGCGCCAATACATCTCAGAATTATGCAGGAAGAAAGACATCACATGCAGATGCATAAGATGCCGCGAGATCGGCAGGCAGCAGGATGATGGAAACCCGAAGATTAGGATGCAGGAATATGACGCCTCAGGAGGAAAAGAATTCTTCCTCTCTTACGAGACAAAGAACGCCCTGTACGGATTCATCCGCTTGAGATTTCCCGGACAGTTCCTGAGGCCTGAGATGACTCCGAAAAGCGCGCTGGTCAGAGAGCTGCACGTCTATGGCGAAGCAGTCGCGCTTGGAGAGAAAGGGACTAAGAGCGCGACACAGCACAGAGGGATAGGCAAATTGCTGCTTGAGAACGCTGAAGAGGTCGCCGCAGCGCGCGGCAAGGACAAGATGGTTGTGATCTCTGGAGTAGGAGCGAGAGAATATTATCTCAAGAGAGGATATGAGAGAGAAGGGGTTTATATGGTGAAGAAATTATAGATAGATTATACTATTCGAACTTCTATCTTGTCAGCAATCTTTGGAATCCGCACTTTATTTCCTGATTCAACCCTCACGACCTTATATTTTTCCAGATGACGCAGATCACGATGTATCGCCTCAAACTTCCTCTTCAGTCTTCTCGCAAGATCACTGATGCTTCCAACTTCATGCGCATGCAGATACTTAAGCAGCCTTATGCGCTCTGGAGTGAATGTCTTGCTGAAAGTCTCGAGTGTCATGAAATGCACATGCCGTCTCGGATCAGCAAGCATCTTCTCTGGAGTCAATTCTTTAATGACCTTCTTTGTGTCTTGAACAATCTCAAAATACATCATTCCTCATCCTCTCCTTGATTGCGTTCCCGATCTTGATTAGTGTCTCTTTCGCTTCCTCAAAACTCATTTCTCTGTACTCAACCCTTGAATCAGTAAACCGATGAATATGCGTTCGTCTTATGCCGTCATGAGTATAATTGTCAATACGGGCGATGCCCAGGCATCGTTGCCCGATATTGAGCACATAAGTCATGGAAAACTTGAAATCGCCGGGAAACTTGACAATACGGAACATCACCATGCTTTCATTATCCACATCAACTGACCATGAATTGTTCATATGTATAACCCCGCAGGTTATATATAAATCTTTCCATCATTTTGTTGATTTCACGTTTATATGCTTTTGCAGGAGAAATCCGGAAAATTTTCGGCGTAGATCAAGATTATCGCATTAATTCTCTGAAAAAAGCCATCATGAATGAACACTATGACCAGATACGACCACAATGCCTAATTGCGTTGCGCTGTTCAGTAATCAATCCCTTTCTCGCCTTCGAGCTTCTTAGGGCCTTTGACCATGACCACCTCGTTCACGTAATCAGCCCGCAGCATGAGTCTAGGAGTGGCGTATCTTCCAGTCATATACACATGCACCTGCTTAGGGATCTCGTCAAGGAATTCAAGCACTTCTTTCTCTCTGAGCAGCCCTATGGCCACCGCTAGATTTATCTCGTCAAGGACAAGAAGGTAAGGCTTCTTCTTCGCAAGCTCTCTCGCTTTCGCAAGCCCTTTCTTCGCGATAGACTTGTCTTCAGCTGAAGGCCTGTTGAGATTGACCCATCCTTTCCTTCCGAACTGGTGTATGCTGTAAGCTCCGCCCAATCTCTTCCGGATCTTATACTCGCCGATCATCTCCTTGCGGCCTTTCATGAACTGCACTATAGAGACTTCAAGGCCGTGACCAAGGCAGCGCATTGCCGCTCCAAGAGCTGAAGTTGTCTTGCCCCAGCCAAGACCTGTCCAGAGATAGACTGTTGCTTTTGAAGCCTTAGCATTATCAGAATTCGGATTCTTTGCCGACTTCCACGCCCCTTTCATATTTTTACCCTCTTTTTCTTCGCAGTATCGCTGCTGAAGCGCTTATTTTTTAGGATAAGCTGCTGATTGAGCCGTAGGGGGAATGGTTTTTATAAATCTTGTTAAGATTTCATTTTTAGGACATAACTATAAATCGCTAAAGAAAAAGAACCGAACGCATCACTGCACTGGCTCTTCAGGAGGGGTCTTGCCGCTAAGCATCTTCTCGACAGAGCTCTTGAACGCCACAATCTGCTTGTCTGACAGGCTGCCATACCTCAGGAAGTTTATCTTGATGCTGCGGAGGAACGCGCTCTTGACATACAGCTCTTCAGGTATGTCGAACATCTTCTTCATCTTCTTGTCCTTGACTGGTGTGCTCAGCTCATTCTTCTGGCAGCCATAGCACTCACTGAATCTCTGTCTCCATGTCGCGAGGACATAGTTCTTCTTGCACCTGTAGCATTTCTGCTTGAATAAAGCGGGCATAGTTAATCGAACATTAATAGGGTTTATAAACCTTTAGGAGGCGATGTCCTGAATCTTTAGACAAAGACTTTTTTGACGTTGCTTTAATAGCAATGCTTCAAGCAGAATTAATTCAAACGAAGATATAAGCGACGGCAAAAAAGGAACGATTCAGGACAGAGCCGACTATCAACGCGATGTCCTTAAACATGCACTTCCTCTCAAAAAAAATTCACCGCTTGGAAACCGCAGGCAGCATGCCCCATAGAGGCTTGCTGGTGCGCTTGACAGAAAGAAACACAATGAACGGCGCTATTACAGTTAGTGATATCGCGGTTATGAGCGCGATGCTCATATGTGGAATGCTTATCTTTGTCATCATGCCGCCATAGAAATAATGGTAAAAGTCATTCAATCCGAACCACAGGAGAGATATGATTATGAACGATACTGCCCTGCAGCTATTCCTGAGATCTATCGCGTGAGAGAGCAGTAATGACTCGGCAGCCATAGTCGCATGCGAGAAAGTGAGCCAGAGCACCAACAGGATCCCCAACTCGCTGCTTCCCGGGAAAGTCAGCCAGAAAATGACTGTCCATATCCCGTATTTTATCAGCCCTACAGAGGCTATGAAATGGAACAATGATATAGATACAGAATTCTTGACTTTGAATAGAAGCAGCGCCGCGCTGACTACGAATAATGCCGCGTATAACGGACTTGGAGCCGCAACAGGCCACCAATACCAGGCAGTTCTAGCAAGCTGGTCCCCATACCACCAGGTGAAACCGAAGAATGCCCCTATGACATTGCCGATGATCAGCAAATAGAGTATAGTCTTCTTCAATATGCTCTTTTCCATAAGTCTCATCCACATATCAGATAATCAGTCAGGTTATTGCTCATATAGGCCTTTGCGCGATTGAAGCTTCTATCCTCATAGTCTGCCTGAAACGATCAATATAGGCTGGATCGTCAGTGGAGACGCCGAACGGAGTCTTCAGCCATTCATCGACGATGAGCAATGCCTTGTCCTTATCAAGTTTTCCTAAAGAAAGGCAGAGAAGATTCGCGTTATTATGTCTCCTGCAGCTCACTGCGTCAGCGGAATCGACGCAGACAGCCGGATATACTCCTTGGTATTTGCCGGCGACAGCAGCCGCTCCGTTGCCTGACTCACAGACTGCGATCCCCACAACCTGAGATTCAGCGTCCTTAAGGATTTCAGGGAACTTCAGGAAGGAATCAGAGATCTCTACAGCGATACGGTTGGAGAATTCAGGATAATCGCACTCTTTCCTGCCATCGCATCCTGCGTCAAAAAGCCTGCTTTCAGCCAATGAACTTCCTTGTGCAAATCCTTTCTCAGAGCGGAGATAGTCTATTATGCGCCTCTTCAGCGAGTATCCTTCACTGTCGCTCCCTATGATCAGTCTTCTTCTGAGGAAGTCTCCTGAAAAAGGCATCTTCCTATTATTAGGATAGGCGCATGTTCTTTTATATATCGCTTCCTGCTCATTGACAGCGATAGAGATATGCCTTTGC
>Ga0209542_10012615_pt1 | contig 14735 bp, 19 predicted proteins | sample RifCSPhighO2_01_FD_184028 | JGI IMG/M metagenome (GOLD analysis project Ga0209542, IMG submission 184028) | Soil microbial communities from Rifle, Colorado - Rifle CSP2_plank highO2_0.1 (SPAdes) (version 2) | ecosystem: Environmental > Terrestrial > Deep subsurface > Rock core/Sediment ...
CACAGCTGCTTCCCGAACCGGAACGCACCGCCCAACTCACCACCATCCTGCTGAAGCAGGTGGAGTATGGACAGCTGGATGATGCCCGGAAGACTGCACGACTGCTTGGCCTGGAGCTGACTGTCGCCCAACTCACCACCATCCTGCTGAAGCAGGTGAAGCGGGGACGGCTGGGTGCTGCCCGGGAGACTGCACAGCTGCTTCCCGAGCCGCAAGCCGCCGCCTGAGGCAGGCCTGCGCAGCATCTGTCGTTTTACCAGTTCAGGAATAATGTCGCCAGCGGCCCTGTAACTCCTCCGCACACCAGCAGCCCGGGCGCAAGGCTCCAGGAAAGCCCTGGACCGCTGCAAGAAGCGCGCCGGGAGCCGATCAGCCTGCTGATTCCGCGTACGCGAAGTGAGCGCGAGGGCGGAATGCTCGCAGGCACGTGCGAGATCCTGCGCAGGATGCTTGCAGGCCAGGAGCCTGGGCCGCTGGCGGATTGTTGTGAGTCAATAGTGTAGTTGCCGTCAGAAAACAGGAGGTGATGCCATGTTTCGATTCAGGTCCATCCGGCGCGCCGTTCAGGCTCTTCCCGACTCTCTGGCGGATGGGCTGTACCGGCAGCAGCTTGTCGAGGCCGAGCGGCGCAGATGGAGGTATGAGCGCAAGATCTTCTGCGATCCGCATCGGAGAGAACACATGTGGGAATCGCGGGAGATGGAAAGAGTCTGCTGCGGGGAACTGTGGGGCGGTTGATATATCCGCCATCCGGTGGAACATCCAGAAAAGAGGCAAACCCATGCACAAGGTGCTGATAGTTGAAGACGACGAGGAGTGGCAGCTGCTGTGGGAAGAAAGCCTCTCCGACCAGGATGAGATTCAGATCATCCATGCGTTTTCCATTCCAGAGGCCGAAGAGCAGTTCGAGCAAAACCCGGGCATCTCTGCGGTAGTGATGGACGCATGCGTGCCGGGTGATGAGCCGAACACCGTGCCGCTCGTGCAGAAGATGAGGAAGAGTTTCTCCGGTCCCATGATTGCGGCGTCCAGCGCCAAAAAATGCCGGGATAAACTTGTTGCAGCGGGCTGCAGCCATCAGGCAGACAAATGCGACATTCCCCAGAAGCTGCTCCAGGTCCTCGGCATCTCGTAAGGGAGTCATCCATCGCCAGGCGTTAAAACTGCGGAAGGAGAGCGACCAAGATGAACTGGAATCTGCTCATCTGCATCATCGCGCTGCCCGCGATCCTGTGGACAGCGTGGTGGCTCTTCACCAATGCAGTGCTGCTCGGCATCGCCCTGCTGGCAACAGTTGGAGCGGCATTCGCGCTCTACATCGCATTCCGCCGCTGTCGCGGTTTCAGCTGAGGGAACAAAGAACACGGCATTCCCCGATCACCATCACTTTGTCAAGGAAAGAAGGTCCCCATGCCACGATCAGCAACAGGCATCTCCGTATCAGTGTTGAAGAAGAGATTCATTGGCGGCCAGCTCGAGATCGAGCGCCGGGGGAAGGCGCTGCTCTGCGGCGAGATCAGCGAAATTTGGGGCGCAGAAGACGGCTTCCTCTATGTCCGGCTCGCCTGGATGAGATCTGCAAAGGAATACGCCGAGCACGAGATGCCGCCGCGGCGCTGGGAGCAGCTCGACCAAATCCCCGCTGAGTATCAGGTGATGGCCTGGCGCGGCAACTCATTCCGCTCCGCGCGGCGCGACGGGAAGAAGATGAGGCTGGTCACCGCACCGGGGACCGAGTTCCTGATCTTCCACCCCAGGCAATGGCCGCGCATCAGGCAGAAGGATCTCACCCAGTCGGCAGAAGAAGCCAACCCGGCAGCGGTGCAGACATCCTAACCGAAGGAGGAAAACCGCATGAGATATCTCCAGATACTCATCCTCCTGCTCCTGCCCGCCGTCGTGCAGTCGCAGGCGCGGGAAGCAAACATCATGATCAGCGGCCATGCAGCCAACGGCAGGCAGCTCGAGATCGGGAAGTCCAGCTCCCTGGGAGGGGCATCCATCCAGATCGACAACGACAACATCGCGTTCGGCGTCAGCGCGCTGTTCGGCAAGGGGCAGGGCAGCACGCTCAGCCTCCTGCGGGTCGGGATGGCGGGATACTTCGTCCGGATGCCGTTCGTCAGGGGCAGCCGCAGGTACATCCCCCAGCTCGGCTTCTACTACGATGCAGTCATCCCCTGGGGAAAGGCAAAGGCTAATCCGCAGATGTTCGGCGGCGCCTCGTTCCGCACCCTCATGCTGGGCAGGAACGCCGGGGCAAGGGACATCTACTTCTCCCTGGACATCCGCATCGGCACCGCCTTCCGCAAAAGCGGGATGTACGTCCCCACATCATTCCTGGACCAGCAGGTGCTCTTCAGCGCCCATTTCCCGCTGCTGGGGGAGTAAGGAAGCAAACGATGCAGCAGTGCGTGCTCGGTCATTTATCCAAAAGGAGGACAGCCGTGGAAAAGACCGATGATCTTCAGCAGTTGGCAGGACCGTACCGGGCGCTGGCGGAATGGTGCAGGCTGACGGCAGCCCTCATCTCCGCCGGCGGCGATGAAGACCTCTTTGACGCCGCAGCCTGCCCGGAACAGGCCCAGATAGTCGCCCGGTTGAGCGAGCAGCTGCTGGATGCCGTGCGCAGGCTCCCGAAGGCAATCAGCACCGTCCAACTGATGGACGGCCCAGGCGCAGCGCTGGCCAGATGCATGGAGGGATTCCATCAGCTCAACCAGCAGCTCGAAGAGACGTTCCTGCTCCGGCAGCAGCTCCGCGAATCCGCATCAGCCGAGCTTGCCGCGTTCGTCAGCGCTTTGGGCAACGGAGAATTGCCGTAAGCTGTTTTTTCTGGTATTTGGAATGCCGGAACAGCACGCCACACAGACCGAAAGGAGGAGCGATGCGGCGATATATCCCCAAATAAACTCAATCAGCTGATCATCATCTCTTGCACAGTGGCGTCATTTTTTCTCACATCGTCTCGAAAGGAACATCCATGTACGGAAAATGGATTCTCTGCGGAGTGCTCGGTTTGGCGCTCGTGGCGGTTTGCAGCAGCTATAACGGCCTCGTCACCCTGGACGAGACTGCAACAACCAGCTGGGCGCAGGTGCAGAATCAGTACCAGCGGAGGTATGATCTTGTCCCCAACCTGGTGGAGACGGTCAAGGGGTATGCGGAGCATGAAAAGAGTTCCTTCATCGCGGTCACCGAAGCCCGCGCCAAGGTGGGCCAGATGAATGTGAATGCGGAAGATGCTGCATCGCTCCAGCAGTTCTTCCAGGTGCAGGATCAGCTCAAATCAGCCCTCTCCCGGCTGCTCGTCGTGATGGAAAATTACCCGGTGCTGAAGGCGAACGAGAGCTTCCTGAAACTGCAGGATGAGCTCGCGGGGACTGAAAACAGGATTGCCGTTGAGCGGCGCCGCTTCAACGAGGCGGTCCGTGGTCTGAACCAGCGGGTGCGGAGATTTCCCGGCAACCTGGTGGCTGGCATTTTCGGCATCGGCCGCCGTGAATACTTCGATGCAGAAGAACAGGCGCAGAGCGCACCCCAGGTGAATTTTGGCGCCGGTAACCAATAACTCTCTTTCCCGGAGAGGGGGAGCGGAATTGCCATTTTATTCTGCCCCCCTCTCTTCTGAAAGGATGTGCCATGACCAAAAGAAAAATGGCACTCTTCCTGCTTATCGCGTTGGCGCCATTTGCAGAAGCGTCTGCGCTGGGCATCCCGGCCTATAAAGGCAGGGTGAATGACTATGCAGGCCTGCTCCGGGGAGAAGAAGTTACCGCGCTCGAGCAGAAGATCGCCGTCTGGGAGCAGCAAACCTCCAACCAGATGGGAATTCTCCTAATCCCGTCGCTGGAAGGAGAAATCCTGGAGGAGTTCTCCCATAAAGTGGCGGAGACATGGGGCATTGGCCAGAGGGGCAAGGACAACGGCATCCTCATCCTCGTCGCACAGAGCGACCGCCAAATGCGGATCGAGGTCGGCTACGGCCTGGAAGGGGCAATCCCGGATGGCGTAGCGGGAAGGATCATCCGGGAGGAAATGGTCCCTCGCTTCCGGGAGAGCCAGTTTGCCCTGGGGCTGGCCCTGGCGATTGACAAGATTGTCCTCGCCGCCCAGGGGGAATATACCGCAGAGGGCTCAGGCGGGGGCAGCGATGACATTTCGGAGTTAGTTTCACTTTATCTCATCGGTGCCGCGGTGGTGCTCTTCATCACCGGCGCGATCTCCTGTTGGCTCAGCAGCATTGCCGGTGGCATCGCAGGAAGCGTTCTTGGCATGATCCTTGGATGGGGCGTCTTCCCCGTACTGTTCCTCGCTGTCATCGGCGTGTTTCTTGGACTCCTGCTGGGAATGCTGGCTCAGGCGGCGAGTGAAGGGGGCTCTTCAGGAGGCTGGTATACTGGAGGCGGCTCCGGAGGACGGTCAGGCGGATCATCGGGGGGAGGATTCAGTTTCGGCGGTGGAGGTTTCGGCGGTGGCGGCGCATCCGGCAGCTGGTAAAGGAGAGGGCATTCCCATGGAAAACAGAATTTCCATCGCAACATTCCTGGCCCAGGACGAGATGGCTGCAATCAAGCGAGCGGTAAGTGAAGCGGAATCCAGGACTGCTGGCGAGATCTGCGTCCTGGTGGTGCAGCGGAGCTTGGGCAGATTCCAGAGGAGACTGGTGCTCACCGCCCGGGAAAAGAGGGCACTTGTCGCCCGGCGCGCTCGCCGCGAATTCCAGAATCAAGGGATAAGCAGGACCAGGGGGAAGACCGGAGCGCTCATCATGCTCTCCCTGGACGAGCGCATCGTTGTTGTCCGGGCGGGCCGCGCCATCAACAAAAAAGTGGAGAAAGGAGCCTGGCAGGCGGCAGTGGACATCATCATAAACTCCATCCGGGGCGGCAAGCAAGGAGAGGGCATCTGCCGCGCAGTGGCGCTTGTCGGCGGACTCCTCGCGCAGCATTTTCCGCGCCAGCCTGATGATACCAATGAAATACCTGATGTAGTCCGCTTTGGGGAATAATCTTGTTGGACGGACAATGCTCGCGCCACAGCATCACCGCACACCACGCATCAAAGCAACCCCATAGCAAGGAGGAGGGAGATGGAGCAGAAAAAAACCGCAGGAGCTAAGGAAAGAAATGCGCTTCCGGAAAACCTCGCCTTACATGCGCGCAACTGCGCAATGGTCGGCGACTTGGTCGGGATGCGCGCCGCTTTCCATATGCTGGAGGAGAAGGCGCACCAAATGCCCGGCCAGTCCCAGGAAGAAATGCTGGATGGCATCAAGCTGCAATGCCACCAGGACTACATCCTCATCCATTGCATTCCCGACGCAACAAATGCCTGCATGAAGGGCGAGTATGATGCAGCCAACAAGATGTTCGAGGAGGCCATGCAGTACGTCCTGAAAGAGGTCCACGGCGATCCGGCGCATGATCCGCAGGAGCCGCTGAAGCGGGCTATCCAGGACGCGGCCATCGCCTGCTTCCGGCAGATCGCCCAGGGGAAAGGGGGGATGCAGGAAGCCGAGAAGTGCATCCAGGCATGCAACCTGTTCGGCGATGGCGAGAAGAAAAAGTTCGTGTTCGAGACCATCAAGTGGCTGAAGGAACAGCGGAAGAAAAAGGCGGAGAAGGGCAAGACCAAGCAGGGCTGAGCAGCATGCAGTCCCACGAGCAGGATTCACCAGAACAGCATCCATCAATCCACGCATTGCAGGGAGGAAATGAGCCATGAGACGCCGTACGATTGGAGACCTTGCGGATGAGATTCACGTGAACTACATGTTATCTCTCGGCCAATATGTCGCCATCCTGAATATGGTCGAGACGGTTGTCCAGGACAAAGCCAATCGCGAGGAGATCATGGAGCGCCTCCTCAGGCGGCCCAAAAACCCCAAACGGAAAGTGGCGGACATCTGCGCATCGAACATGGACCAGAAGTTCAAGGTGGAGTTCCTCACCCTGCTCTCCGAGCAGATAGGCGCCACCATCAGGATGCAGAATATCATCTCCATGCTCCTCCGTCCTGCCGCAGCCACCGCCAACGCCGTCCGGAAACCGGAGCAGGCTGTGCAGCAGATCAGGGAAGGGCTCAAGCGGGCGGCCGATGCCGCGGAAGCCTTTGCCAAGAACTTCCCGGAGAAGGCCGACCAGCTCAAGAGAACGCTGCAGGGGGAGATCGTCACCCATTTCCGTCGGTTGACGAGATTCTTCATCAGCTAATCCTCCGCCGGGTCAACGCGTCAGGGACAGACACCTCCGGCCAGGGACGGCCATAAGGCGACAAACAGTCTTCAGGAAAAGGAAAACGCCGTGAAACAGGTGATGGTTGCAGTGCTCGCGCTGCTGCTTGCCGTCAGCGAGGGCATCTGCCAGCAGGCGAAGCCCGTGCCGTTCGTGCAGCCCACGGACCAGCAGGTGGCTGAGCTGGCGGTCCGCATCATCAGGCAGTACATCGCGTCAGACAACATCATCACGCCGGGCAGCAGCCCCTGGAGGGAAGCGGCAAAGCGGTATCTGCCGCTGCTCATCAACGGCGAGTACGGCGTGCTGCTCAGCAAGTTCCTCATCATCGGGGAAGGCATGAGGCCGAAGAGCGAGCCGGGCGGAGTGGTCATCCACGGCGAGCTCATCATCCTGGCAAGGGAGCTGCGGCAGCTGCGCCCGGACATCTCTCTCCCGCCCTGGATCATCCTGCTGCTGGAGCAGCCTATTGTGTAAGGGGAATCAGCGAAGAGAAGGGAGGTGATGTCCTGTTGAGTGCAGAAGAAGAAAAATGGCGGAAGGCGACCGTACAGCAGGTGTGCAACGGTCCGCATGGGCTGTACATGGTCACCACGCTGAATGAACCGCTGGCGGGGGTCGAGGGATCAGTCACCGCCGGGCTGGAGCCGCCGGTCTGGAACGAGGGCATAGTGCCGACAAAGGGCACGTTCGTTCTCCTCGCTACTCTCACCTCCAAGGCCGCCGGCTGGCGTGCACTCCATGCGCGGTTTTTCCAGCCGGAAGACACCGTCAATCCACCATAAAGGAGACGCATCATGCAGAAAAGGCGCGTGCTGCTCTGCCTGCTGTCCGCATTCCTGCTCGGCAACGGTGAGTGCCAGGACCGGCCGCAGTATCCGTATTCCAGCGCTCCTGCGGCAGCGAGGTTCGTGAACGGCGGGAATTTTGCCTATCCGCTGGATTACCGTTCCACGCTGGTGATAGCGTATGAGCCTAACTGCCTCACCCTGCACTACCTCACCAACGAGGGGGAGGAGAAGCTTGCGGTATACCCCACGAATAACAGCGTCCGTGACACCGTCATCGCCGGAAGCGCCTACCGCTTCCCGGAGATACTCAATTTCCACCGCCTGCCCGCGGCAGAGTAGGCGGCAAAAGAGAGGAGGCTCTGCACCCCATCAGCAGGCAGTCCGGCAGCAAGAAGTGAGCGAAGACAGCAGTCCAACCGGCAACGCAGCAATGAAGAGGAGAAGTGAGCCATGAAGCGACTGATGTTTGCAGCCATCATCGGCCTGTTCACCCTCGGCCTGGGAAGCTCCCTGTTCGCGCAGAAGAAGGTCGAGTATCTCCAGTTCAAGCCGATGCACGAGCGGTCGGCCGTGAAGGCCCAGCCGGTCCGGGTCAAGCCCTCGGACAAGATCGGTAAGCCCACCATCACCTGGGGTGGCGATGTCGAGGATGTGTATGCACGGGACTACGAGATATTTGCGAAGCACGGGCTCAACATCGAGCTCAATTGCGAGAATCGCTTCCTCACCCAGGTCGAGGCGGTTATCCGCGGCGAAACGCCCTACCTGCGCGGCACGCACGGCATGATCAACGGCGCAGGAGAGCTGCTCAAGCGGAACGGTATCGGGATGATCCTGATCCACAAGAAGACCTACTCGACCGGCGGCGATGTCCTGGTGGTCCGCCCGGGCAAGACCCTGAGAAACATCAGGAAGGTGGCGCTCCAGCTCGACGGCCCGCACATGGACTACGCCTCCCGCCTGTTCAAGGACGCCGGCCGGAACCTGAAGGACATCCAGTTCATGTACCTGGAGCATCTCTCCGACGATTACCAGGATGCGGGCACCGTGGCCCGGGACCCCAAGAGCGCGTTCCTGGCGGATCCCACGCTGGATGCCTGCTTCGTCATCGTCCCGGATGCGCTTACCCTGACCAGCGGAGGAGAGGTCGGCAAGGGCGGTTCTGATTCAGTCGAAGGCGCCACCATGCTGGTGTCCACCAAGACCGCAAGGACGGTGATCTCGGACGGGGATTACGTCCGCAAGGACTGGTTTGATGCCAGCCCGGAGAACCGCAACCACGCCTTCCAGCTCGCCCATGCGCTGCTGCAGGCGGAAGAGGACCTCCGCGACCTGCTCAAGAACAAGGAGCAGGAGCAGGCCAAATACCGCCAGCTGATGAGCAGCTCGGCAGCGCTCCTCTGGGGATCCGCAGCGGCAGGCGCGGAGATCGAAGCGATGCTCGGCGACTGCACCTTCGACGGCTACAACGGCAATGTCACATTCTTCACCGGCAAGGGCACCACGCGCAATTTCGAGACGCTCACCCAGGAGATCCAGGCGAGCTTCATCGAGATGGGCGTCCTCCCCGGCCGCGTGGAGATGCACAAGGCGGATTTTGACCTCGCCAAGCTCGCCGAGGGGCTCCGCTATGCCACCGACGTGGTCACCACGGCTCCGCGCCTTGACCCCAAGAAGGTGGCGGCGGCAGTCGCGGAGCGGGTGGAAGCCGAGGCCTCAGAATGGGGATCCGATGCCCTGTTCGAGATCGAGATCAACTTTGCGCCGAACCAGACGGAATTCCCGGAGTCCAAGTACGCCGGCCCCTTCAATGAGGCGATGAAGATGGCCCAGACCTACAGCGGGGCATTGATCACCGTCGATGGGCACAGCAACAAGTACGGCAAGAACTCCATCCAGTCCGACATCGATGAAGGCAAGCCGCAGCCCCTCATCAGCCAGCGGATCCAGGTGGCAAAGAACCTGAGCATGGAGCGGGCAAACAAAGTGCGTGAAGACTTCATCGCGTACTGCAAGAATCATGGCTTCGTCATTGATGAGAGCCGGTTCTACGCCGTCGGCCTGGGCATCAGCCAGCAGAAATTTGACCCTCCGGTAAGCCAGGAACAATGGAAAGCAAACTTCCGGGCGGTGTTCCGCATCATGCCGGTCGAGGCCGAGTCATCCGAATGGGAAGCCCCGGTGGCAGCCCGCTGACCACAACTACAGCATCTCACGAAGGAGAGCAGCTATGAAACGCTTTATCACCCGCTCTTGCCTTCAGCTTGCGCTGGCGGCAGGGCTGATCATGGGCTGCGAAGTCCGGCAGCAGCCAGCACTACCGGCCGGGACACCGGAGCACGGGGTTGCAGGCAGCCTGCAGCAGCCTCCGGAAGAGCAGGAGCCGTCGCTGGTGAAGAATTACTATTTCATCATCGACTGCTCGGGCAGCATGAATGACCCCATCGCCAGGAAAGAGCGCCTGGGGAGGAAGATCGACGGCGCCAAGGCCGCGGTGCGCAAGTTCATGGAATCCGTCCCGGATGACGTGAACATCGGCCTCGCGGTCTTCTACGGAGCATACTTTTCCTCCGACGGCCTCAAGGAGCTGGTGCCGATCGGGCGCTGCAGCATGCAACGCCAGCTTTTCCTGGCAGCGGTCAATACGCTGCAGGGAGGCGGGGGCACTCCGCTCGGGCAATCCATCATCTTCGGCACCAAGAAGCTGCTTGAGCAGAAATCCAGGCAGCTCGACTACGGTGAGTTCCACCTCGTCCTGGTGACCGACGGCGATGCGACAGACGACCTGATGAACGGGGTGAACTTCATGCTCCAGAGCCCCGGGATCACCGCCCATACCATTGGGCTGGGGATCGGTAGGGAACACGAGCTGAACAACCCGAAGTACGTCTCCAGCTACGTCGCTGCCGATGACTTCAACCAGCTGGCCGCAGCCCTCGAGGACGTGGTCCAGGCGGAATCGGAGGATTTCGTCGCCGAATTCAAGTAGGCGGCCGGGCAAAGGCGGGAGCTGGGAGACGCGATGGCGCATTCCGCGGAACCCAGCTCCTGCGGAGCCCGCCGTATCAGGCTCCAGCAATGAGCAATCACCAGGCACAACACACTCAGCGAGGAGGTGTATCGGTATGGCCATGAAACACAGCACCAAAGGGGCCCTGCTGCTGCTCCTGCTGGCCGTCGTGGGGATCGTCGCCTACCGGTTCATGATGCCGTGGCTGTTCGAGCGGGAACAGCGGCTGACATCGGACGCGGCGAAATCATCCGCCACCATACGGATCGGCGGGGACGACTACCTGGGCTACTGGTTCATCAACTCGCCGCTGATGAAGCAGCTTTCAGCCCGGCGGGGGATGAGCATCATCTTCACCAATGACGGCGGCGCCTATGCGGACCGGCTCGAGAAGTTCAGCAAGGGCGAGTACGACTGCATCGTGCTCCCGGTGAACAGCTATCTGCAGCACGGCGCCGCACACCAGTATCCCGGGGTCTTTACCGCAGGGATCAGCGAGAGCCGCAAGGCAGACGGGGTTGTCGGCTTCAATGTCGGGCCGTCATTTACCGTCAATGACCTCAATGACCCGTCCAAGACCTGGGTATACATCCCGGATTCTCCCAGCAGCTTCCTGATCGATCTCATGATCAATGATTTCGGCCTGGACCTGCTGAGGAAATCCAGCGGCTGGCGGATGGAGGTGAACAGCACTGAAGAGCTCCTGCAGGCGGCCCGGGACGGGAGAGGGGATTTCTACGTCACCTGGGAGCCGAACATCATGCGCCTGCTGGAGATGGACGGGATGAGCTATGTGTTCGGCTCGGACAAGTTCCGGGGCTATATCATCGACGCATTCGCCTTCCACAGGGATTTCGTGACCAAGCGCCGGCAGGACATGATCAGCTTCCTGCGGACGTATTTCAGCGTCATGACATCCTACGCGAGCAACCGGGAGGAGATGCTCGATGGCATGGGCAGGTCCATGAAGCTCGACAAGGACAATGTCAGGAAAATGCTCGGGACGGTCGAGTGGTTTGACCTGGCCGAGAACTGCAGCCAGCTCTTCGGCATCAATCCCGGCGGCGGCAGCGGCGCCGGTGAGGGCCTTGTTGAATCCATCCTGGCGTGCACCGAGGTGCTGGTGAACTCCGGGACGCTCAAGGGGGATCCCCTAAAGGGAAACCCGTACATTATCGTTAACCGCAGCATCCTGGAGGAGCTTGCCCAGACCTCGGTCATGGGGGCGGCTGGCGGCGCTGCGCAGCGGATCGATTTCGAGCAGCTCAACGATGCCCAGTGGATGAAGCTCCAGCCGTTCGCCATGTTCAAGGCGATGGACATCACCTTCCAGTCCTGGAATGAGGCGCTTTCACCGGATGGTGAGGAGACCGTGGACAGTCTCGCCACCAAGCTGATCAACAACTACCCGATGCACCGGATCATCGTCCGGGGGCACACCTCACCAGGCGGCGATGAGCGGCTGAATACGGAAAACTCCCAGAACCGCGCGCAGGCAGTGGTGCAGCGCCTGGTCGGGGTGTTCAACATGGACCCGGACCGTATCCGCGCGGAAGGGGCGGGATCATCCAAGCCTCCGGCTCCCATTTCCGGGGAGAGCAGCCGCAGCTATCGCTACCGGCACTCCCGGGTGGAAATCCTCGCGGTGCAGGATAACCCGTTCTGAAGAGGAGGTGATGCAGAAGTGGGACGAAAGATCAAGCCACGGATACGTGAAGAGCCGCAGCCGCAGCAGGAGATGGATTTCTCGACCGACGCCATCACCCGGGCAGTGCGGTCCGAGATCAACCAGAACCCGGTTACGGTATACTCAGGAGTGGCCGCATTGGCGTCTGCCCTGTACATGCTGGTAGTCAGCTTCACGCCGTCATCCTTCCTGGCATTCACGGGAACCTTGCTGGTCTGCGCGGGCTCGTACATCTTCAACCGGTTCTTCCGGGGAGATGCGATCGAGTACCGGCACATCGAGCGCATGCGTGGGTACATGAAGAGGCAGAGTGAGCTGATCATACAGAGGGTACAATGGGATCTGGATAAGCTCGGCTGTCCGGAAGGGGTCGGGCAGATTGACCTCCTGAAAGAGAAGTTCGAAAGCCTGGTGAGTGTCATCCAGCGGAAAATTCCCGCGGGAGGGCTAGCGCACAGCAGGTTCCTCGGCATGGCGGAGCAGGTCTACAAGAATATCCTGGACAACCTGCAGCAGGTTGCCGCCTGCCTGGACAGCATCAGCCCGATTGATGCGGGTGACATCAAGCGGAAACTAGGGGAGTTGGAATCGCAGAAGCAGCGAAGCCCCGCAAGAGAGAAGCAGATCGGGCAGCTGCAGATGACGCTCCAGATGAGGGAGGAGCGGATTCGCGAGATCAACGACCTGCTGGAGAAGAACACTGCTGCCATGGCTCATCTTGACCAGACCGCCGCCAGTATCGCGGGCATGGACAATATGGGTGAAGGGCGGCAGGCAGCGGTGAACATGGAGGTGGCTTTGGAAGAGCTTGGCCGGCTCCAGAAGATCTTCCAGAAGGGGAAAGGGGCGAGCATATTGGATTGAGAAGCTCCACGACGAACAATCAGGTGCCATCGCAATTCATCAACGCCAAACAGAGGAGAAGTCAAGCATGAGCCCACGGAAAGCGGCAAAGGCTGGCGGAGGCAAGCAACCGGTTGCCGCCGTCGCGGAAAGAACGGTTGGCGATACCCTTCAGGTTGCCACCCCGGAGACCGTTGAGAAGCCTGAGTTCCAGGTATTCCAGGAGGGGGATCAGGTCAGCGTCAGCGATTCGCTGCTCCAGGACCCCAAGGTGGTGAAGCAGGCTGATCAGGCGGTCCGTAAGCTCCTCAATCGGGGCAATGCAGAGACGTACACGCGTGAGCAACGCAGGGCCGCCATCGACAACTTCGGCGGCAGGGCCATGGAAGCGGCCAAGGCGGCAAGCGAGAGCCTGATGCTTCAGGAGACCATCCAGAACCTCAACGCAGGAAAGGAAAGCGGCGGGGGTGAAGTGGCCGGTTCTCTCGTCGAGCTGACCTTGCAGGTGGAGCGGCTCGACCCGGTGCAGCTGGACCAGATTGGCTGGTTCAGCAGGCTCCTCGGCCGTGCGCCGCTGGCCGGCCCCCACATCAAGAAGTATTTCATGCGCTTCGAGAGCTGTCAGATCGTCATCCAGCGCATCCGAAACAGCATGCATCTCGGTGCGGAGAAGCTCAGGTCAAACAACCAGATCCATGCTGATGACCAGCAGAAGATGCGCGAGGCGACGGTCGAGCTGCAGTACTGGATTGCGATCGGCCGCAGGATGGATGATCTGCTGGCAGAGCAAATAGCAGGCCTTGCTGACGGCGATGAGCGGCTGTTTGTCGAGCAGCAGCTCCTGTTCCCCCTCCGCCAGCGGATCCAGGACCTGTTTCAGCAGCTGCTGGTGAACCAGCAGGGATTTCTCGCCCTGGAGATGATCGTCAGCAATAACCGCGAGCTCATCAGGGGAGTGCAGCGGGCAGACAATGTGACCATCACCGCCCTGAATGTTGCGGTTGCGGTTGCCCTGGCGCTGAACGACCAGGCAATCACCCTGGACAAGATCGAAGGAGTCAACAGGGTGACCAGCGATATGATCGCCAACACCTCCAGGCGGCTCCGGACCCAGGGCGTCAGGGTGCATAAGCAAGCCGCCAGCTCGCAGCTGGAGATGGGAAAGCTGAAGGAATCCTTCGCTGACCTGAAAGCGGCAATCCAAGATGTGCAGACCTTCCACAGCACCGCGCTTCCGACGATGCAGAAGGTCATCGCCGAGATGGGGCTGATGGCAGCGGATGCGGAGAAAGCCATCCGGCACGCCGAACGCGGCAGCCAGGTGCGGACAGAGGATCCCATTTTCGGGGAGGCCTCCGGGAATTAGTCTTCCGGTATCTGTACACGCAGTACCCGGCAGTCAGCAGGCCAAGAATCCACGTACCATGCATCACCATCTCAAATGCAAGAAGGAGGCAACACCATGAAGCAGCACCATATCGTCACCCGCCGTACGTTCCTCCGGGGCTCGATCATCGGAGGGATGGGAGCAATGCTGCCGCTGTCCGCCGCGCATCCGCAGTCCCGGAGGCCGCGGGTCCGCATCGCCTGGAGCATCTACACCGGCTGGATGCCGTGGGAATTCGCCGCAGCCAGGGGCATCCTGAAGAAGTGGAGCGACAGGTGCAACGTCGACCTCGTCCTGATGGACCAGGCGCAATATGGGCCGACGATCGAGGCCTACAGCGCAGAGCAGGCAGACGCCTGTGTCATGACCAACATGGACTGCATGATCGCGCCAGCAGCCACCGGCCGGGCAAGCACCGTGCTGATCATGGGCGACTACTCCAACGGCAATGACGCCATCATCCTTCCGAAGGGGATGGCCAGCATCAAGGGTGAGAAGCTGACCCTGATCGGAGGCACGGTCTCCCAGTACCTGTACAGCAGGTTCCTCACCATGACCGGGATGGCCGAGGCCGATGTCCCGCTGGAATTTGTCCTGGAGGAATCCGACATCCCGCTGGTCTTCGTTGGAGGCAAGCCCGTCGCCACCTGGAATCCGCACGTGATGAGCATCATGAAGATGCCGGGCTCCACCAAGATCTTCGACAGCTCGAAGATTCCTGGGGAGATCCAGGATCTTCTGGTGGTGTCCACCCCGCTGCTGGAGCAGTATCCGGATGCCG